>Ga0307440_1001225_pt1 | contig 12574 bp, 8 predicted proteins | sample SalMarWE160410MG_FD_202150 | JGI IMG/M metagenome (GOLD analysis project Ga0307440, IMG submission 202150) | Salt marsh sediment microbial communities from the Plum Island Ecosystem LTER, Massachusetts, United States - WE1604-10 | ecosystem: Environmental > Aquatic > Marine > Intertidal zone >... | reverse complement strand
TTCTCGATTCATTCATCGTCGCATGCTATCAGACCCGATACGCAACGCCCTGGCCGTTGCTTTGCTTCGCCGCTGTGCAGCCCGGCCGACCCCCGGTCCGCTTACCCGCGTCGATTCGAAACGGAGCCCGAAGAAACAGGAGGCTGGCATGATGTCGCCTAGAAGAGTGTCAGTTGGGCGCAGATCGACTCGACGTGGTCGTCGGTGAACGATTCAACTGCGCGGCGCGGCGCCCCAGCGAATCGTAGACCGGCGGATTTCCGACAAATGTCGGGACCACCATAGCCGTGAAGCTGGCAGCGACCATCGGCAACAACAGGGCCGTGCTGCCGGTCATTTCGGTAACCAGCGCGATCCCCGTCACTGGTGCGCGCACGACGCCCGCGAAAAAAGCCGCCATGGCAACAGCGGCGAAGGCTTCGGGATCGATCTCCATGCCCGGGAACAGGAGGCGGCAGGCGAGCCCGAAGAACAAGCCGGTCTGAGCGCCGAGCACAAGAACCGGCGCCAGCAGCCCGCCGGGCGTCCCCGCTGAATACGAGGCGGCTCCGAGCGCCAGGCGCAAAAGAAACAGCAACGGGAGCATCGTAATGACTTCGGCGCCATTCAAGGTCCTCTGGGTGATCGGATCACCGCCGCCCACGAGGTCCGGTGCGAACCATGCCAGGGTACCGACACCGGCTCCAATCACAAATGCCCGTGCTTCGGGCGCCCAGCCCAGGCGATCGACTGCTGCAACCGATGCAAGCAGGCTTCGGTTGTAAAAGATGGCCAACCCCCCGGTGAAAAGGCCGAGAAGGATGTAGAACGGCTTAACCGCGATGCCGCCGGCGGTCACGTCGGGCAACACGAATGCGGTGGTGTCCCCGAGCAGCAGGCGCGCAACGCTGATGGCGCTGGCAGACGCGCCCAATGCGACCACGGCGATCCTGGGCTCGAATCGTCCGACCAGTTCCTCGAGCACGAAGATCGCCCCGGCCAGCGGCGCATTGAACGCGGTTGCCAACCCGGCACCGCCCGCACCGGCCATCAACACGCGGCAATCGGCCAGGGTGCGCCGGAAGGTCTGTCCAACCCAATGCGCCAGGCTGACCGCCATCTGAACGCTCGGGCCTTCTCGGCCAAGGGCCAGGCCGGACCCTATCGCAAGCACGCCGCCGACGAATTTGACCGGGACAAGGAGCAGCGGTGCAGGCGTGAGCTCGCCCTTCAGCACGCCCTCGATATGCGGGATACCGCTGCCCGCTGCGGTCGGCACAAGCCGTCGCACCAGAAATGCAGCGATACAGGTGGCCGACGCCACCCCCCCGACGATGACCGCGAACCCGAGCACCGACTGCCCATGGGCCCATGCGATCAGCGCATTCCGTTCCGTGTCTGCCCATTGCAGCGACAGCCGGAACAGGCCGCCGATCAGCCCCGCACCAAGGCCGATAACACTTGCAAGCACCGCCAGCACAAGGAGATTGCCCTCGTCGGTATCGCGCCCCGCCATCTTCATCTTGAACTGACTCATAGTTTCTATAACCCTTGCCCGGCCCTGCGAAGACTGAACCGGCATACCCCAGGTGGAACGCCTTCCCTCATGTGTCGCCCCGGCTTCCCCCGTTGTGCTTTACGGCGGTGCCACGCTGACTATGGTGGGCGTTTGTCCATACGGTGTTCATCCGGGGCGTCGGGTCATGCGGATCACCAGTCGCTCCTATCGCGGATCGAGGAGTTCCGGAAACGACGGCTGGATTCTGCCTGCCCCCCCTCGGTCGCGACTTACCATTTTGTGCCAAGTTCTGCTGCAGGTCTTGTCCGAGCGCCGAGACCGGGCAAGTATTCGGGCGGCTCGACCAAGGTGCCGCCCGGGACGCGGACGGGAGCTGCTCGGGATCGAAATCGGGAGCGCAATCGACGACCCTTGCCGGCGCCTCCTCCAACCCGAATGGCAAGGCATTGATCCAAATAACGATTTCGATAGCGATCCCGGTTACCTAGAACGCAATCCGGGCGCCTTGATTCGGGGCAAGGGCACGCTGTCCTGATCGACCGGCCGCGTCTCGCGGCGCGGCTTGAGGCCGTGGCCCGGAAATTGTCGTGCGCTGTCAACCGCGGCCTCGAACGCTACACTGGACTCCAGTTTCTTGTTTCCCATCCAACCAACGATGATCCGCCATGCCTGAGATTACGCGATTCGGTCCCGGAAACGCCGCTGATAACACGGGTGCCGGTGGAGTCACCTGGTTCGACATCGACATTGCCGACGACGCCGATCGCGAATGGCTGATGGCGTGGCAGGAGATCAACGAGCAGACCAGACAGGCGCTGTTGGAGCCGGTGCGTTTCAATCATTATGAACAAGTGCCGGACGGCACCTTGCTGAGCATCAGAACGCTGCGTCCCGGTCCAACGGAAGATCTCGCCGATCTCGCCGACCTGAAGCTGCTGATCGGCCCGACCAGGGCGATCACGGTGCGATCCGGGACGGTCGCCGCCGTGCACGAGCTACGACGGAACCTGTCGTCGGACAGATCGCTGGTGACGGCGGTGGACTTGCTGGGGTTCATGGTGTCGGGTGTAATCAAGCGGATGGAAGCGATCATCTACGAGCTGACCCAAGACATCGATGCCGTCGAGGATGCACTGCTCGACGGCGGTTCAGTACCGCACCCGCAGACGCTGAGCGAGCTTCGGCGCCGAATCTTTCGCACCAGACGGCAAGTGAATTCCAGCCAGCAGGTGCTTGCTTCGATGACGACCGATCCCGCCCTGGCGCTGGATGCCGACGATCGTGAAACGCTCGACAGGTCGTCGGAGCACGTGACGCGCTATTTGGATGGGCTGGATGAATGCCGCACGCGGGTGCAGATGCTGGAGGATCAGATCGAGGCGCAACGCTCGGAGACCATGACCCGTTCCAGTTTCGATCTGACCGTCGTCGCGACCGTGTTCTTACCGCTGACCTTCATTACCGGGCTGCTCGGGATGAACGTCGCGGGAATCCCCGACCAACACAATCCGTATGGTTTCTGGCTGGTGACCGGCTTGTCTGTAATCATTTCCCTGCTGGCTTGGATCTTGCTGCGCCGTCGAATGCAGGATCATTATCAGGATCAGGCAAGTACCGGCAAAGGGAAACCCAGGCGACGGGCCGAGACTTCGATACCAAATAACGCGGGATTGACCGCCGCTTTCGCGCAGGAAACGGGGGAGCCTAGCAAGCACTTTGACCGCCTGCCCGCCACCGAAGGCGGACGTCCAGACAAGTCAGAGGGGACCGAAGTTGACAGACATCGCCCCGTTTCACCCAGCAGGATTGCTGGGGTCCACGTCTTTGCACTGCTGCTTGCGCTTGTGCTGTTCTATGTCCACGTGGTCGTGATCTTCGATGTGATCGGCGAGATGCTCCGTGGCAAGGCATGGCTGCTGGCGCATCTGGGACCGCAACATTCCGGCAAGATCCTCCTCCTCGGTTGCTTCCTGGCACTGGTGTTGGCGCATCTGGCGGAGGCCGCGGTATGGGGCCTAATCTTACGCGTGTTGCGGCTGGTTTCGAGCATTACGGAAGGCATCTACTTCACCGCCGCGTCGATCACGACGCTGGGCTACGGCGACGTCTTGCTGAAGTATCCCTGGCGACATCTCGGGACGTTGATCGCGGTAACGGGGGTGCTGACGTTCGGCTGTTCGACGGCGTTCTTGTTCGTGGTCTTGCAGGACGTCTGGGTGCATCGCCTTTAGGCTGGCGCGGAAGCCGCGGATGAGGCCGCGGATGAATCTGCTTGGGGATGACATCGGGATCGGGTCATGTGCCCGGCGATGCGCTCCGGGCGGTCGGAGCGCATCGCGGTCGACGGGTTCACCCCCGCGGGCGTCAGGCCGTCACTGGACCTTTTCGACCTTGGGCGGCGACCAGGTACCGTCCAGAAAATTGAGCCTGACCCTTTTCCTCTTTTCCCGCTATGAACAAGCACGGCGAATTCCTCCAAGTCCTGTCGCGCTTGCCGCGGTTTCGAGATCGCTTCTCATGATGTGTCGAGCAAAGCCCGGATCGATTTTAGGACTTTGGGTCGCGTGCTGGCTCTTGTTTGCGCCGGCCGCCCCGGCCGGGGAGAACCGGTCCGTCCTCGTGCTGTATTCCAACCATCGCTTGCTGCCGGCGAATCTCGAATTCGAAGCCGGCCTGCGCGAGACGCTCGCCAATTCGACGGAGCTGAACGCCGAGTTTCTCGACTATCCCCGGTTTGACGGCGAGTCCTACATGCGCGCCCTGACCACGTTCCTGCGCGAGAAGTACGCTTTGCGACCGCCGGCCGTGCTGGTCGTCGGGGCCGAGGGGGCGCTTGATTTCGTGCTCCGCCATCGCGCCGAGCTGTTTCCGCGGATCCCGGTAATCCACGCGGCCGTTCCCCGGTCGTTCCTGCAATCGCGCCCGCCACTGCCGGCCGACGTGGTCGGCGTCCCGATCGAATACGATTTTCCGGGCACCATTGAGCTTGCGCTGCGCTGGCATCCGCACGCCCGACGGCTGGTGGTGGTGACGGGCGCCTCCGCGCAGGATCGCGCCTGGGAAGCGGAGTTGCGCGGCGAAGTGTCGCGATTCCAGGACCGGGTAAGCGCCGAGTTTCTCGCCGGCCTGCCGACCCATGCGGTGTTGCAACGGCTGAGTGAGTTGGGCAGCGACGCCGTGGTGTTTACGCCGGGCTACTTCGAGGACGGTGTCGGTCGCCTGTTTTCCCCTCGCGAAGCCGCCCGGCTCATGGCCGCTGCCGCCGCCGGGCCGGTGTACGGACCCTTCGATACCTTCATCGGCACCGGCATCGTCGGTGGCTCCATGCCGAATTTCGCGGCCATGGGGCGGCAGGCGGGACGCCTCGTGAATGACCGGCTTGCCGGCGGCGCGCCCACCGCGCCGCGCTTGCCGGAGATGATGCCCAAGGCCGTGAACATCGACTGGCGACAGATCCGGCGGTGGGACATCGACCCGAGTGCGATTCCCAACGACGCCATCGTGCGATTCAAGACCCCGACGCTCATGGAGGAACATGCAACCGCAACGCTTGTTGCCACTGTCGTATTCCTGCTGCAGGCTGGACTGATCGCCGGACTCCTGTTCGAACGCCGCCGCCGCCGTCGGATGGAGCTGGCCGTACAGCAACAGCGCTTCGAGCTCGCCCATGCCTCGCGGCTGGCGGTCGCCGGGGAGTTGACGGGCGCGATCGCCCACGAGATCAACCAGCCGCTCGGCGCGATTCTGAGCAACGCGGATGCCGCCGACCTCCTGCTCGCGTCCGGTGCGGATCGGCGTGACGAGCTCCGCGCGATCTTGGCCGACATTCGCCAGGACAACGTGCGGGCCAGCGAGGTCATCCGCCGGCTGCGGGCGATGCTGGCCAAGCAGCCGGTCGACTGGCACCCCTTCGATCTGAACGATGCTGTCCGCGAGGTGGAGCCCGTGCTGCGCGCCGAAGCGCGGCGCCGCGGGGTGGCGCTCGACCTGCGACTTGCCGCGACCGCCACCATCCTGGTCGGCGATCGAGTCCAGATCCAGCAGGTGCTCATCAATCTGGCGCTCAACGCCATGGAGGCGGCGAACGGCCTGCCCGAGGCGCGACGCACGGTCGCCGTGTCCGTCGAACGCGACGCGGATCGCCTGGTCCTGGTGGTCCGCGATCGCGGACAGGGTATCGCCCCAGAGCATCTGCCGCAGCTGTTCGATTCGTTCTTCACCACCAAGCCCCAGGGCATGGGACTGGGGCTCTCCATCACCCGCACCCTCGTCGAGGCACACGGCGGTCGCATCTGGGCCGAATCCGGTGCCGGTTCCGGATCGGGCGCGGGCGCGGTGTTCCGGGTCGAATGGCCAGTGGCCGGCGGCGCGGGCACAGCGGAGCCGTCATGACCACCCTTCCACCCCTGATCCACGTCGTCGATGACGACGAGTCACTGCGCACGGCGCTGCTGCGGTTGCTCGACGCGGCCGGCTTCAAAGCGCGCGGCTACGCCTCGGTGGGCGATTTCCTGCTGCAGCCGCCGCCGGATGGTCCCGGTTGCGTGCTGCTGGATGTGCGGATGCCGGGGCCGTCGGGTCTCGATCTGCAAGCCGCTCTGCTGCGCCAGGGCAATCCGCTGCCGGTGGTTTTTCTCACCGGCCACGCCGACGTGGCTGCCACCGTACAGGCGATGAAGGCCGGGGCGGTGGACTTTCTGACCAAGCCGGTCCAACGCGAGGTCCTGTTCGAGGCGCTCCAGCGCGCGCTCGCCCGCGACGCGGCCGAGCGCGCGGCCAGCGCGGAAGCGGAGCAATTGCGCGCGGCTTTTGCCACGCTGACCCCCCGCGAGCAAGCGGTTTTCGACCGCGTCGTCGCCGGTCAGCTCAACAAACAGATCGCCGATGCGCTGGGAATCGCGGAACGCACCGTCAAGATGCAGCGCGCGCAACTGATGGCGAAGCTGGGCGCGAGCTCGGCAGCCGAGCTCGGCCGGTTGGCCGAGCGGCTGCAACACTTGCCCGACTGATCCCGTTCGCGTTCGCGATCCCGCCCACCTTTGCCCTCTCGGGCAAATCTCCTTGCCCCTTCGCCCAATAGTCTCGTTGCCGTTCCGGTGGGATGATCAGGAACAACCCAAGCGGGTTCGTCGGATATTCCATATAAGTGGTGAAGAGCCGGTCGCCTGTCTGGCCAACCCGTTTCGCGGCACCGCATTGCTGGAAGCCATCGACGCCGCGATCACGGCCGCGAAGCCTGAACGAGGGCCCGCTCTTCTTCAATTCCCTCGTCTCCAACCCTTACCCCAGCCCCGCAAGGGGGCGCCAGATTCTGATACCACTTCTTAACCGGAGAATAGTGCTCATGCGACTCGACAAACGAACGCCCCCGAAATCGTCCCCCATGGCGGGGCTCAAAACCGCCGGCTCGATCCTGGCCCTGACGGGCTGTCTGGCCATCGGCAACGCCCAGGCCGCGGACCCCAGTGGCAAGCCCAACATCCTGTTCATCATGGGCGATGACATCGGCATCATGAACGTGGGTGCTTACCATCAGGGTCTCATGGTTGGGGAGACGCCCAACATCGACCGTCTCGCGAATGAAGGCGCGAGGTTTATGACCTATTATGCCGAGCAGAGCTGCACGGCCGGGCGCACCGCCTTCTTCACCGGCATGCATCCGCTACGGGCCGGCATGGTCATGCCGCAGCTTCCGGGTGCCACCAGTTCGCTGTTGCCGGGCACGCCCGCGCTTGCAAAATTCCTGCTGGATCTCGGCTACAACACCGGCGAGTTCGGCAAGAACCACCTCGGCGATAAAGCGGCGTCGCTGCCAACGGCACACGGCTTCCAGGAGTTCTGGGGCTACCTGTATCACCTCGACGCCATGCAGGGGGTGAGCTTCCCCGACATCAACAAGTCGCCGACCGATCAGAGCGTTGTTCCGCCCTGTAAGAATACCCCGGTTAAGGGTCTCAAAGAGGTCGCCGGTGCCGTGGATCCGAAGACCGCGCTCTGTATGACTCCGCCGCGGCCGGTCATTCACTGTACGTCTTCGGACGGCACGGAAAAGAATCAGAGCTGCAAGGACGAAGGGCCGCTGACGTTGGAACGTTCGAAGACCGTGGACGAGGAAATCTCCGCCCAGGTCATCGACTTCCTCGACCGCAACGACCCCGAAAAGACCAACAAGCCGTTCTTCGTCTGGTATAACCCGGCGCGCATGCACGTCACCACCATGCTCCCGGACAAGTACATGGACATGCTGGGCCAGAAGGGCGGCAAGGACTGGGGTATCAACGAAGCCGGCATGAAGCAGATGGATGACAACATCGGCTACGTGCTGAAAAAGCTCGAGGATATGGGCGAGCTCGACAACACCATCGTCGTCTTCACCACCGATAACGGCGCTGAGACGATCACCTATCCGGACGGTGGTGTAACACCTTTCAGGGGTGGCAAGCTAACCACCTGGGAAGGCGGTATGCGGGCTCCGATGGTCGTTCGCTGGCCAGGCCACGTCAAGGCTGGCACGCATCCGGACCAGATATTCTCGTCACTGGACTGGGTGCCCACCTTCGTCGATATCGCCGGCGGGCCTTCGGGTGATGGCCTGAAGAAGCAGATCGAGGCCGGCAAGTATCCCGGCATCGTCAAGACCACGCTGGACGGCGTCGATCAGCGGGACTATCTCGAAGGCAAGGGCGACTCCGCTCGCGACACGTTCTTCTACTACACCGGTAAAGATCCTTCGGCGGTGCGGTACAAGAACTGGAAGTTCTACTACACGATGGTTTCTTCCAATGCGACGGAGGCGTTCGGCCCCCCAGTCACCTATCACTGGACCTATGTCAGCAACCTCAAGCGTGATCCCTTCGAGAGGTCGGTCGCGACGGTTGATGGTACCCTCCTGGGCTACGGCGGCGCACTGGCCGCCGCGAGCACGGCGTATATCTATGACTGGAATCTGCTGCCCATCGGACAGCTGCTGTGGCTGAAGGAACTCGAGACGTACAGAACCTTCCCATCACTGCAGATGCCGGCGAGCTACAACCTGGATCAGGTGATCGAGGCGATGCAGAACGCGAAGCACATCAGCCACGCGGGCGAGTGATCCCATAACTGGCGAGTGATGTGCCACAACGGGCGGCCCGAAAGGGTCGCCCGGGAACAACGGGGTCACGCCTTGTCTTTTGCCTGACAGAGAGGCAAAACGCGAGACCTGAGCCCGTTTCCTTATGTGAGCCCGTTCCCCGGTGTGACCCCGTTCCCAGGTGGCGCACTCCACCATGAGGCCGCTGAGGGCCGAGATGGGGCGCTGACCAGTCAATGGTCAAGGAATCGCGCAGTGCGGCCGAACGGTGCCCGAATCCTTCTTGCCGAGGCACCCATTGCCTCTACCCGAAGACTGAGCTCATGAACAAATCATTCAATCCATGGCGTTGGCTGGTCTGGGCTTTGGCCATCACATGGCTGGGATGCGCACCCGCGATGGCCGAGATGAGCGCCGAGGACCTGGCCAAGCTCGCGCAGAACCCGGTCGGCAATCTCATCAGCGTACCCTTTCAGAACAACACCAACCTCAACTACGGGCCGGAACGGGGCACGCAGAACATCCTCAATATCCAGCCGGTGATCCCGATCTCGATCAACAAAGACTGGAACATCATCACGCGGACCATCGTGCCCGTGGTCTGGATGCCGTCGCTTGGACAGGGGATCGGCAGCACCACGGGTATCGGGGATACTGTTTTCACGGCCTTTTTGTCGCCGGCCAATCCCGGCAAATGGATCTGGGGGGCGGGGCCCGTCGTCCAGCTCCCGACCAACAGCAGCAATGAGCTGGGCAACGGCAACTGGGGGCTGGGGCCATCCGTTGTGCTCTTGCATCTGGAGAAGGGCAGTCCCTGGGTCTATGGCGCCTTGGTGAATAACATCTGGTCACTGACCACCAATCAGCACGGCGGTTCCTACAACAACGGGCTGATTCAGCCTTTCATCAACTACAACTTCAAAGGCGGCCTGTATCTGACCTCGGCACCAATCATCACCGCAAACTGGACCGCCGACAGCGACAACCGCTGGACTGTTCCGGTCGGTGGCGGCGTCGGCAAGATCTTCCACGTCGGCAAGCTGCCGGTGAACATGCAGCTCTCCGGGTACTACAACGCCGTGAGCCCGGATTTCGGTGCCGACTGGCAGATCCGCGCACAAGTCCAGTTCATGTTTCCCAAATAGGTGCGCTCGGAAGTTTGGAGGTGGAGAGATGATGAAAAAGACTTTGCTGAACCTCGTTCCGTTGATTGCGTTGTCGGCCTGGATGCTCGGCGCCATGGCGGCTGCCGAAAGGCCCAACATCCTCGTCATCTTCGGCGACGATATCGGCATGTGGAATGTCGGCGCCTATACCCACGGCATGATGGGCCACACGCCGAACATCGACCGCATCGCGTAAGAGGGCATGCTGTTTACCGACCACTGCGCGCGCCCGAGCTGTACCGCCGGACGGGCCGCATTCATCACCGGGCAATTGCCGGTGCGCACCGGCATGACGACCATCGGCATCCCCGGCTCGAAGCAGGGCCTGCAGAAGGAAGACCCGACACTGGCCGAGGTCCTGAGGCCGCTTGGCTACGCGACCGGGCAGTTCGGCAAGAACCACCTGGGCGACCGCAACGAGTTCCTGCCGACCGTGCACGGTTTCGACGAGTTCTACGGCAACCTCTATCACCTCAACGCCGAGGAAGAGCCGGAGCAGCTCGACTACCCGGGGGTGAAGAATCCCGCGTTCAAAGAGAAGTTCGGTCCGCGCGGCGTCCTGCATTGCTGGGCGACGGACACCGACGACCCCGCCGAGGACCCCAAGTTCGGCCGAATGGGTAAGCAGCGCTGCGAGGACACCGGTGCGCTCACGCGCGAGCGCATGAAGACCGTGGACGGCGAGTTCCTGCAGGCGGCCGAGCAGTTCATCGAGCGCAGCGTCAAGGGAGACAAGCCCTTCTTCGTCTGGTTCAACCCCACCCGGATGCACATCTGGACCCACGTACCCCAGGAGTACATGCAGAAGGCCGTCGACGAGGGACGCCCCGAGATGGATGTCTACCGCGCCGGCATGATCCAGCACGACGAGGAGATCGGCGCGCTGCTGAAGAAGCTCGACGACCTGGGGGTTGCCGACAACACCATCGTCGTCTATTCAACCGATAACGGCTACGAAATGATGTTATGGCCGGACGGCGGCTACGCGCCCTTCCGGGGCGAGAAGGGCACCACCTGGGAGGGCGGCGTGCGGGTGCCGATGATGGTCCGCTGGCCCGGCAAGATTCCTTCGGGCAGCGTCTCGAACGGGATCCAGAGCCATGAAGACCTGTTCGTCACGCTGGCCTCGGCCGCGGGCGAGCCGGACATCAAGGACAAGCTGCTCCAGGGCGCGGAGATGGGCGGCATGAACTACAAGGTGCACCTGGACGGCTACGACAATCTCGATCTGTGGACCGGCAAGACGGACAAATCCGCCCGTCGGGAGTACTTCTATTACGACGGGGCGAGTCTCACCGGCGTGCGCGTGGGAGATTGGAAGATGCTGTTCGGGGTCAAGGAGAACGGGCTGTGGTGGGACCCAATCGTCTATCCGTCGGCGCCCTATCTCTTCAACCTGCGCATGGACCCCATGGAGCGCTTCGACCCCCATTCCCACGAATGGGGCTATATGGGCCGCAAGCTCGTAGCCGAGAAGATGTGGACCCTGGTGCCGGCACAAAAGATTATCGCCGAGCACATGAAGAGCCTGCAGGAGTGGCCGCCGCGCCAACGGGCGGAGTCGCTGAGCCTACAGAAGGCCACGGAGGCGGTGATGCAGCAGCTCGAGAGGGACCCTGGCCAGATCTGGTAAACCGATCCCCACGCGTCCGATCGCCGGCGCGGAGTGCGGCAGTCGGGCCCGGGATCATCTGCTTGCGGCGCCTCGCTCTATCCCCAAGGCGCCGAGCAAAGACACTCGCACCCGCGATCTGTGCTCCGGCTTCGGCGCCGAAAGAGTTCCTTATACTGCCACCGGAATTTCAGTCCCCCGTAATTTCCGATCCGCGGGGATCGTCCCCGTTCGAGCCCATCACGGAGACACCGACCTGAATATCCCCGTCGTACGGGCGCAGCACCTGATCCACTATATCGGAGTCCTCCGAGACGCTGGCGCGCTCGCGGCTCTCTGTTTTTATTGAGCAAACGCCCGATGCTTACGTCAGCTTTCCACGCGCCCTCGACTGGGTTTGGCGGTCGAGCCGTGAGGTCGGGATCATGGAGCTCGGCTTCCTCGCGGGCCGCCGTATGTCCATCGGAACGCTTCATCCCGACGCACAGCGTGCAGTGATCGGGGCTCCCGCCGGATTTGCCCGCGTCGCGGCCGCGTCCAAGCACATACATAGGGAAAATAGCGCTCAGAAGATCGACACCCGCCGCGAAGACGGGAACCTGCGGGTCATCTTCGAGATAAGAGGCTTGCAGAGCACTCCTTTCGTCGGGTTCGCCGAATGGCTGAACATCGAGGGGATCATCGCGATTCTCCGCAGTGCCGCCGGACCTGGCTGGTGTCCGGCCGAGATCACCTTCGTCTCGCGCGGGCGGCCCTCGGACGCCACGCTGGAGGCCTACGGCAACACCCGCATCCTGACCGGCCAGCCGTGCGGTTCGGTACTCGTCGCGGCGGCAGATTTGGCGCAGACCTGCATCGACCGCCGGTCAACCTCCAATGACGTCAACCATCAGCCGATCCCCCCGAAAACCCCATCCGGCCTGGGTGACGCGTGGGACTTCGTGACCGCCCTGCGCGCGCTCATCCGTCCCTATCTCGCGCAGGGTCATCCACACCTGTCGCTGGTGGCCGAGATCGTCGGTATGAGCGAGCGCACCTTGCAGCGTAGGCTGGCGCATAGCGGCTTGACCTATTCCGGCATTGTCCAGGAGGCGCGTTTCTCGATCGCATCCGACCTGATGGCTGATTCCGACCTGAACATCGCCGACATCGCATTTGCCGCCGGCTACGAGAACGCGCCGCATTTTTCCAGGGCGTTCAAGCGGCTGACCGGCATGACGCCTCGC
>Ga0307440_1001224_pt1 | contig 12575 bp, 12 predicted proteins | sample SalMarWE160410MG_FD_202150 | JGI IMG/M metagenome (GOLD analysis project Ga0307440, IMG submission 202150) | Salt marsh sediment microbial communities from the Plum Island Ecosystem LTER, Massachusetts, United States - WE1604-10 | ecosystem: Environmental > Aquatic > Marine > Intertidal zone >... | reverse complement strand
CACCACGGGGCCCAGCACATAGAAGGGCGCGCCATGGCAGAGTTTCTTCTCGATCTGCATGTTGGCGATGACCTCATTCAGGGGGACGTGTCCCGGGCCTTCGATCATGACCTGCACCTTGCGCTGCCAGGCGCGGCGCGTCAGCTCACCGAGGAAGATCAACTCCTGAATCTGGGGGGCGTCCGTTGCGTCCCTGAGGCTGCCGGGCCGCAGTCCGTCCCCAAGGCTGAGGGTGACATCAAACTCCCGGCAGATGTCCAGCAACCGATCGAAGTGTTCGTAAAAGGGGTTTTCCCGGTCGTTTTCAGCCATCCATTCGAGAAGCACCGAGCCGCCCCGGCTCACCACATGGGTCAATCGGGGATTGTCTCGAAGGCGCGCCATCGCGGTCCGGTTGAGCCCCGCGTGGATGGTCATGAAGTCGACCCCGTCTTCGGCATGGGTCTGAACCACCTGAAAAAACTCATCGACGGTGATGTCCTTGATTCGCTTTCCATAACGCGCCACCGCATCATAGACCGGCACCGTACCGATCATCACCGGACAGGTCTCCACCAGTTTGCATCGAAAGCCGTGCGTGTCCCCGAAGGTGCTCAGATCCATGATGGCATCGGCCTTCATCGAAATGGAGGTGCGTACCTTTTCGAGTTCCAACTCGACGTTGCAGCAGTCTTCCGATACGCCCAGGTTCACGTTGATCTTGGTCGAGAGTCCCTGGCCGATGCCGCCCCCGACGAGACATCGATGGTTCCGGTTGGCCGGGATGACGATTCTCCCCGCCGCGAGCCGCTCCAGAAGATCGGTTTCGGAAATTTTCTCCCTGGCCAGGACATCGCGCATCTGAGGGGTGAGAATCCCCTTGGCGGCCGCGTCCATCTGGGTGGTGTATGTCATTGCGCTTCTCCTCAATAACAGTGATTTAAAGTCATGAGCCTTTCGCAGTTCACTGTTCACAGTCCCATAATGGTTTTCAAGCGTCTGACCTTGGCGGCGATGTCGGAGGCGCCCACGATGTCGGTGACGAGGCACACGGTGCGGGCCCCCAGGTCGCGCACCCGGGGCAGGACAGGTTCCTTGATGCCGCCGATGGCAACAAAGGGGATCGGCACGTTTTCCACCGCGTAAGTCAGGTAATCGAGTCCCACCGGCGCACAGACGTTCTCCTTGGTATGGGTTTCAAAGAGAGGCCCCACGCCGATGTAATCGGCTCCGAGCCGGAGGGCCTCACGGGCCTGCTCCGGCGAGTGGGTGGATAGGCCGATGCACTTTTGCCCCACCAGTTTTCGCACCGCTGCCACCGGCAGATCGTCCTGGCCCACATGGACTCCGTCGGCGTCCACCAGAAGGGCGATGTCCACAAAGTCGTTGATGATGAACATAACGCCGCTGTCCCGGGTCATGCGCCGTATTTCTAGGCACTCTTCATAAATCTGCCGGATGCTCTTCCGGGCGTGCTTCTCCCTGTACTGAACGACGGCGACCCCGCCCCGGATCATCTCGCCGACGACGTCCACGTTCGATCTCCCCTTGGAGAAGCGTTCCGCTGTGATGCCATAAATCCCAGCCGGCAGTGCTGTCACCCCTTTTCCCTCTCTGTCCATTTTTCTTAAATTGCCTCCCAGTCCTTGAAAACCGGCTGCAGCCCCCTGTCCCGGATGGCCTGGATGATCACTGATACCGGCCGGTCATCGGAAATTTGAAACTGCATCGCCTTGCCCTGGTCGGGATCCGCGTACCCCCCAACGCCGGTGCGGGACCCCGCGGACAGGCGTGTGATACCCAGGAGCATGAGCCGGTCCCGGAGGGCCGCGGGCTCCCGGGTGGAAAGGGTGATGCCCAGCCGGGGCAGAAAGAGCCGGTAGGCCAGGATGAACTGGACGAAGGTTCGGTCGTCCACCGGGAAGTCGGGCGCGTACCCGCCCTCCGCCGCGTTCAGCCGTGGAAGCGAGAGACTGGTCTCCGTATCCGGGTATGCATCCTCCAGGTACCGGGCGTGCATGCCGGCCATGAAGGCTTCGCGCCGTTTTTCGCCGAGTCCGAAGAGAGTGCCCAGGTTGACCGCGCGGAATCCGGCCGCTGCGCCCCTTGCCGGTGCGTCCAGCCGGTAGCGGTAATCGGTCTTTTTCCCGGCTAGATGGACCCGGCGGTAGACCTGCCGGTCATAGACCTCCTGGTAGAGGGTGAGACCGTCCGCCCCCGCAGCCTTCAACCGGACGTACTCCTCCGTTTCCATGGGGAACATTTCGATGGCCACCGAGGTGAAACGAGACCGGATGGTCCGGATGGCCGCCTCGATGTAGTCGATGGGGGTTATTTCCCGATTCTCGCCCGTGAGCAGCAGGATGTGGCGCATGCCCGTTCGGCTGATGGCAGCCGCCTCGGCCTCGATCTCCGGAAGGCTCAGCTTTCTTCTTCGGATGCGATGCGTGCGGTTGAATCCGCAGTAGACGCACTCGTTGCCGCAATAGTTGGAGATATAGAGGGGGATATACAGCTGCATGGTACGGCCGAAGTACTGGATGGTGAGTTTTCTTGCCCGCTGGGCCATGGGCTCCAGAAGAGAGGCGGCCGCCGGGGATAAAAGATTCAGAAAATCCCGCCAGTGAAGCTTTTCCCTGGCAAGGCTAAGCGCCACCTGGGCAGGCGTCACCTGGCTGAAATACCCCTCGAAGTCAAAGGCTTCGAAGTGCGATACCACCTCCTGGAAGGAGTCGGTCCGCCGGAAGGAGTCGAGCCGGATCATGACAGGAATCCCGTCAGGGGAGAAGAGGGCACCGCGGTTTTTTGCTCTTCGCGCATTCTTGCCAGAAAGGCCATGCGGCCCGCAGCCACGGCGAGGGAAAATGCCCGTCCCATGGCGACGGGATCCTCGGCCGACGAGATGGCCGTGTTCACCAGCACGGCATCGGCTCCCATCTCCATGGCTTCGGCCGCATGGGAGGGCCTGCCGAGCCCTGCATCCACAATCACCGGTACGCTCAGGTTTTCGATGAGCATTTCGATGAGGGCCCGGGTTTCGAGGCCCCGGTTGGAGCCGATGGGTGCTCCCAGCGGCATGACGGCCGCAGCGCCTGCGTCTTCCAGCCGCCGGGCCAGGGGAAGATCCGGCAGGACATAGGGAAGGACCACAAAGCCCTCCTTTGCCAGCGTTTCGGTGGCCAGCAGTGTGGCATGGTTGTCCGGCAGGAGATACTTGGTGTCGGTAATGATCTCGATTTTGATAAAATCGCCACAGCCGGCCTCCCGGGCAATGTGCGCGATCCGCACGGCCTCGCCTTCGTTTCTGGCCCCCGAAGTGTTGGGAAGGAGCGTGACCTGCCGGGGGATATAATCGAGAATGTTTTCGGTTTCCGATGCGAAATCGACCCGCCTCAGGGCCACGGTAATCATCTCCGAGCCGCTGGCTTCGAGCATCCGGGGGATCACGGATTTGGCGGAAAACTTGCCCGTACCGGTAAAAAGCCGGTTTCCGAAGCGTTTGTTTCCGAGGATCAGTGTGTCGTTTTCCATGGTATCAGCCGCCTCCCACAAAACGCAACACCTCCAGGCGATCGTTTTCCCGCAGTTGGATCCGATTCCAGTCCGCCCGCCTGACGATGCGCTCGTTGTACTCCACCACCGCTCCCGAAGCGGCCAGCCCCTTTGCCTCGATGAAGGCCAGCAGGGAGCAGGGCGATATGTCTTCCTCGCATCCATTGACCGTGATTCTCATTCGAGTCCTCCCGGCAAACGTAAAAAGCCGCCTGCCTTCCAGGACAAGCGGCTTTCAACTCAGATGAACGGTTTTGTTACCCGTGTCGATACCGTCAGGTTGAGGCCGCTTCCCTTCGCCGGCATTACCCGGATCAGGTTCCAAGGGTTGAATTTTTTGAAAAATTCTTCTCAGCTGTACAGCACCCCTAGCGATCTTGTTGTTAGATTATGCGCAGTGTGCTGATTTGTCAACAGGGAATTGTATGCAATTATAATTTCAATGAATCCATTTGGAATACTCGGGGCGGACGCTTTACTGATTGTAAAAGGAGGCAAACTTGCCTACCCTTGATCCATGAATATAGATTATACGGAGGAAACCGGGGAGCCATGATCTTCCATATCGATATGGATGCCTTTTTTGCCTCCGTGGAGCAGCGGGACCGCCCGGAACTGAGGGGCAGATGTGTGATCGTGGGCGGCAATGTCAGCCGGGGCGTGGTGTGCGCTGCGAGCTACGAGGCCCGCAAGTTCGGTATCCGCTCGGCCATGCCCATCTTCCAGGCGCGACGCCTCTGCCCGGATGCGGTGTATCTGCCGCCGCGCATGCAACGCTACCGTGCGGTCTCACGGCGGATCATGGAACTCCTGAAAGCCTTTTCTCCGTTGGTGGAGCCTGTTTCCATCGACGAGGCTTTCCTGGATGCCAGCGGGTGCCGCCGGTGTTTCGGCCCGGAGGAGGAGATGGCCCGGCGCCTCAAGGCGACCATCGGGGCAGAAACGGGGTTGACCTGTTCCGTAGGAGGGGCTCCCGTTAAATTTCTTGCAAAGATTGCATCGGACATGGACAAACCCGACGGCCTCCATCTTATCTACGGCCATGAGGTGGAGGCGTTTATCGCAACCCTTCCCGTCAGGAAGGTCCCGGGAGTGGGCAGTAAGATGGCGGCGCGACTCAGCGGGTTCGGGATCGAGACCCTGGGGGATGTGCGGCGCCTGGCCTCTGAGGCCCTCGTGCGGCGGTTGGGGAAGTTCGGCCACCGACTGTTGAAGTTGGCCAGGGGCATTGACGATTCGCCGGTAAGCCCCCATGGCATCGCGAAATCGGTCAGCAGCGAAAATACCCTTTCCAGGGACACCCGGGATGTGGCCGTGCTCTGCCGGCATCTGCTCCATCAGGCCGGGGATGTTACCCGGGAGTTGCGGAAAAAGGGGGTGCGGGCCAAAACGGTCTTTATCAAATTGAAACATACCGACTTCAGGGTTTTCACCCGCCAGGCCCGGCTTCAGCGGTCGACCCAGTCGGCGGAGCGGATTTACGCAACGGCCAGGGAGTTGCTCCTATCCTGCCCCCTCTCCATGGATGTCCGGCTGGTGGGGGTGGGGGCAACGGGCCTGGAGGGGGCCTCGGTCCCGGTTCAGATGGAGATGTTTGCAGACCCCGAAGGGGACGAGGGGCGCTGGGAGAAGCTGGCGCATACGCTGGACCGTATCGATGCGAAATTCGGCAGGGGAAGCGTGAAAAAAGCCTGTCTCATGAATAATGAGGCAGAGTAGGAGATCCCGGCTCGGTCCTGAAAAGAGGATTTCCCCTCTTGCGCAAGCGTGTTAAAGCGTTTAATAGACGGATTTGCAAATTTTTTTAATTTGTTTCACGTCATCGGCTTTTAGGCCCCATGGCCGTGCGCGACTCCGGGAAAGGGACGGAAAGGCCACGGAAGGAGAGAAGGATGCAAGAAGCTGTAATCGTCAGCGCCGTGAGAACACCCATCGGCGCTTTTAACGGAACCCTGGGGGCCCTGAGCGCCACGGACCTGGGGGGCCGTGTGATCTCAGAGGCTATCCGCCGGGCCGGCATCACCAAGGAGATGGTCAACGAGGTGATCATGGGCCAGGTGCTGCCCTGCGGGTGTGGTCAGAACCCTGCCAAGCAAGCGGCCTATAAGGCCCGGATGCCGGTGGTTACCGAGTGCCTGACCATCAATAAGGTGTGCGGCTCTTCCCTCAAGGCCGTGATGCTGGCGGCCCAGGCCATTCAGGTGGGAGATGCCGAGGTGGTGGTGGCAGGGGGGATGGAGAGCATGAGCAACGCCCCCTACTATCTGGAGAAGGCCCGGTTCGGCTATCGCCTGGGACCCGGTGCGATCCAGGACCATATGATGCACGACGGCCTCTGGGATGTGGTCAACGATTTCCACATGGGCGTGAGCAACGAGATATGCTCCGAGAAGTACGGGGTTTCCAGGGAGGATCAGGATCGTTATGCGGCGGAGTCATACCGACGCTCGATGCACTCGATTACTACGGGGGTATTTGACGCGGAAACGGTCCCTGTCACCCTTCGCGGCAAGAAGGGGGACATCGTTTTCAAACGGGATGAGTGTGCTCGGGAAACTCCCTACGAGGCGCTTGCCAAAATGAAGCCGGCCTTCAAGAAGGACGGGGTCGGCACGGTGGGAAACGCCTCCATCATCAGTGACGGTGCGGCCGCTGTCGTGGTCATGTCCCGCCAGAGAGCCGAGGCTTTGGAGTGCGATATTCTCGCCACCATTGGCGCCCAGGCCTCCGCCGGCATCGACATGAGATTTCTCCTGGTGGCCCCTATCTGGGCGGTGCCCAAATGCCTGCACAAGGAGGGGCTCTCGCTGGACCAGGTGGACCTTTATGAGGTCAACGAGGCCTTCAGCGGATCGACCCTCGCCGTGCTCAAGGAGCTGGCGCTGGATCCGCAGAAGGTCAATGTGAATGGCGGCAGCGTGGCGCTCGGCCATCCGATCGGTGCCAGCGGGTGCCGGGTGCTGGTGACCCTGTTGCATGAAATGATCCGGAAGGACAAAAAGACAGGCCTTGCCTCCCTGTGTCTTGGCGGCGGTGAGGCGGTGGCGATGATCTTGAAACGATAAGAAATAAGAAAGACCAGGACCGAGGGGGAATATGGATATCAAGACGTTCGGTGTTGTGGGTGCAGGGCAGATGGGCAATGGTATTGCGCAGGTTGCGGCGATGAACGGGCTTCACGTGATCATGAGCGACATTGAGCAGGAATTCGTTGACAGGGGGGTTGCCACCATTGCAAAGAACTTGGCACGAGCTGCGGCCAGGGAGATTATCTCGGAGTCCCAAAAGGACGAGATGCTCGGTCGGATCCGTCCCACCATTGAGCTGAAGGACATGGCCGCCGCGGATTTCGTCATCGAGGCCGCAACGGAGAGAGAGTCCATCAAGTTCCAACTCTTCAGGGATCTCGATGCCGTCTGCCGGCCGGGAGTGATTCTGGCCTCCAACACCTCTTCTATCCCCATTGGCCGGATCGCGGCCCAGACCGGTCGGCCCGGGATGGTGATCGGGATGCACTTCATGAACCCGGTGCCGGTGATGAAACTGGTGGAAGTCATCCCCGCCCTCGTCACCACCGAGGAAACCCTCCAGACCACCTGGGACCTTGCTGTCCGGTTTGGAAAGACCCCGGCCCGGTCAAATGATTTTCCCGGCTTCATCTCGAACCGGATCCTGTTGCCCATGATCAACGAGGCGATCTTCGCCCTTTACCACGGTGTGGGCAAAAAGGAAGACATCGACACCGTCATGACGCTCGGCATGAACCATCCCATGGGGCCCCTGGCCCTGGCGGACCTCATCGGGCTCGATACCTGTCTGGCCATCATGGAGACCCTCTACGAGGGATTCAAGGATTCCAAGTACAGGCCCTGTCCCCTGCTGGTAAAATATGTGGAAGCCGGATGGCTGGGACGAAAAACCGGACGCGGCTTTTACGATTACTCCGCATAGATAGCGTCATATCCACCCGCGGCTCGTTTTTCCGAACGGACTGTGCTAAGGTCGGGATTCCTTTTTTTCCGGAGGGGAATTTCGACCTTTTTGTTGGGGACGGTCGAAATTTTATGGAATTTACCGGGTTGAAAAGATGGGGAAGAAGGCATATAAAAAATTGAGCGGTCGTTCGCCTTGCCGCTTTCAGCCTCGGCGCCTGTTTATAAAACGCCAGATCAGGACCGATAACTAAGTCTGTTGGAAGGCGGTTTTAAAAAGGCTCTTGGAGAAAGGAGTCAAGATCTTATGTCATTCAAGCACCACATTGATGCCTTGCGATGCAAGGGATGCGGGCTGTGTATCCATGTGTGCCCGAAAAAGACCCTGGAACTGTCCGATAAGGTCAATAAAAAGGGGTATACCCCGGTTTTCCAGGCTCGCCCGGAGGATTGCGTCCAGTGCACGGCCTGCTGCCTCATGTGCCCGGAGGTGGCCATCACCATCGAAGAGACGGTGGCGGAAACTGCGGACGAGCAATAACCGTTGAGGGGTTATTGAAATCTGGAGACGGAGACGGCAGGGCACCGTATTCATTCTGGAGAACCATATCAAGGAGAAAGGGTCCATGGGTAAGGTATTGATGAAGGGAAACGAGGCCATAGCGGAGGCAGCCATCCGGGCGGGATGTCTGAATTACTTCGCTTACCCCATTACCCCCCAGTCCGAAGTGGCCGAGTACATGAGCCGGCGGCTCGCGGAGGAGGACGGGGTTTTTTTGCAGGGGGAGAGCGAAGTGGCCGTGGGATATATGATCTTCGGCGCGGCCGCGGCGGGCGAGCGAGTGTTTACCAGTTCCTCCAGCCCGGGCATCAGCCTGATGAGCGAGGCGCTCAGTTTCATCGCCACCGCCGAACTGCCGGCGGTTTTTGTCAACATCGTCCGGTGCGGTCCGGGCCTCGGGGGCATTTTGCCGGCCCAGTCCGACTATCTGCAGGCCGTCAAGGGCGGCGGCCACGGGGACTATAAGCTCATCGTGATGGCGCCGGCCAGCGTGCAGGAGGCCGTCGAAATGATGATGAGCGCCTTCCCGCTGGCGGAAAAGTACCGCAATCCCGTCATGGTGCTCGGCGACGGGATGATCGGCCAGATGATGGAGCCGGTATTTTTCCCGGACGAGCTGGCCGTGCCCCCCAGCAACAAGGATGCCTGGGCCACCAACGGCATGGAAACCAGGAAGAGCGAGAAGCGGAACAAGATCAATACGCTGTATCTGGACGGAGAGTCTCTCTATGAGGTCAACCTCGTGCTCAAGGCAAAGTACGACAAAATAGAGCGTGAGGAGGTCCGCTATGAACCCTACAATATGGACGGTGATTACGGGGCGCTGGTGATCGCCTACGGTACCATGAGCCGGGTATGCCGCACGGCCATCGACCAATTGAAGAAGGAGGGGATCGAGGTGGCGATGATCCGCCCCCAGACCCTCTACCCCTTTCCGCTGCAGGCCATTTATGATGCCGCGGGAAAGCCTGGCTGCAAGCTGGTCGCCAGTATCGAGATGAGCATGGGGCAGATGGTGGAGGATGTTCAGCGAGCGGTTCTGGGTCAGTGCCCGGTCAAATGGTTCGGCAAGGCCGGCGGCCTGGTCCCGACGCCCGAGGAGGTCATGGACTTTCTGAAGGGGCAGCTCGAGAGCGATGGATGAAGCGGTTTTGGCGGATCACCCGCAGCCGGGAGAACCGCCATTGAAACGCGGATGTTTCAGATAAAGGGTCTACTGTTACAGGAGTGCGATCATGGGGAAAGCCTTTCAGAAAACACCCGGCCTGATCGACGTGGAGTCGCATTATTGCCCGGGATGCAGCCACGGAGTAGTGCACCGCCTGGTGGCGGAGGTTATCGAGGAGCTCGGGATCCGGAAGCGTACGGTGGGCATTGCGCCTGTGGGCTGCGCGGTATTGATGTACAACTATGTCGATTGCGATTTCCAGGAGGCCGCCCACGGCCGGGCGCCGGCCATGGCCACGGGCATCAAGCGGGTTCGGCCGGATCTGATCGTGTTCACCTACCAGGGGGATGGAGATCTGGCCAGCATCGGCCTCGGGGAAATCATCCATGCCGCCAACCGGGGAGAGAAATTCACCACCATTTTCATCAACAATGCCGTATATGGCATGACCGGCGGGCAGATGGCCCCCACGACCCTGCCCAACCAGAAGACCAGCACCAGCCCCTTTGGACGGAATGTCGATGAGGTGGGAATGCCCCTTCGGGTGGCCGAGCTGCTTGCGACGCTGAAAACACCAAGCTATATCACGCGTCAGACCGTTTTGCGACCCAAGTATGTCAACCGGGCCAAGAAGGCCATCCGCCGTGCCTTCACCTACCAGATGGAAAACCGATGCTTCAGTCTGGTGGAGGTGCTCAGCACCTGCCCCACCAACTGGGGTGTAACCCCCGTGAAAGCCCTTGCCTGGGCGGAAGACAATATGCTGCCTTACTTTCCCCTGGGAGAGTTTAAAACCCCCGATTGACAGGAGGACATGCGCGATGCAGAAGGATGTGATGTTTGCCGGGTTCGGCGGCCAGGGGATCTTGCTGTCGGGCAAGATCCTGGCGGTGGCGGCCATGGAAAAGGGGCTCCAGGTGGCATGGATTCCCTCCTACGGCCCGGAGATGAGAGGGGGAACCGCCTATTGCACGGTGGTGATCAGTGAGGAGCGCATCGGTTCGCCGGTCATCCAGCATCCAGCTCATCTGGTGGCCATGAACCTGCCATCCCTGGAAAAGTTTTCCCATGCGGTCAAACCCGGCGGGGTGGTCCTCATCAACAGCTCGTTGATCGATACGGGTACGGGCCGTAGCGATGTGGACGAACTCCGGGTGCCCACCAGTGAAATCGCTGTCGCGGCGGGAAGCCTGAAGGCCGCCAATATCGTAGCTCTGGGAGCCTTTGTGGCCCGCAGCCGCATTATGGAATTCGACCTCATCAAGGAAACGGTCAAATCCGTTTTCGCCAAGAAGGCCAAATTCATCCCCATGAACCTGGATGCCCTGGAGAGGGGCCGCAGGGCGGCCCTGGAAAACTGAGAGGCCAAGATGCGGGGGCAACTGACCAAGGAACAGCTCATGATCCAGACCATGGCGCGTGAGTTTTCCCGTCAGGTGGTGCTTCGGGACGCCGCCGAGCGGGACCGGACCAAGGCGTTTCCCGCCGAGGTCCTCAAGCGCATGGGGGAACTGGGCCTCATGGGCATGCGGGTGCCCGAGGCGTACAACGGCCAGGGGACCGATATGGTTTCCTATGTCCTTGCCCTCTCGGAGATTGCTTACGCATGTGCCGCCACAGCCGTTATCATGGCGGTGCATAACTCCATTGTCTGTGAGAGCATCGCGGTCTACGGAACCCAGTGCCAAAAGGAGCGGTTTTTGCCAGCCCTGGCAACCGGGGATACCATCGGCGCCTTTGCCCTCACCGAGCCCCAGGCCGGTTCGGATCCCCTCGGCCAGGAGACCTGTGCCCGGAAGGAGAACGGGTGCTATGTCCTGAACGGGACCAAGCGGTTCATCACCAGCGGCAAGAACGGCGGGCTCGTCATCGTGACCGCCAAGACCGATCCGGCCAAGGGCCATCGGGGTATCAGCGCCTTTCTGGTCCCCCGGGAAACGGCCGGACTGTCGGTCGGGCGCGTGGAGGACAAGCTGGGACTCAGGGCATCGGACACGGTGGACCTCCTCTTCGATGAGTGCCGGGTGCCCGAAGATCACCTTCTGGGCGGCGAAGGGGAGGGCTTCAAGATCGCCATGGCAGCCCTCGATGGGGGGCGCATCGGTATCGCGGCCCAGGCTCTGGGGGTGGCTCAGGCCGCCTTTGACGAGGCGGTCCGCTACGCCCAGGGAAGGGAACAGTTTGGCCGGAAGATCTCCGGGTTCCAGTCGCTCCGGTTCACCCTCGCCGATATGGCCACCGAGATAGAGGCGGCCCGGCAACTGATGCTCCTGGCCGCCACCCTTAAGGACCAGGGCCGCCGGGTGACCCGGGAGGCCGCCATGGCCAAGCTCTATGCCTCGGAGATGGCCAACCGGGTGACCGCCAGGGCCCTGCAGATTCACGGCGGATACGGGGTCATCAAGGAGTATCCGGTGGAACGGTTCTATCGGGATGCCCGTGTATTCACGATTTACGAGGGAACATCGGAGATCCAGCGCATGGTCATATCGAACCTCCTTTTGAAGGACAAGGGGGAATAGAGACATTTTAAATGAAAACAGGCGAGAAATAGAGAAAATCAAAGAAAAGAGAATCTCCCCCTCCCTGTCGACAACCTGTCGATAACTTCCCAACAAATCGAAATCCCAAGTATAAACCCCATGGAACCGCCGGATGCGGCACTGCCTGGAAGTTTTTTCGAACATTTCATACTATCATCAATGATTCTAACGGAATGAAAATTGTTGATAATACGATTTGCTTACTTCCTCGTAACGGCCCTTAAATCCTGTTGACTCGTATTTAGCCATGCCCTATGGTGCGCTGAAGATTATCTCCCATGGCTGGCCGGTTCAGTCTTTCACGCACCACCACTCCCCGATTCATCGGGAGCGGGCCGGCTTCCGAAACTGAATCCAGGATGTGCACCGTTCGGGTCGTGCGTTCCCCACGGATGCGATGATCCGCTTTGCAGGAATTGAACTGGAAGAGAGCAGCGTCAATAGGTGATGTGTTTGGTCCCAAATGGTGAAGTCGCAGACGATTCGTTTGTTTCATAGAGTTTCATACAATTGGTGGCAAGGCTCCACCCGCAACCGGATAGCGGGTTGTCCGACGACAAACGCCTTCTTGCAATCGGTCATAGCACCAACCGGGCCCGAAGTACCGGGGGCCCACACCCGAACGGTGCCATAATTTTCAGAAGTTCCATCGTCAGGTTCTACATACGAATCCGCCGGGTGACAGGCAGTCAGCCGCACCCGGCAATTCACATCACCCCACTGGCCTCGCACACCCCATGAAATAATCTGTGGACCTCTGCGCTCCTTTCATGGTAAGGCGGAATCTGGCTGGTGCCCTTTTCATTTTAACCCCTGCCTTTTGGCGATTCCAACAATTC
>Ga0307440_1001223_pt1 | contig 12576 bp, 12 predicted proteins | sample SalMarWE160410MG_FD_202150 | JGI IMG/M metagenome (GOLD analysis project Ga0307440, IMG submission 202150) | Salt marsh sediment microbial communities from the Plum Island Ecosystem LTER, Massachusetts, United States - WE1604-10 | ecosystem: Environmental > Aquatic > Marine > Intertidal zone >... | reverse complement strand
CGTTGATGCGCCCCGTGCTGATGGTCGGCACGATTATCTCAACCATCTGGACCTTCCGAGCCTTCGACGTCATCTACGTGATGACGAAGGGCGGCCCCCTTCACTCCACGGAGATCATGACGGTGCTCTCGTATCGTTTCGCGTTCGACAACTTGAGGATCGGTCAGGCATCGGCCGTCGCGACGCTGGTCCTGCTGATTCTCACGGCCGTCACTGTGCTCTACGTGCTGGCCTATCAAGCGGAGCAGATCGATGTCTAGCGCCACGAGCTACCGCATGCGGCGCGTGATCGGACAAGCCCTCTTCGCCGTCGCCGTGCTGGCGATGGTCCTGTTCCTCGTGTTCCCCATCTACGTCATGTTCATCACGTCGGTCAAGAGCTACAGCGAGATCTTCCGGTCGCCCCCGACGTGGATTCCGGCCCAGTGGCATTGGGGCAACTACGCCCAGGTCTGGCGGTCGTTGCCGTTGCTCACCTTGCTGCGCAACAGCGCGATCGTGGCAGTCAGCACGGTGACGTTGAATCTCCTCGTCTCGTTCCCCGCCGCGTACGCGCTGGCACGCTATCGCTTCCGTGGCAACCAGCTGGTGCGGTTGTTGATGCTGTTCACGCAGATGCTTTCACCCGTCATCGTCCTCATCCCGCTCTTCCAGATCCTGAAGCTCCTGCACCTCATCAACAGCCTACCGGGCCTCATCCTGGTGCAGCTCGGCTTCACATCTGCCTTCACGGTCTGGCTCCTCATCGGCTTCTTCCAGCAGATTCCGCTCGAGCTCGAAGAGGCGGCTATCGTCGACGGCGCCTCGATCCCGCAGGTCCTCGTCCGCATCGTGGTCCCGACTGCCGCGCCCGGCATCTTCGCCTCCGCCATGTACGCGTTCATCACCGTTTGGTCCGACTTCGTGTTCGCCTTCACGCTGATCTCCTCGGAGAGCAAGAAGCTCGTTACGGTCGGTCTCTTCGATCTGGCCGGCGCACGCGTCACGCACTGGGAGTTGTTGATGGGGGCGGCCCTCATTGCCGTCGTACCGACCTTCGCCATCTTCCTGTACATGCGCCGCTTCCTGGTGAGCGGGGGCTGGAGCGGAGCCATCAAGTGACCCGCGGACGCGAAGCGTTCGACACCGACGCGTCGGCCGGTGGAAAGGTTGAGGTGGACACGTGATTCGATTGGCGATCTGCGGAACGGGAGCGTTGGTGCAGCGAAGCTACCTTCCGGCCTTGGCCGCGCTGGACGCCTTCGAGGTCGTGGCTCTGTGCGACCACGACGCGGGAGCCCTGTCGGCGGCGCACGCGCTCGCACCGGCCGCGGACACGGTCGACTCTCCGGACCGACTGTTCGAGCGCGACGACGTGGACGCCGTGGTCGTGTCCACGCCCACCGACAGCCATGTGGACCTCGCTACGGCAGCGTTGCAAGCCGGGAAGCACGTGTTCTGCGAGAAGCCGCTGGCGCCGCATCTTGACGGCATCGTGGCACTGGTGCGAGAGGCTCAGGCCCACCCCGATCAGATCTTCCAGGTAGGTTTCGTCTACCGCTACGCGCCGCTCTTCCGCGATGTCGCCCAGATGGTCCTCCCGAGGATCGGTCCGCTGCGGCAAGCGTGGGCGCATGAGTTCCGGGCGGCCTTCTACCGTGACTGGAGATTCCGGAAGGAGCGGTCTGGAGGCGCTCTCTTGGAGAAGATCGGCCACCATGCCGACTTGTTCAACGTGTTCACGGACTCGATGCCGTCGTGGGTAGCCGCCGTAGGCGGCCAAGCCGTCATGCGGAGGGACAACCGGGTAACCGTGCCTGCCGTGACCGGGGAAGACATCACGGTGGATCGAAGCGAGATCCTGGACCATGCCTGGGTCATCGCCAGGACGCAGTCCGGCATCCCGCTCGAGGTCGGGGTCAACTTCTTCGCGCCGCACGGGCCCTACGGACATGACGCGCGCGACCGTGAGCATCTGGAGATCGGGCTCATCGGCGACGCGGGGATGGCCCGGATCTACCCGCGGCGCAACGAGGTCGTGGTTTGGGACGCTCACACGGGCGAGCGCATCGCGCATGGTGCGCAGGGTGACGAGGGCGGCTGGCACATCGGTACGCGTGAGCAGTTCGCCTCGTTCGCCGCGTGCATCACGGACGGCAAGCCCGCCCGCGCGGATGCGATCGCGGGACTCGCCGCGTCCCTGCTGCCTCTGGCCGCCGAGCGCGCCATCGAAGGCGATGCGGCCGTGAACGTCGAGGACATGGTCGGCGGCGCCGTGAGCTCGATCCTCGAGCGTCGGGCCCCACATTGGGGTGGGTTCTGAAGATGACGCCGCGTGCAGCCCGAACGTGTACGTGGTGCTGGGGTGGCTGGAGGGAAGAGCCTTGAAGCGTCCAGCCACGATCTACGACGTGGCCAGGCGTGCCGGCGTGTCGCCGAGCACGGTGTCACGCGTCCTCGGTTCTCCCGAGTACTCCGCCCGCCCGAACGTGCGGGCAGCCATCGTGCAGGCCGCCCAGGAGCTCGGCTACCGCCGAAACCAACTCGCCCGCAATCTCAAGTCGGATAGCTCACAGGACGTCGGCGTCATCGTCCCTAACGTAACCAACCCCTACTACATCGATCTCGTCAGAGGCGTCGAGGACGTCGCCTACCGCGAAGGCTTCGACGTGTTCCTCTGCAGCACGGACCGGCGTTCCGAGCGGGAACTGCAGTACCTGCGCCGGCTCGGCGAGAAGCGCGTATGGGGCTTGATCGTCGCGATCGTCTCGGAATCGTCCGAGGTGCGCCACGAGCTACGGGGATGGCAAGGCCGCGCCGTGACGTTCGACCAGACCCTTGACGAGCCCGACATGTTCCATGTGGTCGCAGACAACGTACAGGGCGGTCGCCTTGCAACACAGCACCTCATCGGCCTGGGGCACACGGCCATCGGTTTCGTGTCTCCTCCTCTCGTCCGCTCGCACCGGCGCGAGCTGTCGCGCGGTTATCGCAGCGCCTTGGAAGAGGCGGGGCTCACGGCCGACCCGCGATTCGTTCATGTCGCGGAGCGTGAGAGCGAATCCACCGACGGGATCTACGAAGTCGAACTCGGTGAGCGCGCGGCCAGCGCGCTATGCGGTGGCCCGCGGCGTCCCACGGCAATCGTGGCTGCCAACGACATGGTCGCGATCGGCCTGCTGCGAGGCCTGCAGGCGTCCGGGCTGTCCGTGCCCGAGGACGTCTCCGTCGTGGGCTACGACAACATCTGGACCGCCTCGATCACGACGCCGGCGCTGACCACGATCCATCAGCCGAAGTACGAGATGGGCGAGTTGGCCGCGGAACTGCTGCTGACCTCGCGTGGAGGTACGGATCAGCCTGACCGAACTGTCTTCAACCATGTTCTCGAGCCGAAGCTCATGGTCCGTGGCTCTACAGCGGCACCCCGGTCCGCAAGCGTCCCGAAGGAACGATCCCGGTGACGGTTTTCGTGGGGAGCTGGATCGTCAAGAAAGGGGTAGCACGTGCAGATCAACGTTTTCAAGACCGAAGAAGACATGGCCGCCGCTGCAGCGGAGACTGCGGCCAGGGAACTGAGGTCGGCGATCGAGCGGCGAGGGCGCGCCACCTTCGTCGCGGCGACCGGCTCGTCCCAGTTTACGTTCCTCGCGGCCCTGACACGGATCCCGGACATCGAGTGGTCGCGGACGACCATGTTCCATCTCGATGAGTATGTCGGCATCGGTGCCGACCATCCGGCAAGCTTCCGTCGCTACCTGAACGAGCGGCTCGTGTCCCGGGTCACCCCAGGTATCGGTGAGGTGCACCTGATCCGAGGTGACGCCCCGGACCCTGCCGAGGAGTGCCGTCGTCTCGAGGCGCTCGTTCGACGGAACGGGGTGGACGTGGCGTTCGTCGGCGTTGGAGAGAACGGGCACCTTGCCTTCAACGAGCCTCCCGCCGACTTCGATACGAGAAGCGTCTTCCAGGTCGTGGAGCTCGACAAGCGCAGCCGCCGGCAGCAAGTGGGAGAGGGGTGGTTCTCGGACCTGGAGGAAGTCCCGAGGAAGGCCATCACCATGACGGTGCCGGCGATTCTCTCCGCCTCCGCGATCGTTTGCACGGTACCGGGTGCCCGCAAGGCCGCAGCCGTGCTCGACTGCTTCGGCGGCCCGGTCTCCCGCCGACACCCGGCGTCGGCCCTACAAGGTCATGACGCGACAACGGTGTACCTGGATCGGGCTGCGGCCGCCGAGCTGGAGTCGGCATCCAGAGGCGCCGAGTGACGACCTGAGCTTCGAGCGGCCGGTCTGCTGAAGACCGTCACCGCCCACGCGCGTATTCGAGGATCGCGTGATGGACGAGATGAGCCGTCCTACGGGCGCTCTCCGGCCGGAGCCATGTCTCGAGCCAGCCCCGGTGCGCGGTCATCTGGGTATCGAGGACGTCGACGAGCATCTGCCGGTCCATGCGGCTCTTGGTCTGCTCGGAGACGATGTGCCGGGTAACGTGCGTCAGCCAGATTCGATGGTGTCCGGCGCGTGTCCAAGCCTCGAGGCTGTCGAGGCCGCACGTCGCATCCCAGGCCAAACGTCCAAGGTCGCATACGGCCGCGATGGCTTCGCGCGCGCCGGCAATCATCGACTCCGTCACGCTTGGAAGCTCATGCCGTCGGGCGTCGAGCACGCTCCGGAAGAAACCCTTGGGTGCCGGGACCATGTCTTTGCGGCCGTTCCACTGGATGCCGAGTTCGTCCGTCGTCGACAACGGCCAGGGCCGGCCGATGGCAGCGATCGCATCGAAGACCGAAGCGTCCTCGAGCCCCCATACGTCGTCTGCAACGTCCGCCAGAAGGCGGCCGTAGTCGAGATGGGGCTGGTCGGCCGCCTTCGCGGCGAGGGCAATCCACGGCAGCTGCGTCTCGAAGCTGTGGACACGGATGCCCCAGGAAGTGACGAGCATCCCTAGCGCCTCGCTCGCGACGGACTTGCGCGCGGCTCCGACGACGTTCGGTGCGTGGAGCGCGTGGCTGCCGCAGAAGGGGGTGTCACCGTGCGAGCGGGTGGAGCTGCACACGACCACGTCGCGGCCAAGACGGTGCAGGAGATCGACCGTGTAGAAGGGTCTCGGGCGATCATGGGCGTCCACGAGCTCCGGAAGGGCTGCCCGTGCCTCCGTCGGCAGGTCGTGCGGGCTCGCGTCGCCCCGCCCCCAGATGCGCACCCGTTCCGGCGGGTCGATGCCGTCCCAGTAGTTCCAGTCCCAGATGACGAACTCCGGTGGGATAGCTGACATCTGTTGCGGTTGGCGAAGTACCATGTCGCTCCAGATGCCGGGTCGGATCCCGCGCGTGAGGAGCGGCTCGGCCACCGTCGCGAGATGTTCGGCCATGAGGCCGGTCGGCCCTTTGGCCGCTACTGCCTCGCGGCAGGCCGGGCAGGTGCCGAAGTCGTACGCTTCGTCGGCTCCGAGGTGGACCTGTTTGAGCGACGGCCCGAATAGCGCGATGATCTCTTCGAGCCAACGTCTCAGGAACGCGCGGACCTGAGGGTTCGAGGGACAGTACATGTCGTTGTGGTCCGGATGTTCGCGCCATTGGCGGTACGCCGGATGCTCGAGGACGTACTCGCCGTGGCCCAGCGTCTGGAGAAGGGGGATGTTCTCGAGGCCGAGGCTCTCCGCTACGGCGAGCAGCTCTCCAAGCTCGTCCTTCGTCATCGCCTCGGGGTCGACACACTCGGGGCAGGTTACCCAACGCACCTTGCCTTCGAGTTCCCAGACGATGCCGTCGTAGCCGAGGCTTGCGAGTCGCTCGAGCCAATGCCGGAGGTAGTCAGGCCGTGGCGCGCCGAAGTTGAAGTCGAAGTGGAAGAGCTTCATGGGCGATGTCTTCATGCGGCGCATGGACCGGATCCGAGCGGACAGGCTCGACCGGTCAGTGGTGATTCGATGGTGGATGCTATCACTCTCGACCGTCTTGGACAGGGAAGAGTATCCGGCCCCATGGACGGCTCGACCACGTTCTCTTCCGGTTCGTCGCAATGCATTCCGTGCGGGATTCCGTGGCTTCTCGCGTCGACACTAACCCGGTTCGAAGGTCTTCGCCGGTTTCGTGCTTCTGCCGCCGACGCTGGTGCCGATTCAGGCCTCATCGCGAGCGTTACGATTCTGCGTCGTTCGCGCTCGCATGGGTTCTGCGCCGCTTGGGGAGGTACATGCCGGTGCGCTGTAGGTAGGTGCGGTAGGCGTCGCCGTAGCGGATCACGAGGTCGCGCTCCTCGGCCCGGCTCATGAGGTGGAAGAGGGGCAACCAGACCAGCGAGTAGATGGCGAGGAACGGGGAGTGGCAGAGGAATGCGAAGACCCACCAGTACCAGACCTCGCCGGCGGCCTGCGGGTGACGGATGCTCTGGTAGATGCCGCCGTAGAGCTGGTGCTGTTTCCTGACCAGCATGGTTTCCTCGCCGGCATCTCTCATGCCCCGTATCCAAAGGATTCCCGAGGGAACGGCGATCGCGACGGCGATGAGCGCCGACAGCCAGTACGGCCACGGGAAGGTGCGCGGCAGCGTCAGGGGAAGGGGGAAGAAGGCGTACACGACGTAGTCGATGCCCGCCAGTGTCATGAAGATCCCCGCGAGGAAGCGGTATCGCGTGCAGCGGGCATAGGCGACGGCGCCGATCTTCCGCTCCAGTGCGGCGGGCCCGGCGCTCCTGACGTAGGTCAGAGCGGTCAGGCCGGTAGCCACGACGAGGACGACGACGTTCGTCCAGGCGATCATCGCTATCGCCCCCTCCACCAAGCTTACTGCGGCAGTGCCGTTCCGGCACCTCCAGACGTCGGGCGGGCGTAGTGACACGATCGACGCTCAGCACAGCCCCGTGAGCGCTCCCACCACAGCTTGTTGTGGCTGAGGGTGATTCGTGCCCGCCACACCGTCGGCGGGCCGGCGCGCTTGAACGCTCTCGACGCATGCGACACTCCGTCCTTTCTGGGCCTGGACCTCGTCGTCAACGTTCCCAGAACTGCCGTCCTTCCCCGCACCATGCGCTCTCCTCGCGAGCGTGACGTTGCCGACCCCGTTCCCTTCGTTGAGCTCGAAGAAACGGGGAGCCCCGCCGTTGGGGCTCCCCGTTCGATCCGCGTGCTCTTTCCGCTACCTCAGTTCGGAAGGACGACGATGGTGCCTTCCATGCCCACGGTGTCGTGGATGGTGCAGCTGTAGTGGAACGTGCCGGCCTTCGTGAAGGTCAGCGAGTACCTCTGGTCGGGACCCATGAGGCCCGAGCTCAGGTGCTCCGTACCGCTGTAGGTGTGACCGCCCTGGGGCGCGTTGTCCGCAGGGGTGTCCTTGGCGCCCGACGTGAAGGTCACGCTGTGCAGCTCGTGCGCATCCGGTTGCGTCCACACGACCGTGTCTCCCACGTGGACCGTGAGCGTCGCGGGAACGTAGAGGTCGGCCGTGGCCGAGGACGTACCGATGCCGGCCCAGATCTCGTAGATCTTCGTGCCGTCCGGGCCGGGGAGCACGTACGGCTTCGCCGCTTGCGCCAGGGCCTGCTTGCCGCCGTCGAACGCTGCTTGCAGCTCCTGTTTCGCGATCGCCGCGTACTCGGCAGGCGTATGGGGGTACGGCGTTCCTGCGGGCTGCACGACGACGGTGCCGCGCATGCCCGGATGGAGGCCGCACAGGTAGCGGTACACCCCGGCCTTCGTGAAGGTCAACGAGTAGCTGGCGTTCTGGGGTGTCAGGAGGCCCGATCCGGCGACGCCCTCGCCCGTGTAGGTCTTGCCGCCCTGGGGAGCGAACACCTCCGGGTTGTCGATCATGCCCTGTCCTTTGGGATCCGGGATGATCACCGGGACACGGTTGCCTGCGGGCGTGAACAGCACGGTGTGCCCGACCCCCGACCAGGTGATGGTGTCCCTGGCGTCAACGACGATGACGGTGGGCGCGAAGATCTGCGCGTCGATCGTGTGGTCGGGCGACAGCCCGCCGGCGTTCACCGTCCAATGCTGCCCGCTCGCCGCTTGGGCGCTCGCCACCGTGATCGCGGCGAGGGTCAGCAAGGCCGCCGCCAAGGCCATCGTCGACCGGGATGATTTCACGCTGTTCAACACCTTGGATTCCTCGCTTCAGGACGACCGGGGGTCACGCCTCCGGTGGAAGATGCCCAGCGATCTGGGCCGGTACGGCTCGATGCCCGTACTAGGACGTACGGCGGGGTTACGCCGGTGGCTGTGGTGCAGCGGGCGTCAGGCCGTGGCGCGCCATGATCTCGGCCATCTTCGTCCGGTCCGGCGGTCCGCCGGCGGCCGCGTTGATCACGTCGGCGGACTCGCGGAAGTACTGCGGGCCGATGGCGGCGGGCGTGATCACGCAGATCGCCTTGGCGTCGCGGCTGCCGTCGTTGTCGAACCGGTGGACGGCGCCGCGCGGGATGCAGAGCGCCTCGCCCGGCCCGACTTCGATGCGTCGCCCGTCCACGGTCCAGGTCAGCACACCCTCGAGGCCGTAGATCGTCTCCTCGTAGTGGTCGTGGCTGTGCGGCGGTGCCGCCAGGCGTTGGGCGCTCGGGACCTCGAGCTCGAACACGGCGACGCTACCGTTCGCGTTCGCTCCCGTGATCAGGAAGCGCACACCGAGAGGACCGAGACGGATGGTCTCGTCGGACGGATTGACCTGGGGGTCGCTGGCTCGAGGTGTCATCTTCATCTCCCTTTCCTGGGCCGTGCGGACATGGTAAAGTCTGTTTACTATGCCCCATCAGAGTAAAGCGCATTTACTATGATGTCAAGCCCCCCGTCACCGCTCCCTCCGGAGGAGATGTTGATCGGAGCCCTGCTACGGGTGCCGTCCCAGGCGATCCAGCGCCGGATCATCGCCGAACTCAACGCGGCGGGCTTCGAGGAGCTCCGCTTGCCGCACATGGCGGTGCTGCAGTTCCCAGGCCCGGACGGGGTTCGTCCCATCGAGCTCGCCGAACGCGCCGGCATCAGCAAGCAAGCCATGAACCAGCTGCTACGGAGCCTGGAGGGCATCGGGTACATCGACCGCACCGACGCACCCCATCAGGGCCGTGCCCGAATCGTCTTCCTGACGGAGCGTGGACATGCCGCATACGCGAAGATCCACGAGATTCTCCGCACCATCGAGGACGAATGGAAGGCCGAGCTCGGGCCCGAAGCTTTCGCCCAGCTCAAGGGGCTTCTGCTTCGCGTCTGGGAGGGAGCCTTGGTGCAGTGATGGGCCCCATGGACGATGAGCGAGGCGGGAGTCCGGCTTGCCGGAGGGAGCCGATCGCGTCACGCACTTCGTACACTCGACGGCTCGACGATGGCAGCGATCCGGGACATGCCAGACAGGCTGAAGGGGTGGGACTGGGAGCCCGGGTCTTCGGTGCCAGCCGGCGCCTCACCCGCGCCCGAGCCGCCGCCGGCACTGCAGCACAGCGCCCACGATGGCCACGTGAACGGCGATGGCCACGCTCAGCCCGAGCAGGAGGTACTCAGCCCCGCCTGTCCGGTGGCCGTGACGAGCCACGCGGCCGCCCCGCCGAGAGGCAGGAACAGCACGATGGCGGTCGTCAGACCCGGGTTGTAGCGGCGCGTCGCCAGTGCGGGGACGATGTGGACCAGCGCGTTCACCAGCGTCGCGTAGATCGCGATGAGTCCGAAGCCGATGCCGCCGATGGCCGCCAGCCAGCTCGCCGCGACGTTCAGGAGCCAGACGCCGCCGATGTTGATCAGCAATACCGCCCCCGATGTCAGGATGTCCAGCCCGCCGCCCACCTCCCGGTTGACGAAGCGTCGGAAGCGGTCGTCGTCGTGCTCCTCGTACTGGTGCAGCATGTAGAGGGGGAGCTGGAGCGCGACGAACAGGAACGCCAGCGGGAGACCCGCGGTGAACACGGGGAGCAGGGCCAGCAGCACGAACCCGGCCAGGAACCCGCCGTAGACCCAGCCGTGCATCAGTCTCTCGAACGCGTGCGTGGCCGTAGGGGTAGGAGACGGGTCCATGCCGGCGATTCTAGTGCCGCAGGGGCTCCGCGCCGATGCTGTCGGGTCCCACCCCCTGAGCGCTCGATCCTGGGTGGAGGGCTCCGAGGTTCGGGCCCGTGGTCGGAGATGCCCGCCTGCAGCAGTGGCGCCGGAAGCGCGTGATGGTAGTCCCGATGCCGTCGTCGGTGCGGCTCAGCATGCGGGACTTCTCGGCCTTCGGGCGCGTCTGCATCCCTAGGAGCGGCAGCGTAGATCCACCACGACGGCCCCGCGAGGCGAACTGAGAGGATGGCGGCGGCTGGACACACCGTGGCCGGCATGACCCGCCCGAGCGCCAAGGTGCAGACGCTGCGCGAGCTGGGCGCTACGCCGATCGTGTGCGACGTCTACGACGCGCCGGCCTTGCAGGCGGCGGTTGCGGGCTTCGGTCCCGACGCGGTCGTCCACCAGCTGACCGACCTGCCGGACGATGCGGCGCTCATCCCCGAGCGAGCCGCGGCGAACAACCGCATCCGCCGCGAGGGAACGGCCAACCTCATCGTGGCGGCCCGGGCTGCCGGGGCGCGCCGGTTCCTGGCGCAGAGCGTCGCATGGGTGCTGCCTGCTGCGGGCGCGGCCGCCGTCGGGGCGCTGGAACGGGCCGTGCTCGCCGTCGACGGCGTCGTGCTTCGCTACGGCCGCTTCTACGGCCCCGGCACCTTCCATCACGGGAGCTTGCCGCCACGCCCCAGGATCCACGTAGAGGAGGCCGCGCGGCGCGCAGGCGACGTGCTGGATGCGCCGTCGGGCGTGATCACCGTGATCGAGGAGGCGCTCCCCTCGGTGGCCGATGCGCGGTTCCGTACTCGTTCTTGATCACGAGGAACGAAGCGCCGATGGTCCTGGCGAGCTTCGGCGTGCACGCCTGCGTCGTCCCAACTCGTCCAGTTCGATGGCATGGGGTCCTGGGGGGCCCGTCCACGCTCACGGCCGGAACACCAGGTAGCGGTCGTTGGAGCCGTCCGTCACCACGAGTGCGTTGCTGGTCACGAGCATGCCCTCGGGGTCGTACATGGTGCGGGCGGTCGGCGTGGCGTCCGGCGACCCGTCCTGGTTGTCGTCATTCTCCGTGACGTGGGTGAAGTCGCTCTGCCCCAGGACCTCGTTGGCGCTCGCGCCGTTGCTCGTCGGGATGGTGTCGAAGACCAGCACCCGCTCGTTGAGGACGTCGGCGACGAACAGTTGAAGGCCGTTGCTCGTCAGGAAGTACGGGTGGTACATGCCACTGGCCCCGGCCGCCGATGTGGCCGTGACCATATCCGGCTGTCCGATGACGACATCGGCCGGTTGGAAGTTGTGGGTGGGGAAGCTGTTCCAGATGAGCACGCGGTTGTTGCTGACATCGGCAACGATGAGCCGGGTGCCGTCGGTCCACACGCCCGTCGGGTAGTTGAGCGTTCGCGCAGTAGGCGCCGTGTCGGCGACACCATCCTGGTTGTCGTCATCGGCTGCACAGGTGGTGAAGCTGTTCTGACCGAGCACGATATCGGCGGGTGCGCCGTTGGTCGTCGGGATGCTGTTGTAGATGAGGACGCGGTTGTTGTGGGAGTCGGCCACGATCAGTTTGCCGGAGGTTGCCGTTCCGCTCTCGGGGTCCTGCATGCCCGACGCCGTGCAGGTGGACGCCGACATCCCGAAGGCGCTCTGCCCCACGACGACGTTCGCTGCGACCTGGGTGGTCTTGGGCCGCGTGTTCCAGATCAGTACGCGGTTGTTCTTGTAGTCGGTCACGAAGAGCTTCCCCGCGGCACCGAACACCGACTCGGGCCCGGCAAGACCGTCGGCCGCGCTGCCGCCTGTCGAACTCGTGAAATCCGGCTGGCCAAGCACGAAGTCCGCAGACGCGCCGTTGCTCGACGGGATCCCGTTCAGGTACCCCAGGACGCGGTTGTTGCCGTAATCGGGAGCATAGAACACGCCGTCGACCAGCCCCGCATCGCCGTAGAGATCACCGATGCCGCTCTGCGTGGTGGTGGGCGTGTTGGAGACGAAATCGGGCTGCCCGACGACCGTGGTGGCTGGTTGGAAGGTCGCGAGAGCCAGCCTGGTGGGCGGCGGGGCTTGGGTGCCGCACCCCGACAGAACGACCACCATGGGTGCTACGAAGATGACGGACCACCAACGTTGGACCAGACGCATGATCATCCCTTCTGATTCATGTCGTGCCGACAGAAGACTCTCGCGGACCGATGGGCCACCCGGGCTACGCTGCCGAGACCTCGCGGTGCAACACCATGGGGTTCCTGCCCATGGCCCCCACGGAGCGGAAGTCGGCGTCTTCGACCCTCGTTTGTGAGCCGTAGGGACACCGCCGCACACCTCATGGGCTTCGAACGTCGAGGGCGTTCGTACACGGGTTTCCCGGACCCGACGTCGTTGGAGGGCCCGGCGTCGTTGGAGGACCCGGCGTCACGGCGAGAACGTCACCGACCTCGGCGTGGCCAGCCGCACGGAAGCGGAATTGTAGTCGAGCCCACCGAAGGCGGGGTCGAGGCTGATCGTGCCGGTGGCGTTACCTGCCAGGACCTGCACGCTGCAGTCCCCCGCGGAAGCGGTGGTCCCGCTGCGGAGGTC
>Ga0307440_1001222_pt1 | contig 12593 bp, 10 predicted proteins | sample SalMarWE160410MG_FD_202150 | JGI IMG/M metagenome (GOLD analysis project Ga0307440, IMG submission 202150) | Salt marsh sediment microbial communities from the Plum Island Ecosystem LTER, Massachusetts, United States - WE1604-10 | ecosystem: Environmental > Aquatic > Marine > Intertidal zone >... | reverse complement strand
ACCCGATCAAAATCTCCCACAAAAACGTGCATTAATTAAATCTTCAGAAAATCCAAACAAAGAGGCCGTCTCAAATTATGTTATGAGACGGCCTCTTTTGCATGATTTTTTGTTCGAATATTGACACTGCCTGTCCGCAGAATATAATTTACTATGATCAGGATCAGTTCCCTTGGCACCATTTTCTTTTGCCGATAAACATCTATTAATTTCTGATTGATTATTTTTGAAATGAAAAGGCATCTTCTGCTAAGTTTATTTTAAAATACTAACACAAATTACCATGCATATAAAATTAAGAAATTCCTTGTCCATTATTATGGTAGCCATACTTTCATGGACAATAAATGCACATGCTCAGGATGTTGTGTTTAATGTAAAGGATTCCGGTGCAAAAGGTGACGGACTAACCCCGGACACCAAAACAATAAATGAAACCATTGATAAAGCGGCTCATGCGGGTGGTGGAACAGTCTATTTTCCTGCCGGTAATTATTTGGCAGGTTCAATTCATTTGAAAAGTAATGTGGCATTGTATATCGGTCCGGGCGCTACAATTATTGCAGCACCGGAAGAAAATATATCGGAATACGACAAACCCGAGGATAAAATTGACAATATGTATGAGGATTTTGGTCACAGGCACTGGCATAACAGCCTGATCTGGGGAGAGAATTTACATGATATTTCAATCATTGGTCCGGGAACGATCTGGGGTAAAGGACTGGTCAGGAATAACAAAGGCGAAGACGACATACGTCCTAACAAATCAATCAGCCTTTACCAATGTAGGAATGTGATTCTGCGGGATGTCACCCTGTACCATGCTGGCTGGTTTGCTATTCTGGCAACGGGGGTAGATAATTTAACTATTGATAATCTGAAGATTGATACCAATCGTGACGGAATGGATATTGATTGTTGTCAGAATGTTCGTATTTCTAATTGCAGTGTTAATTCACCGAAGGATGACGGTATTTGTCTGAAAAGCTCATTTGGATTAGGTTTTGCCCGTTCAACTGAAAATGTTACAATTACAAATTGTCAGTTGAGTGGCTATGACGAGGGGAGCTTCCTGGATGGTACTTATAAGAGATCAGGAGGAGCACCGATAGGACGAATCAAATTCGGAACAGAATCGAATGGTGGATTCAGGAACATCACTATTTCCAACTGTGTATTTGATTATTGCCGAGGATTGGCCATGGAAGCTGTTGACGGGGCTTACCTCGAAAATGTTGCTATTAATAATATCACCATGCGTGATGTGATGAATTCGCCCATTTATTTATGTATTGGTTCCCGTATGCGCGGACCTGAAGGTACTCCGCCCGGAAAGGTTCGAAGAGTGATTATTAGTAATATTATAGCATATAATGTCGATTCGGCCAGTAGTGCAATTATCACAGGGATTGAAGGAAGCGAAATTGAAGATGTGACCCTGAAAAATATCATAATCTATTACAAAGGAGGAGGAACCAGGGAACAAGCCGCCAGGGCAGTGCCCGATCTCGACAAAACTTATCCGGAACCAGACAAATATGGAGTTATGCCAACTTATGGCTTTTATGTCCGGAATGTAAAGGGAATTAAGTTTGATAACATCGACCTGCATGTTTTGCATAAAGATGCCCGCCCGGCATTTTATCTCGATGGAGTTACGGATGCTGATTTCAGGTTTGTGACAGCTCCGGAAGTTGCCGGAAGCCGTGCAATTCACCTGGTTAATTCCAGAAATATCAATTTGTTCAGGTCGCTAAATGTGGAAGATAAATTAATTAAGGAAGCTGAAAATAACGATCTATAATAATCTTCATTTTAATATCGCCTTTGCTGATCACTTCCAGAATGGATTGTAACAGTAAATTTATTTCAAAATAATTTTATCTCGATATTTCTGATAAGATTTACATCTGCTTAGTATTGTTTTTCATCTCATTTCTTTTATATATTTACGTTTCAGGCAGTAATTGTAAATTTAACTTATTTTGGGAAATATATGATAGTGGAGTCATATCTGACAAATATTTATTCACTTGATTAATTGTAATTTAGAATGAAATTATCAAAAAAATCAATAACAGGTCCACATAAAATTCCATTGAGTGGATATATGGATTTTATTGCTCTTTGTATGATAATTTTATTATCGCTGACCGGCTGTATGAAGGAAAAATCCCGGGTGGAGAATCTTAAACCTCGTCTTGTGATTACCTGTGATCCTGAACTGGATGACTTTAATACCCTGATCCGCCTTCTATTGTACAGCACCGATTTCAGGGTGGAAGGACTTGTTTATGCTAGCAGCCAGTACCACTGGAAAGGCGATGGCAAAGGTACTAAATGGTTTGTACCTGGAAGGGAATATACACGGTTTGGATTGCATATGGGACCAATGGAATCGTGGCGCTGGGCTAAAGATGAGCATTTTATCCATGATGCGGTAAATGCATATGCTAAAGTTTATCCTAATTTAAAGGTTCATAATCCCGGCTACCCGACTCCCGAATACCTGAAATCAAAAATCAGGTATGGTAATATTGAATTTGATGGTGATATTTCAAAGGATTCCCCTGGATCGGACCTGATTAAATCTTTGATGCTTGATGATGTTCCTGGTCCCCTGTTCATTTCGGCACAGGGAGGAGCAAGTACGATTGCCAGGGCATTGAAATCAATTCAGGATAAATTTGAAAACACGGCAGGATGGGACAGTCTGAAAAAAAGGATTTCCGGGAAAGTGATTTTATTACTTTCAGGCGATCAGGATGACACATATGCCAGTTACATCAAACCCAACTGGCCCGATATTGGTAACTGGGAGCTCAGAGGCGGAATTATGGGACTGGGCTACAATGCCCAGGCTAATGCAAGCCGGTATGATGCCGTTTTTTATACGCCGGGCTGGATGGAGAGGAATATAACAAGCAAAGGGCCTCTTGGTGCTCTTTACCGTGTATGGGGTGATGGCAAACAAATGGTCAGGGGAGATATCTTCGACTATTTTGGCCTGTCAGGTTATTCTGAAAGCGAACTCAGAAGAATGGGGTATATTGTCTGGGCACCGGTTCGTGAAAAGGGGTCATTCCTGGGAGAAGGGGATACCCATATTTATCTTAACCTGATTGATAACGGATTACGTGCAGATGAGGATGTGACATACGGTGGATGGGGTGGTCGGAAGGCAGAGAATCCAGGAAGAAGAGATTCCTCCGGCCAACAGATCGATTCTACCATGTCCATTGAAGAAATAATGAGACTGATGATGAGACCTGATACTATCTTTCCTGATTTTTTACCTGCTTTACAAAACAATCTTGCGGCACGTTTTATGTGGTCCGTAACGCCCCTGTATGAAGATGCAAACCATGGGCCGGCAATAAATGGTCCTTTACGCATTTCGGCTAAACCTGGAGAAAAGGTACAGCTCAGCGCAGATGTTTCCGATCCGGATGGAAATGATATATCTGTTAAATGGTGGCAATTCAGGGTTGGCAGTTATAAGGGAAATGTTATCGCAGAAGATCCTTCATCCATGTCGACTTCTGTTGTGGTTCCGCAAGATGCTAAACCGGGACAGACAATTCATATGATTCTTGAAGCAACAGATAATGGCAAGCCGGAAATGACAAGATATCACAGGATTATAATAACTGTTGTATAAGGAAATAGCTGTCTGATGTTATAGAAAATATATCAACCGGAAAAAATCACCAAAATGATTGCCGATTTTTAAAGTTAGCTTGTTCATGGGTATGAATTTTCAAGTATTTATCTGTTTATATGTCAGTCCGGAATACTACTGATTCTAAAATCAAATTTAGTGCAAATTCATATTAATTATCATTCTGGTAACAATAGACAGTATTACTTTGTTAACTTGTTTGTGAATAATTAAGTTTTAATAATTTGCTTGAAATGCTCCTTAAAATCAAATAATTAATTCGACATATTAAAAACGTTGTATAGGAATCTAAAAAAATTGCCTGGTTTTAGGTCAGATTAAACAGGAATTAATGTTACATTAGAGGTTCACTGGGAGAACAAAACACCATTTTATGAAGAACATTTTCAAGGACAAAGTTGTGATAGTTACAGGAGCATCATTTGGAATTGGAGAAGCAATAGCCCGCGAGTTTGCAGTAAACGGGAGTAAAGTAGTACTGGCAGCAAGAACGGAAAACAGGTTGATGGCAATAGTTGACGACCTGAAAAGCAGGAATTGCGAAGCTTGCTATATCAGGACTGATGTTACAGTTGAAGCGGATTGCCATAAATTGGTGGAATATACAATTGAGAAGTTCGGGAAAATTGATATTCTGGTGAATAATGCGGGCATTTCAATGCGGGCTGCTTTTATTGATGTTGACCTGAAAGTACTTCACAGGCTCATGGATGTCAATTTCTGGGGAACAGTTTATTGTACGAAATATGCTCTGCCTTATATACTTGAACAAAAGGGATCACTTATAGGCATATCATCTGTTGCAGGATTTCACGGATTACCGGGACGTACAGGATATTCGGCCTCAAAATTTGCTATTCACGGATTCCTTGAGACTATCAGGATCGAAAACCTGAAAAAAGGACTTCACGTTATGATCATCGCACCGGGTTTCACAACCACTGAGATAAGGAAACACGCCTTGACTGCAGACGGGGAGGAGCAGGGAGAATCACCCCTAAACGAAGGCAAGCTCACATCTCCCGAATTTGTTGCAGGATGGGTTCTGAAGGGTATAAGAAAGAAGAAAAGAAACAAACTGCTCACGCTTGACGGAAAACTCACCGCACTTTTCCAGAGAATAATACCTGAGTATGTCGACAGGGCTTATTACAAGGTAATGTCAAGGGAGCCCGAATCTCCTCTTGAATGATCTTTTCTTTTTCTGCCGTTGAAATATCTAGTTAAATCATAATTCTTATCACAGACGTAACTTGCTGAATATTAGCGACTAGAATTTTCTTTGTAATGAATTGATGACTTTATCGTCATGCAATTGAAACCAATAAAAAATTAAAGCTATGAAGAAGATTTTACTATTTGCCATTATGCTTATCTCAGGCACAATTGTATCAGGACAGAAATCTATTAACGATTTGTTTGAAAAGTATGGTGGTAAAGATGGTTTTACCACCGTTACCATCAACGGTAACCTTTTAAAACTGGCCAGGTGTTTTGAAGATGATAATGATAAAAGGGATGACGCTTTGCCTCAAGAGATCACAACTATCAGGATACTTGCCCAGGATGATGAAAGCCTGAAGGTTGATAATTTCTACAACATGGTCATGAAAGATATTGATCTTAAGGATTACGAGGAATTTATGCGTGTTAAGGATTCTGAGAACAATATGAGAATGCTTGTCAGGGTCGAGGGCAACAGGTTTAAAGAGTTCCTTCTGATAGTCGGCGGTGAAGATAACGCATTGATTCAGATAAAAGGTGATATGAGTCTGAAAGAGGCAAAGAAATTCTCTGAAGATGCAAAGAGGAAGCATGGCACTGATGTGGTATCAGTTAACTAGCAATTATATATCCTGTTTTTAGTTATCTTTATATTCAAGGAAGTAATTGCAGATATTCAAATGACGCGCGACCAGTTTGATGATATCATCCGGCAGCTATACCGCAGGTTGTATATAATAGCCTTCCGCATCCTCCGGATAAAGGAGGAGGCGGAAGACGCCGTTCAGGAGATATTTATAAAACTATGGAAGATGAGGGATACTTTAGACAGTTTTAACAGCATTGATGCGCTTGCAACAACAATGACAAAGAATTTCTGTATCGACCGCCTGAGGAAAAAACGACCTGATGTGATGGATGAAATGACCAATATTGGCAGTACGGACAACATATTCTTGTCTCCTCATGATCAGTTGGAAAACAAGGAATCCGATGATATCATTCAAAGTATAGTTGAGAAATTACCGCTGCATTTCAGAACAGTGGTAACACTAAGGGATTTAAAAGGCTTCTCATATGAAGAGATTGCAGTTAAAACAGGACTGAACATAAATACCCTGAGAGTGAATCTGTCAAGAGCCAGGAGTATAATCAGGGAGGAATATAATAAGTATCACAATGAAAAAAGAGGAATTAGACAGGCTTCTCGGAAAGTATTATAACGGTGAGAGCACAGATTCTGAAGAAGACTTACTGAGGGCTTTATTTACGGCGGGTGATATTCCGCCGGGTTATGAGACAGAAGCGGATATCTTCAGTTTTTACAACAGTGCTGTGGATGTACCGGAACCTTCTGCTGACCTAGAGGAGAGAATATTTGAAGGGATCGATAAGTCCGATGGGCATGAAAGGAAAGGTTCCTTTAAGAAGTATATGATAACCTTCCTGAGCTCCGCTGCAGCGATAGCTGTTCTTGTGGTTTCTTACTTTATTTACGGCAGGAGCGCTGAACCTCGTGATACCTATACCGATCCTAAAATTGCATATGCGGAAACCATGAAAATACTGATGAATGTATCGTCACAACTTAATCAGGGAGTACGATCGCTTGAACCTGTGGGCAGAATGAATGCAGTTGCAGAAAGAAGTTTAGAGTCTTTGACATCAATCAATAAAACAACCAGGATGGTGGATAAAAACCTGAGAACCCTTGATTACCTTGGAAAGGCAATTGACTTCACCAACCCGGCTGATCTCGCAAGCATAAATAAAAAATGATCAATGATATGAAAAAGTTAATTCTGTTTTTCACTGCAATGTGCCTGGCAATAAATGTTATGGCACAATCAAATCCTGTGGATGCGATGTTTGATAAATATTCCGAAAGGGATGGATTCACAGTTGTCACAATTTCAAGCAGGATGTTCTCGATGTTTTCCAATCTTGATTCGGATGATAAGGATGCTGATGATCTTATTCACAGGCTTAAATCTATAAGGATCCTTTCAGTAGATGACTCTCTGCTGAACAGGAACCTTAATTTCTATACAGAACTCAGCAAAAAGCTGAATATGTCGGATTATGAAGAGCTGATGGTTGTAAAGGGTGGAAAGGACATTACCAAATTCCTGATCAAACAGAAAGGTAAACTGATTACCGAATTACTTGTAATATCGGGTGGTCCGGACGGAAACTCCCTTATATCCATAAAAGGTGATTTTGATCTTAAGAATATATCAGATCTCTCAAAAAGTACTGGTATTAAAGAACTTGAGGGTCTTGAGAATGTTGACAAGAAGATACCGTAGTAAAAAGATCATTTTATTCATGTGACGAAGCAACCTTATTAGTCAGGGATTAGTTATAAGAATAACATTACCATGTTTCCTGAGGTGGAAGTTATACTCATTTTTTTATATTTGTGAATGTTATACTTATGAACTAATTCTAACCGTGATGAATAAAAGATTTATAAAACGTACCTGGATCCTTATCTGTGCTTTGCTTGTTTTTTCATCCACAGCCTTTTCACAGTTTGACGATGTTGATTTCCTCAGAGCAGGAGCTACCGACGGACTGACCTATATTAAGGCTTATGTTTCACCATGGACCAATGCTTTTGGTGCCGGGTTGAACGGAGGATGGTATAATTCTGCCAAACCCCATAAATTAGGCGGGTTTGATATAACTGCCGGTATCAACGCCGGTTTTGTACCTTCTTCTGCCACTACATTCGATGTGTCGCAGATAGGACTCACAACCCTTACAGGAACCGGGACAGCTTCTACTGTAGCCGGACCGGATGTTGAGGGACCTACGCTGACAGCATCCGAGGCTGGGATTACCCTGGCTTCATTCAGAACACCTCCGGGATCGGACTGGAAAATCATACCGGTACCTACATTACAGGCCGGTATTGGATTACCTCTCGGAACAGAGCTGAAAGTCCGTTATTTACCTAAAATAAATATTCATAGTGGCGACGTATCACTCTGGGGTGTAGGAGTTATGCACAGTATCCTGCAATATTTGCCGGGTAATAAGCTCCTTCCCTTTGATGTGTCTCTCTTTGGGGGATATACAAAACTTACAGGTAATATTCCTATTGATCTTCAACCTGAAGTGGGAGCTCCAACTAACTATTCCCAGTATAATCCCTCAACTTCTTTCCAGGATCAGAATATGAAGGCTACGGTATCTGCCATGAATGTGGGTGTTATTGCTTCTCTTAATATTCCTGTTCTTACTGTATACGGAGGGCTGGGGTATGCCAAAACAACCACGGAGATTAAACTGACCGGTAACTACCCGTTACCGACTGTAGATCCGGCGATATCCACAACACAGGCTGTATACGAAGATGCAGGTGTCATGAAAGGATTTAGCGCATTAAAGGTAAAAGACTTCTCAGGATTGAGGGCAAATATTGGTTTAAGGGTCAAATTTGCCTTTATCACTATTCATGCTGATTATACAAGAGCCCATTATAACGTAGTCTCAACAGGACTGGGAGTCTCGTTCAGGTAAAAAGAAATTTGTAATTCTCTGATCCCCGGGATTCCCAAAGAACCCGGGGATTTTTTTTACAACTGTTTTGAAGATTCGGTATCTTTGAAGCGCATGAAGGGTTAGAAAATTGATGGACTCACTATCAAAAAAAATACAATCTGGTTATCGTGCATTGCTCAGGGCATCAGGCAGCAGTGTGCAACCTGAAGATAACCTTAAGATAAGAAAAGCCCTTGAACTGGCAGCGGAGGCATGCAATGGCAGGACTATCTTCACAGGTGAGCCCGAAATACTTCATGCTCTTTCAGTTGCACGAATAGTAGCAGGGGAGATGGGATTGGGTATTACTGCAATTATAACAGCACTTCTTCATGACTCTTACAACAACCTGAGTATTAATGCCGGTGAAATTGAAAAAGAGTTCGGTGCAAAGGTTGTTGAGATACTGAATGGATTTTCCCGTATTTCCAGCATTTATTCTGTTCAGTCATCCTACCAGGCTGAGAACTTCCGTAAGCTTCTCCTGAGTCTGGCTGACGATGTACGTGTCATACTGATAAAACTGGTGGAAAGGCTTGAATACATGCGAAAGCTGGAATTTGCACCTGAGGATCAACGCCTGCCGCTTTCTTCGGAGACATATTTCCTGTATGCCCCGTTGGCTCACAGGCTGGGGTTTTATAATATCAAGTCGGAGATGGAGGACCTGTCGGTCAAATACCTGGAACCTGAGCAATATAAATATGTGGAGAACCGTCTCAGGCAGACAACGGCATCACGTAACAGGCTGATACGCGAATTCTCGGCGCCTCTTAAAGAAAAACTATTAAACCAGGGCTTTAAGTTTTCTATTAAAAGTCGCACAAAATCAATTCATTCCATTATGCTTAAAATGAAAAAGCAGGGAGTTGAATTTGAAGAAGTATATGATCTTTTCGCCATAAGGATAATACTGGACAGTGAAAAGGAGAATGAGAAATCGGATTGCTGGAGGGTTTATTCCATTGTCACGGATTTGTATCAGCCAAATCCAAGCAGAATGCGCGACTGGATTTCTGTTCCAAAGTCGAATGGCTATGAATCGTTGCACACCACTGTAATTGGTCCCAGGGGAAAATGGGTGGAAGTTCAGATACGCTCTGTACGGATGGATGAGATAGCGGAAAAAGGTCTTGCTGCCCATTTTAAATATAAGGGTATAAAAGGGGAAGGAGGTCTTGACACATGGCTGTCTAAAATGAGAGAGATACTGGAATCATCGGATAAAGAGGATGATTCGTTCCTCGACAAGGTACGGTCAGGATTGTATACAGACGAAGTCTTTGTTTTTACACCTAAGGGAGATCTCCGGCAGCTGCCGGCAGGATCCACAGTTCTTGATTTTGCATTCGATATTCATACAGATATCGGTGCCTCCTGCGTCGGTGCAAAGGTCAATGGTAAGAACGTCACTATAAGATATGTCCTCAACAATGGTGACCACGTGTCCATAATTCGTTCCAAGAACCAGAAGCCAAAACAGGACTGGCTACAGTTTGTGATTACAAACAAGGCCAAAAGTAAGATCAGACAGGCACTTAACGAAGAAAAAAACAAGGCTGCTACTGAAGGGAAGGAGATACTCATGCGCAGGCTGAAGAACTGGAAGATACCATATGGTGATTCCCTGGTACAAAAACTGTTGACTTTGTACAAACTTAAGACCTCACAGGATCTGTATTATCTTGTTGCAACCGAGAAGATTGACCTGCTTCACCTGAAGGAGGCTATTCTTAGGGAGGAGACTTCCGAGAACACAGTACCTGCAGGTACTGTCACCGATAAGGATGATGCAAAAGAAGCGAGGGAAGCCTTCGATTCACAGTTTTCAGATTTTCTTGTTATAGAGGACAGGGTGGAAGGACTGGATTATAAACTGGCAAAATGTTGCAACCCGGTATTTGGTGACAGCATATTCGGATTCGTGACAATATCGGAAGGAATAAAGATACACCGCACCAGTTGCCCTAATGCCCATAATCTTATGGCACGTTATCCTTACCGGCTTATTGCTGCCAGATGGTCCAAATCAAAAAGCAGTCCTTCTTTTATTGCCACTATCAAAATATCAGGACTGGAAGATCTCGGGATGGTAAATAAAATCGCTGATGTTATTGCCGATCATAATTCAGCAGTGAGGAGCTTTACCTATAACATGAATGATGGTATATTTGAAGGTATACTTAATATAATGGTTCCTAATAATGATGTTTTACAGAGTATTATAAGAAAAATAGGTAATCTGAAGGGAATCCTTAAAGCCACACGATACGACAATGTATAGGGTAGAGGACGTAAGGAAAAAGACAAAAGGCAAAAGACATATGGCAATGGGCAAAAAAGATTCAGAGATTTAGAGACTGCACGACCGCACGACCCCACGACCGCAATACTGCATGACCGCAAGACCGCAAGACTGCATGACCGCACGTCCGCAAACCCTTTATGTCTAACGCCTGTTACCCTGCACCTTCAGTACCTTGTATCTGGTCTGACAGCCAGTCTGGCCATTTTTTCAACCTCGAGTGACGGGAAGCCGAATTCCTCAACGATCTTTCCCATTATCAGGTACGTACCGCTGCCTTTGAAAGGCCAGTTCTTCAGTGATTGTGAGAAATGTGTTGAGTCAAAAAAGTTACCTTCATAATCAATGAAGCACCCGAAGTTCATCCAGTCATTCTTAACTGTTTTAATATATTTCACTGTTACAAGGTGTCCGACCATTCTCACCTTCTTCCCGGTATGTTCTGTCATCTGTTTTGCCAGTATATCACCACGGAATGGCGTTTCAAGCATATCGAACCATGTCATTGAAACGGGGAATCCCAGCAGTTCTATTTCATCGTATGCATCTTCAATGTTGTTCTTTTCCAGTGCAGGAAGTGTAAAATTCCTGACTGGTGTTGAGAAAAGTGAATGTGTTTCCTCGTGTTTCGTTTTGTTTATCAGCATATGAGCTTCCCACAGCAGTACTGCCTTGTTTTTTCCGGTAAACCGGAATGCTCCTGACCTGATAAGCAGTATTACCTGTTCCAGTCCGGGATTGACCCTGTCTATGAAATCATGAAGACCGTGGAAAGGACCACCCTGATCGCGTATTGTGGCAATTGATTGTGCCAGTTTGGATTCGAGGCTTTGTATGTGGATGAACCCGATATATATCACGTCTCTGTATATGGTTGTCATGTATGTGCTTTTATTCACGCATGGTGGTTGTATATCGGCTCCGTATCTCTTTGCTTCATGGACATAGACCCAGGTTTTATAAAAGCCTCCGAAGTTATTGATAACGGCAACCATGAATTCCAGCGGATAATGGGCTTTAAGATAGAGGCTCTGGAAACTTTCAACCGCGTATGATGCGGAATGTGCTTTTGAGAAGGAATAGCCGGCGAAAGACTCAATCTGCCTCCATACTTCCCTGGTGATCTCTTCATTGTACCCTTTCTCATGGCAGTTGGAAAAGAATTTGTCGACGATATGCTGCATCTCCTGTTTTGACCGGTATTTGCCACTCATGGCACGTCTGAGTGTATCGGCATCGGACAGGTCGAGTCCTGCAAAATGGTGACAGACCTTGAGTACATCCTCCTGGTATACCATAACGCCATAGGTATCTTCAAGCTGTTCCTTCATTACGGGGTGAATATACTTGAACTTATCGGGATTGTGGAACCTGTATATATACTCCTTCATCATGCCCGAGCGTGCCACACCCGGACGAATTACCGAGCTGGCAGCAACAAGGGTAGGATAGTTGTCACATTTTAGCTTCTTTAACAGTCCCCTCATGGCCGGACTCTCGATATAAAAGCAGCCTTTGGTTTCTCCTGTCCTCAGGTATTTTTTCACCTTCTCATCATTTTTGAATTTATGGATAGCGTGGACATCAACAGCGACACCCCTGTTCTTCAGAATTATCTCGGCACTCTCCCGTATATGACCAATGCCACGCTGACTGAGAATATCAAGCTTTTCAAATCCTATCTCTTCAGCTGTATACATGTCCCACTGAGTGGTGGGAAATCCTTTAGGCGGCATGTCGAGGGCAGTATAACATGTAACAGGTTCTTCCGATATCAGTATTCCACCTGCATGAATACTTCTCATATTCGGAAAGTCAGCGATCTTCAGA
>Ga0307440_1001221_pt1 | contig 12598 bp, 11 predicted proteins | sample SalMarWE160410MG_FD_202150 | JGI IMG/M metagenome (GOLD analysis project Ga0307440, IMG submission 202150) | Salt marsh sediment microbial communities from the Plum Island Ecosystem LTER, Massachusetts, United States - WE1604-10 | ecosystem: Environmental > Aquatic > Marine > Intertidal zone >... | reverse complement strand
TGCAGGGCTTCGGCATCGGCCGTCCGGCATCGCACATCCCGCGCCCGCTACCGTTCGGGCCGGCCAGAAGCGACGCGGCGGCCCGCAGCCTCGGGCCCGAGCTTCGCTCGCCCGCCATGCGACCTCGCGACGAGTAGATCTGCCGGCAAGGAGCCGCGGGTGCCGGAGAGGCGCCCGCGGCTCCTTGCTGAGCTGTGCGTGCCTCAGTTGGTGGGCGGACCGAAGCGGTATCCGGGCTGGAAGCCCGATCCCGGCCGCTGGATCCCCGCGCCGGGCCCGAAGCCGCGCCCCGAGCGAAGGCCAGCTCGTGGGGCGGCGCCATACGCCCCGCCGCCGCCCCAGGCAGCGCAGGCCATCGGCCGCGCGGCCATCCCGGAGCCGACGCCCCGGGCGCCGGCGGCGGCGGGCGCGCTCCCGGCCCAGGGGCCTACGTCGCGCGTCAGCAGAGCCGCGATGATCGCCTGCGTACGGCTCTTCATGACGGTAGCGCGGGCCGCGTCGAGCGTGCCGGCGTCCACCGCGGCGTCGATGCGGGCGTCACGCAGGCTCGCCAGCTTGGCGCTGACATCGGCCGTGGTGAGCCCGTGCTCGACCACGATGTCGGCCACCGTCTTACCGGCCAGGCGCTCGGCCGTGAGCTCCGCGCTTGAGATGCCGAGCAGGTCCGCCAGATCCGCGTGGCTGGCACCGGCAACGGTGGCAGCGAAGGCCGGCTGGTTGGCGGCCGCGGTGCGCGCGGCCTGGAAGCCCGCGCCCGGCTGCCCTGCGCGCGGTCCCTGCGCGTAGGCCATGGCCGCGACCAGCGCGGCCGCGAGGACGAGGGCGAGAACGGTAGAGGACTTGCGAATCATGATGGGCTCCTTCCGGCGGGCGCCTCAGCGCCTGCTCTTGGACGCAGGTTAGGTGCCTGGGCGGGAAGAGAGCGGGGACGCTCCGTGAACGAACCGCGAAGAGCGTCGGCGGCCGAGGCACCGCCGCGGGCGCTGCCTGGCTTCTCGTCGGCGTGTCATATGCCGTTCACGGCCGCTCCCTATCCTGGTTCTCGAGGAGGCAAGCCATGGCACAGATCCGTCAGCTGAACGCTGGGTCGCGCCTGGAACAACGGCTGCTGCGTCACCTCGCTCCGGCAACCGACGTGAGAGAGAGCGCGCACCTCGCACCCGACGTCGTCCGCCGCCTCGCCCAGGTCTTCGACCGGGACGAGACCAGGATCCGCATCTTTCTCGACACGCCGGATGAGGCGCTCGCGGGCAGCTCACCGGCCGACATCGCACGCATCCACGGCTTCGACGCTCTCGACTGCCTCGTCGACCAGATCGAGTACGCCGCCAGCGCCTGAAGGGCGCTAGCGAAGGGCACTGCCGCCTGTCGCGGCTCGCCGGCCCGGTCCGCCGACAGGAGCGGATGACGGAGCGGGAGAGCCGCGACAGGCGCGCGTCCCGCACGTGACGGGAGAGCTCGCCAAGCGGTAGGCTTGCCGCTGATGGCGACGGCATTGACCCTCGTGCAGGTGGTGCTGGCCGCCGGCCTCATCGTGGTCGGCGGCATGGTGGAGGGGTACGGCTACGGCCTCTCGCTCGGCACGAACTGGCCCTACACGCGCAACATCGCGACGCTCGCCCTCCGCGGCGACCCGGAGGCGTGGCATCGCATCGTCGCCACGCTGCTGGGGCTCAACGCCCTGGCGCTCCTCGCGCTCGACCACGGCGGCCTGCAGTGGACGGGGCTCGGGCTCATCGTCTTCACCGCCCTGCTGGGCATGGCCACGCTGTTCGTGCTCGCAGGCAAGGCACCGTCGTGGCTCCAAGGGCTACACGGGCTGCTCGCCTACTCGACGCTCTTCACCTACCTCCTGGCCCTCACGGACGGCCCAGGCCTGGGGTTCTACCTGAAGACCGGCATACCCCTCCACTCCTTCTTCCTGGTCATCTTCATGGGTGGCATGGTGACGGGCCAGCGCGGATTCGCCAGAGCCATCGGCAGCTTCACGCTGCCGCGCACGCTGAGCCAGTGGGTGTGGCTGGTGCACGGCCTGGCCGTGTTGCTGTTCCTGCTCACGCTGGCGTACGAGACGCCGCTGAACAACGTGGCGCTGCTGCTGTTGCTGGCGCAGGTCGGATTCGGCTTCCTGACCTTCCAGGCCGTCAACGCGCGCGCCGACCGGCCGGGCGTGCTGGTCCCCGTGCACCAGCTGCTATCGGTGGGGATCGCGTTCGCGCTCTTCTACCACCTGCAGGTGCGGGTTCCGTGGCTGGGGTGAGCGGGGACGTGCCGCTCCCTTCGAGGTGCCGAGGTTACTACCTGCCGGCCTCCGGTCAGCTACAGTCGGACCAGCACGTGTCCGGTCGCCCTGGAGTCGCCACTCGAGAGCGGAGGGGGGAATCATGAAGCTTCGTGCAGAGGCCCTGAAGGTGCTGGAGGCGACCAGCCGAACCTTCTTCATCCCGATCAGCCGCTTGCCCCCGACGCTGCAGGAAGCCGTAGGCGCCGCCTACCTGTGCATGCGCGCCATCGACGAGATCGAGGATCACGCCGGTCTGGCCGACGCCACCAAGGCACGGCTGCTGCGCTCCATCGCGCGAACCTACGAGGCCGGCATGCCAAGCGCCGACGCCGCCGCCTTCTGCGAGTTCTTCGACGCCGCCAAGCTGGACCTCCCCGAGGTGACCGTGCGTCTCGGCGACTGGAACTCGCTGGCGCCGGCCGGCATCGCCCCGCGCGTGTTCGACGCGACGGCCGCCATGGCCGAGCGCATGGCCGGCTGGGCGGAGAGCGGCTGGCGCATCCGCACCGCAGCGGACCTCGACCGCTACACCTACGGCGTCGCCGGCGCGGTAGGGCTGTTGCTCTCCGACATCTGGGCCTGGTTCGACGGCACCCGCACCGACCGCGCCCGGGCCGTGGGCTTCGGGCGGGGACTGCAAGCGGTGAACATCCTGCGCAACCGCGCCGACGACGTGGCGCGGGGCGTCGACTTCTTCCCCGACGATTGGTCAGAGTCCCGCATGTTCGGCTATGCCCGTCACAACCTGGGGCTGGCCGCGGCCTACATCGACGACCTGCCTGCCGGCCCGGTGCGGGAGTTCTGCAGTCTCCCGCACGCCCTGGCCGACGCCACCCTCGACGCCCTCGCGTGCGGGCAGCCGAAGCTGAGTCGGGAACGGGTCCGGCAGCTCGCCAACCGCTGATGTCCGCACACACACCCCGCCCCCGGCACACCCACCCGACATCGAGGAGCCAACCATGAGCAGAACACCCATCGAGCTCGGACTCCGGATGGCCTGGCATATCTGGTCGAACCGCCTCAGGGGCCGCAAACGCTTCCCCATCGTCACCATGCTCGAGCCGCTGGAGGTGTGCAATCTGGCGTGCAAGGGCTGCGGACGCATCCACGAATACCACGACAGCGTCATCAAGAAGAAGCTCATGCTCTCCCCCGACAAGTGCATGGAGGTGGTGGAGGCGTCGGGCGCGCCGGTGGTGTCGATCGCCGGCGGCGAGCCGCTCATCCACCCCCAGATCGCCGAGATCGTCAACCGCATCACCGACAGCGGCAAGTTCGTGTTCCTCTGCACCAACGGGCTGTTGATGGAGCGGGGGATGGAGAAGATCAAGCCATCCAAGCACTTCGCCTGGGTCGTCCACCTCGATGGCATGGAGGACACCCACGACTTCTGGGTCGACCGCCAGGGTACCTTCGACAAGGCGGTGAGCGCGGTCAAGACGGCGCTGTCGCGTGGCTACCGGGTGTGCACCAACACCACCCTGTTCAAGGACAGCAACGTGAGCGACCTGCAGAAGCTCTTCCGCACCCTCACGGACATGGGTGTCGAGGGCATGATGCTCTCCGCCGGCTACCCCTACGCCGCCGCCCCCGACCAGAGCATCTTCATGCAGCGGGAGGCGTCGCACCGCACCTTCAAGCAGGTGCTCGACCCGCGGCAGCGCTTCAACTTCTACAACAACCCCCTGTACCTCGCCTTCCTGCGCGGCGAGCGTGACGCGCCCTGTCAGGCCTGGACCAACCCGACCTACACCCCGCTCGGCTGGCGCAAGCCCTGCTACCTGATCGCTGACGAGCACACCCAGAGTCTCGACGAGCTGCTCGAGCCGCAACTGTGGGAGAACTACGGCGTCGGCCGCGACGACCGCTGCGCCACCTGCATGATGCACAGCGGCTTCGAGAGCGGCATGATCCAGCGCGCGTTCACCGATCCGCGGGAGTTCGTGGCGCTGGCCAAGGCCTACCTGGGGATGGGTGCCGCCAAGGAGCCGCCCCCGCAGCCGCAGGTGGCTCACGACTGATCGGAGACCTGCCCGCGTGTCGGCTACGGCGCCACCGCAGCTTCCGGACGCCTTCGGGCGGTACGGCGACGAGGTCGAGGGAGAGCTCCGCCGCGCGCTCGAGGGGCGCGAGCTGCCGCTCTACGACATGCTGCGGTACCACTTCGGCTGGCGTGACGAGCACGGCGGTCCGGGGCCGGGCCGCAGCGGCAAGGGCCTGCGTCCGGTGCTCTGCCTTCTCGCCAGCGATGCCGTCCACGGCATCCACGCGTCCGCCTTGCCGGCGGCCGCCGCGGTGGAGCTGGTGCACAACTTCTCGCTCGTTCACGACGACATCCAGGACAACGATGCCGAACGCCACCACCGGCCCACCGTGTGGCGGGTCTTCGGTCGAGCCCAGGCCATCAACGCCGGCACCGCCATGTACGCCCTCGCCAGCCTGGCGCTAGGGCGCCTCGAGGAGCATGGCGTCGGGCAAGAGCGCAGGCTCGCCGCCGTGGAGCTGATGCACGACAGCTGCCTGCGGCTGCTCGAAGGCCAGTTCCTCGACCTCGACTTCGAGAAACGTACCGACGTGGACGTGACCGACTACCTGGCCATGGTCCGCGGCAAGACCGGTGCGCTGCTCGGCTGCGCCGCCGCCATGGGCGCGCTCCTGGGCGGCCCCGAGCCACGAGCGGAGCCCGATGCGGCGGCACGCGCGCACGCCACCGCCGCCTTCCGCAAGCTCGGTGAGGAGCTGGGACTGGCCTTCCAGATCCGCGATGACATGCTGGGCATCTGGGGCGACGCCAGCATCACCGGCAAGCCGGTGGGCGCCGATATCAGCGCGCGCAAGAAGTCGCTGCCGGTGGTGGACGCCTGGCAGCGTGCCGAGGGACCGCAGCGGCGCGAGCTGGCCGAGGCGTACGCGGCGCCGAGGATCGACCCGGCCACCCGCGACCGGGTGCTGGGGATCCTGGACGGCCTGGGCGCCGAGGCCCGCGCGCGCGAGCTCGCTGAGCGCCACCGCGAACGAGCCCTGGCCGCCATCGCCGACCTGACGCTCGACGACGCCGCCCGCCAGGACCTCGAGGCCTTCGCCGCCTTCCTCACGGAGCGGGACCACTGACAGCTCCGCGCCGGTGACGCCACCAGGGCAGCCCGCGGTCGGCCTGGTCGCGGCCCTGCGACGCGAGGTTGCTGCGCTGCTCGCCGGGCTGCAGGGGCGCCGCCGCGAGCGCTCCGGCGGCGTCGTGATCTGCACCGGTACGCTGCGCGGCGTGAAGGTGGCGCTCGCCGTGACCGGCATGGGCGAGCGGCGGGCGCGTCTGGGCACGCAGCTGCTGCTGGCACGCCAGCGGCCCTCCGCGGTGCTGTCGCTGGGGTTCGCAGGCGCGCTGGTGATGGAGCTCCCGGCAGGCTCGCTGGTGGTGCCCGAACGCCTGCGGCTGGAGCTGCGCCCGGAGAGCCGGGAGCCGGACCCCGAGCTACGCGGCCGCGTGCTGGCCGCTGTCCAGGAGGCCGGCCTGCGGCCGCGCGGGGGCGCCAGTGTCACCGCCGCGAGCATGGTCAGCGCGCCGGAAGCGCGCGCCGCGCTGGGCCGCCGCTGCGGCGCGGACGTGGTCGACATGGAGGGCTACTGGGTCGCCCGTGAGGCCGCCGCTGCCGGCATCCCGTTCGTCAGCGTGCGCGCCGTCAGCGACGCGCTCACCGACCACCACCCGGTGCTGGCAGCCGCCGTCGGGTCCGGTGGCGTCGACCCCCTGAAGCTGCTGGGCGGCTTCGCAGGCAATCCGCGCGAGGTGGCCAAGCTGCCGCGTCTGATGCTGGGCGCACGCGCCGCCGCAGGCACCCTCGAGAGCGCCGTGCTGGCGAGCCTTCCCTCGCTGACGCCGGAGGTGGCCGCGTGAAGGTGCTGGTGACGGGCGCCACCGGCTTCGTGGGGGGCAACGTGGCGCGCGCGCTGCTCGCCCACGGCTACCAGGTGCGGGCGCTGGTACGCGACCCGCGCCGCGGCGCGGCGCTGACGGCGCTGGGGGTGGAGCTCGCCGAAGGCGACCTGTGCCTGGAAGCCTCGCTGGAGCAGGCGTTATCGGGCTGCCGGGCGGTGGTGCACGTCGCCGCCCTCTACACCATGTGGGCGCGCGACCCCGAGCTCGTCTACCGCACCAACGTCCACGGCTCCCGAGCGCTATTGGAGGCCGCCGCCCGCGCCGGGGTGGAGCGCGTGGTGTTCACCAGCTCCGAGTCGACGCTGCGGGTGCCGGACGGCGGCGTCGGCGACGAGAGCGAGAGCGGCGAGTTCCACCAGCTGTCCGGCCCCTACAAGCGCAGCAAGTACCTCTCCGAGCAGCTCGCCATGGAGATGGCCGAGGACGGCCTGCCGCTGGTCGTCGTCAACCCGACCACGCCGGTCGGCGTGGGTGACGTCAAGCCGACCCCCACCGGGCACATCATCCTGGACTTCCTGAACCGGCGCATGCCCGCCTACGTCGACACCGGGTTGAACCTCGTCGACGTGGAGGACGTCGCCGAGGGACACGTGCTGGCCCTCGAGCGGGGCCGGGCGGGCGAGCGCTACCTCCTCGGCAACGAGAACCTGAGCTTGCATCAGCTGCTCGAGAGGCTGGCCTCGATCACCGGCCTGGTCGCACCACGGGTCCGCCTGCCATACTGGGCGGCGCTGGGCGTGGCCCGCGTCGACGACGCCATCGCCCGCGGCCTCACCCAGCGACCGCCGCGGGTGCCGCCCGATGGCGTGCGCGCCAGCCGCCACCATCGCTACTTCGACTGCCGCAAGGCCGTGACCGAGCTGGGGCTGCCGCAGACGCCGGTGGACGAGGCCCTGCGTAAGGCGGTGGCCTGGTTCCGGGATCGTGGGTACCTGCGGCGGCCACTCCCCGGACCTCGAGAGGAGGCAGTATGAGCGTCGACGACGCCGAACGACGAACCACGACGGACGCCGGCCAGCCGCCCCTCGAGGCACGTCGGCCGGCGGCGACCGCCGCTGCCAGCGCGCGCGAGGCCGCGCGACGTGCTCGGGACGCCCTGCTCGCGCGGCAGCACCCCGACGGCTACTGGCGCGGCGAGCTGGAGGCCGACGCCAGCGTCACCGCCGGCCTCATCCCGGTAATGGTCGCCGTCCATGGGAGGATCGACCCAGTGCGCCGCGACAAGGCGGTGGCTTTCGTGCTCGGCCGCCAGCAGGCGGACGGCGGCTGGCCCGCCTATCACGGCGGACCGGGAAGCCTCAACGTCAGCGTGCAGGCCTACTTCGGGCTCAAGCTTGCGGGCGTGCCGGCAGGCGACCCTGCCATGACCCGGGCGCGCGCCTTCATCCTCGCCCAGGGCGGTGTCGAGCGCACCAACCTGGTCACCAAGATGTGGCTGGCAGTGTTCGGCCAGTACGACTACGCGCACCTGCCGAGCGTGCCACCCGAGCTGATGCTGCTTCCGGAGCGGGGGCCGTTCGGCCTCTACGACTTCGCCAGCTGGTCCCGCGAGACGCTGGTGGCGCTGATGCTGGTCTCGGCGGTCAAGCCCACGTTCCCGGTGCCGGCCGCTGCCGGCGTGCCCGAGCTCTACGCCCGGCCGGCACCGCCACGGACACCGGCGCGCGGCGTGTGGCCGGCGCTGTTCCGAGCAGCCGACGTGATCCTCAAGCTGTGGGAGAAGCTGCCGTGGCAGCCGGGCCGCGCCGCCGCCATCGCCGCCGCCGAGGCCTGGCTGGTGCGGCACCAGGAGGCCGACGGCAGCTGGGGCGGCATCATGCTGCCCTGGGTGTATGCCATCTTCGCGCTCAAGGGGCTGGGCTACCCGAACGACCATCCCGTGCTGGCGCGGGCGGTCGCCGGGCTGGACGGCTTCATCGTGGAGGACGACGCGAGCCTGCGGCTCGAGCCCGCCGTCTCGCCCGTGTGGGACACCGCCTGGGCAGTGCTGGCGCTGCGCGAGTCCGGGCTGCCGCCGGACCACCCCGCCTTGCAGCGGGCGGGCGCCTGGCTCCTGAGCCAGGAGATCCGCCACCTCGGGGACTGGCACGTGAAGAACCCCCGGCTTCAGCCGGGCGGCTGGGCCTTCGAGTTCGCCAACGTCTTCTATCCCGATCTCGACGACACGCCGGTCGTGGCGCGTGCGCTGCTCGCGCTGCAGCTGCCGGACGAGCTGGAGGAGCGCAAGCGCGGAGCTGTCGAGCGCGCGCTGGCCTGGACGCTGGGCATGCAGTCGAAGGACGGCGGCTTCGCCGCCTTCGACCGGGACAACGACATGCGGGCGCTGGCGCACGTGCCCTTCGCCGACTTCGTGCCGCCGCTGGACCCCACCTGCGCCGACGTCACCGCCCACGTGCTGGAGCTGCTGGCGGCCGTCGACCAGCGGGGTCCGTCGCGCGAGCGGGCGCTGGCTTACCTGACCGCCACGCAGGAGGCCGACGGGGCCTGGTACGGCCGCTGGGGCGTGAACTACCTCTACGGCACCGGACTGGCGCTGGCGGCGCTGGGCGAGGCGAGCCAGGGCCCGTTGCCGCCGGCCGCGGAGCGTGCCGCTGCCTGGCTGGTCCGGCATCAGAACGGCGATGGCGGCTGGGGCGAGACGTGCGCCAGCTACGAAGCCCCCGGCGCCGCCACCCGCGGCCGAGGCCCGAGCACCGCTTCGCAGACCGGCTGGGCGCTGATGGGTCTGCTCGCCGTGCGCGGCCCCGGTGACCCGGCGGTGCAGCGGGGGGTCGCCTACCTGTGCGAGCAGCAGGGGTGCGACGGCGAGTGGCGCGAGGACGCCTTCACCGGCACCGGCTTCCCCGGCACCTTCTACCTGCGCTACGACCTCTACCGGGTAAGCTTCCCGTTGCTGGCGCTGGCACGCGTGGCCGCGCGGTCGGAGGCGGGCGAGTGAGCTCCGGCTAGGCGCGGGAGCGCACGCTGAGGCTCGCCGCCACCACCAACGCCACCCCGAAGGCGCTCAGCACCAGGAAGCTGGGCAGCTCCTGCGCGAAGCTGTGGCCGCGCCGCATCATGCCCAGGAGCACGTTCTCCGCGTAGGTCGGCGGTAGCGCATGCGCCAGCACGCGCAGCCAGCGCGGCAGCTGCTCGAGCGGCAGCACCACACCGCACAGCAGCAGCGCGGGCACGATCAGCAGCGGGATGGTCGGGAACACCTGCCCCTCGCTGCGCGCCGCGGCCGACACGAACACGCCCATGGCGATGGAGACCATCGACAGCACGAAGGTGGTCAGCGATACCGGCACCAGGCGCGCGCCCAGATGGATGCCGAAGAGCCAGGCTGTGGACGCCACCACCAGCGCCGTCTGCGCCAGCGCCAGGGCACCGTAGCCCAGCACGAAGCCCCCGGTGATGGCCGGCCGCGCGTACCCCACGGCCAGCATGCGCTCGAGGGTCCCCCCCTGGCGCTCCCGCACCAGGACCAGCGTGGAGAGCACGTAGGCCAGGAAGAACACCATGAAGCCGCCGACCGGCAACGCGTAGTCGTCGATCGGCACGTGCAAGACGCGGAAGGCCGGCACACCCTCGAAGATCGCCTTGAGGAGCGCCACCAGCAGCACCGGGACCGCCAGCGCCAGCACCATGAACCGCGGGTCGCGCAGCGTTTGCTGCACCACTCGGCGGGCCACCAGGCCGGTGTCTCGCAGGCCGTCAAGCATGGCCGGCCTCCCGCCGCATGAGCGCCACGATGCTGTCCTCCAAGGTGTCGCTGTCTACCTCCACCCGGCGGGCGTCGTCCTCCCCCAGGGAGCGCAGCCACGCCGCCAGCTCGCCTGCGTCCTCGAAACGGAGGCGCTGGTCACCGCCCTGCGGTCGCCGCAGGCGCGCCCGGAAGCCCGCCCCGGCGCGCAACGCCTGCGGGGTGGTGTCGGCGATGAGGCGCCCTTCGCGCAGGATCAACAGCCGGTCGCAGTGCACGGCCTCGTCGATCTGGTGGGTGGACACCAGCAGGCTCGCGCCGCCCTGCTTGAGCCGGTCGAACTCGCCCCAGAAACGCTCGCGCAGCACCGGGTCGATGCCTGCGGTGGGCTCGTCGAGCAGCAGCAGCTCCGGAGCGCCGATCAACGCGCATGCCAGCGATACCCGCTGCTTCATGCCGCCGGACATGCCCTGCACCGTGCTGGCGGCGCGCCCTCCGAGGCCGAGGAAATCGAGCATGCCGTCCACCCGCTCGCGGGACGCGCCACGGCCGAAGAAGCGCACGTTGAAGCGGGCGGACAAGTCCTCGTAGAGGGCATGCTCCTGGGGCATGTAACCGATGCGCCGGCGCAGCGGCCTCAGCGACCCGGACCGTACCTCCCGTCCGAAGAGCGTCAAGGTGCCTTCGCTCTGCCGCTGCAGCAGCGACAAGATGCGGACCAGCGTGGTCTTCCCCGCGCCCGAGGGGCCTAGCAGGCCGACGATCTGCCCCGCCTCGAGGGTCAGCGCGATTCCCTCCAGCGCCCTCACGCGGCCGAACCGTCGGGCCAGGCCGTGTGCGTGCACCACGGCACTCATGGGTCGAAGATTAGCATCCCTGGCGGCTTCCGGCGCGGGCGCAACGTCCCCCCCTGCGCCGGTGGCCCGGCGCGGCGTGTCCGATCTCTCGCCGGAGCCGCCCGCGAGCCCGCGTCGCGTCGCCTACAATCCAGCCACGAGACCAGCCGCTCACGACCCCGCCCGGGCTGCTCGCAAGCCACCCGCCACGCTCGGGCGACGGGCAACGACGCGGCGGGCCGAGGCCCGTGGCCGCTCGCACGGGCGCGAAGGGGACGACCGTGGAGTTCCAGTCCTACGCCTACGGCACCAACCACTGGCACAACGACCCCGACCTCGAGACGGTGCTGGCACGAGTGTGGCCGGACCTGCCCGCTCACCGCACGGCACTCGCGAGCTTCGGGGCGCTGGCGGGCCGCGACGCCTACGAGGTCGCCTACCACGTCGACCACGAAGCCCGGCCGGTATTGATCCACCACGACCTGGACGGGAACCGCATCGATCGCGTGCGCCTCAGCCCGGCCGAGCGGGCGCTGCTGCCCCGCCTGGCCCCGATGATGCGGCCGCCCTTCGAGGGCGGCAGCTGGCATCACCACTTCGCGCAGGGGTACCTGCTGGCCGACCCGGGCCTCTACTGCATCCTCACCATCACCATGCAGACGGCCTACGTCCTCCACAAGTACGCCCCGCGCCACGCTCGCTTGGAGGCCTCGTTGCTGGCGCTGGAGTCCTACGGCGCCACCTGGATGACGGAGACGCACGGCGGCAGCGACCTGGGCGCCAACCGTACCGTCGCCCGCCGCGTGGGGGACGGTTGGCGCCTGTACGGCGGCGACAAGTACTTCGCCAGCGGCGCCGGCCTGGCCGACGTGGCGGTGGTGACGGCGCGGCCGGAGGGTGCCCCCGAAGGCCCCAAGGGCCTGGCGTTGTTCCTGCTGCCACGCCTCGACGCCTCGGGGGACCTCAACTTCCGCGTGCGCAGGCTCAAGGACAAGAGCGCCACCCGGGCGGTCCCGTCCGGCGAGGTCGAGCTCGAGGGGAGCGAAGCCGAGCTCATCGGGGAGGCCCGCGAGGGCATCTACTACACCTTGGAGACGCTCACCGTCTCGCGCCTGGCCAACGCCGTGGCGAGCATGGGCATCGCACGCAAAGCGGCGCTGGAGGTCGAGGAGCGCGTGCGCCGCCGGGAGGCGTTCGGCCGGCCGCTCGCCAGGCATCCGCTGGTGCGTCGCGACCTGCTCGAGCTGAGCGTCCGGCAGGCCGGCGGCCTGGCCCTGGCCTTCCACGCCGTCGATGCGTTCGAGCGGGCCTGGCAGGAGCGGCCGCCCTACACCGGCGCCTACCACTACGCCCGCTTCCTGGGACACCTGGCCAAGAACCGTACCGCGGACCACGCGGCGGCCGCCACCCGCCTGGCCATGGAGCTCTTCGGCGGTTTGGGCTTCCTGGAGGAGGCGGCCGTGGCGCGCTGGCACCGCGAGGCGCTCATCACCCCCATCTGGGAGGGGCCGAGCAACATCCAGGCGCTCGACATGCTCGAGGCGATGCACAAGAAGGGAGCGCACCTCACCTTCATGGAGGAGATGCGCACGCTGCTGGGGAGCGTCCAGCAGCCCGAGGCGCGCCTGGCCGAGCACGCGTTGTCGAGCGCCGTGGCGTCGCTCGATATAGCCGATGCCGAGCAGGCGCAGTGGCTCGCCAAGGACGTCCTGACGCGCCTCGCCGACGTGGCTCAGGTGGCGCTCCTGTACGCCCTCGATCGCGGCCGCTCGGAGCGCTACGGCCGGCTGGCCGCGCTCTACGCGGTGCGCTTCCTCGCCCGCGAGCCCTTCCCGGCCTGGGCCCTCGACGATCCCGTG
>Ga0307440_1001220_pt1 | contig 12598 bp, 12 predicted proteins | sample SalMarWE160410MG_FD_202150 | JGI IMG/M metagenome (GOLD analysis project Ga0307440, IMG submission 202150) | Salt marsh sediment microbial communities from the Plum Island Ecosystem LTER, Massachusetts, United States - WE1604-10 | ecosystem: Environmental > Aquatic > Marine > Intertidal zone >... | reverse complement strand
ACGGAATGCGGTTCAACTTGGTGCCCGGGGGCAGTTACCTCATGGGCGCTCCGGTTGGAAAGGCTCCTAGCAGTGTCGACCTCGGCTCCGCCGAGCTTCCGCACATTGTCACGGTGCCCGGCTACTATATGCTGGACACCGAAGTAACCCACGCAGAGTATGCCCAGTTCCTGACTGACAACCCGAAATGGGCGCCGACGGCAGCGGCGGAGTTGACAAAGGCCGGGCTCGCGACCTCCGATTATCTCAAAGGCTGGGATACCTACCGTGGACCGAACTATCCACAAGACTACGTCTCGTTCTATGCCGCCCAGGCCTTCTGCGAGTGGCTGCAGAAACGCCTACCGGCGGGCCTTGCCGGATACACAGTCCGCCTGCCGAACGAGGCAGAATGGGAGCACGCCGCAAGGATGAACGTCGCGACCGACCGGTCGGTCTTTCATCAGACGGACGACAGCCTTCAGCCTGCTGGAACCGGCGCGGCGAACAGCCTCGGGATTCGGGATCTGCTGGGAAATCTGTGGGAATGGACCTCGAGCTGGTATTTTCCTGCTGCCTACTTCCTCACTTCCCCCGACGGCGGTCCCGCGCTGACTGCTCAGACGATCGGCAAGGGGGCCGAGATGACGGTTCGCGGCGGATCGTGGGCCTCCTCGCGAGACGGCGTGACATATGCTACCCGCGGTTCCCAGCCGCCTGATTGGTGCACCCCTTACCTCGGATTCCGCCCGATCATCGTCAAGGAGTGACCGGGCGCGAAGGCGTTGAAGACGGACAATGGCAAAAGAAGAGACGAATCCGGGGACGAAGCTCCTCGCCGACAATCGAAAGGCTCGATTCAACTACAGCGTCGAGGACAAGATCGAGTGCGGGATCGCGCTGCACGGCACCGAGGTGAAGTCGTTGAAGTCGGGCCGCTTCTCCTTCTCCGACGCCTACGGACGTATCAAGGACGATGAGCTCTGGCTGGTCGGGTTCCATATCTCCCCCTATCCCTTCGGGAACATGTACAATCACGACCCCGACCGTGACCGGAAGCTCCTCGCTCACAAGCAGGAAATCAAGCGCCTGAAGCGAAAGACCGACGAGCGCGGCTATACGTTGGTGCCGCTGAAGTTCTACCTCAAACGTGGGATGGTAAAGCTGGAGCTCGGGGTGTGTCTTGGCAAGAAGCTCTACGACAAGCGCGAGACCATCAAGAAACGCGACCAGCAGCGCGACGCTCAGCGCGAAATGCGGAACATCCGCTGAACCCCCGGACGGCGAACTTGCTTGATTACCCGCGCCGTTCTCGCTATATTCGAACGTGAAAGGGGGGTGTAAAGGTATCGACTGGAGACTTGTACGGTTACAGGTTGCAGGTGGAGCGTCGGGCTCCTAAAACCGACACCAACATTAACTGCGAACGATAACGCAGAACTCGCTTTGGCGGCATAAGTTCCGCCATCGGGTGCCCGGGATGCCGCTCTGAATCCCGGTGTCACTTGAAAGAGATCAGGGCTTGCCGAGCTCCAGTACCGGTGGGAGCGAGGGACATCATTCCGGCGTAGAGGCGAGATGAGGTCGGTCTCGACACCATGTTTCGCTTCGAATAAACCAAGACGAGACTAAACCTGTAGAGGCTTGTGGCTTGCACTTCAGGACGGGGGTTCGACTCCCCCCACCTCCACCTTCTTGTGTGTGCGCAGACCGCAACGACTTCGTGCATGAACGACCGCTCAATTCGGCGTCACCTAGCCGCCAGACAGAAGATCGATAACTGCCAGCCCCAGATAGTTCAGGTAGGCATATCTCCCGGCAACCACTATGTCATCCCACTCGTTGAACATGGGAATCTGAAGCTGGGCGACCGTATGAGGGACCGTCAGACCCGAGAGATTGATTACACTCAATCTCGAGACCGCCATCGCATAAACGTAGGCGCCGGTGGACTCGGAGCGGTAGGGAGATGGGATCTGGGCTGATCCAAGGATCGTCGGGTGGGAAGGATTCTCGACGTCAAGGACATAGGTGTAGCCCTCGCTCGTTCCTACGACCGCGTTGTTCCCCGCCACACAGACGCATCTGGCCTCTCCGGGGATCGCACAGCTGCCGATTTTTCGCGGTGAGGACGGTATCGAGAGATCGACCACGTCGAACCCTCCGGTTGAGCAGGCGACGAACGCATAGTTGCCGCGGCCTTTCGCGATATACGGAAGTCCGGAGAGAGGAATCGCCGCGAGTATCGTCGGTTGGGAAGGGCGTGAAAGATCGAGCACCTGGAACCCTAGCTGGCCGGTCAGCAGACCGTAGTCGCCGTCAACATCGCTCAGAAGCACCGCACCAGGAAACTGCAGCGTGCTCACATGTTGGGGGTGTAGAGGATCGCTCACATCGACGATCTCGAGATAGAAAGTCGTGAGCCCGCCGTAGGAAAGGAAGGCATAGTCGCCTCGCACAATGAGCTCGTAGGGAGCGGCGGTACCGTTAGACACGTATTCGGAGACGCGATCCCCGTTCGCCATATCAATCACGCAAAATCCCGAGTTTGCCTCTCCCGCGAAGAGATATTTGCCGTTCGTGTCGAGAGCCCCGTCGGTTGGGTAGTCAAGTGTCTGCGTGACGGCGGGTGTCGGCAAATTTGTGGAAATTTCGAACACCTTGAGCGGAAGCGTCAGGTCTCCATCGTCGGATACGAAAACCCTGCCCCCCGACATTGCGAGCGAGACTGCGTCGCTGGCATTGGTATCTGACGCTGCGAGAGCGGGGTTAGAGGGATCGGAGACGTCGACGAGACAAATCCCGCCGGTTCCGAGCGCTACAGACGCGAAGTTGCCGTCGAACGCGATGTCGACCGCATCGCCGCCGAGCTCGATCGTGGTCGTCAGTGTCGGGCTGGTAGGCGTCCCGATATCTACGACAGAGAGGCCGGCAGTCCCGTCCGCGACAAGAGCATAGTGATCCTTCAAGACGACCTCGAGCGCCGTTCCCGGTGTGTCCGCGGAATGTCTGGTTCCCGTAGTGAGATCCACGATTGTAACGCCTGCATCCCCGTCCGCCACTACAGCGCACCCGCTCGGACCGTCGAATGCGGCGGCCCAAGCGTAGGCCGACGTAGCGTAGCTTTCCGTTACTTCGGGCGCATGTGGATCCGAGACATCGACCAGCTTGATCCCTGCGGCTCCGTCGGCGGCGATGACGGTACTCGCATCCTTCGTACAGATTCCCTGTATGTCGGTTACCCCTCCGCAGCCGTACAGCGAACCCGGATTCTCCGGGTCATTGACGTCGATGACGCTGAAGGCCGTGCCGCCGGGCCCGGCGATGAATACATGGTCGGAATCGACGATGACATCTCTGCCTGGATCCTGTGTGGACGAAAGATGTACGCTGGCAGCCTGCGTCGGGTTTGTCGGATCGGTGAGATCGATGATATCCATCGATGAAGACGGGCCAAGGAAGCCGCTATACTGCAAGCGGTAGGCGTAATTGCCTTCGACTGCAATTGACCGAAAACCGGACTGGAACATGCTGAACCCGAAGCCAACGACCTTGAGCACACTTGTGTCGAATCCACTTGCCGCTGCCCACGCGGGGGCACTCGCGATGCTCCCCACTACCCCCGGGCGGACTTTGTAGAAATAGGTCTGGTAGTCGGCGACCGCCGTATCCTCGTAGGAGGTCCCGGCGAGCCCGGTCATAATCATTGCATATTCACCGTTGCGCGCCGCGGAGCGCAATACATCGTAGGTATCGGTACCTACAACGGGTCGCCAGTCCAATCTGATTCGGTGGTGATCTCCCTGCGCAACGGGACAAAGACTCAGAGGAGACAGCGGAATCGCCCTCACGACAGGTGACCAGTTATCCTCACCGGAGGAGGAGTGGGCCTGAAGCAGGAAGACGTAGGTGGTCGCATTGGGGAGGTCGGTGAGGTTGGTTGGCGAGGTTACATTCAGCAGGTGGCTTCCATAGCTCTCTGATGGAAGGGCTCCATTCGCGGTATAGTGCAAGGTGTAGCTTGTGGCAAGCGGAACGGGATCCCAGGTGAGGACAATCTCGTGGTTTCCCGGTACCGCAGAGAAGGAAGGAATCGCCCCTGCATCCTCGAGCGTAAGCGTTGCCTCTGCGCGGTTGTTGTTTTTGTCGAGCGCGGAGATCTTGACGACGATGGTGCCCGATATCCCGGTTGTGGGGAAGGAGAACGAGAATCGGCCTTTGTCGCCTAACGTGACGCTGTGGCCGATGGCGCTCGCCAGAACTTCGAAGGAAAGAGAGGCCACAGCCCCACCCTCTCCCGTGGCCGTTGCGGCGTCCGTCGCCCTGCCCTCCACTACAACGGTCGCGGCATAAGAGCTCCCGTTGGCGGGAGAGACAATAGTAATCACCGGCGGTATTCGGTCCTTGGTTTGGAGAACCATGTCACGCAAGAGAGGCTGCGGGCAGGAGGAAAGGAAAAGGACGCAAATTGAAAATGCAACCACCAGTCCGCCGGGACGCAACACAAATCGTGTGGTTCGATCGTGTGTCATGCCGACCCTTCCTTGCCGGGAGGCTATTCACGGCAGGACGAGACAACGAAATACTCCGCTGTCGGCAGCTCCGACAGTTACATCGTATACCGGTTCAGCGGAAATTTCAAATCCGATTAGCGTCTTCCGTTCAGTCTGTCATGGATCGAACACTTGACGACCTTCCGTTGTGCAGCCATGGTAAGAGTACAGATAGACTGCGAGGAGAAACGGCTGAACGAACAACCGCTTGCACGCTCGGGATCATTCGAGCAGCTCACCCCAGGTATCATGACTGACGCAATCGAGAGCGCATTCGGCCTCCGGCTCGACGGACTGCTTACTCCCTATCCGAGCTACGTCAATCGCGTCTACGGCCTGCGAGACGAGGACAAAGGCGAATATGTGGTCAAGTTCTACCGGCCCACCCGGTGGAGTAACGAGGCACTTCGGGACGAGCATCGATTTCTCCTTGACTGCGCCGGCGCCGAGCTGCCCATCGTCGCGCCGGTGGCCGACGAAGAGGGGGAAACACTCCAGGTGATCGTCCTTGAGCTGCCTGCCCGCATCGATTCGATGGAGCCGGAAGCCACCATTCCGGACTCGGCCGAGGGGAACCGCGCACAGGGGGAGCCGATGGAGGTCGAGTTTCCCTTTGCGCTCTTTCCGAAAATGGGCGGCCGGAACTTCGACCCTGAAACTGACGACGCCTGGCGGCGGCTCGGCGCGCTCGCCGGTCGCCTCCACCAGGTAGCACGAAAGCGTGCGGCGCCCTCGCGCGCTGTCTGCAATCCCGAGCTCACCTCGGGTTTCGTCGACCGGCTACTCGCCGAAGATGTCGTTCATCCAGACGCCGCCGAAGAGCTCGAATCGCTTTGCCGGGAGACCATCGACTTCATTCGGCCTCTTTTCGACGGCGTTCAGCTCGAACGCGTCCACGGAGACCTCCACCGAGGCAATATTCTCGACCGTCCGGGAACCGGTCTCGTTCTCTTCGATTTCGACGACATGATGAACGGACCGGCCGTGCAGGACCTCTGGCTCCTTCTTCCCGGCCGCACGGAGGATTCGCGGCGGGAGCTCGAGATTCTCCTGGAGGCTTACGAAGAGTTCTCACGGTTCGATCGTGCCACGCTTGCACTGATCGAGCCGCTTCGCTTCATGCGGATGGTGTACTTCCTGGCGTGGCGGGCAAGCCAGCGTCACGACTATTGGTTTCGCTCGAGCTTTCCCGACTGGGGGACGAGGGCCTTCTGGCTCAAGGAGAACGAGGACCTGCGCGACCAGGCGCGGGTGATCGAGGGCGGGTAGGCGTCCAGATTCGGCCCCCAACAGAAAGAGCGATGCGCTGATGTTCTCGCCCGGGGCGGGGGCTAGAAGTAGAGCTTTGTTCCCATCCGAATCCCAAACCCACTGCCGATCCAGCTTGCGGCGACGACGTAGGGATCGGTCTTTCGGGCGGCGTCGACGATGAAGTTCTTGTAGCCGCCTCCTGCATCGATGAAGATCGACGAGCGCGAGCCGGTGAACATCTCCACCCCGAAGTAGCCGAGGATCGCGAAGGTCAGGTTTGGACCGATGAGGTTGGGAATCTGATAGATGGCGCTGTCGTAGGGTGTGAAGGTGTAGCCGAGAAAGAGCTCGGTCGCACCGTGGGCACGAAAGAAGCCCTGAAACATCGGGCTGCAGCCTCCAAGGGAGACGACCCCGCCGACAGCGACCGGGTGAAAGGCCGAAGGGCTCAGGCTCGAGTCCAGGGTCGGTACCCAGGTAAGGCTGCTCATGGCTCGCGCTTTGAGCTCGATTGAAAACGATCCTCCGATTTTCGGAAGAACGACGCCGGCCTCGACGTAGGAGAGGCTACCCTGCGAGCCCAGGCCGAGAGTGACCCCGAGCGAGCGGCCTGATGACGCAGTCTGGGCCAAGAGGCTTGGTGCGACGGCACAGAGCACCGTGGCCATCAGGACAACCCCGACGATTCCGGCAGACGCAGTCTGGGTGCTCCTCCCCCTTCTCGGCACCGCCCTCCGGGCAGTGCTCGGCAGGAATCCCATTATGTATCCTCCTGGAAAGGATGGTATCTATATCAGCTCTCTCCGCGCACCAGCAGAAGCGCGGTGATTGCCAGGAAACCAATGAGAGAGAGGAAGGGAATCGTAATGAAGCCAAGCCAATTGATGTAGTGCCCGCTACAGGGGACTCCGGTCGTGCAGCGGATGGCGTTCCTCAAGGCCGGGACCTTCTGCTCGAGGTATTGATAGAGGGCGACACAGCTGCCGAGGACGGAAAGCGGCAGGACATATCCCCGTGCCTTTCGGTCGTTTCGGAAGGCGGCGACACCGAGGATGATGACCAGGGGATAGAGGAAGATGCGTTGGTACCAGCAGAGCATGCATGGGGTGAGCCCGAAGCCGTACTCGGCAACGAGGCTCCCCGCGGTGCCCACGAGGGCGATGAGCCACGCCACGAGGAGGCTGTAGGGACGCAGGAAGGACGATGCAGTTTTCATGATGCTGAATCCACAATAATCCTAATCGATCGCGGGGTCAATCGGAGTCGAGGCGGCGTCCCCTATGCTACCCCTTTGGATTGGAGGTAGGGCACGTACTTCTTATCGAGTTGTACGATGTGACGGGCAAACCAGTCCCACAGCGAATTGAAGAGATTGATAGCGGTTGTGGGCCGATCTTTGAGGAAGTTCTTCTGGTGCTCACACACCATGTCGACGAAGGCGTCGTGTTCCTGTTTCTGCTCGACATAGCCCGGGTAGTTGTATCGGAGCATCAGCTCTTCCTCGTCGCGGAAGTGGGTTTGTATGAAATCCCGGAGCTCTCGAAACAGCGAATCCATTTCGGAGCGCGATACCTCGTTCGATTGCATCGAATAGAGGCGGTTTATGATCCCGAGCACCTTGCGGTGCTGAAGGTCGATCTTGCGGATATTCACGCTGTAGCTCGATTTCCATTGGAGCATGCGTACCCCCTTGTTGCAACTATATACCTACGTGGGGCCTCCAAGGTTGCGTTTATTCTAGAATTGAGTGTCAGACTTCCCGCGGGAGAGGATGGTCAGGAAGATGTCGGCGAGGAATTTTGCAGACCATCGTGTAGGCAGGATCGAAGACGTTGCCGACCTCGTATTCGACCGATTGAGCCATGAGAAGGGAGGCATCGACTATGCCCAATCTGTAGTCGTCGACGAGCCATGCGAACATTTCCGAAGTAGCATGCTGCAGGGCGTTTTCGAGCGGGCGGGCATTGCCAATGGTGAAAAAGTGGGTGGGATTCTCGCCCCGCGGCCAGCCAATTCGGTGACCCTTCAGAAGGCGAACCTCAAAGCGCACGTCCATCGAGACCTCGGTCCCGGTCCCTCCGATCTCCCCATGTCCTTGAGTCGCATGGCCGTCCCCCAGATAGAGATGGGCGCCGGGAACGAAAACCGGGAAGTAGAGGGTGCTGCCCGGGGCGATTCCGACGTAGTCCATGTTGCCGCCGTGAGCCCCCGCGGTGGTCGTCACGATCGCCTGCCCCTCGGGCGGAGCAACCCCGATACAGCCGAGCATTGGAGCAAGGTCGATCGAGGGCACAGACTCTCGATACGGTTCCTCGACCACTCGGACCGTCCTCCCGTCGGGCGCGATTGCCCAATCGACATGCTTCCCTTCGCCCGGGATCCCGATGAGGAGCTCGGGGAAACGCGAGAGGAGCTCCGGGGTGAGCAGGTGCGGTGCGAGGAGTCGCCGAGTCCAGCAGGAGCTCCTGTTCGGGCTGAGGTCGATGATGCGAACGCCTATGCAATCTCCCGGCTTCGCCTCGTTGATGAAAAAGGGGCCGGTAAGTGGATTCTGCCCCTCGCATATCGATCGATCGTTCTCGTCGTATCCGTGGGCGTCGAGTGTGGTCGTTTCGACGATCTCACCCGAATGCACCTCGAACGCAGGCTCATGGCCCCCCATGACGGTATGGTATCGATTCGGTTGGAACTTTTTTGGATTCACCCGCTCCTCCTCCGAAGAGCGATTATACACCGGAAACCGCAGCAGCAAACGGTCAATACGACCTGATTTTGCGCTCAAGCCCCGCTCGGAACGGAACGGCGACCCCGGCTGCGAGCAGGAGTGAGTAGAGAACCGTCAGAAGAGCTATGGCAAGCCCGGCACCTATCGAAGATGCGCTCTGGAGACCGGCCATGATGGTGATGAAGCCGATGAAGAAGCCGATCAGGCCCGCGGCGATGAGGTACCACTGCAGGGCACGGAAGAAGACGATTCCTGCTCTCAGCTCGGACTCCTCGCCTGCTTGCTTCCGAAACGCGATTACGAAGTAGTGAACGATCTCGGCGGGAGAGAAGGTACACAACGAGAGAAAGAGCGAAAGAAGCAAGACGATGAGAAAACTCGGCAGATTCAAGAAGAGCGAGGCTGCCGCACCGGCGAAGAGGACGGCGGTCGCTGCCGTTGCCAAAAACAGAATGAACATAACGGGATAGATGGGTTTCATGACTAACCTCCTGTGAAACTCGAGAAAACGGCTTTCTGGGCCTCGTCGAGGGCCCGTGGAAGGATTTCTGCCCAGCGACCCTGATCGGCGCGCGCGATCATGTGTGCCGCGAAGGAAGACGGCCTTCCTATGTTCGTTGTGACCACTGCGAAGCTCACGGCGAAGAAGAGCGCAAAGGCGATGTCCGGGACTCGATTGAGGCCGTTCCGGTGCCGGCCGCGCGGGAAGTCGTCTTCTCGGTGTGCCTCCGTTCGCCTCTCATACTCGCGGCCCGCCTGAGTCAAGAGCCGGTCAGGAACGGGTGGCACGTCGACCTCCCGAACGCGACTGAGATAGTACTCGGCGATCTCGTCTTCCGGCCTGCGGAATCTACGTCCCTTCTTCCAAAGCATTTCGCAATCCCTTCCGAATTTCATGTACTCGATATTTCACCGTGCCTGCGGGCGTCTCCAGTACCTGCCCGATCTCGTCATAGCTCATCCTCTCCGTGAAGCGTAGAAACGCGACCTGTTGGCTGCCGTCGCCGAGGCTGTCGAGGTAGCGTCCCACGATCGACTCCTGCTCCTTTCTCATGAGCTCCTCTTCCGGACCGGCCGCCCTCGAAGGAGGATCGTCGATCAGAACGCCGGCCATATGACGCGAGCGGACGAGCTGTTTGCGAAGCGCGTCACGGCAATGGTTTCGGGCGATCGAGTAGATCCAGGTTCCGAGTGAGTAGCGTCTATCGTATCGATGGAGGTTCGAAAGGATCTTGATCATTATCTCTTGGACGACGTCCTCACTATCCTCGGCAAGGAGAGACGTACCTCTTCCGAGCGAGAGCGACACGAAGACGGTCAGCTTCGCGTAGTAGTCCTCCCAGATCGAGCGCATAATAGCGTCTCGACTGTGTCGATCGTCAAAGCGGCGGCGGTATGCGGTTGCTGTGAGCCTCTCTGCGCCCATTCACTGAGATTATACGTCTGGGGAGAGATGTGGTTGGGTTCTTTTTTTCAGGCCCACCGGGCGGCCTGCGGCCTGCGGCCGCGGCGGCGTGCGAGCGGTTGGCGGTCTCTCTACAGCGCGTCTTCCAGCAGGACGTCGAGCACAAGGGCGGCGGTCCAGGAGAAGTGGTCGGAGCCATGACCCTTGCCCGCCTCGGGATCGAAATATTCGTAGAAGCCGTAGCTCTTCGGAAGCTCGATGATTGATTGACGCACGCGCCGCGCATAGTCGTGGTAGCCGTATCGACGCAGGCCGTGGAACAGAAGCCAGTTCACGTTGATCCATATCGGACCTCGCCAATAACGATTGGGCGAGTATCCGGGCGCCTCCTTGTCGTAGCTGGGTACGGTCCACGAGTGCCCGTCGAGCCGTGAGAAGTGACGCGAATCGAGCAGATGCATGATATCTTCCATTCGCTCGGCTGTCGGCGCCATGGCAAAGATCGGAGAGAATCCGGAGGCAACGTGACTTGCGATCTGCTTCCCCTCTACGAGGTCATAATCGAAGTAGATGCCCTCCTGCTGATTCCAGAGCTTGGTGTTGATCGCTTCGGTGGTGCGCCGGGCGGCTTCGTGATGTGAGGTCGGATTCCTGCCGAGAAGTCTCGCAATAGCGGATAGGTCATGATCGGCTTGGGCGAGGATCGAGTTGAAGAGCACGTCCTGAATCAAGAACGGGCAATCCGTGCGGATTGCATCCTCGTCGTAGTCGTGATCGTAGAAGAGCTTGACCAGGTAGGCGTAGCGATCGTAGTCGTCGTCACTTGGCCGATCCTTGCTCGATACGATCGAGGTGTCGGCGCGGCGGTAGGGAGGGACCATGTCCTTCGTGAGCTTGATGCGTTTCAGCGGCAGATCCCACACCGGCGAGTTGTCCTCTCCCGATTCCCAGGGATGGCGGATGTAGACGAGCCCTTCCCCCTCCGGATCTCTCTCACGGTAGAGGTACTCATGCCAAGCGGCGAGCTTCGGGTACATCTCCTCCAGGAAGGCGGCCGCGCGCTTCTTGTCCTGTGCGTGATGATAGACGCGAAAGACGGCGGAGGCGTGGATCGGCGGCTGCACGATGCCGGAGGTCTTTGGCTTGCGGCTCGCGTGAGGGGAACGCTCGGTCTGCCAGAAACCGGGGCCGGGAAAGTAGTCTTCTGCTTTGGGATTGAAGATGATGTGAGGTAGCAGCCCGTTGTCCCACTGTCCCTCGAACAGGGTTCGAAGCTCCTGCTCGGCACGCTCCTGGTTGTAGTGTGCGTTGCCGATCGCGATGAATGCGGAGTCCCAGCTCCATTGGTGCGGATAGAGCTGAGGGGCAGGTTTGGTCGACGCGCCGAGCCAGTTTCCGGCCAATACGGATTTGGCGCCCTCTATGAGGTCTCGGTAGTTCTCCTCCACGGTCAACCTCCGGAGGACCAGGCGGTGCGAAAGTCCGGATACAACGTCAATCCGCCGTCAACGTAAAGCGTTTGGCCCGTGATGTAGGAGGCCTCATCCGATGCGAGAAACGCAACGGCGGCCGCCATCTCACCGGAGGTGCCGGCCCGTCCCATCGGAATGTGGCTTTCCACAATCTTGCGCTTCTCGGGGTCTTCGACCCACGCTGTGTTCATCGGTGTCACCGTCGCCCCGGGGCCGACCGCGTTGATGCGGATATTCCTTCGGGCATATTCGAGGGCGAGGGTTCGCGTCAAGTTGTGCATTCCGCCCTTGCTGACCGAGTAGCCGATGTAGGTCGGTTTGGGAATCGCTTCGTGCACGCTCGAGACGTTGACGATGACTCCCCCTCCCCGTTCGAGGAAGTGCCGGATGGCGAGCTTGGAACAGAGAAATGCCCCTCGCAGGTTGATGCCGATGACTCTGTCGAACTGTTCGGCCGACATTTCCGCGGATTCGCCTTCGACCTGGATCCCTGCGTTGTTGACGAGGAGGTCCATGGTGCCGAAGGCGGCGAAGACCTCCTCGAACATACCCTCTACGTCGGGCTCACTCGAGACGTCCGCCTTGACGACGAGCACATTCGCGTCGTCCCGTCCCGAGTCCCTGGAGGCGCGAACAATGAGCTTTCTTGTTTCTTCCGCTTTGGCAGTGTTTGATGAGTAGTTGATCGCTACGTTTGCTCCCTCTTCGGCGAGCCTGACGGCGACCATTTGACCGATGCCGGAGCTGCCTCCGGTGACCAGGACATTCTTCGATACAAATCTTTTTGTCATCTCGAAAAAGATAAGCGTTTTTGTATAGTATGTCAAAAGCTGAAAAGTTGGGTCGAACTGCCGGTCCGGAACCTTTGAAGCCGCCTTCGAGGGATTTGCTACAACGCCTATTCCCACTCGATCGTTGCCGGAGGCTTGCTCGAGACGTCGTAGACGACGCGGCCGATGTGAGCGACCGTGTTCGTGATCATGGAGGAGATCTCGAGAATGTCCTTCGGATAGAAGGGGTAGACGTCGGCAGTCATGCCGTCCTTGGAGGTGATTGCTCGAAGGGCAAGCACCCATCCGTAGTCCCGCATATCGCCGGTAACCCCTACCGAGCGGATCGGAAGGAGGACGCAGAACGCCTGCCAGATTTCGTCGTAGAGCCCCCTTCTCTTGAGCTCGGAGATGAAGAGCGCGTCGGCGTCCCGCAGGATCTC
>Ga0307440_1001218_pt1 | contig 12615 bp, 23 predicted proteins | sample SalMarWE160410MG_FD_202150 | JGI IMG/M metagenome (GOLD analysis project Ga0307440, IMG submission 202150) | Salt marsh sediment microbial communities from the Plum Island Ecosystem LTER, Massachusetts, United States - WE1604-10 | ecosystem: Environmental > Aquatic > Marine > Intertidal zone >... | reverse complement strand
TGTCGAGATGCGAGATTTCGAAAAGGAATGCGAGGTCGGTGAGACTCTTGGGGTCGATCTCTTCGAAGGGTTGGAATACGTGGACGTCGTTGGTGTGTCAAAGGGCAAGGGATACCAGGGAATCATGAAGCGTCATGGTTTTCACGGGGGACCCAAGACACACGGGTCGAAGTTTCATCGAGAGAACGGCTCGACCGGTCAATCGGCCTATCCCTCTAAGGTTGCGCGTGGTACACGGATGCCCGGCCGAATGGGTGGTGACAAGTGCACGGTTCAGAACCTCAAGGTGGTGAGAGTTGACGCCGAGAACAAGGTTCTGCTGGTGAGGGGCGCGGTTCCGGGAGCACCGATGACCGCTCTCATCGTCAAGAAGTCGAAGAAGAAGCAGTAGGTACGTCGATGAAAGCGAAGGTACTATCGGTACAAGGCAAAGAGGTCAAGGACATCGAGCTCGCCGACGCGGTTTTCGGTTGTCCGGTGAGTCACGGTACCGTCTATTACGCGATACGAAACGAGCTTGCCAACCTGCGTGTAGGGACCGCCTCTACGAAAACGAGAGGCGAGGTGAAGGGGACGAGCTCGAAACCGTGGGCTCAGAAGGGCACGGGCCGGGCGCGGGCCGGTAGGCGGCGCTCCCCGCTGTGGGTTGGGGGCGGAACGGTGTTCGGTCCTAGACCCCGCGACTACAGCTACGCGATGCCGCGAAAGATGAAGCGGGTCGCTATGAAATCTATCTTGAGCTTGAAATTGAAGGAAGAGGCCCTGAAGGTGGTTGAGGACTTCACGGTGGACACCGGGAAGACCAAAGACCTTGTGAGTGTTCTGAAGAACCTCGTGCCCGCGGAGCGAACGGTGCTGGTGCTCGGCGGCGAGGACGCGCAGATCAAGCGTGCGGGCAGGAATATACCCTGGCTGACCTTCCTCTCATACAACAGGCTGCGGGCACACGATCTGTTCTACGGGAAGAATGTCGTGGTGCTGGAAACGGCCGCCTCCAAGCTTAATGAGTTTTACGCTTAGGTGTTTACCTGAGCGAGAATGAAGGATGCGACAATGGCGCCTGATCAGGTAATCATTTCACCGGTGTTAACCGAAAAAACCAACCTCCTTCGGGAGGAGAAGCGCAAAAAGTACACCTTTAGGGTGGATGCGCGCTCCAACAAGCTCCAGGTAATGCAGGCGGTGAAGGAGCTCTTCGAAGTGAGACCGGTGACCTGTCGAATCGTGAATGTGAAGGGCAAACCGAGGAAATCCCGAAGCAAATCTTCGTACAACATGGGATACACCTCGACGTGGAAAAAGGCGATCGTCACCCTCCGGGAGGGCGAGACGATCGATGTTTTCGAGGGCAGCTGAGCCTGACGCTGGCTCTTATCAGGGGGAAGTAGTGGCACTGAAAAGCTATAATCCGACGACACCGAGCCTCCGATTCACTACCGGACTGGGTAACAAGGAAATCACCTCGAAGAAGCCCACTAAAGGGCTTACCTCGGGGATGGGTTTCAAGGCGGGACGTGACACCGCCGGGCGAATTTCGGTATGGAGGAAGGGCGGTCGACACAAGCGGCGATACCGCGACGTGGACTTCAAGCGGGAAAAGTACGGTATTCCGGCTCGAGTTGCCACGATCGAGTACGATCCCAATCGGAGCGCGAACATTGCACTTCTGGTCTACAAAGACGGCGAGAAGCGCTATATCATCGCGCCCCGCGGGATACGGGTCGGCGCAACCGTGATGAGCGGTCCGAGCTCTCCGATTGAAATCGGTAACGCGCTTCCCCTGGAAAGGATTCCGGTCGGTATGACGATCCACAATATCGAGCTGCAGATGGGGCGAGGCGCACAACTCGCTCGTTCGGCAGGCACGAGTGCGACTATTGTGGCAAAAGAGGGCGACTATGTGACTGTTCGGCTTCCTTCCGGAGAGATGAGGATGGTTTTCAAGAATTGCTATGCGACCCTTGGAAGCGTCGGCAACGAGGACCACATGAACGTATCGCTCGGCAAGGCCGGACGCTCGCGATGGCTCGGTCGTCGACCGAAAGTCCGTGGTGTGGCGATGAACCCGATCGACCATCCGCACGGTGGTGGAGAAGGGAAATCATCCGGTGGTCGCCACCCGGTTAGTCCGTGGGGAATGCCGACGAAGGGATACAAGACCCGCAAGAAACGGAAGTCGACCAGCAAGTTTATTGTTAAGCGCCGGTAGGGTGCAGCAAGAGAGTAGCAAGCCGGTACGCTTGGCGAGGACGTTAAGCGCCGTGGTAAGTTAGGAGAGAAGAGTGGCACGTTCGATCAAAAAGGGCCCGTTCATCGAGAAGAAACTTTACAAACGCGTTGTCGAAATGGGCAAGTCAGGTGACAAACGGATGATCAAAACCTACTCGAGATGCTCTACGATCATTCCGGAGATGGTGGGCATCACGATCTCCGTCTACAACGGTAAAACCTGGGTTCCCGTCTACGTCACCGAGAATCTCGTGGGGCACAAGCTTGGGGAGTTCTCGCCGACTCGGATCTTCAGGGGGCATGCGGGCTCCGACAAGAAGGCCGCGAAAAGGTAAGGGAAGATGATTGAAGCAAAGAAAGGCTACAAGGCCACCGCGCGTCACCTGCTCATCGCTCCGAGTAAGCTGAGACGGGTCGCCGATGTCGTGAGGCGTAAACCCTATGCCGAAGCGATTGCGATTCTCGAATCTTTGCCGCACAAAGGGGCACGCCTCCTGAAGAAAGTGCTGCAGTCGGCCGTTGCGAATGCCCTGGTTCAGAACAGAAATCTGGACGAAGAGATGCTCTATGTGAAGGACTTGCAGGTCAACGAAGGGCCGCGAATCAAGCGCGTATGGGCACGAGCACGGGGACGTCGCGACATTCTCTTGAAGCGAATGAGCCACATTTCTGTTGTAGTCGACGAAATTTCGAGCACGGGGGAATAACGTGGGACAGAAAGTAAATCCCTATGGTTTGCGTCTTGGAGTCAACAAGACCTGGAAATCGAAATGGTATGTGGATCCGCGCGAATACGCTGACACCCTGCATGAGGACTTGGCTCTACGACGAACCATCGTGAAGTGCCCCGAAACGAAAGGAGCCGACATCGCAGACGTGGAGATCATACGCCACCCGCAGCGGGTGACGATTGTTATCCACACTTCGCGGCCGGGAATTATCATCGGAGCGAAGGGAGCCAACATCGAGAAGATAGGAGCGCGGCTCCAGAAGGTGGCGGGCAAAAAGATTCAGCTGAAGATCAAAGAGATCAAGCGGCCGGAGACGGACGCACAGCTCATCGCGCTGAATGTCGCGCGTCAGCTTCGAATGCGCGGTTCGTTTCGGCGATCGCTGAAAATGGCGGTCAACAATGCGCTTCGCGCGGGTGTTCAGGGAATCAAGATACGGATCGCTGGTCGCCTTGGCGGAAGCGAGATGTCGAGAATGGAACAACATAAGGACGGTCGCATCCCGCTCCACACCCTGCGCGCGAATATCGACTACGGGTTCGCCGTATCCGAGACGACGTTCGGGACGATCGGCGTGAAAGTATGGGTGTTCAACGGCGAGATCTATCGCCGCGACCGCAAGGATGATGCAGGGCTTCTCGTGAAGAAGAAGAGGGAGCGCCCTCAGCGAGGGGAGAAGGTAAATGCTTAGCCCAAAGAAGACGAAATACCGCAAGAAACAGCGGCACGCCGCCGACATCGGCGGAGTCGCCACCCGGGGAAATGCAATCTCCTTTGGTGACTACGGTCTCATGGCGATGGAGCCGAAATGGATCACGAACCGCCAGATCGAAGCCTCCCGAATAGCCATGACTCGCCACATCAAGAGAGGCGGGAACGTCTGGATCCGGGTATTTCCGGATATGCCCTACACAAAGAAGCCGGCCGAGACCCGCATGGGCAAGGGTAAGGGGAGCCCGGAATACTGGGTGGTGCCCGTTAAACCGGGCACCGTGCTTTTCGAGATGTCGGGCGTGTCGGTGCCGCTCGCGAAGGAAGCCATGGCGCTTGCAGGAAGCAAGCTGCCGATAAGAACGCGCTTCGTGGTTCGGCGCGACCTGGAGGAGAGGGGAGAATGAGAGACTCGTTCAAAGACCTGCAGTACGCCGAGTTGATGACGAAGCGAGAAGAGATCAAGAAGAAGTACCTCGATCTGCGGTTCGATATGGTCGTTCATCACGTCGACAACCCTCTCGAAAGGCGGAACCTGAGACGCAAACTCGCGAGGTTGAACACAATCGTTCACGAGTATTCGCTCGGGATCCGGAAGCAGTCGTAGGAGACGGACGTGGAAACTGAGAAGCCGAGAAAGACGAAACGTATGCTCACCGGGAAGGTGGTGAGTGAGAAGATGAACAAGACCATTGTCGTGCAGATTTCTTCACGAAAACTACACCGGCTGTACAAGAAATATCTGACTGTTTCGAAACGCCTGAAGGCCCATGACGAGAACAACGACGCCCACCTCGGCGACACGGTTCGTGTCATCGAAGCGCGGCCGATCAGCAAGGAAAAGCGGTGGCGGTTGGACGAAATCGTCGAGCGGGCGAAATAGGAGACGACGATGATACAGCAGCAGAGTTATCTGAACGTCGCCGACAACAGCGGGGCGAAGCGGGTACAGTGTATCAAGGTGCTTGGCGGAACCCGCAGGAAGAATGCAGCCGTCGGCGATCTCATCGTGGTAGCGGTCAAGGATGCATTGCCCAACGGCGCGATCAAGAAGGGTGATATTCACCGTGCGGTGGTGGTGCGCGTCAAGAAAGAGTACCGGCGCAGGGACGGTACCTATATTCGTTTCGACGACAATGCCTGTGTCTTGATGGATCCGAGCGGGAATCCGCGTGGGAAGCGCATCTTTGGTCCGGTCGCTCGTGAATTGCGTGAAGGCGACTACATGAAGATCGTTTCTCTTGCGCCGGAAGTGCTGTAGGGAGCTACCATGGCAGAGAGAAAACAGAGAGTAGACGTAAAGCTGAAGAAAGAAGACTCCGTCCGTGTGATCGCCGGGAAGGAGCGCGGGAAGACTGGGCGCATATTGAGGGTGGATCACGCGAAGGGCCGTGTCTTTCTCCATGGGATCAACATGGTGAAAAAGGCGGTGAAGAAAAGGAAGCAGAACGACCGTGGCGGTATCATCGACATCGAAGGCTCGATCGCAGTGTCCGACGTCATGATCATCTGTGCGAAGTGCGGTCCCACGCGAATCGGATACAAGTTTGACGGAGACGCCAAGGTCCGAATCTGCAAGAAATGCGGGGAGCCACTGTAATGAAAGACTATACGCCGACCTTGAAAAAGAACTACGGGAAGGCTGCAGACGAGCTTCGCAAGGAGTTCGGGTATCGGTCCGCGATGGAAGTGCCTCGTCTTGAGAAGATTATCGTGAGTGCCGGCGTCGGAGAGGCGATCGCGAACAAGAAGCTTCTCGATGCGGCGATCAAGGAAATCGAACAGATTACCGGGCAGAAAGCACTGAAGACGAAGGCGCGGAAGTCGATTTCGAACTTCAAGCTGCGCCAGGGCGCGGAGGTAGGCGCGAAGGTTACCCTGCGTGGCGCGCGAATGTGGGAGTTCCTCGATAGGCTCAACAACGTGGCCCTGCCTCGTGTCAAGGATTTTCGAGGAATCAATCCGAACGCGTTCGACGGTCATGGGAACTACTCGCTCGGTATCACGGAGCAGATTATCTTTCCAGAGATCGACTACGACAAGATAGAGCGAGTGAGTGGATTGAATGTTGCAATCGTCACGACTGCAAAAACAGACAAAGAAGCTAGGAGCCTACTCCAGAAATTGGGAATGCCTTTTAGGAAGTGAGGGAATATCCGGATGGCAAGAAAAGCAATGATCGAAAAGGCCAACAGGAAGCCGAAATATATGACCAGACGGGTAAATCGGTGTCGGATTTGCGGGAGGTCTCGAGGATACATGCGGAAGTTTGAGATGTGCAGAATTTGTTTCCGCAACCTCGCGAGCGAAGGGATGATTCCCGGAGTTACCAAATCTAGCTGGTAGGGAGTAGTGTATGGCGGTCAGTGATCCTCTCGCAGATATGCTTACGAAAATACGAAACGCAAGTAATGCCCGGTTTGACAAGGTCGACATCAGCAACTCGAAGCTGAAGTTGGAGATCGTCAAGATCCTGAAGAACGAGGGTTTCATCAAGAATTTTAAGAAGATGAGTCAGGACGGACAGGCTCTGATTCGAATCTTTCTCAAATATGACGACATGATGAAGCCGATTATTCACGGCATATCCCGGGTTTCGACGCCCGGTCGCCGGATCTATTCCGGCTATCGAAAGATGCCTCGGGTTTTCAACGGATATGGCACGGTGATCGTGTCGACCTCTGCCGGGGTGACGACCGGGAAGAAGGCCGCCGAAAAGCGAGTCGGCGGAGAAATTCTCTGCTCGGTTTGGTAGGAGGCGGAAGGTATGTCACGTATCGGAAAGCTACCGGTCAATATTCCGCAGGGAGTCACAGTGAACCTCCAGAAGTCACTGGTCTCTGTGGAAGGACCCAAAGGGAAGCTGGAGCAGGTCATCGATCCCCTCGTCGAGGTCGAGGTTCAGGACGATCAGGTGGTCGTTCGGCGTAGGAACGATTCGAAGAAGGCTCGCGCATATCACGGCCTTTACCGGAAGCTGGTGTCGAACATGGTGGTCGGTGTGTCCACCGGGTTTTCCAAGAAGCTCCTCATTAACGGGGTCGGCTTCCGGGCCGAGGTGAAGGGGAAGTCCCTTGTTTTGAACCTTGGTTACTCGAATCCGATCGAATATATGTTCGACAACGATATCGACATAGTAGTCGACAACAACAAAATCACGGTCAGCGGCGCGAACCGAGAGCGCGTGGGACAAGTCAGCGCGGAGATTCGATCGATCCGGCCGCCCGAGCCCTACAAGGGAAAGGGTGTCCGGTACGAGGATGAGTACGTGCGCCGCAAGGTCGGCAAGTCCGGAGTCAAGTAGGTGAAGGAAGAATGAATAGGGTACTCGACAAGCAGAGACGACGCCTGCGCAGGAAATACCGAATTCGCAAGAGGCTTTACGGTACGAAAGAACGGCCTCGGATGACCGTCTTCAAGAGCAACCGACACGTGTACGTACAGGTAATCGACGATATGAACGGGACGACGATCGCCTCCGCAGGGGATGTGGAGAAGGAGCTCAAGCAACTGAAGCCCAACGTGACGAACGGGGAAAAGCTCGGCGAGGTGGTTGGGAAGCGACTTCTCGACAAGTCGATCAAGACCGTGGTGTTTGACCGAAACGGGTACAGGTACCACGGAATTGTCAAGGCAATTGCGGACGGTGTGCGCAAAGCCGGTATCGAACTTTAGGAGGCCAAGGATTGGATCAACGGAGAGACCGAGACAGAGAGGTCGACAAAGAGTTCACCGAGAAGCTGATTAAGCTCAACCGTGTCGCCAAAGTCGTAAAAGGCGGGCGTAGATTTTCGTTTTCGGCCCTCATGGTCGTAGGCAACGGGAACGGCAAGGTCGGATACGGCTTCGGGAAAGCGAACGATGTCTCCGAAGCGATTCGGAAGAGCATCGACAAGGCAAAACGCAACGTCATTACGATTCCGGTAAAGCGGCATACCCTCCCGCATGAGGTTCTCGGTGAATACAAGAGTGCCCAGGTCATGTTGAAGCCGGCATCACCCGGCACCGGAATAATCGCCGGCGGGGCGGTCCGGGCAATCATGGAAGCGGGCGGTGTTCACGACATCTTGAGCAAATCACTCGGATCGAAGAACGCAATCAACGTTGTCAAGGCGGTTTTCAACGGACTGGAGAATCTTCTCGATGCGCGCGAGATAGCACGCAATCGGGGGAAATCCCTGAAGGAAATGTGGGGTTAGACATGAAGGTGCGGATTCGGCTGGTGCGCAGCGTCATCGGGCAGCTCCCGCGTCACCGACGAACGGTAAAAGCCCTGGGGCTGCGAAAAATCAACCAGGCCGTCGAAAAAGAGGGAACGGACTCCATCCTCGGCATGGCGAACTCGGTCGCCCATCTCGTGACCGTCGAGGAGGTCAAGTAGTATGGCAGAACTGAGAGCCCCGAAAGGCGCGACGCATAAGAAGAGAATTATAGGAAGAGGTATCGGCTCGAATCGCGGTGGGACCTCCGGCAAGGGCAACAAGGGACAGAATGCCAGATCCGGAGGGGGTGTTCGCCCCGGGTTCGAAGGTGGGCAGATGCCGCTCTTCCGGCGGATCGCGCGACGCGGATTCTCGAACTATCGTTCGAAGAAGCACTTCCAAATCATCAACATTGGTGAGGTGAGCAAGCGTTTCGACTCCGGAGGGACGGTTGACGAAAAAAGCCTGCTCGAGAAGCGACTTATAAAGGGAAACGGCATCCCCACAAAGCTCCTTGGGATGGGTGACGTCGACAAGAAGCTCGAGGTGAAGATCGAACACGTGTCGAAGAGCGCGCGTGAGAAGATCGAAAAGGCCGGGGGCTCGGTCTCGGACAGAACCGCTGTCAGCAAGCAGGTTGTGAAGAAGGCTATCCAACCAAAGGCAGGTCAGAAACGGCCGGCGCCGGCGGAACCGGAGCCAGAGTCGGAAGAGGACGCGACGGAGTCGGCTCCGTCGAAAGAGACTGAAGAGTAGGTAGACTCATATGACAAGCAATCCGATACTGGACATTTTGCGAATCAAGGATCTCAGGGATAGGATACTCTTCACTATTGGTGTGCTTATCGTATTCAGGCTCGGTGCCATACTGCCGATCCCCGGGATCAACATCAACGCGCTGAAGCTCTACTTCATGTCACAGCAGGGGTCGGGCGGAAGCGGTATCGGAATTGTCGAATACATCAACTTCTTCTCTGGCGGGGCTTTTCTGCACTTCTCGGTCTTCATGCTTGGAATCATGCCCTACATTACTACGTCGATCATCATGCAGCTCCTCGTCGTGGTCTTTCCTCGGTTGAAAAAGATTCAGGAAGAGGAGGGCGGCAAGAAGAAGATCCATAGGTACACGCGAATCGGTACGATTTTCGTCTGCCTCGTGCAGTCGTATGCGGTAACGATCTACGCAAACCAGATACCTGACGCGATCACGATGGCGCACTTGCCTTACACTCTGCTCGCGATGTTGACCGTGACAACCGGCACGATGTTCTTGATGTGGATGGGTGAACAAATCACCCAGCGCGGCGTCGGGAACGGTATATCACTTGTCATCTTCGCAGGCATTGTTGCTCGTATTCCGAACGCCTTTGTCGAGCTCGTCGACCGTGTACGTGCGAAGGAACTGAACCCGGTTTTCGTCATTCTGGTTTTGGGCATGTTCGTCGGGGTCATTGCGCTGGTTATCTATGAGCAGCAGGGACAACGCAAAATTCCGGTGCACTATGCCAAACGAGTTGTCGGACGGAGGATGTACGGCGCGCAGAGCACATACATCCCGTTCAAGATCAACCCGTCCGGGGTAATTCCGGTCATCTTTGCATCCTCGGTACTGACCTTCCCCATCCAGATCGCGGGCAGTCTCGGCAACCAGATCAAATGGCTGGGAGATTTCTCGTATTGGCTCAGACCTGGTGGCGCCCCGTACATCATCTTCTACGCCCTTTTGATCATCTTCTTTGCATACTTCTACACGCAGGTCAGCCTAAATCCGATTGAGATCTCCAAACAGATACGTGAAAATGGTGGGTCGGTTCCGGGAATCAGAAGCGACAAGCTGGAAGAGTATCTGAACAGGATCCTGAGTAGGATCATCCTGCCGGGTGCACTGTTCCTCTCCTTCATAGCGATTATACCGACCTTGGTGCAGCACTTTTTCAACTTTCCGGTTCAAGTTGCGTATCTGATGGGTGGCACATCGTTGCTCATCATCGTCGGCGTGGACCTCGATACGATGTCGCAGATCGAGGGACACTTGCGAATGCACCACCATGAAGGCCTCGTCAAGAAGGGGCGAATTCGATCAAGGAACTTGTAAGGGGTTACTCCTATGAAAGTGAGAGTCAGCGTCAAGCCGATGTGCGACAAATGCAAGGTCATTCGCCGCAACGGAGTAGTGCGTATCATATGCTCGAATCCGAAGCATAAGCAGAGACAGAGGTAGAGAGTATGGCAAGAATTGCGGGTGTTGATCTTCCCAATAAACAGGTCAAAGTAGCACTCACTTACATTTTCGGGATCGGCATGACCTCGGCGGCCAAGATCTGCAAGGAAACCGGAGTGGATCCTACGGTCAGGATGAACGATCTGACGGCCGATGAGGTGAACCAGCTGCGACGAGTTCTCGAGAACGACTACAAGGTCGAAGGAAGACTGCGGACGGAAGTGGCGCTGAATATTAAACGCCTCATGGACATCGGCTGCTATCGTGGCCTTCGACACCGAAAGGGTCTGCCGGTTCGCGGACAGCGTACCAAGACCAATGCGCGGACGAGGAAGGGCAAGAAGAAGACCGTCGCAGGAAAGAAAAAAGCCGTTTAGCGTCTTCGACGCAATGCTTCGGGAGGTAAGGATAATTGGCGAAGGTTAAGGGAAAGAAGAAAGAAAAGAAGACGGTACACGAAGGAAACGTCTACATACAAGCTACCTTCAACAATACCGTGGTCACCATTACGGATCTCAACGGCAATACTGTCTCCTGGGCCAGTGCGGGCGGACTCGGTTTTCGAGGGGCGAAGAAGTCCACCCCCTATGCCGCCCAGACAACGGCGGAAACTGCCGCACGCAAGGCCATCGATTCGGGTCTGCATGAAGTGCACGTATACGTCAAAGGTCCCGGAGTCGGCCGCGAATCGGCAATTCGCTCGCTGGGCAATCTCGGACTCTGGGTGAAGAGCATAAAAGACGTAACGCCGATCCCTCACAACGGATGCCGACCCAGGAAAAGCCGGAGAGTCTGACAGCTTACCGCGGGGTCGAACGCCCGGTATCTTCTACCGACGGGGTTCGGACCCACAGCGCAAGCCGTTTCACCATGGAATTGAAAGAATTAAGGTAGGGATTGAATGGCACGGAAAAACCTATTGAAGGGATTCAAGAGGCCGAAAGGTATTACATTCGAGCATAGTGAGCTCGACGCGAATTATGGGCGGTTCATCGCCTATCCGTTCGAGCGCGGCTACGGTACGACGATCGGAAATACACTGCGAAGGATACTACTTTCGTCGATCCAGGGATTTGCCGTAACCGCGGTGAAAATCACCAGCTATGACGGTGAAAACACGCCTCACATCATTTCGAGTGAATACGAGGCGATACCAGATGTCGTAGAAGACACGCCTGAGATAATCAGCAATTTGAAGCAACTGCAGATCAAGCTTCCCGACGAAATCGACCAGCGGACAATTCTCGTCGAGAGCAAAGGCCCGAAGGAGCTCACCGGGAAGGATCTCGCAAAGGACAATGATATCGAGATCGTCAACGCGGACCTGAAGATTGCCACCCTTATGGAAAAGGCGAACGTCGACTTTGAGCTGCAGATAGATTTGGGCAGAGGCTATGTGCCGGCCGAGACGAACGAGAAGTACATCGAGGTCGTAGGTACAATTCCGATCGACGCGGTCTTCTCCCCCGTAACGAAGGTTGCGTTTTCCATAGAGAACACCCGCGTCGGGCACCGAAGTGATTATGACAAGTTGATACTCGACGTCTGGACCGACGGAACCGTTTCTCCGGAGGACGCCCTTGCGGAGGCTGCAAAAATCGCGAAGGATCACTTCACCATCTTCATAAACTTCGACGAGGACGCAGTTGGAGGCGACGACGACATCGACGAAGAGGAAGAGCGCGTGCGCGCCATCCTCGACACCCCGGTAGAAGAGCTTGAGTTGTCGGTCCGGTCGAGCAACTGCCTAAAAAACGCAAACATCAAGACGATTGGCGATCTCACACGGCGAACCGAAGAAGACATCGCGAAAACGCGGAATTTCGGAAAGAAATCGCTTCTGGAAATCAAGGAAAAGCTCAAGGAATGGAATTTGAGCCTGGGAATGACCGACTACAGCGCGTTGAAGACTGCGAAGAAGCTCCAGACGCCGGCGCAGGTGGACGGCGGCGATTCCGACGGAGACGAGGACGAGGACGATGAAGCATAGAGTAGGGTTCAACCGGCTCAGCCGGCGACAGGGCCATCGCAAGGCTATGAAAAGCAACATGGTGACTTCGTTGTTCCGATACGAACGGGTTCAGACGACGAAGGCGAAAGCACTAGAAGTACGGCGTGTGGCCGAAAAGATGGTAACACGGGCTCGTGTGGACTCGGTGCACAACCGGCGCATCATCGCTCAAAGAATCCACGATCCGGAGATCCTCGCAAAGCTTTTCACGGAGATCGCCCCTCGTTATCTCGAGCGGCCGGGTGGCTACACGCGCGTACTCAAGATTGGCCGGCGACAGGGTGACGCCGCCGAAATGGTAATTCTCGAGCTGGTCGATCGCAAGATCGAGGAGAAGGTCCGTCCGGAAAAGGAATCCGCACAAGAAAAACAGTCTCCGGCGGAACCTGACGTCAGCACTGTCGAGGCGAGCGAAGCGGACTCGGGAACGGCGCCGGAGAACGACTCGGAGGCTGCGAAGGCTGAAGAGCCGAAATCCAAAGCAAAGTCGACGAAGGCAACTGCGACGAA
>Ga0307440_1001217_pt1 | contig 12620 bp, 10 predicted proteins | sample SalMarWE160410MG_FD_202150 | JGI IMG/M metagenome (GOLD analysis project Ga0307440, IMG submission 202150) | Salt marsh sediment microbial communities from the Plum Island Ecosystem LTER, Massachusetts, United States - WE1604-10 | ecosystem: Environmental > Aquatic > Marine > Intertidal zone >... | reverse complement strand
CCCCCTCCAGGGGCCGCACCACCAGGGTCTCCATCTCGTTGGCGGAGGCACCCGGATCGTGGGCGATGATGTTGATCTGGGGATAGTTGAAGCGGGGGAGAACCTCCGCCGGAATGGACCAAAGCGCGTACACCGACCAGGCAATCATGGCGGCGTACGCCATCACCCAAAGGGACGGCCGGGTCAGGAGCCGGGGGATCTGCATCAGTCGGGCGGTGTGTAGTGCTGCCCGAAGTCGCGATGAAAGCGCTGGTAGACATCGCGCACCACCACCGCCTCGCCTGCGGCAACCCCGTGCAGGATGACAGTCTGCTCGCCCCGGCTTGGCCCGGGCATCACCGGTCGGCGGCGTAGGCCATTGGCGGTCTTCGCGAGCACCCACCAGCGACCTTGGTCCAGGACCAGGGCCGCCGTGGGGATCGCGACCGCCTGTCTGGGCTTGCCCGTGAGCACCACGTCCCCCGCCTCGTCGCCTCGCCAGTCCGGCGCGCCCGCCGCGGCCTGAAAGAAGGCGGTGACCCCTCCGTCCGGCCGAACGGCAGGGAGCACCTGCACCAGGCGCACCGGCAGCGCCTTGGCGCCGTTTGCCGGCAGAAACCGGGCGGCGCGACCGCGGGTGAGCAGTGCCATCGGCGCGTCATAGAAGATGGCTTGCAGCCAGAGGTCATGGTCGGGCTGGAGGACGAGTACCGGACCGTCCTTGGCCACCCGGTCGCCATTCGCAGCCGAGAGCGAAATGATCCGTCCGGACACCGGAGAGACGATCGTGCTGAGTGCCTGCAGATGGGCGAGCTCGGCTTTGGCCTCGGCGACACGCGCCTTAGCGGCGGCGAGCTCCGCCTTCGCCCGATCGAGCCGCGCGCGGTCGCTGAGCTTCAGGCGGTAGGTGCCGCGCACGCTCTGCTCGGCATCAGTCGCCGCTGCGAGGGTCTGTTCGGCAGCCGCGAGCTGCGCCCGCGCATCGGCCATCGCCTTGACCTGGTCCGGTCCACCGAGGTGCGCGATGTGCTCACCGGCGGACAGCGCTTGCCCGGGTCGCACCGCGAGATCTTCGATCACCCCGGTCAGGCCAGCCTTGACGGCCACCAACTGGACGGGTTCGACCTGCGCGTAAGCGCGCAACTGCGGCTCGTAGTTGACTGCCTGCGCGCGCACAGCGTCCACCCGGACCCGCGGCGCGTCCTCTGGCGTCGCGGGCATTCCCACGCCGGCAAGAAGCAGCAGGGCGAGGATTGGCCAGAGGCCGCTGTGCGCGGACGGGAACCGCGTCTGCCCACGCCGGCAGGGGCGTTGTCGATCAGCTCGGCGCCGGAGGCTGCGGGTAGCTTGGGCTGGCGTTGGGTCCATAGGGTCCAGAGTGATGGTACCGCACTGCTATCGAACGGGAGAAAGAGGGTCTCGGGCGCGTTGCGCCCTTTTTGTTGTGCGCGGGGAGAGATCCTTGCTCAGCGCGCATGACGGGAAAGGTGCCAGTGATCTCGTCCCCGCTTATCCGGACCCGGGTGACCGAGAAGGGCCGAAGCGGTGTGAGCAGATGCTCGACCGCCGCGGCCGGAGCCGGACGGGAGCGGACGAAGGTCAGGATCTGCGCCGGGTGGGTGGCGCGCTGCTCCACCAGGGAGGCGAGAAGGAGCGGTGGACCGGCGGGACTGGTCTCGAGTCCCGAAGGCCAGGCACGCAGCACCCAGCGCTTGCCGGTATCACCCGCCAGCGCCTTGGTCAGCGTGAGCGCCGGACGCTGTCCGTCGTGCAGCGTCGGCAGTGCGGGCAGGGTCGCCACCGGCGTGTCTGGCCGGAGAAATCCGATGGCCGCCTGGAGAGTCCACACGGGCGGAGCTCCCCAGCCCGCCTTCCCCTGGCGCTCCGCCAGCCCCTTCGCCGTACCCAGCCACTGCAGCACAAGCGGCTCTTCCAGGTCTCCGGAGAGATCGATCCGCCGGGGCGGCGGCTGCAATCCCGTGCCTTTGCGCCAGGCGGCGACATCGATGACCTGCGGTGCTCTCCGGGGTCGATAATGGGCGAGGTCGGCAGGCCACGTCTGCCCGAGGTGCCATGTCCCCACCCCGCTCAGGACCAGCGCCATGGCAATAGCCATCGGCCCCGGCAGGAGGGCGGCGCGCGGGCTTTGATGATACAGGGCGGCCAGGGTGGCGGGCGCCAAGAGCCCCAGGCAAAGACCGGCGAGCACATCCGACGGCCAATGATCGCCCAGGTAGATCCGCGCCGCCGCCATCGCCAGGACCCAAAGGAAGACAACGGCATAGACGAGGGCGCGGGCGCGCGGGCGCACACCGCGCGCCATCAGCCAGACGGCGATGCCGTAAGCCGCAGCAGCCAGGGCGGTGTTCCCGCCCGGGAAATAGAAGCCACCGGCGACTGCATATCCGGTCGGCGGATCCGGCACGGGGATCAGCAGCTTCGCGAGCGCCAATGCGGCTCCCACCAGCACCAGGATTGCGGCGGAGGCCGCTCCCAGGCGCCAGGCCCCTCGAAGCAGGAGCCAGCCCACCAAGGCGAGGGCGAGCGCCCCCGTGACGACGGCGTCGTTCAACCCTGCGATGGCGATCATGTAAGGATCGGTCCAGGGGTTGCGAAGGCCGCGCGCGAAGGTGCTGATGGCATGGTCGGCGCGCACGAGGCTATCGTGGGAGACGATCCCGTTGCCCAGGGTGACGAAGCCGAGCAGGGCCAGCGTCATCAGCGCCAACGCCACAACCACTCCGGGCGTGCTCGGGTGCTGCGGGTCAAACAGGCGGGCCAGGCGTCGCAGTGGACTGCCCGGATGGCGCTGGGTCCAGGCATAGACCCGGCGGGCCAGGTGGCCCAGCACGGGCAGGGTGCGCAGGACCAGGACCCGCGCGAGCCAAAGGGCGGCAGCGGCGGCCAGGATCACGCCAAGCGCCGCCACGGCCAGCCGCGGGCTCACGCCCCGCAGCAGATCAAGGGACGCGCCCGCCAGCACTCCGGGTAGGATGTGGGCGGGCGCCCAGACCAGGGCCGAGAGGATGTTGACCAAATAGAAGTGCGTCGGGCGCATCCCCAGAATACCCGCCACCACCGGAATGATGGGCTTGAGCACCGGAACGAAGCGTCCGATGGCCACGCTCTTGCCGCCGTGGTGCCGGAAGAAGGCCTCGCCTTTGTCGATCAGGTCCGGGTAACGGGAAAACGGCCAGCGGGTTCGAAGGCCCTCGCGGTAGCGGTGTCCGAGCCAGTACGACAGGCCATCACCGGCGATGGCCCCCGCCGCCGCCCACATCAGGATCGGTAGGAGCGGCAACTGCCCGAGCCCGACAATCCCCCCGACGGCAAGCAGGATCAGGGTGCCAGGGATCAGGTAGCCGGCGAGCACGATGGCCTCGGAGGCGGCCACCACAAAGACGAGCAGGCCCGCCCAGTGAGGATGCGCCGAGATGAGTGCCGTGAGGTCAGAGACCCACGCGGTCACGCAGCGGAGCCCCGCGGGAAATCCAGGGTGACGAGCAGGCCGGGACCGGCGGCGTCCTCCAGGCTCAGGGTCGCCCCGTGCAGGCGTGCCACCGCCGCCACCAGGCTCAGCCCCAATCCGCTCCCCGGCGTGGAGCGTGCGGCGTCCAGGCGCACAAAGCGCTGCAGGACGCGCTTGCGCTCGCCGTACGGAATGCCAGGCCCCCGGTCGCTGACCATGACACGCACCCGCCCGGCGTCCTCCACTGCCTGGAGACGAGCGCCTTCCCCGGCCGGGGTGAACTTGATCGCGTTGTCCAGCAGATTGCCCAGCGCCTGCGCGAGCAGATGGCGGTTTCCCCTAACGCTCAGCCCCGGCTGAATCTCCAGCGCCAGGACCTTGCCCTGCTCTTCGGCAGTGTCCCGGTAGAGCTCGCCGAGCTCCTGGGCGACAGCGCTGAGATCGACCGAGGTCCATTCGCCGCGGAAGCTGCCTGCCTCGGTCTGCGCGATCTCCAGCAGCGCATTGAAGGTGCGGATGATCTCCTCGAGCTCTGCGGTGGCTCGCTCGATCGCGCTGCGGTACTCGGCGGGCTCGCGGGCCTCCAGGAGGGTGACATCCAGGAGGTTGCGCACCCGGGAGAGGGGGCTGCGCAGGTCGTGGGCGATGTTGTCGGTCACCTGACGCAGCCCCGCCATCAGCTCTTCGATACGGCCCAGCATCCCATTGAGCTGGCCGGCCAGGTCGTCGAACTCGTCATTGCGGCCGCTCAAGGGGATGCGCTGATTGAGCCGTCCGGCCCCGATGGCGCGGGCGGTGTCGACCAGGGTATCGATGCGCAGGAGCAGGGCGCGGCCCTGCAGCAGGCCAAGGCCCAGGGCCAGCGCGATGGATACCCCCAGGATGGTCCCCATCGTGCCTTGCGTAAAATCCAACAGGCTCTCCGCCTGGTCCACACCATAGGCGACCATCAGCTGATCGCCGTCCGGCAGCCGTATCCCCACCGCCGGCCAGTAGCCGTCCTCGTCGTCCGGCCGGCCTGAAATCAGGTCGTCCTCGACCCACACGTTGTGCACCTGCCCGTCGGCCGGTAGCCCTGGGGGCCAGCCCTCGAGGTCTCCCGCGAGGGGGCGCCCGTTGCTATCCGTGAGCAGGAGGTGCAGCCCGTCCGGCGCGTCGGCCCGCAGCCGCGACCGGACGAGGGCCAGAAAGGTCTTGCGGTCCAGATCGCGGTGGCCGAGCGCCAGCTCGTTCAGGGTCTTGCGCAGCCCCGCACCGAGCTGGGCATCGACGAAGCGGGCGCTCGTCCAATAAAGGACGCCCAGCCCCAGCGCAATCAGCACCGCGTAGAGCAGCGCATAGCGCATCGCCAGGCGCACGGCGGAGGTGCGCAGCAGTCTAGGGAGATTCATCGAGCTTGTAGCCGATACCTCTTACCGTATGCAGCAGGGCGCGATCGAAGTCCTTGTCGATCTTGCTGCGCAGACGGCTCATCTGGGTATCGATGACGTTGGTCTGAGGATCGAAGTGGAGGTCCCACACCTGCTCCAGCAGCATGGTGCGGGTCACGACCTGACCCGCGTGACGCATCAGGTATTCGAGCAGCCGCTGCTCCCGGGGCTGCAGCCGAATGAGCTTCCCGCCGCGGGTCACCCGGTGGGAAACAAGATCCAGCTCCAGGTCTGCCACCCGCAGGCGCTGCGGGATCTCGGCAGGGGCCCGGTGCCGCCGTACCAAGGCATCGAGACGGGCGAGAAGCTCGCTGAAGGCGTAAGGCTTCACCAGGTAGTCGTCGCCCCCCGCCCGCAGCCCCTCCACCCGGTCGTCGACCTCCCCCAAGGCACTCAAGACCAGGACTGGGGTTGCGCTTCCGTCCGCACGCAGCATGCGAACCACCGTCAAACCGTCCCGTTTCGGCAGCATCCGGTCGACGATAAGGATGTCGTACTGGCCGGTGAGCGCCAGGTGCAGGCCGTCTTCGCCGTCGGCCGCCCGCTCCACCGTGTGGCCGCTCTCCGTGAGCCCCTTAGCCAGGTAGGCGGCAGCGGCACGGTCGTCCTCGATTAGCAGGATGTGCATGACGTACGACCCGAAGGCTCATGATGCGCGGCGGCTGCCGCCTGTGCGAGACGCCTGGGTACCTCCCTTGCCCTATTGCCGTGGTTGCTGCGCGCCCACACGACGCCGGTGCCTGCGAAACCCGTTGTAGCCCAGCAGCCCCGCGATGAACAACGGCACGCCCAAGGCCGCGGGGAGGATGCGGCGGGACTCGACGACGGGCTTGCGCGCGATGTGAAACTCCACGTTGCGTATGACGCTTCGAAAATACATCCAGTCGCCCATGGTCGGGGCTGCGGGGTTTTCCCCGCTGGACGTCAGATCGACGCGGACATCCGCTGCCTGCACAGCTCCGAGGCAAGCCAACAGGGAGACCGCAGGTGCGAGGGTTCGCAGGATTTTGGTGTTCATTTAACATGGTTGCTCTCCAGTGTCCCGCGGGTGTCTGAGGCGAGGGTCAGGCGGCTGCGTCGGCCTCAAGCCTCGGCGCCTCGACCCGGGCGACGGAAATCTCGTCGGTCCGCTGGAAATTGGGGGGACGAGCGGACTGGAGGCGTCCGCGCGCCCCCGAACTCATTCAGTCGTTTTCCGCCTTGCCTTTGCCCTCGTCGTCGCGTTCCCAGAACTTCCAGCTGCTGTGCTTCTCGTCGTCCTTGTCTCCGTGCTCGTCCTCTGCGCCGCTCGCGGCCGCGAGCAGACGGCCGTTGCCCGCGTCGATCTTCAGCTCGGTCTGTTTCCCCTGGGGATCGAGCACGTCAACCTCCCAGATCAGGTACCCGTTCTCATCGTCCAGCTTGGTGGCCAGGACCTTGCCCTTGGTCGCAGTGGCGGCGAGCCTGGCGGCCTCCTCGGAGGTCACGCGGGCACCCGCGATCATGGCCTGCGGATCGTCCTGCTTGACCTGCACAGAGCCGCCTCGCACCTCGTGAGGCAGCTGATCGAGGGGAACGGCCGCCTTGACGGCCACCCCTTCCACGGGCTGGCCCTTGGGCGCGTCGGCGAGAGCCGCGACGCCGCCGGCGCTCAGAGCGCCGGTTGCCGCGATTAGGAGAAGGGTCTTCGGTGTGATCTTCATGGTCTGTCTCCGGACATTCGTGGACTGTTGAATGGCGTCGGCTGTGACGCTGAAGACAGAGTAGGCGAACGCCCTATGCGGGAAGCATTCCGCAGAATTGCCAGACGGCAAGGTTTCGCGCCGCGTGCGACGGCTCCGAATCGGAGGCGCCAGCTCCAAGGGGGCGTCTACCCCAAGCGACCCGGCAGTGAGGGTTTGCAGGAGGCGCCGTTGCGAATTGCGCTTCTCCCGCTCGACCGTAACGCCCTTCCCCGCCACGAAAGCCTCCTTGGCCTTCGTCCCGAAGACCCGTCCCCACGCGGAGCAGTCGATCCACGCGAGCCGGATGCGCTCGGACCCCCTCCGCCAAAAAGTAGCAGCACCACGTCCCCCTCGGCGGCCGGCGCCACACCGCTCATCGCGGTGTCGGCCCACCCAGTGCGGCACGTCCCCCGTCCGGATGGCGTTCGCTTGCGCGCCGTCATCATTCTGTAATATTTCGGAAACAAGAGTTCAGCTCGGGCGGCAGCTCAGGAAGGGCATGGACATGGGGACAGGGGAGCCGAGGCCGGGGCCACGTCAACTCGACGACAGCAAGTCCAATCCGGGTGGTGCCCCCCCGCCACATTTCGGGCACGCGATCTCAGAGCCAGGGAACGCGCGACGGCGCGTCACAAGGCACGGAGCTGCGGCGACTGCGCCGCATGTTGTGGGGGGGTGGCTGCGCCCCGTGGTCGGGACGCGGATCATCGATGGGGCACCTTGCCCTCACAGCACAGGCCATTCCTGCGGAATCTATCGCGATCGCCCATCCACCTGCCGCGACTTCGCCTGCGCTTGGCTGAAGCCAGAAAGTGGGCTCCCAACGGGATTTCGCCCAGACAAGGTGGGGGTCATCGTGCTGGATAATCGGCTGACATGGAGAGGCATTCCCGTGGATCTCCTGGTGGCGGCTGGCACGCCCGATGATGACTTTACTTTCCTGGTATAGGGCATTCGCCCTCAAGAGCTACCGCCTGTTCCTATTGCAGCAGGGCGATCTGTGCAGCGCCTTCCGGCCTGGAGCCTTTCTTGCCGAGAGCAGTGCTCGCCTAGAGAGGGGTGAGCGGCTCTATTGATGGGCCCGCGCCCTTCTCACCCCTCTGTGGTAATGCTGGCACACCCATAGCTCCACGCGTCCAGCTCGCGCCCGTACGAGCCCTCCGCGACCGATCTCTAGCGATGCCCCCTGCCACGCGCTCGTCCGTCGAGGCATGCAGTGGTATTTTGGCCTATGAACGTTTGCATGAAGAGGATATCGACTATCCCGAGGCCGAAGACTGTCCCCTGTGCCCCTTCTGGCAAGGGCGTGCGAGGTGGACGGGAAAATGGCTTCACGAGGCGCTTCGCTGTTGTTGGAGGTCCCATAGGCTTGTCGAAGGGTGCAACGATGTCACAAGCCGAAGTCATCGAAACCAAAGTGGGTGAGGTCGCCGCCGATCTGGCGCGCCGCGGGCTCGATCCCCCGGATCGGGTCACGATCACCATTGAGCCCAAGGCATTGCGCCCCGGACAGCCAACGTCACCGGCGCGGGTCGGCGCCCCTGCCCCAGCTGATGACGCGATCGACTCGCTGGTCAAACAGGCGCAAGAGGACGTTGAGACGGTAGACCTGATGGAGATGTATCGTGACATTGTATGAGATCAAGGACTTTCTTCTCTGGTGTGCTTGCCTCAACTACGCGCTTCTTTTGGTCTGGGCCGGCGTCTTTGTCTTTGCCCATGACTGGATGCATGGGCTGCATGGCCGTTGGTTTACGCTCTCGGTCGAGACCTTTGATGCCATTCATTACGCTGGTCTTGCGATCTACAAGCTAGGGATCCTTCTGCTCAATCTGATGCCATTGGTTGCCCTCTACATGGTCTCGTGAGGCGGTGCTGATACAGGCAAGCCTCCATTACCAATGCGCTCATCCCGTTCATGACTATAAGAATTCAGATGACTTGTCCGCTAGCCGCAGTTGGGGCCTGGGCGCTCTCGTTCGAGTGATTGCGGACAGTGAGTCCGATCACCACCGGCATGGCGAGAAGGACAAGCGGGAGCTGGACGGTCACACCTGCGATAATGGCGATCGCCAGCGGCTGCAACATCTGATCACCCGATCCGCTGATCGCCGCCCCAAGCGGAATCAGCGCCAGGATCATCGCAAGCGTGCTCATCGTGATCGGGCGTAGCCGGTTGAGCGCGGCTTCAAAGAGGGCCTCGCGCGGCGGCATCCTCTCCGCCAGCGTCTGGTATTCAGAGACCAGGAAGATGGCCATCTCGGCAGCGATGCCGATGATCATCACCATCCCCATCATCGCCGTGATGTTGAATTCGACACCTGTCAGCCACAGGCCGATGAAGACGGCCGCCGTCGAGATCAATGAGCTCACGATAATGATGATCGGAATCCAGATGCGCTCGTAGAGGAAGAGAAGCAGAATGATCTCGGCGACGGCCGCGGCGGCAAAGACCTTGATCATGCCATGCACGGCGAGCTGCTGCTGCTTGTACGCGCCGCCGAAGGTGTAATAGACGCCCGACGGAATCATACCCGGCGTTGCGAGCACCTGGCGCACGGCGGCGATGGTCGAGCCGAGGTCGTGCCCACCGCCGATCTCGGCCGTCACCGCCACGACTTGCCGAAGGTTATCGCGCGTGAGCTGCGGCTGGCCGGAGACGAATTTCGTTTGGGCAACCATACCCAGCGGGAAGACGTGGCCGTTCGACGAGCGGATCGGCAGCTCTCCCAGCTGGCTGCGATAGATTTTACTGCGGGAAAGCTCTAGCCAGAGCCTGACGCCGACGTCGTGCACAGTGCCGAGATACCGCGTGATGACCGCGCCATTGAGGTAATGGTAGACCTGGTCTTTGAGGTCGGTCGGCGTTACGCCTTCCATTGCCGCTGTTGCCGGATCGACATGAATCGCAAGCGCATCGCCAGCGGGCACGACACCGTTGTTGACCGACGCTGGCTCGATGCCTGGCACTTTGGCGATCGCAGCCGCGAGCTTGTCGGCAACGCCGGCGAGGACGTCCGGGTTCTTCGCGCTGAGAGCAATCACGACCGGCTGGCGGCGGCCGACCATGTCGCCAATCATGTCGCTCATGAGTTGATGGGTATCGAAGCTGATGCCGGGGACCTGGTTGCTCACCTTCCTTGTGATCTCATCCATCACCTCCCAAATCGGCGGCCGCTGCGAGGGATCGATCAAACGGACAAAGAAATCCCCCTGGTAGCTCTCAATGAGGTCTCCGCCCAGGCCGGCGCCGGTGCGCCGCGAATAGGTGGCGACAATGGGGTCTTGCTTCAGAATCGCCTCCACCTCGTTGAGCTCGCGGTTGGTCTCAGCGAGCGAGGTGCCAGGTGCTGACTGGTAATCGAGCACGAAGCCGCCTTCGTCCATCCGCGGCAGGAAGCCGGTCCCGACATGCTGATAGGCGAGGTATCCGGCGCCCCCCAAGACCACAACGCCGACCAGGATCAAGGCAGGGCGATCGAAGAGTATCCGCATGAGCCGGCTGTGAACGCGCCGGCGCCAGCTGACGCGTCCGTGATCGGGATCCTGCCATTTGCTGAAATCGACGATGCTACGTGCCAGGAGCGGAACGGTAACAGCCGTCAGGACATAGGAGATGATGAGCGCCGACGCCATGGTGAGCGACAGGAACTTGAAGAAGGCGCCGGTGACCCCGGAGAGAAAGGCGAGCGGGATGAAGATAATGATCGTGGCAAGGCTCGAGCCGAGAAGCGGCGAAAAGAACTCCTTGGCTGCCGGCAACACGATCCGATGCGGATGCTCCTGGCCCGGAGCGCCGGCACGCCGGGCGATTTGCTCGACCATCACGATGACGTCGTCGATCAGCAGACCGATGGCCGCGGCGATGCCGCCGAGCGTCATGATGTTGAATGTCATGCCGAGAAGGGACAGCAACAGGACAGTGATCAGCACGGACAGTGGCACGACGAGCATTGCGACGGCGGTCACCCGCCAGTTTCGAAGAAACGCGAGGATCACGACCGCAGCGAAGACGAGACCGATGAGGATCGCCTCCTCGAGGGCCGCGATCGAGGATCGGACGAGCTGTGTCTGATCGTACCACTTGAAGAGCTGTATCGATTTCGGCTGGGTCTTCATGAACGCATGCAGCCGCTGGCTCACTTTCTGCGCTAAGCTCAGCGAGTCGGCGTTGTCCTGCTGAAACACATCGAATGTCACTGCCGGCTTGCCGTTGTTGGCCACCAGCAGCCATTGCGGCACGACGCCCATGTCGACTGTGGCAATATCCGAGAGCCGCACGATGCCATCTGCTCCCGTGTGCAAGGCGACATCGCGGACGGAGTCTACTGACGTGAAGGCGTTATTGTTGATCGCGAGGTACAAGAGATCATTGTCTTCGAGCCGGCCCACCGCGGTGACCGCGTTGGTATCGGCAATCGTTTTGGCGACCTCCGCGAGGGTCAAGCCGTAGGCCTGAAGCCTATGCGGGGTTACATGCACCTGCACTTCCGGTGTCTGACCCCCGAGGACGCCGACTCTTCTGACGCCGGGAATGCCGGTGAGCAGCGGCACGATTTGATACTGCGCCAGACGGCGCAGCTCTACCGGTGATACCGTATCCGACATCAACGCGTAAGAGACGAACGGCATGATGACGTTCGGGCTCATCTGGATGATGTCGTAGCTCGTGCCTGTGGGCAGATCGGGCAGCTTCTGTGCGAGTGCCGAATCCAGACGCAGCAGGGCCTGTTTCATGTCAGTGCCCCAGCGGAAATCGACAAAGATCTCCGCCGAGCCGCGCGACGTCGTCGACGTGACGTCGACGGCCCTTGGCACGGCGCGCGAGACTGCTTCGAGTGGCTCCGTCACGTCAATCAGCATTTGCTTGGCCGGCATGCTGCCAACGCTGACCTCGACCCTGATCCGCGGAAAGCTCGTCACCGGGAACAGGCCAACAGGCAGGGTGATCCCGGCGAAAATGCCGGCAAGCGCGAGCGCAAAGGCGACGAACAGCAGGGAGCGGCGGTGATGCTCGATCCAGTCGACGACGGTCATTGCGCGCTCTTCCGGCTGGGCTGGGCAACCCGGACTTTCATGCCGTTGTCCAGCTGATAATTCCCCGTCAACACGATCGGCGCTGCCTCATCCAATGGGCCTGCAATCACGTCCTTGTCGCCGTCGGAGACAAGGATTCGCACGGATACCTTTTTGGCCACCATGTTGACGGCTTGCACGACGTACGGATCGCCCCGATCATTGACTAAGATGGCTTCATGCGGGACGACATAGCCGTGGACCTCGCCGGTCGTAATGTCGGCCTTGGCCATCTGCCCCGGTAGAAACTTCTTGACCGGCAGCGTGATGTCAACTGGGACCAGGCCGGTGGCCGGGTCCACGACGGAGCCGCGCAATTGCACCGCCCCGGAATCGCTTTCGTGCCGCCCAAGCGGTGTGACCCTTGCCCTATCACCCGGCGATATCATCGCCGCCTGAGCTGGAATGACGCCGACTCTGAGGATGAGTCTCTGGGGCTGGTCCAGCTCAAGCAACGGTGATCCCTGGGCGACGATGGCGCCCGGACTCGTTGAGAGCGCGGTGATGATGGCGGGGAACGGCGCGCGCAGCGTGCTGACCGCGCCTGCCCCTTGGGCCTGGAGAGCGGCAAGGTTTGAGCGCGCATCGGATTCCGATTTTTGGGCATCCGCGAGCTGTTGCTCGGTTGCGAGATGCTGACGGACCATCGTGCGCGTGCGCTGCAGGAGCTCGCTCGCGACGCGAAGCGCGAACTTGGCCTGCGTAAAGGACGCCGCCGTCGTCGGGCTGGGATCGAGCCTGATCAACGGCGCGTTCTTACCCACCTCCTCGCCTTGACGCACATAGACTGCGCCGACAACCGCGGACAGCGGTGCCATGAGCGTCTGGCGTGCGGACATATTCGCCTGTGCAGTGCCATAGGCCGTGACCACTTGCGGCAGGCTGCCTTTTTGCAGCTTCGTCAACTGCACAAGCGCGCTCGGCTCGCTCCGCGCTGGCGTGGCGATCACTAACGGCAGAAAA
>Ga0307440_1001215_pt1 | contig 12630 bp, 7 predicted proteins | sample SalMarWE160410MG_FD_202150 | JGI IMG/M metagenome (GOLD analysis project Ga0307440, IMG submission 202150) | Salt marsh sediment microbial communities from the Plum Island Ecosystem LTER, Massachusetts, United States - WE1604-10 | ecosystem: Environmental > Aquatic > Marine > Intertidal zone >... | reverse complement strand
GCCTCCCGGGTATAGCGCCGGATCACCTTGGCGATGATCTCATCGGGAACCGTGAACTGTGCCTCGCTGAGGCCCGCCTGGGTGCGCTGCCGCTCCAGCAGGTAGCGCTTGGCGATCTCCAGCTTCTCCTCGTCGCTGTAGCCCGAGAGGCGCAGGATCTCCATCCGGTCCAGTAAGGGCGTGGGGATGGTATCGAGGGCGTTCGCCGTGGTGATGAAGAAGACCTTCGAGAGATCGAAGGGGAGATCCAGGTAGTTGTCCCGGAACTGATAATTCTGTGCCGGGTCGAGGATCTCCAGAAGGGCGGAGGCCGGATCGCCGCGAAAGTCCCGTCCCAGCTTGTCCACCTCATCGAGCATCAGCAGGGGGTTGTTGGTTTCCGCTCGGCGCAGGGCCTGGATGATGCGCCCCGGCATGGCTCCAACGTAGGTGCGCCGATGGCCCCGCAGCTCCGCCTCATCGTGCATCCCGCCGAGGCTGAAGCGATCGAACTTGCGTCTCAGCGCCCGGGCAATGGACTGCCCGAGGGATGTCTTGCCCACGCCAGGGGGGCCGACGAAGCACAGGATCGGGGCCTTGGCCTCGGGGTTGAGCTTGAGGACCGCGAGCTGCTCCAGGATGCGCTCCTTGATCTCGGTGAGGTCGTAGTGATCCTCGTCCAGGATCCGCCGCGCCCGCCCCAGCTCCAGGTTGTCCTGCGTATGACGGGTCCAGGGCAGCTCCAGGATCAGATCCAGGCGGGTGCGTATCACCTGATGCTCGGGAGATGCGGCCGGGATCGACTCCAGGCGGGAGAGCTCGCGCTCGGCCTCGCGGCGGACCTCGTCCGGCAGCTCTGCCTCCTCGAGGCGTCGCCGGACCTCCGAGGCCTCCGCGCCTTCCGGGTCCTGCTCCCCCAGCTCCTCCTTGATTGCGCGAAGCTGTTGACGCAGGAGGTACTCCCTCTGCTCGCGCCCCATCGCCGTCTCCGCCTGTCCGGCGATCTCCTTGCGCAGCTCCAGGATCTGATACTCGCGGCGCATGTGCTCGTGCAGCAGCTTCATGGCCGGCAGCTGTTCCGAGGCCTCCAGCAGGCGCTGGGCCTTCTCCAGGTCGAGGCCGATCACGGAGGCGAGCAGGTAGACGAGCTGCATTGGATCCTGGACCTGACGGGCAAGCTCATCCACATCGATCCGGGTCACGGTCTGAGCGAGGGCCTGGAACCTGCTGGCGAGGCCCACGAGCTCACGCTGTAGCGCCTCCGCTTCCGGGCCTGGCTCCAGAACGATTGGGGCTGACTCCACCTGAGCACGGAGGTGACCGCGGTCCTGCGTCACCTGGGTGATCCGAACCCGCTCCACCCCCTGGAGGATCACCTCCAGGGTCTCCTCGGAGCGGGCCATGCGCTTGATGACTGCCTTGGTGGCGACGGTGAACAGGTCATCGCCCTTGGGCTCCTCCACCGCCGCGTCCTTCTGGGCGACCACCAGGAGGAGCTTGTCCTCGCTGGTCAGCGCGGCCTCGATGGCCGCGATGGAGGCCCGACGTCCCGCGGAGAAGGGACCCAGCATGAAGGGAAACAGCAGCGTATTGCGCAGCGGGAAGACGGGCAGCTCCCGCACCTGAATGGTGTCCTTGCTGTTCATGGGGCTTTGTCCTCTGCGTCGATCCGCACCAGCAGCATGCCGTTTCGATAGTCGGTCGTGATCCGGCAGCGGTCCAGGTCGGCGGGCAGCTCGAAGGTCCGCTCGAACTCGCTGTATAGGATCTCCATTGCGTAGAAGGCACCGTCTTCGACCAGGGCCGTGTCACGCCGGTGACCACGCAGAACGACGAATCGCCCGCGGGCGACGAGCTGGATCTGGCTTGGGTCCACCCCGGCCAGCTCCACCTTGATCGCCCAGCCCTGGCGGGTGCGGTAGATGTCGGCAGCGGGACGCCAGCGCAGGGGCTGGACGGCGTGCGCCCGCTCCAGAAAAAGGCGGCGTGTCAGCCGGAAGGGATCGTCGGGGTCATGCATGCTCGCTTGGCTAGCGGTTCTTCAGTAGAGCTGCGGTTGTGGAGTCGGACAGCCGTGGTCGGCGCCCGTACCGAAGCAACTGTGGGTCAGTGGGCCGCTAAGGTGAGGCTCCATCCGGCAGAAAACGCTCGCTATGCAGCTTACATTGGGCCTGTGGGGGGTGGCTCACAATAGGCACTGCGGGTATTGCGCGGGAGGACCGGAGTCCCCCGAATGCCGCCGGCCGTTATCGTCCCGTTGCATGCGAAGGCGTGGGCTTCGCGGTTCCGCCCTCCGGCGTGGTCGAGGCGAGCAGCATGGCTGCTTCGTACGACCGGTCAATTGACAAGAGGCGGTGCCGAGGCAGGGGGCCGAGGTCGATGGTCGCCGGGGGCGTGCATCGCGAGGATCGCCTCGAGTGTCCAGGCGGACACGGGCTTGACCGCATAATTGTCGAAGACCGTGTCCTGTGCGAGTCGCTCCGCGTCTGGCTCGTACCCGGAGAGAGCCACGAGCACGGCATCCCTGGAGCTGGCCCTGCCCCTGATACGCCGGGCAAGCTCGTAGCCGTCCATGCCGGGAAGGCCGATATCCAGCAGGACCAGGTCTGGCTCGAATCCCTGCAGGATCCGAAGTCCTTCCGCTCCGCTGTAGGCGACCTGTGTCTCGCATCCGCGTCTGGTGAGCACCTGGGCGAGGCTGTCCGCCATGAGCTTGTGATCGTCGACCACCAGGACGCGATGTTGCGCCGGGGCTGGGCGCTCCGCCCCGTCCGGTTGGCCTTCGGGGAGAGCGGCGCCAGCTGTCAGTGCCGGCAAGCGAACGACGAACTCTGCCCCTCGTCCAGGTCCGTCGCTGTACGCCCGGACACTTCCTCCGTGAAGCTCGACCAGCCGCCGCACCAGGCTGAGGCCAATCCCAAGCCCCCCATCGCGGCGCTTCTTCGTGCCCTCCACCTGGAAGAAATCCTCGAAGATGCGATCCAGGGCTTCACGGGGAATTCCCACCCCCGTGTCTCGTACACGTATGGCAACTTCGGCACCCTCCCGGGTAGCTCGCAGGCTGAGCCGCCCCGCGTCATCGGTGTACTTCGAGGCGTTCGCCAAGAGGTTGCCGAGGACCTGGGCCATGCGCGTGGGATCTGCCTCGATCCACAAGGGTTCCGCCGGCAGCTGGACCTCGATGCGTTGACCGCGTGCCTCGATGCCCGCCCGCATGGTCTCGACTGCGCGATTGACGATCGTGGTCAGGTCTGTGCGCTCCGTCTTTATGCTTATCTTCCCTCGGCTGATGCGCGAGGCGTCAGCGAGCTCTTCGACCAGTCGCGTGATGTGGCTTACCTGACGGTCGATGAGGTTCGCCGCCTCCTGCACCGGCGGGGCGGTGGGGTGCTCCATTGCCAGGGTTTGCGCCGCATACGCGATGGATGCCAGCGGATTGCGCAGCTCGTGGGCGAGCACAGCAAGGAACCGGTCCTTCCGACGGTCGGCCTCCCTCAGGGCCTGCTCGAGCTGCTTCTGCTCGTCGACGTCGAGGCAGTTCCCGAACCACTTTATGATACGGCCCCGCTGATCGCGCAACGGCAGGGCTCGCGCGAGGCACCAGCGGTAGCTGCCGTCTCTTGAGAGAAAGCGGTACTCACAGTCGAACGGTTCGCCGCTCTGCATGGAGCGCATCCAGCGCTCGCTCGAGCGCTGACGATCCTCGTCGTGGAGGGCTTCCACCCACTTGAGTCCGTAGGCGTCCTCCGCAGATCGTCCGGTCAAATCGGTCCACCGCCGATTGATATAGTCGCACCGTCCGTCGGGCTCGCTCGTCCAGACAATGTCGGGCACTAAGTCGGCGAGGGCCCGGAAGCGCCGCTCGCTCTCGCGCAGCGCCCCCTCGGCATTGCGGTGCCGGATGGCGGTTGCGAGGACGTTAGCCATGTCTTGGACGAAGTGCGCGTCCTCGTCCGCCGTGAAGGTCCGGTGGGTGGTTGTGTGCGCCCCCATGACGCCGTAGGGGCGGTTCGGCTGGTCCGGGATGATGACACTGATCCCGCTGACGACGCCGTGCTGCAGAAGCAGCTCCGGCCCCTTGAACCGGCTCTCCTTGCGTAAGTCGTCCACGATCACGGGCTCGTGGGTCATCAAGTCCCCCGCGACCAGGGGTTTGCTGGCCTTCAACGTGTAGCCGGCCTGGGAGTCGAGCTCCGCGCTGACGATGGCCGTACCGACCAGCCCCTCGGCCCAGCCGACGCCCGCGCGCAGCCGCAGTCCGCTTCCGTCCGGCAACAGCTCGAGCACCTTGACCAGCGGCACGGCCAGCACCTGCGCGGTGAGGTGTACCGCCCGATTCAGCAGCGCATCGCTATCCGAGTCCGTGAGTGCTGCCAGGCCCAGCTCACCAATGGCCGCCTCTCGACGCGACTGTGCCTGGGCACGCAGCTCCGACTCGCGACGTTCTGAGAGTCTCCGCACGAACAGAAACAATGCCAGGCACACTGCGCCGACGCTAAGTATTGTTCCCGCCACATTGATGTAGACCTTGGCGCGGAGGCTGCGCTCTGAGTCGGCCGCCCGTATGGCCAGGAAGGCGGTCTCCGCCGCCTTGATCGCCTCGATCTGATCGCGTATCCGGTCCATCAGCGCCTGACCCTCGTCCGTGCCGACCCTTTGTTGAGCCGCTGCAAACCCGTCCTGTACCCGCGCGGTGACGTTCTCCTGCAACCGCTCCAGTCTGGCCTCGACCAGCGCCCGCAGGGTCTCGGCCCGGGTCTGCTGCTGTTCGTTGTCTGCCGTAAGCGCGACGAGGCGGCGGGTCTGCTTCTTCACCTCCGCGGCCGCAGCTGTGTAGGTCTCCAGGTACTGGGGATCGGCCGTGATCAAGAAGCCGCGCTGGCCGGCCTCGGCTTGGCTGATAGTTGCGCGGACCTCCGCGAGGGTTTCGAGGACGTGGCGGGTGTGTATCACCCAGTCCTCATTCTCGACGAGCCGGTTCGTGGTCCACTGGGAGACCCCGGCGATCGCAAGGAGCAGCAATAGTGCCAGCGCCGCAGCGAAGAGGGGGGTCTTGGATTCGGTCCAGCGCATCTGTCCCTACCAGAAGCGGTCTCAAGAATCTCCGCACTGTTGCTCTAGTGCACGGCGGCAGAAGTCACGGGGCCACCTTCGTAGGGTCCGGTGTGCGGACCTTTCAAAGCGCTGCCGGGCATGTTGGGGTACGGTCCGCGCAGCGGACGCTACCAGCAACGGTCTCAGAATCTCTGCACGGTCGCTCTAGTCGCTACAACGGCCGACCGCAGAAATGCCGTCAGAGGGTCAAAGTCGGAACGTCGGAACAATGGTACTGCCAGAGGGAGGGGCCCATCCCCTTGCCTCGGGACGGGCGCGACGTACCCGGGTCGAGAGTACGCGAGCGGGCGCCCTAAAGGCAAATTATGCGCCCCTTGATTTGGATTTTCTTTCTTCTGAAGGCTGTCGCAAAACCCGACAGCCTCTTCCGGGGAGGGGCGACGAGTTGGAGACTTGGAGCTGCGTCAGGGGTTGGTGTGCAGAACGAATGCCTGCTCCACGGTGAACTCGCTCACGCCTTTGTGGCTGGTCATGGTCCAGCCCTCTCCCTCAAGGTATGCCCGCATCTCCCGATTCATGTGGGGATTGCCACACAGCATGGCTCGGTCGTGGACCGGATCCGCGGCAGGCAGGTGGAGCGACTCAAACAGCTTGCCCGATCGAAACAGGTCTGAGCCTCGCCCACGGGTCGGGAAGGGCTCCCGAGTCACCGTCGGCACGTAACGGAGGCGGTCCTCTGTCCGTGCCTCGATCTCTTCCCGGTAGGCGAGATCGCCGGCGGTGCGCACTGTGTGCACCAGGATCACCCGCTCGAAGCGCTCATAGGCAGAGGGGTGTCGGATCAGGGCCATAAAGGGCGCGAGACCGGTGCCGGTGGCCAGCATGTAGAGATTACGGCCAGGCCGCACATGACCGAGGGTCAGGGATCCCGTGGCCTTGCTGTTGACCAGGATCGGATCCCCCTCCCGGATGGCGGCGAGACGGCTGCTGAGCGGGCCGTTCGGCACCCGGATGCCGAGAAATTCCAGGTGACCGGCGTCCTTGGTGGAGACGATGGAATAGGCCCGGGCGATGAGTTTGCGCTCTGTGCGCAGGCCCAAGGTCACGAACTCGCCGTTCTCAAAGCGGAAGGCGGGCGGGCGGGTGGTTGTGAAGCTGAAGGTCTTTTCCGACCATCGCCGGAAGGATGTGATGCGTTGTTCCGTGTAAGGCACTCTCGAACTTGGGAAGTCTTCTTGTGGCGTCTTCTGAGACGCGGATTCACGACGGGAGCTCGTAAGGATAACGGGTTTGTAAGCCCGCCTCACCTCGGCTTGGCCTCGAAGGCGCTGAACTCGGAAAGCTGCTGGTCTTGCGACACCTTCTTGTACCGGGACTTCCTGTAGGGCTCCTGTTTCTCCAGCTCGCCAACATTGGCGACGGACGGAGCCGTGAGCTTGCCGTTCTCCATGTCGATTGCCTCATGTGGTTACCGTATAAGTCGCGCGCAGGGCGCTGCCCATCTCCCTCGCCCTTTGAGGGTGTCGCAAAAGCCCCTCCATGGGCTTGTGCGACGCGGGGCCGGAAGATTGCGATTTCCCGTCCCCTACGTTTTCAACGGCTTGCAGCCGCCGAAAACGGCCATGCGTCCCTGCACCGCAGAGGCTGTCGCCTTTTGCGACAGCCTCCCTTTGGGAGAGGGTCGGGGTGAGGGAAACGCTCATGGCGGCGGCGACTTACATTCTCCGGGGAGGCGCTGACGCCATGAGCGTTACCCATTTGCAGCCAGACCGGTTCGCTGGGTGCGATTTCTCCAAAGCATCAGCTGTGCCATGCTAGGCTGCCTAAGGCGTGACCTGCCTTCCGGGTTCCCCGGTGGCCCGCGGTGGATGCGACCAGTGAAGCCACGCTCCGAGGGTTGGTGGTCTTTACACCCACTCGGGTGGAAAGCGCGCGTTGACCGAGGCATTGACCTCGCCGTTGCAGGTTGATGCTTTGATAAGGCGCTTGGCAAAAGCGCATTTTCCGTCTGGGGACTCTGATCGAACCGTACCCCCTGTACGGCGAGGCGCCAAGGAACGAGGATGCACTACGTGAATCTCGACTCTCTGAACGGGGTTTCTGCCGATGCCGTCCAGGACTAGCATCCCTGGGTGGCCCGCCGCGCGGTTGGCGAACGGCAGATGCTGCTCGGCTGGGCGGCACGGGCGGGTCCAGAGGCGGTTGCTTCAATGCTGTTCGCGGCATCACGCGGTCCGCGCGACCTTTTGCTGGACGATCAGCACGGGGGCGTTGGCGATACCCGCCACCCGCTCGGGGGTGCTGCCGGTCAGCAGACGCTGCGCCGGGCTGAGTCCGCGATGTCCGATCACGATCAGGTCCGCCCGGGTCTGCTCTGCGGCGGCCAGGATCGCCCCGGAGGGCTCGCCGTCGCCGACGACCCACCCCACCGCCTGGGCGCCGGCGGCGCGCAGGCGCGCGAGCACCTGCTCCAGGTTGGCCCTCGCCGCGCGTTCACCGGCTTTCTGTCCCTCATGGTGCTCTGCCACGGAGACGACGGTCAGCGGCAAACCACCGTGGACCGCGAGGGCGCCTGCGATGTGCGTGGCACGCTCGCTATGCGGGGAGCCGTCGATCTCCAGAACGATCCCCTGGGACCAGAGTTGCGAGCCGCGCGGGACGATCAACACGTCCGATGGGGTGTGAGCAGTGACGGTGTGCACCATCTCGCCCAGGAGCAGGTTGGCCAGATAACTGTGCTTGCCGCGTCGGCGCAGGACGATCAGATCGGCCTCGCGCTCGCGCGCCTCGTCCACGACCTCGCGGAACGGCTCCTCGCCCAGTCGGACCCGCCCGCACAGCTCCACACCCCAGAATCTTGCCGCCTGCTGCAGCCTTTCGATCCTTGCCGCCGCCTCCGCTTCGTCTTCGTCCTCGCGTTCGGGGGCGACGCTCTCATAGACGGGATTGGTCACCAGGGGCAGCACGGCCAGCAACGGCACCCCGTAGCTGGCGGCCAGATCGATGCTCACCCGCTCCGCCCCGGAGTCAAACTCGCTCCCCTCCGTCGCGAGAAGGACACGATTGAAAGGGCAGGTCTCTGCCGCTTGCGGCTGCCCCCGGGCGCGGCGGCTCGATGCGATCGAACGGCGCTGGGGCGCGAAACGAGCCAGTCTCGCGACGCCTGCCGAATGGCGGCTGGGATGAAACCGCCAGCGCAACCGCGATGAGAATGCGTTTGCCTCCTTTCTCGGGTACGCTGGATCATGGACCCTGCGATTGCTTTCCATAGTCGTCCCTGCTGTGGCGGATAACGCGATTACCCTCGTGCGAGGGGACTCTTGTCGTAGCCCAATAGAAAGACAACAGCGCGCTATTCGAGGTTCCTGGGGTAAAATCGCTGGACCTCGGGTGGGGTAGTCACGCAAAGGAAGGGGATTGAGAAGAGCCAGGAAATGGGATGACCTGAGTCCCGGAGGGACGGTTCGGGGCGCTCAGACGGACGGCTCGATGGATAAGACTTGGCACGGTGAAGACCCGCCGTGACTGCGGCGCACGCATAAACCTCTCCGGACGGAGAGAAATTATTGGCTTATCCGCGGACCGACCGCGCGCGCAACGGCGCGATTGCGTGGCGGCGCAGTCGCCGAGGGGAGTGCGATGGATTGGTGCTTCCTGAAATTGGAATGCGGCGGATCCAGTAAGTTGCCGTTCGTTGCAGCAAGTTAATGACTACCCCACCCATCTGCTACGTTTGACGAACGGAACGGATGCGTCGCGTATAACGAATGCACGCTTCGTAAGCCCGTCGAGTGAGACCGACGACTCCCGGCGGGGGCCCTCAAAAGCGCGTGCGCAGTTCCGCGAGCCTTGCGACCAGTGCCCGTTGAACGCCTCCGAATGAAGCACGTGCGCACGACGCAGCTCGCGCGCGGCAGCGAGCATCTCCTTTGCTTGTCCTGGCCCGGTCGCCGAGTCTGTCGATGACCGCCACGCCGGCTCGCGGTTGCAGGCTGCGCCGACACTCGGCCATCCCTACGCAACCGCCCGTTGGTTCAGGCAGACGTGAGCCTGGTTGTTTCTTTGAGTCCGGAACCACGGGGTCGCATCGGGCCGAACCGCAGCGGCCGCCGTGGGGTCACAGAGGAAGTGCGCAGGATGACGAGGTGAGCATGGGGTGATGGAGAGTATCAATCAGTCAGGACCGGCGGTGGGGGCCGAGCAGGCGCGGCTGGCCGAGGCGCAACCGGGCCGTCCCGGGGAGTGGAAGCTGCTGGGGCCCTACCTCAGCGAGCGCGCCTGGGGCACGGTGCGGGAGGACTACAGCGCCGACGGCGGGGCCTGGGAGTATTTCCCCCACGACCACGCACGCTCGCGAGCCTACCGGTGGAACGAGGACGGGCTTGCCGGCATCTGCGACCTGAATCAGCGTCTGTGTCTTGCGCTCACCTTCTGGAACGAGCGCGACCCCTTTCTCAAGGAACGCATCTTCGGGCTGAGCAACGGCGAGGGAAATCACGGGGAGGATGCCAAAGAATACTGGTGGTACCAGGACGCCACCCCTACCGCGTCCTGGCTGCGTTGGCGTTATCACTACCCGCAGGTCGAGTTTCCGTACGCGCGGCTGCGCGAGGAGAATGCCCGGCGCGGCCGGGCGGACCCCGAATTCGAGCTTGCGGACAGCGCTGCGTTCGAAGGCGACCGGTACTGGCAGATCACCGCGGACTACGCGAAAGCAGCGCCCCACGACCTCTGCCTGCGACTCCGGCTGCGCAATGCCGGCCCGGACGCGGCCCCGCTGCACGTGCTGCCGACCCTCTGGTTTCGCAACCGCTGGTCGTGGGAGAACGGCGAGCCGCGGCCGGAGGTTCGAGCAGCACGGCAACAGGCCGACGGCGTGGCCGCGGCCGTGGCCGAAGACGCGGGCCTCGGGCGTTGGTGGCTCGTTGCGGGTCCCGATCCGCAGGGCCGGGTACCGACGCTGCTGTTTTGCGAGAACGAGACGAATACGGCCCGCCTGTTCGGCGCACCCGCGCAGACGCCCTATCCGAAGGACGGAATCAACGACCACGTAGTGAGCGGCGCGGCGACGGTCAATCCGGCGCTGCGCGGCACCAAGATGGCCTGCTGGTATCGTCTGACGGTTGCCCCCGGCGACACGGTGGAGCTTCGGCTTCGGCTCGCGCGCGAGGACTCCGGCGTGTCACCCGACCTGGGCGCGGGCTTCGGGCACACGCTCACCGATCGTGCGCGCGAGGCCGATGCCTACTACGCCGCCCTGCGACCGGCGGATGCGACCGACGAGGAGGCCGCGGTGATGCGCCAGGCCTTCGCCGGGATGATCTGGAGCTACCAGTTCTACCACTACGACGTGGCGCGCTGGCTCGCGGGTGATCCGGAACAACCGGTCCCGCCGGCGGCGCGGCAGACCGGTCGCAACGCCGACTGGCATCACCTGGACAACCACGACGTCATCGCGATGCCGGACAAGTGGGAGTATCCCTGGTACGCCGCCTGGGACCTGGCTTTCCACTGCGTCGTCCTGGCCCATATCGATCCGACGGCCGCGAAGCACCAGCTGCTGCTCCTCTTTCGCGAGTGGTACATGCATCCGAACGGTCAGCTCCCGGCCTACGAATGGTCATTCGGCGACGTGAACCCGCCGGTTCACGCCTGGGCAGCCCTCGCTGTGTTCCGCATCGACGGCGGCGGCGACTTCGAGTTTCTGGCCCGCGCCTTTCACAAGCTGCTGATCAATTTCACCTGGTGGGTGAACCGCAAGGATGCGCTGGGCGACAACATCTTCGAGGGCGGCTTCCTCGGGCTCGACAACATTGGACCATTCGACCGCTCGGCGCTGCTGCCCAATGGCGAGATCCTGGAGCAGTCGGACGGCACGGCGTGGATGGGGAAGTTCTGCCTCAACATGCTGGAGATGGCCCTGCGCCTGGCGAACCAGGACCGCTCCTACGAGCACGTCGCGCTCAAGTTCTTTGAGCACTTCGCCGTCATCGCCGCGGCGATGACGGAGCTCTGGGACGAGGAGGACGGCTTCTTCTACGACCGCCTGCGCATGCCCGACGGCTCGACCATCCGGGTGCGGGCGCGCTCCATGGTCGGGCTGCTCCCCCTGTTCGCGGCGGTGAAGCTCGATGCCCCCCTGTGGGAGCGCCTCGCCGACTTCCGCGCGCGTGCCGACTGGTTCATCGATCACAAGCCGCTGTTCGCCGGCTTCCTGCGCCACTTTGCAACGGACGGCCGCCCGGAGCTGATCGCCCTGGTGGACGAGCAGCGGCTGCGGCGAGCGCTGGCCCGGATGCTCGACGAGGGCGAGTTTCTCTCCCCGTACGGGCTGCGGTCCCTCTCGCGCTATCACCGGGAGCACCCGCTGATCCTTGCCCTGCCGGGGGGCGAGGCACGCCTCGATTACGAGCCGGCGGAGTCGACCTGCGGCGTCTTCGGCGGCAACTCGAACTGGCGGGGCCCGATCTGGCTTCCCCTGAACTTTCTGGCCGTCGAGTCGCTGCGTCATCTGCACGCCTGCCTCGGGGAAGGCTTTCGGGTGGAGCTGCCCACCGGCTCGGGTGTCGAGGCCCACCTGGGTGAGGTCGCCGACGCGATTGAGCGGCGGCTGCTACGGCTCTTCCTGCGCGACGAGGAGGGTCGCCGACCGCTTTACGGCGAGAACGCGCTGTTCCGTCAGGGTTCGCCCTGGAGCGATCAGATCCTGTTCTACGAGTACTTCCACGGCGATACGGGCAAGGGCCTCGGCGCTTCGCACCAGACCGGCTGGACGGCGCTTGCCGGCGCGCTGGTGGCGAATCGGCCTCGGTCGCGACGGTAGTCACTTGCGCTGGAGGACCATCCTGCTATCGCCGACTTGAGGCGCAACCGGCGAAGAGAGCGCAGCGGGCGCAACGGCATTCAGCCGCCTTCCCCGGGCTTCGGCCCGGGAAATCGGCCCCAGTATGCCGCCAGGGTGGGCAGGACCAAGAGGTTCAGGGTGGTGGAGGTGATCAGCCCGCCGAGGATGACCAGCGCCACGGGACCTTCGATCTCCCGGCCCGCGGTATGCAGTCCGATGACCAGCGGCAGCAGTCCGAGGCCCGTGACCAGGGCCGTCATCAGGATCGGGGCCAGCCGTTCCGCGGCACCGCGCCGGGCGGTCGCGGCCTGGATACGCTTCTTGGCCTGAGCGACGAAGGCTTCGGTGGCGCCCCCGGCAACATTGCATGTCACAGTCTGGACCCGCCGTCCGTTCAGATGCAGCACCTCATAACGGCCGCTGGTCTCCCGAATGTCCGCCACCTCGCGGAGGAACACATAGGCTCCCGCTGCGTTTCGCAGCGGCAGGTCCGCGATGGTCGAAACGCGCGTGCGCTCCTCGGGAGGGAGGACGACGGCGACGGCGAAGACCCGGTTCTTCTCGTAGATGTGCCCGACCGTGGTTCCCTGGTAAGCCGTCTGCACCGCATCGAGCGGACTTCGAGCGAGCCGCCGAAGATGACCGGCAGCACCGGGCGCGGCTGTTCGCTGTGACAATTCTCCCGCAGGCGGCGGAGGATGTTCTCCACGTCGACGATGGCGTCGTCCACCACCTGCCCGATGGCGACCGCC
>Ga0307440_1001213_pt1 | contig 12643 bp, 8 predicted proteins | sample SalMarWE160410MG_FD_202150 | JGI IMG/M metagenome (GOLD analysis project Ga0307440, IMG submission 202150) | Salt marsh sediment microbial communities from the Plum Island Ecosystem LTER, Massachusetts, United States - WE1604-10 | ecosystem: Environmental > Aquatic > Marine > Intertidal zone >... | reverse complement strand
CGGATCATCGCTGCGCTAGTGAGGCTCGGCCGGCGGCAGGAGGCCCACGAGCTGCTGCGCTTCTTCCTGGCCGACCGGCGCATCCGGCCCTGGAACCAGTGGCCGGAGATCTCCTGGCGTGATCCCCTGGGCCCAAGCTTCATCGGGGACATGCCCCACAGCTGGATCGGCGCGGAGTACATCCTGGCGGTGCGCAGCCTCTTCGCCTATGAGCGGGAGGCGGATCAAAGCCTTGCCATCGCGGCGGGTGTCGCCCCGGATTGGCTGGACGAGGGCGGAGAGGTCCTGGTGCGGGATCTGCCGACCTATTACGGGACGCTGAGCTACCGGCTGCGTCGGCTGAGCCCCCAGAGCTTGCGCCTGGAGCTGTGGGGAAACCTCGAGATACCGCCCGGGGGGCTCCTGGTCATGCCGCCGCTCCCGGCCCCCCTCGTTCGGGTCGAGATCAACGGCAGGCCGAGCGACGCCTTCGAGCCGGCGTTTGGCGTCTGCGGCGAGTGCCCGGCGGACATACGACTTCACTGTTGACGACCACCCATCTCATCTGGTGGTCGAGGTGAAGCGGGCGATCTTCTCCGGTGGCCAAGGCATACGGCAGGCCGTACCCAAAAGAGGCGTCCTGAAGCCGCTTTACAAATAGCACTAATTCTATGATTATCTGATTTTTAGCACAATTGAATCCCTTTGAAGAGCCACTTGCGCTGTAGGGTCTGGCGATATCTGGCCAAAGAATCAGTGAGTTAGAAAGACGCAATTGGGGTTTACAAATTGACCTCTGACTAAGGCATTGTTTTCTCTATGGGCGGAAAGCGCTTGGCACGAATTTCTGCGGGTCAACGTGAAGCGCCCTATCGGCTCGAATTCTGGGGTGAGCAAATTCACTGGCGCCACTTCCCTCTTTACAACTCAAGGCGTTGAGAACAACGCAAGAGGCTCATGGCGTACCATGGGGCCCGTCACGCCACCCTCGGAGCTTCACCCATGCGCCGTCTGCCTGCCGAGTGGGAGCCCCAAAGCGCCGTCATGCTCACCTGGCCCCATGCGGCCACCGACTGGGCCGATCAGCTGGACCTCGTGGAGGATCTTTACGCACGGCTGGCCGCCCTCATCAGCCACTTCGAGCCGGTGCTGGTCGTCTGCCGGGACGACGCCCTTCGAGAGCGCGTGCGGAAGCGACTGGCGGACGCCGAAACCGATCCGGGGCGGGTGCTCTTCGCCCTCGCTGACAGCAACGACTCCTGGGCGCGGGACCACGGCCCCGTCACGGTGCTCGAACGGGAGAGTCCCAAGCTCGTGGACTTCCGGTTCAACGGGTGGGGCGGCAAGTTTCCCGCGGCTCGGGACAATGCAATCACCGCGACCCTGGCCGGGGGGGGCTGGTTCGGGCGCACGCAACTGACGGAGAGCAGCCTGGTGGTGGAGGGCGGCGCCATCGAGAGCGACGGCAGAGGCACCCTCATGGCCGTCAGCCGAACGCTGGTGGACGAGCATCGCAATCCGGGGCTGGACCGGGAGCAGATTGAGGGCGAGCTGAGCCGTCTGCTCGGCAGCTCGCGCTTCCTGTGGCTGAACCATGGCCAGCTGAGCGGGGACGACACGGATGGTCACGTCGATACCCTGGCCCGCTTCTGCGCCCCGGATACGATCTGTTTCGTGCGCTGCGAGGACGCATCGCACCCGGACTACCCGGAGCTCGCCGCAATGGCGCGGGAGCTTGCAGCCTTCCGGATGCCCGATCGCCGTCCCTACCGCCTGGTGCCGCTGCCGCACCCCTCCCCATTCCGCGACCCCGAGGGACGGCGCCTCCCGGCAGGGTACGCCAACTTCCTCATCATCAACGGCGCGATCCTGGTGCCCACTTACGCCGACCCGGCCGACCAGGCCGCCATGGGGCGCCTGCGGGGGCTGTTCCCGGACAGAGCTGTCCTGCCCGTCGACTGCCGGCCCCTCGTTCGTCAGGGTGGCAGCTTACATTGCATCACGATGCAGTTTCCCGCCCAGCTCCCATTGACCTCGCAGCCCCCGGACGAAGCGGCCAGCTAACGGTCATGGTGCCGGTCGGAATCCGTAGCACGGACGAGCCGGTCACCACCACCTTTAGGCTGACCCAAGCGGTCGTCCCCAAGGGGGTGTCGTATCAGTGGAGCACAACCTCGAAGGTGAGCCGCTCGTCCGATGCAATCATGTGCTTGCGCAGCACCTCGACCTTGACCTTCTGTCCCGGGCGGCGGTCCAGCATCGCGATCCGAATGTCGCTGTAGGAGCTGACTGGCTCCTCGCCGATACGCAGGATGCGGTCGTTAACCTCCATGCCGGCGGCCTTCGCCCCGCTGCCGTGAGCGAAGCCTCGAACTGCCATCCCTTTGCCCGCCGACTTGGTATCCAGCATCACCCCGAGCAGTCCCGGCGGGGGCAGCTCCTCGGGACGTGGATAGAGCAAGAAATCCCCCAGCTTGGGATCGGGGCGCCGGTCTGTGCCGTCCAGCACGATCGCCGAGGTCGCACGGACGCGGCGCAGCAGCCGCTGGGGGATACCCTGGCCATATTCTACGTGTCCGGCGCCCGCGAGTATGACCATGTCCTTGGCCGCGTGCTTCTCCAGGTAAAGCGCGCCCCCCGCGGCCATCCCCTCGTCCCACAGCAGCTGCACATCCAGGAAACGCTCGAACGTGAGCTTGCCGGTCTTCGGGTGCTGCTCGAATGCCTCCTGGATCCGCTTGCGGTATGCCTTGTCGTTTCGATCGATCTCCGCAGGAATGCGGGCACGCTCCGCCGACGTCAGCGCCCGCATCCCCCCGTCCGCGACCTTTTGTGTGATCTCCCGCTCCAAGTTCAGGGCGATGACCGGGATTCGGTGGTCGCGCGCGAAGAGCAGAATGGGTTGGTAGAGCCGGTAATCGAAGCGCCAGCGGTCGAAATATTCAGTCCGGCGTAGCATCTCCTTCTCCGAAATCTCGCCGGCGACATAGGCGTCGAGGTACTTCTGGAAGGGCTGCTGAAAGAACTCCACGCCAATGGCGAGGCCTCTCCCCCGGGCCTGCAGGCCCTCGATAATGGCGAGCTCTTCGAGGTGATCCTCGTACCGGTCGTGGTTCTCGCCCACGAATACGACCCGGCACCCCTGGAGCTTCTGGATGAGGGCGGTCATGTCGGTGACGAGAGACAAGTCCACGACATCCGTGTGGCGTTCCTCCTGCCTCTCTCTGGAGCCGACACCTGATGCACCTGCCGTCTTGGCGACGCCGCTGGCGGGCTGCCACAAGAGGGCGGCGGAAAGGATCATGCCGGCTAAGGCTGGGGCTGGTCTCACGTGGCCTCCCGCGCTGGAAACGGATTGTAGGGCGCCGCATTATGACGGAACCGGAAGTCGAATGGTCAATGCAGAGTCGCACCCGGCGAATACTGAATCCGCATGATGCCCAGAGTACTCAGTTTTCTCTTCGCGATAGCAGCGCTCGTCGTAGCGCCCCCTTCTTCCCATGCAACGCAAGTGGTTGAGCATCGCATCCTGATCAAGCTGGACCCCGAGCAAGGGGTCGTTCGGGCAACCGACAGACTCTCTCTTCCACCCGGACCATCCGCCTGGAGTTTCACGCTTCACCCGGGCCTGAATCCGAAGGTCGTGGGCGCCAGCGCCCGGATCGAGAAACAGGGCGGCGACGGCCCCCTTGAACGCTTCCGAATCGTCGTTGACCGGCCCGGCCCGCTTACTCTGAGCTATGGGGGGCGGATCCAAAATCGCCTCGAAGACGTGAAGGAAAGCCTCGGCCGGTCACACCAGACGAGCCGTGGCACCGTCACCCCCGAGGGGGTAGTGCTCGACGGAGCAAGCGGGTGGTATCCCCGGATCGAGGGAACCATGCAGATATTCACCCTGTCGGCAGGGCTTCCGAAGGACTGGATGGCAGTATCCCAGGGGACAGGGCCGACCACGGGCACCCACGGCAGCAGGCGGCAAATCCGCTGGCAAGAGAAGCACCCGCAGGAGGATATCTACCTGATCGCCGGGCCTTTCACCCTCTATCGGAAGTCGACCCCCGTCGCGGAGGCCCAGGTATACCTGCGCACCCCGGACCAGGGCCTCGCAACGACATACCTGGATGCAACGGCGAAGTATCTCGCGTTCTACAGCGCCCTCATCGGACCATATCCCTATGCCAAGTTCGCGCTCGTCGAGAACTTCTGGGAGACCGGCTACGGCATGCCGTCCTTCACTTTGCTTGGCCCCGAGGTCATCCGTCTTCCCTTCATCATCCACACCTCGTACCCGCATGAGATTCTGCATAACTGGTGGGGCAACGGGGTATACGTGGACTATGGGTCCGGAAATTGGAGCGAGGGGCTCACGGCCTACCTCGCCGACTATCTCCTGAAGGAGGAGCGGGGCGAGGGCGAGGACTACCGCCACGATACCTTGAAGGCGTACGCGGATTACGTGCGAAAAGGAGAAGATTTTCCCATTCGGGATTTCCACAGCCGCCACAGCTCCGCATCTCAGGCCATCGGATACGGAAAGACCCTCATGGTCTTTCACATGCTGCGGCGTGACCTGGGCGACAGGACCTTTGTCCTGGCGCTACGCCGGTTTTACCGGGACAATCGATTCCAGGTCGCGAGCTTCGGCGACCTGCGTCGAGCCTTCGAGCAGACGAGCGGACGGGATCTGACGCACTACTTTCGGGAATGGATCGGACGCACCGGCGCCCCTGGCATCGCCCTGACCGGCGTTGCGCAAGAGCGCACGGCGGATGGCTGGCGGCTGCGCGGCCGCTTAGCGCAGACCCAAGGGGCACCGCCGTTCCCCATCGATGTCCCCTTGGTCGTACATCTGGCGGGGGGAGGGGCACTGGAGCGCCGGATTCCTCTCGGGAAGCGGGACGGCGCCTTCGAGCTTGCGCTGGGCGAAAGGGCGATCCGCGTCGATGCCGACCCCAGATTCGATCTCTTCCGCCGACTGGAGCCCGGCGAGTCCCCCGCCACCCTGAGCAGTCTGTTCGGGAGCGAGCAGGGACTCATCGTCCTGCCAGCCGCAGCGCCAAGGGATCTCGCCCGCGGCTACCGCGCGCTGGCCATGGCCTGGACGCAAGATGCGCACGGCTGGAAAGTGGGCAGGGATGCCGACCTGACTGCCCTGCCTGAGGACCTTCCCGTCTGGGTTCTCGGCTGGAGGAACCGATTCCTGGGAGCACTTGGCAGGGGGCAAAAGGACTTCACCGTTGCCCCGGCGACCCGCCGCCTCAGCCTTGCAGGCAAGACCGTTGCAGGAAGCGCGCACAGCGTGGCACTGGCCCGGGGACGGGCAGGAAGGGTGATCGGCTGGGTGGCCGTCGACAACCCCGCCGCGCTCCCGGGTCTCGCCCGGAAGCTGCCCCATTACGGTAAGTACAGCTACCTCGTTTTCACAGGTTTGGCGCCCGAGAATCAGCTGAAGGGGCAGTGGCCGGTCCGTGAGTCCAGCCTCATGGTATGGCTGGCGAAGGACCGGACACCTGTTGTGAATCCGCCCCCGCCGAGGACCCCTCTGGCGGCCGTCCTGAAGGAGCTGCCGCCCGCGGATGAGAGGGCGGAAAACCCCGCACCTGAGGGAAGGAGAAGCCGGCCCGCCGTGCGGTGAGAACAAGGGCCGTTGCCCGGCCGTCCGTGCGCCAAAGGGGGGCTGGATTAGTGGCCTCTGAGCCCCGCACCGACCGCCCCGGGCAGCGCCGCCATCCGCGATTTGACTCCCACGAAAAAAGGGCCGCTGCCGACCCTTTTTTCGGATGAAATCCCGCCCCCGCAGCGCCTCCTCGGGTTCCTATGCCCCCGCGTGGAAACGGGCCTCCACGCGGTTGCGCTCCTGACCCACGTCGATGTCAAGAAAGTCCCTCAGCACACCCAACGCCTCGTCCAGGCTCTCGCAACCCCACTCGTCGATGACGAAGTGGTGATCCCAATCCTCGACCCGATAGCAATGGTGCCCGCCGCGCGCCGCATCGTACCGCAGCCGATATCCCGTGCCTTTCCTGGGGTCCCATTTGTAACGAATCACGTTCTCTGTTTCTTCAAACATCTCTGATCCACCCGTTCGGTGAGCTCGATGCTGGTTCCGCCGATATCGGCCCCTACCCCTTCCCATATGAAGTATCGGTCGTAAACGGCGAGTCGCCAGCCATCGAATGTTGACTTTTTGTCACAGATCGACCTTCCAGTACCATTTTAGAACTTCCGTGCAACAATGCACAAGGTTTCTGGTATTAACAGGAAGTTATCTGTTGTCCGATGGGCGCGGGCGGTACCTCAAAGCCCGGGCCACCGGCATTTGTAACATTAGTAACACGCCTGTTGTTTTTTTGAGCAGAGAGTCACAAATCCTGCATCGCAGGCGCGCCTGAGCTTTAGCAGGCGCAGGCGTTTCCCTGCGTCCTACCAGCCGAGCCCCAAGGGATCCTTGGGGTTCACCCCCTCCATGAAGGGCAGGCAACGGCTTATGTTGGTGATCTGATAGATCTGTCCCACCCAGTTCCCGAGGACGCCCTCCGCAGTGTCGTGCCAGGTATTGTCGAGACCTCCAAGCACGTGGGACTCAGGCACCTGCGGCGGCTCTTCGCCCCGATCGAGCGCCCCGTTGACGCGGTCTCGGTGCTCTTCCAGGATGGCGCGGTCCCTGGGCCTGATATAGTTCTCCGGGAACGGCGGATAGTCCCGCCGCTCCCCAGTCGCGAATCGGTTCACCTCGCGCTTGTATTCCTTGAGCAGTGAAACGGTGTCGTATTCCGGGTGGCCCTGGAAGAACACCAGGCGGAAGCCGTCCTCGCTGACCGCCAGGTGCACGCCGGCCTCGTCGCTCTCCACCAGGACATGCAGGCCCGCGGCGGCGAACTGCTCCCGACTGATCTCGTTGAAACGGGAGTGGGGGACGTCGAAGACGGTATTCACGTCGTTCACCAGCGGATGCGCCTTGTTCACCACCCTGTGCGCATACACCCCCCAGCGCTTCGCCGGCAGCCGGCAACGGCACTGGCCATATCGGAACTGAAGCACCGCATGGGTGGCCAGGCACGAGCAGAGGGTGGATGTGACACTCTCCGCCGCCCAGTCGATCACCTCGATCAGAGGCTGCCAGAATGCCTCCTCCGCCAGATCGGGGTGGGTCACGTTGGCCCCCGTGATGATCAGGGCGTCGAGGCCCTCTTCGCGGACCCGCTCGAACGGCTCATAGAAACGCTCGATGTGCGCCTGCGCCTCGGCAGAGCGCTCCAGCCCGGTCAGAGTAAACGGATGGACATAAAACTGGGCAATCTGATTGCTCTCGTTGATCAGCCGGAAGAACTGCCGCTCGGTGGCCGCCAGGGCCGCGTCCGGCATCATGTTAAGGAGGCCGATGTGAAGCTCCCGGATGTCCTGGTGCAGAGCGGCGTCGGAATCGAGGATCTTCTGACCCTCCGCGCGCAGACGCTCGAAGGTGGGAAGGGCGTTATGAGCAACGATGGGCATTGATTGGAAGTGGCAGACGCTAAACGGTGGGAATCCTACCCGAAGCCGTTATGGACCTGGCGCAGGCTGTCTCAAGCCTCCTTGCGGGCGATCGCGGCCTCCAGCAATTGCAGGAAATCCCGCTCGTCCCGGACGCGGGAGACCTCAGTGGAGCTCACCGTGTAGCCATGGGGGTGGGCGATCCCCTCGTAGCGGGGAACCCGCGAGTGGAACAGGCGCGGAAAGACCCAGCGGGTGAAGTCGTCCGGGTCGATCTCGGCCACGTACTCCAGGCCGTGCACCGCGAGATAGTCATGCACCGCTGCTCTCAGGAACTCCGGCCGGTAATAAAGGGGCTTGGGGTCCGCCTGGGCCCGCTCGATCAGCGTGACCTCGTCCTTTTCCGGCACCCGGATATACAGGATCAGGCTGTGGCGGGCCAGCAGATCGATGACCGCGGGCGCCTCTAGCTCACACAGGCTGCCGCCGACGTCATTGACCAGATGGCTGTAACCGTAGATCTCCTGAGCCTTCTGAACAAACTTGGGCAGGTCCATCATGGCCTTGATCTCCGCTTGGCGGTAGAGGGCCTGACGACGGTTGAATTCCTGGAGGGGCAACCCCCCCCGCTCGGGATTGCCGAGCTTGCCCACGAAGCTCAGGACCGGCCCCAGGTCGTCGACCTTGATGTTGTTGCGGATGAAAATCCAGTCACGGCGCAGCAGGTCCCGCAGGAAAGGCACCTGCATGGCCTGGGACTTGATGAGGTCGAGGATGTGCTCGTCCAGGTACCGGGTGCCGATGCGATAGTCGCCGGAGTAGTGGAACCAGTCGTGACGCCGCAGCAGCGCAGACAGGTAAGTCTTGCCCACCCCCGACATGCCGAGCAAGGTCACGCACTTATTCTCCCAAGCGCGAAACTCCTCCACCGTGAATTTCAAGGCAAGCGCTCCTCAATCAGGCCAACCCACAGCAGCTTCCGTCTACTATACAGAGCGCACACGGATTTTTCGCTCACGCCCGGCTGAGCCAACGGGCTCAGTCGGTCCGCCGGTCCTCCAGGCCTTCCCAACGGGAGTAGGCTTGATCGAGCTCGGCCTCTACTTCCGCGAGACGTGCCCTCGCCGCCGAAATTGCTTCGCCCGCCTGACGATAGAAGCCGGGATCCGCCATTTGCGCCTGCAGGCGCTCCTGCTCGGCCTCCAAGGCCTCGATGCGGGCCGGAAGCTCCTCCAGCTCCCGCTGGTCCCGGTAGCTAAGCCTCCCCCGCTCCGGGTTGGTCCGACGAGGGGAGGGGGATCGCGGCGGGGACAGCGGGGGGCCGGCGGCCTCCCGGGGCGGCGCCGTTGGCCGTGGGCGCTGCCGGAGCCACTCGTCGTACCCACCCACGTACTCGGTGACTTGTCCCTCCCCCTCCAGAACGAGCGTGCTGGTTGCGACCGCGTTCAGGAGGGCGCGGTCATGGCTCACGAGGAGAAGGGTCCCCCCGAAGCCGAGCAGGAGTTCTTCCAGCAACTCCAGCGTTTCCACGTCCAGATCGTTGGTGGGCTCATCCAGGACCAACAGGTTCGCGGGCCTCGTGAACAGCTTGGCCAGCAGCACGCGGTTGCGCTCCCCCCCGGAGAGGGAGCCCACGGGCTGCTGGGCCCGCTCCGGGGTGAAGAGAAGATCCTTGAGGTAAGAAAGCACGTGTCGGCGCCGGCCCCCTACAACCACCTGGTCGCTGCTCCCCGCCACGTTGTCCCGGACGCTCTTGTCCTCCGCGAGCCCTGCCCGCAACTGGTCCGAGTACACCACTTGGATACTCGCCCCGTGCCGGACGCTCCCGCTGTCGGGCGCCAACTCCGCGAGCAGAAGCCTCAGGAGAGTGCTCTTGCCTGCGCCGTTGGGGCCAATGACCCCGACCTTGTCTCCGCGCAGAATGAGTGTGCTGAAGTCTTTGACGACGACTTTGTCGCCCCAGGCGTAGCTCACGCCCTTGGCCTCGATGACCAGCCGGCCCCCGCGCTCAGCATCGGAGAGCTGCAGTCGGACCTGCCCAGGCTGCTCCCGCCGCTGCCGGCGCTCCTCGCGCATCGCCTTGAGCGCCCTTACCCTCCCTTCATTGCGCGTGCGCCTCGCCTTGATCCCCTGGCGGATCCAGACCTCTTCCTCGGTGAGCTTCCGGTCGAAGCGGGCGTTCTCGGCGGCTTCTGCGTGCAAGCGCTCTTCCCGCCGGCGCAGGTAATTGTCGTAGTCACCAGGCCAATCTGTGAGTCGCCCGCGATCCAGCTCCAAGATCCGGGTGGCCACACGGCGGGTGAACAGACGATCGTGGGTAACAAAGACCAAGGCACCAGGAAGCTCAGCCAGAAAGGTCTCCAGCCATTCAATCGCCTCGATGTCCAGATGATTGGTGGGCTCGTCCAGTAGCAGCAGGTCCGGCTCACCCACCAGACACTGGGCGAGCAGGACGCGCCGTTTGAGTCCCCCGGAGAGGGCCTCAAAAGCAGCGTCCGGGTCCAGGCTGAGGCGGGAGATGATGCGCTCCGTGCGCTGCTCGATCTCCCAGCCTCCCTGGGCCTCCAGGCAGTGCTGAATCCCCGCCAACCGGGCGAGGGACCGCGCGTCGGACTTGTTGGACAGCAAACGGAGCGCCTCGTGGTACTCTCGCACCAGCGCACCGACCTCCCCGAGGCCTTCCGCCACCACATCGAGCACGCTTCCCCCTAGGTCCGCGGCGATCTCCTGAGACAGACGGGCGATACGCACGGCGGGCCCCGACCGCCGCTCACCGGCATCGGGCTCGACCTCGCCGCCGATTACTTTGAGCAGGGTCGACTTCCCGCTGCCGTTGCGACCCAGCAGGCAGACACGCTCCCCTTTTCCGACGACCAGATCCACCCCGTCGAGCAGCGGCGGCAACCCGTAGGAGAGGGTGACGGATTTGAGGGTTACCAGGGACATCGCGCGCAACCTCGGTAGGTCCAGGAGAGTGTGTCCAGCGCCCGTCCGAAGGTGCCCGAGGGCGGCCTCGACCGGCTGCGACAGCGCGGACGGTCGACCCCGGGGATATGCACCCCCCGACCATCGGCCGGGACCTCGTAACCCCAAGCGGCTATCCGTTCCCGAGGCCCGTCGGGTCGGCTCCGGCGCCACGCAGAATCAAGGGCGCACAAGTGGACGGGAGAAGTAGTATCCCTGCCCCCATTCGACGCCCAGCTCCTGGAGCGCCTGGAGGGTGGCTTCGTTCTCGATGCCTTCGGCGACCGTGATCACGCCCAGATCGGCCGCCATGTCCTGCACCCTCTGAACAACCGTGCGAACCCTGGACTCCGAGGCGACCCGGCCGACCAGGGATCGCTCCAGCTTGACGAAGGCGACCGGGAGGTCAGCCAGGTATTTCAGGGACGAGTAGCCGGCGCCGAAATCATCAATGGCAATGCGCAGCCCCATGTCCATAAAGGGCTTCAGGACCTCCTTCGCCTCCCCGGCGTCGTCCATGAACTGACGCTCGGTGATCTCGACCACAAGGGGCTTTACGTCGCCGAGGAGGTCCCTGCAGCTCTCGCACTGGGCCCGGATAGTCTGGAGAATGTCGTCCACCAACGTCCCGTGGCCGAGGAAGTCGGAGGAGAAGTTCACGAACATGGCGGACAAGGGCTCTCCGGCCTGGAGATGGGCTACGCAGCGGCCCACTGCGGCGGCGATTACGCGGTGGTCAATGAGATGCAACAGATGGAGCTGCTCCGCCGCCGGGATAAAGTAGCCCGCCTCCATGAGCTGGCCGTTCTCGAGCTGGATGCGGGCAAAGGCCTCTTGGGCGCAAAGCTGGCCCGACCCTAGATTGACCACCGGCTGATAGGCCACGCGCACCCGGTTGTCCTCAAGCGATCGCTCGATGATGTTGGCTAACGAGAAGACATTGCCGGCGTGGCGGGTGCCGCTCTGAATCCGGTTTCGCCCTGAGCGCTTGGCTTCGTAGAGGGCCGCATCCGCTTTCGCCAGCAGCGGGTCTGGGTGGAGCCCATCGTCCGGATAGGTCGCCACACCGATACTTGAGGTGACACGGATCCGACGCCCCTGGTAGGTCACGGGCTCCGCCTCCAGGCTGGCCCGGATACGCTCCGCGATCTCCTCGGCCAACCCCCGGTTTACGTGTGGCAGCAGGCACAGAAACTCCTCCCCTCCCCAGCGCCCGACCGTATCAACGTCGCGGACGTTGTGCGCAATGCGCCTGCCCACCTGCGCCAGCACCCGGTCCCCGGTCGCATGGCCGAATCGGTCGTTCACGATCTTGAAATGGTCGAGGTCGAGCAGGAGCAGGCTGTAGACGGAGCGCTGGGACTCCGCGCTGCGGTGTAGATTCTCCAAGCGATCCTGCAGGTACGCCCGGTTAGGGAGACCCGTCAGGGCATCGTGGCTCGCGCGATAGGCGAGGAGGCCCCGCTCGCTGACGGACTCCCCGTAACGGGCGGCGATCAGTACCGTCCTGGGGCCGACGGCCACCAGCTCACAGGTCAGGGTGACCTGCTCGCCATCCTCTCGGACCAGCCTGCAGCCCACCAATGCGCCGCTCGCAGCCTCCCGTGAGCAGAGGTCCCGCAGATATGCGCTCTCGAGCATTGCACCGCCGGGCAGCAACAGGCCGGAGAGGGCCGCGGGCGGCAGACCGTCCAATGGCATGCCCCCTTGCCCTCCAAGCAGTCGCCGCGCCTGGGCATTCATAAAACGGATCTGCGCATCGTCGTCGCAGACGATCAGGGCGTCGGGGATGGCCTGCAGCAGCGACAGCTTGTCGTCGGGCTGCGGACCCGGGACATCGGTCACAGGATCCGGAGTTTGCACAATCCTCCCCGCTGCGCGGAACGATCTCGGTAAATTCTATACCTATCGCCCCTCGCTTTTCCGCTTTCCGCCCCCCGGTTTCAGCATAAAGGACGGCGAGGAAGTGATCGCCGCTGGGAGCGGAGGCCGCCCGCGGCTGTTGATCGCTTACACTTTTGTTAGCAGACATTACCCCGTAGGATGGCCAGGGCTAGGGCGGCAGCCAAAGGATCCAATGACGAAGAACGTGACGTTGCGGGAGGCTTGGCAGGGCGAGGCGGACTGCATGAACTGCACCTTGCGGGCGTCCGTGTTGTTCGCCAGATTGTCAGAGGACGATTTCAAGCAGATTCACGACCCGATCGACCAGTTCGAGCTCAAGCCT
>Ga0307440_1001212_pt1 | contig 12662 bp, 14 predicted proteins | sample SalMarWE160410MG_FD_202150 | JGI IMG/M metagenome (GOLD analysis project Ga0307440, IMG submission 202150) | Salt marsh sediment microbial communities from the Plum Island Ecosystem LTER, Massachusetts, United States - WE1604-10 | ecosystem: Environmental > Aquatic > Marine > Intertidal zone >... | reverse complement strand
ATGTGAAAAGTGTAACCGACGAGAACGAAAACCGAGCGATTTTCACTAGAACTGGCCGGCTATACGAAAGACGAAAATCGACCGTCTTCCCGGTGAGGGAAGACGGTTTTTTTTGCGACGCCCGAGTCAAACGCTGACTTCTTCCGTGATGTCTGCACGCCACCGTTCGATCTGCTGCAAGATCTCGAAGCGCGACTCTGCGAGCACGTGATCGACCTCCGACTTCGTCTTCGGCGCCGGATAGACCGTCAGGATCTTAACCCGGTATCGCAGATGCTCGAGGTTGGTCAGGATCTGCCTAAGTCTCGATGCTCGGTATCCGCCGTCCACGGCGACCGACACGACTGGAACCGGGGCTACCTTGAGAATCGTTCGAACGGCTCCGCTGTGGAAAGGTCCAAGCTCACCGGTGCGTGACCGGGTTCCCTCAGGGAACACGACCGGGCAGAAGCCGTTTCGCTCACACATTCGTCCCAGCCGTTCAATCTCCTTCATGGTATTCGCGAAATCGCGCCTGCGGTCGATCTTGGCGTGACGTTGAACCCGGAAGACCGCCGACACGAGGAGGATATACCGAAAGAGCTCCTTCTTGCCGACGAACCGCAAGGCATGGCCGGGGAACGAATAGATGAGAACAGGAATATCAAGAAGGCTCTGATGGTTGGCGACCAGAAGAAACTGCCGAGGGAGGTGAGTTCCTCGATTTGTTTTGATTTGTACTCGGCAGTCCACAAAGAACTTCGTCAACGCGAAAATCATGCGGGCGATTTGGTGTATTTGTCGTCCCACGTACCGGCCGGCGGATCGGATGTTGACCAACATCACGAAGCAAAGTCGCAGGTAGTGAAGAGCGAAGTAGCCGACTATCGTAAGTACCAGCATGAATACTTTCATGTATGAGCTCCTTGCGGCAGGAAGATGGTATCGCGATACGCGGTCGCTGTCAAATGATCCAGCCGTCGAAAGACCTCAGAGGGGGTCAAGGGCGATGCATGTTAAGTGTTGACAGCAAAAGAATTATTTGATAGCTTATCGACGACTCTCAGCAATCGACAGTGTGGAGGTAACCTCTTGCCAATCATTGGATCTTCGGCGAAACGCCAGAGACAGAGCGAAAAACGACGAATGAGAAACCGAATGTCCGTCAGTGCGGTTCGAACCAGTCGCAAGAAATTCTTGGCGGCGGTAGCCGGCAAGGACAAGGTGAAGGCCGAAGAGCTTCTCAAGAGCGCGCAGAAGCTAATAGACACCGCAGCTACCAAGGGCGTATTGAAGCGCAACACGGCAGCGAGGATGAAGGCCCGGCTTCACAAGAAGTATAACGTTCTCGCGGCCGAATAGGGTCGATTGAGAAGTGCTCATGAGTACTGGCACACTCTGTGTGCCGGTACGATCGTTTCGGCCCGGACTGTGTCTTTCTTCCCGAGCTACATCGACTGTTGCCTGCCGATCGGGTCGAACGACCGAGTGTAGAAGCGCCGACTGCCCGGCGCGCCTTTCCTCCGTCGATTGAACTTGTAGAGAGGAACGGAAGTGGATAACGGAAAACTTACCAAAGCCGAGATCATCGAGAAGATTTTTCAGAAGCTGGGTGTCAACCGAAAGGACATCCACAGCATAGTGGACGAGCTCTTCGAGGAACTCAAGGGTGCGCTCCAGGAGGACAAAATCGTGGAGCTGCGCGGCTTTGGTACCTTTGAGATCCGTACGCGCAAGGGCCGGGAAAAGGCACGAAACCCGAAAACGGGGGAGATCGTTCCAGTAAGCGCCCACGGAGTTGCCGTATTCAGGCCAGGAAAAGAGCTCAAACAGATTGCTTGGCCGCTGCGCGAAGACTCGAGAAACTAGAAGCATACCCCGCCTGTCCGATAGTCCAAACACAACAACGCGACATGAGTTCCGACGCGGCAGCGACAGACGATTGACAAGAGCGTCGGCCCGTAGGACAATAATCACGGAACCGGAGGAACATGGAAAAGAAGACAAGAATTCTCATAGTCGATGATGAGCCCATTAACCTCGAGTTCTTCGACGTTATGCTCGGAAAGCTTGGTTTCGGAGTGGTACTGGCGAAAGATGGCGAAGAAGCGCTCGAAAAGGTAAAGCAGAGCGACCCGGATCTCATCATCCTGAACAGCGTAATGCCGAAGCTCTCGGGGTGGAAGGTCACGCGCCTCCTCAAGAAGGACGAGGAATACCAGGCCTATCGAGATATCCCCATCATCATGTTCTCCGAGTTCGACGATGTAAAAGACAAGATTGAAGGCTATGAATTGGGAGTCGAGGACTATATCATCAAGCCCTTCAATTTCTCAGAGGTGCTTGCACGGATCCGAGCAGTGCTAAGAAGCAGGGAGCTTTCTCGACGCGTTGCGAAGCGGGAACGACGAATCGCACTCGTGGAGTCCCTCAACCAATCCTTGATCTACTTCACCCGCCATTTGAAGAAGCCGGTCGACGATCTCCTTGGTGCTGCGAGGGGCCTTGATTCGAGCAGGCCCAAGAAGGTGGAAGCGTTTGTTGCTCAGGTAATCAAGGACCTCGAGGAGTCACAGGCTGCATTGAACGGACTCGAAGACGAAATCAGGGAGCTCGAGAAGCAGGACGAACAGCTGGATCATTTCGAAATGGACCTCCAGGACCTGGAAGAGAAGTTCCAGAAGCATCTCGCTCAATCCAAGGATAAAAGCGAGGATCTGAAGGGAGTGCGGCAATGATAACCGACGAGAAGAAGAAGGTTCTCGAGCTGTTCAACGAAGGACGCAAGCGTTACAAGCTCATGGATTTCGAGAAGGCGCTCGGGTTTTTCACCCAGGCGTTGAACGTCGATCCGGAAGATGGGCCGTCGAAGGTCTACTACGTGCGCTGCAAACACTATGTTTCCAACCCACCGCCGGATGACTGGGACGGCGTTTTCGTTATGACCACTAAATAGCGGAGTACATCGGGTAAAGAATGGCGAAAACAGCCGAGATCAAAGCAGGCGAGAAGATCATTACGACACTTGGAAAGGAAACGGTCTTCACCGGCACCATGCGGTTCTCCAAGTCTCTGAAGATCGACGGCAAGTTCGAGGGAGAGATCATATCCTCCGGTTTCCTCTACGTCGAGGAGGGCGCGGAGGTAAAAGCCAACATTAAGGTCAAGTCAATCGTCATCGGAGGGGTCGTCCACGGCAACATCGAGGCCACTGAAAAGCTGGAAATGCTCGATTCGGGACAGGTATACGGCAACGTGAGGACCTCCAAGCTGAAGATTGCGGACGGAGTTGTTTTCGAAGGCAAGTGTGAGATGATCAAAGACCCGGACTCAATCGATATATTCTCGGGCTCGGCCGAGAAACTCAAGTCGAGCATTGGAACACCCTCCGTATAGTGTGGCGAGCCAAGCAACTGCAGCCGTCCTTTCAGTGGGAACCGAGCTGACAGAAGGCAGCATCCAAGATACACACGGAAGATACCTCGCCGATCTGCTGCACGGGGTCGGGGTCCGCACAGAGCGAATCCTTCTCATCCCGGATGCCGCTGTTGAGTTTCGAGAGGAGCTCGAGCGTCTCGTCCGACTTCACGACCTCGTTGTGGTTACCGGGGGGCTGGGGCCCACGAGCGACGATCTCACCCGCGAAACGGTAGCCTCCGTCGCCGGCGCGGAGCTCCAGTATCATGAGGATCTGTGGGATGCTATCGAGAGACGATTTCGTGGGCGAGCGCTCTCGGAGACGAATCGCAAACAAGCATTCATACCTGCAGGCTTCGAGAAGGTACCAAATCCCTATGGAACAGCCGCCGGTTTCTGGGGCCGCATCGTCGACCCGGACGGAAAGAGAACTCTGGTGGCAGCGTTACCCGGACCGCCAAGAGAGTTGCGCCCTCTGTTCAACGATGTGGTGCTCCCGGCGTGCATTCGCGAGCTGAGGCTTCAGTCGCCTGAAGAACTACGCAGCACGGTGTTCTTGCTGTCAGAATCCATTTTGGAGCAACTTCTCCGGGAGGTTCGCGTAGGCGAGGTGGAGTGGGGTACTCGGGCCGAGCCATTTCGGATCATCCTCATACTCAGGGGCGGGAGGAAGAGCGAACGAGAACAGATGATTGCCGCTCTAACGGATCGGATTGGGTGGCTGCGTATTCGACCTGGGGAGGTAAAGGCGGAGGAACTGGTCCTTGAAGCCCTGGAGAAAACCTCACAGCGCATAGCTGCTGCCGAGTCGTGCACGGGCGGCCTTATCGGAAAGCTCTTGACGGACCCCTCGGGAGCCTCGAAGGGCTTCTGGGGGTCGCTCGTTGTCTACTCGAACGAGGCAAAAACACGCGTTCTCGGGGTCTCGGCGGAGATCCTAGAGCGAAGCGGAGCGGTGTCTGCTGAAACGGTGAGGGCCATGACGGAGGGTGTACTGAGTGTCGCCGACTCCGACGTCGCCTGTGCAGTCTCCGGTATAGCAGGACCAACCGGAGGCACTCCAGAGAAACCCGTCGGGAGCGTCTGGATAGCATCGGGACGACGTGGGAGCTCCCCCATCGCAATACTCTTCCATTTCAGCGGTGATCGGGACATGGTCCGGCGTAAATCTGCGTTAGCGGCGTTGCTGATGTCCGAGGCAATAATACGAGCCAAAGAGGTTGACAACATCGAGTTGTGGCAATATATTTGACTCGAGTACACTCTCAATTCCAGATAACAGAAAAGAGTTTTGTGTTGCCGGCCGACCGTATCCGAAACGGAGGACATCTTGGTATGTTCCACAGTTCGTGGCCGGAGTAAGGTTCAATTGCCTCCTTTATAGATGATAGACCACGCCAAATCCAACGGTAGAAAGCTTCATTCTCAACTGGACGGCCCAAAGGCGACAGCCTTTGCGATTCGATATTCAGTCTCGGTGCTCATTGCCGCATGAGCGGCTTGTCGCCGACAAAAGGAAAGACGTTCTTTGTGCAATTCGACACCAAATAGTACGTGGGGTTACATATGGCAATAATCCGCAGAAAGCAGGTTCGCGACGACAAACCGGAACAAGAAGAGACCTTCGGAGAGGGTTTTTCTCTCCAATCCGAACCGGGACGCCTCTTCGAGGGCAACGGGAGTCGTGCCGACGATACTCATGCCGATGACGATTCCGATGGCCGGAACGATTCTGAGCGTGATGTTGAGACGAACGGAAAAGAGGAGCCGGATCCCGACGCTGACCGGAACGTGCAGCCCAAGCGCAAGCGCAAGATTCGCGTGGAGCTGATCAAGGATTCGGTCGACGACGATTCCGAAGAGTCGGCGAGCACTGCGGATCAGGCGGGCGAACAGGACAAGGGTGTCGAGCCCGAAGAAGGTGGCGGACAGTCGCAGAGCGACGCTACCACCACCGAACCGAGGAATCAGGGACAGTCCGGTCCGGGACATGACGAACGGAAACAATCGCGGTCGAAGAACCACCGAAAATCGAAGGGTGACACGAGCAATCGCGAAAAGCTTTCAATCAACGATCTCACCCGGATGAATCTCCCCCCGTTGAGGGATTTGGCTGCCAAGATGGGCATTAGCCATGAGTCCCTGATTTCGATGAAGAAACAGGACATCATCTTTGCTGTACTGAAAGCCCACACGGCCAACAACGGCATCATACACGCCTATGGATCGCTCGAGATCTTGCCGGACGGTTACGGCTTTTTGCGGTCACCGCAGAACAGCTATCTGCCAGGGTCAGACGACATCTACATCTCCCCCTCTCAAATCAGACTTTTTAATCTGAGAACCGGAGACACGGTTTCAGGCCAAATTCGGCCGCCGAAGGAAGGTGAGCGCTTTTTTGCTATGTTGCGTGTGGAGAGCGTCAACTTCAGTGATCCAGCAGCCGCGCAGACACGCGTACCGTTCGACAACCTGACGCCGCTCTATCCCGACGTGCGGATCAACATGGAAACCGAGAACGGAGAGACATCCACCCGCATGATTAACCTCTTCTGCCCGATTGGAAAGGGTCAGCGGGGTCTCATTGTCTCGCCACCGAGGACCGGAAAGACGATCCTCCTTCAGCGAATCGCGAACGCCATTACGACGAATCATCCGGAGGTCTTCCTCATTGTGCTCCTCATCGACGAGAGGCCGGAAGAGGTTACCGACATGCGTCGGAACGTCAAGGGTGAAGTCATCGCGTCGACGTTTGACGAGCAGGCGACTCGGCACGTCCAGGTAGCCGAAATGGTCCTCGAGAAGGCAAAACGCCTGGTGGAGCACAAGTACGACGTCGTGATACTGCTGGACTCGATTACCCGCTTGGCTCGTGCCTACAATCAGACCGTACCCACTTCGGGTAAGATTCTCTCCGGTGGCGTCGATTCCAACGCCCTACACAAGCCGAAGCGCTTTTTTGGCGCCGCCCGAAACATCGAGGACGGTGGAAGCCTTACGATCGTAGCAACCGCGCTCATCGATACCGGCAGTAGAATGGACGAAGTCATTTTCGAGGAGTTCAAGGGTACGGGTAATATGGAGATCAACCTCGACCGCAAGATGTCCGATCGACGGTTGTTCCCTGCCATCAATATCAAGAAGTCCGGTACTCGCAAGGAGGAGCTGTTGCTGACCGAAGAGGAGCTCAACAAGATGTGGATCCTTCGCAAGGTCATCAACCCCATGGATGACATCGAGATCATAGAGCTTCTCATTGACAGGATGAGGAAAACCAAGAATAATGAGGCGTTTTTGCGTTCCATGAACACCTCGAGCGTGAGTGAGTAGGCGTCCATTTGGAAGGAGACAGGAAATGAAAGAAGGAATACACCCGACATACGAGCTTACGAAGATCACTTGCGCCTGCGGAAATGTCATCGAGACCCGCTCGACGGTGAAGGATCTGAAGGTGGAAATCTGCTCGAATTGCCACCCCTTCTACACCGGTAAGCAGAAGCTCGTGGATACAGCAGGGCGAGTCGAACGCTTCAAAAAGAAATACGGTATCAAAGAATAAATTTCTCGACCCGCGCGCGGAGATTTGGGGCACCCAGCCAAATCTCCGTGTCAAAATTCCTCAATCTCGTTGCATAACTCTACATTTTCGAATAATATACTGGAAATTGGCGTACCCCGAAGCTCTCCTCGTTGGAATCTGTGAAGCGTAGCTTCGATGTCCACCTCCGAGGGGCGGCTGTTCGCCCTGATCTCGCTTCGGGTGCGGGTTGGCTTTCCTATCCAGAGGAACTGAATGAATGACCTACGCTCACTTCACAGACTCGAGTTCGGAACGGAACCGGAAGTTATCGCTTCTGCGCCCGGTACCATCAATCTCATGGGTGAGCACACCGACTACAACGAAGGGTATGTGCTGCAGGTGGGACTGAATCGCTCCGTTTCGGTTGCGATCTCCCGCAGAAAGGACAACTCTCTCCGTTTCTACGCTGCTGATTTCAACGAACGCAAACGGACGACTATTGCGAACTTGAAATACAAACGCGAAGACCGGTGGGCCAACTACTCGAAGGGCGTGCTTTTCGAGCTAATGCAACTCGGACACAGCTTTCGCGGTGTCGATATCTCTATCAGTGGCGACGTTCCGCAGGGAATCGGGCTCGGGGCCTCCGCTGCCGTGGAGGTCGCGACCGCAGTCGCCATGAAGACACTCTTCGATTTTCCGTTGGCCGAAAGCCAGGTCATTCAGTGTGCATCGCGGGCTGAAACCGTCTTCATGGGGCTCGATACCGAGATTACCGATCAGTTTGTCTCATATATCGCGAAGAAGGGATATGCGGTATTCCTAGATCTTCGTACGCTCGAATATTCCCTGATTCCGCTCGAGTTGGGAGATGCGCAGTTCTATATTACGAACTCGAACGTGCCGCAGGTGATGATCGATCCGGAGATCAGGGAACGCAAGAGCGATTGCAAGGAATGCGTGGATCACCTCTCCTCACGGAAGTCTGGGAACGCGTTGCGTGACTTCACTCCCCATGATCTGAAGACGAGCATGGGTGTAGTTCCAGAAGCGATTCGGCGCGTTTGCCTTCACGTGGTGCAGGAGAACCAACGCGTGCTCGATGCAAAGCGCGCCCTGTTCTCCCGGGACGCCGAGAAGCTCGGAAAGCTGATGAATCGATCTCACGAGAGCCTGAGAGATTACTTCGAAGTGTCCTGTCCCGAGCTTGACTGGCTCGTAAAACGCGCTTCGGAGATCGAGGGTGTGCATGGATCCCGCATGGCCGGACCGGGTTTCGGCGGCTGCACGATTACCCTCCTCAACAGGAGCGCCCTCGAAAAGTACGTCGCCCGACTGGACGAATACGAGCGTATCTTCGGCTTCACGGCCGAGGCTTTCCTGTGCGAACCTGCGGCGGGAGCCCACGTCGTGGAAAAGAAGCTGGTGTAAATGAGAATTCTGCTAACAAACGACGACGGCGTCGACAGCCCCGGCCTCAAGGCGCTGGTGAAGGCGCTTTCGGAAGAACACGACGTTTGGGTCGTCGCACCCGAGAGTGAGCGGAGCGGGACCTCTCATTCCATTTCACTGCACGGCGCGGTGAAGATTCGACAGATCGAGACACAGGTCTACTCTTGTGCCGGAACCCCGGCGGACTGCGTTTTGTTCGCGTTTCTGGGAGCACTGCCCGAACGGCCGGACGTGGTCGTTTCCGGAATCAACCTTGGACCGAACCTCGGAACAGATATCATCTATTCCGGAACTGTCGCCGCAGCGCGGCAGGCCGCGCTCATGGGGCGGCCGTCAGTAGCCGTGTCCGTGGACGGGAGGCGCCCCCCCTATCACTTCGAAGGTCCGGCAGGGTTCATTTCTCGGAACCTCGACGTTATCGTCGAACACTGGACCGAGGATCATTTTCTGAACGTAAACTTCCCTAACGTTAAGAAGGACAAGTACCGGTTCGTCGTGACGCATCCGTCGAGACGTATCTATCGGGACAAGGCGGTAAGCTTTGTCGCACCGAATCGTGATGTATACTATTTTCTTGAAGGCACCCTGATCGAGTCCGAGCTGGACGAGGGATCGGACTCGTACGTGGTATCCGCAGGCGATGTCTCGGTCTCGCCGGTGTTTCTTCATCCGGTCAAGCACGTAGACCACCAGTCGTACGACGATATCGCCTTTCGGTAGTCATTGCTTTGCCGTATCATCGGCGTTACCTTGGTAAAGGTATCGGGACAGGGATCCGAAGATGAAAAAGAGCATGAAGACCGGGATTCGGCTTTACAGAACCCGACGCTACGAGCAGGCGCTCCATGAGTTCCAGTCGATGGAGCTCGATCCAGCCGACAATCCAGAGCTCTCCTACTATCTCGGGCTCTGTTATACGCAGCTGGAGCGCTACGATGAGGCCCTGCTCTATCTCGAACAGGTGGTAACCTCGAGCGACAATCTTCTCCAGATCTATCAGAGTCGAATGATTCTCAGTTACATCTACACCACGACCGGTCGGTTTCAGCTGGCCTATTTCGAGCTAGATCAGCTATTGAAGAGTGGGTACGAGTCCGCACAGGTTTATGCGGCATTCGGATACGTCGAATACATGATGGATCACACCGATCAGAGCCTCGAGCATCTTCAGAAAGCCATCACACTCGACCCGAGAAACACGAACGCGCTCAATTCGATTGGATTCATCCTGGCAGAGAAAGAGATCGATCCCGAGGGAGCGCTTTCTTATTGCAAGAACGCCGTCGAGCTCAAGCCGGAGAATCCCGCCTACCTCGACTCTCTCGGTTGGGCCTACTACAAGGTCGGGAAATATTCCGAAGCGAAGTCCTATCTGCGCAAAGCACTGAACCTCGCAGGAGGGAATAGGGAAATCGCCTCCCATATGAAGGCCACGCTGACAGCGGAGGCGGACGCAAAGCGCAGGAGCTCGGAAGAGATATAGGCAAGAAAAAGCTAAAGGTTAAAGGGGCTCTCTGTCGATGATACTAATGGAGATCCAATATGACCATTGAACAGGTAGGACAAGCAGTTACACAGCAACCTGCCCAGCAACCATCGGCAAAGGACGCTCCGGTTATCGGTGTCAACGAGATCAAAGCGATCCTCTACCTCGGAATTCGCGGCAAAATCTCACTGCCGATGGAATCGCACAAGGTAGATGTTTTAGCCTGATGCGTGTATACTGATTTCGTGAGACGACATTTCGTTCCGCTCTTCTTCGTCTTTCTTAGCGCCATAATCGTCGACCAACTCAACGCCCAGAACATCAGAATGACCTCCGTGGCCGCCGCCCAGGATTTCCGTTCCGGGGTGGAGGCCTTCAACAACGGTCTCTTCAACAAGGCCGTTCTCTATCTGGAGAAGTCGCTGTCCGAAGAACCGGGAAACGCGCAGGTCAGCGACTGGCTGGCACGGACCTACTACCGTTCCGGATTCGACTCGAATGCACTCAGTATCTGGGACAATCTCATCGCGACGGGTAGAGCCTCGGCACTCATACAGAATCAGGTGGCCACCATAAGGGCACGGCGGGGGCTCGGGAAAGAGCTTGCAGGTCAGACCCGCTATGTCATGGCTCATACGATTCGGGGAAAACACGAGAAGTACGACGTCTTTTTCCGCCCGACTTCGATAACGCCCGAGCCGGACGGCAATTTCTACGTCGCGAGCTTCGCCTCCAGCGAAGTAGTAGTTCTCGACGCGAATGGAGGTATCGTTCGCAAGGTGCGTCCGGGGTTCGAGGGCTTCGATCAGCCCTTCGACGTGCTAGATCCCGGCAACGGCTACATATACGTCAGCAACTACGGCACCGATCAGATCATTCGCTGTACGCCTGAAGGCGGGTCGGTAAAGAAATTCGGTGGAACAGGTGTCGGCGCCGGTCAATTGCTCGGTCCGGAATACCTTGCATCCGACGGGAAGGGGTACATCTACGTCACCGATGCGGGAAACGCACGGGTAACAAAATATGACTATGACGGCAACTACGTTCTCTCTTTCGGCGAGAGAGCCGGCTCATTCGGGGGACTCTCCGCGCCTTCAGGGATCGTCGTCTACGACAATAAGGTTTTCGTTGCCGACCACGACAACAAGGACATCGTGGTCTTCGACCTGAACGGAAACTACCTGACTACTCTTGGGCAGGGCGCACTCAACGGTCCTGAAGGACTCGCGATCTACGACGACAAGGGCGACCTGCTCGTCACGGATTCAAACCGGGTTCTTCTCTACAACGTCGACAGTGACGCCGCTACGGTCCTCGCCGACCTATCCGGAACCGCCCGCCACCTCATCAAGACCGTTCGAGACTCGAACGGGGATCTCCTTTCGGCCGACTTCAACTCGAGCGACGTGTTCGTTCTCACACAGTACGGTAGCATGTACGCCGGGTTGGCCGTCAGAATAGAACGTGTCTATGCCGATAAGTTCCCTCAAGTGCAACTGGAGGTGAACGTACAAACACGCCTTGGAGATCCATTCACGGGGCTCGATGCTTCGAACTTCGTGGTGACCGAGCATGGAAACCCGGTGGCGAGTCCTCAGATAGTCTTTACCGGGATGTCGGCGAACGCAAACATCAGCATCCTGGTGGACCGGTCGGCCGCCATGGCGAATCACCGTTCGGATATCAGAAGTGGAGTGTCTTCAATCCTGAATGCGCTCAAGGGGCACGGTAAGGCCCGTATCGTCACGGCAGAGGCAACGCCGGTCGTTGAATCGGGTCCGAATGCGCCTGAAAGCGAGGCTGTACAGGCGGCGGCGTCGAACGGTAGTTACGGTGAGTCCTGGCGCTTCGACCTTGGTTTGCGGCTTGCAGCATCGGAGTTGATTCCAAAGGAGGGGAAGAGCGCGATCATATTCCTTACCCGCGGAAATCTCGGCAACTCTGCATTCAAGCAGTATTCTCCGTCCCAGCTCCTGCAATACCTGAAGGTAAACGGGATTCGGCTCTACACGATCTACGTGGATCAATCGGCGAACATATCGAAGGAGCTTGAATACCTCACGACCGCCAGTGGCGGTCAGAGCTACTATCTCTATCGTCCCTCAGGCATTGGAGGGGTTGTCGGTGACATCCTCTCGGCGCGCGATGGGACCTATCTACTCCAGTACACCTCTGAAACGCCCGGCAATTTCGGGCAGAGCTTCATTCCGGTGGAAGCGGAGGTACATCTTTTCAGCAGAAGCGGCCGAGACGAATCCGGATATTTCGCTCCGCTGCAGTATTGACGTCGAGGTGGGGTAGCCGTCTTGTCCGCGTCATGGTCTCAGCAGCGTTGCATGGAGAAAGCATGGACCTTATACGATGGGGGATAATCGGGTGCGGCAGCGTCACCGAGGTCAAGAGCGGGCCTGCACTGCAACGGGCCGACGGAAGTCGCTTAGTCGCCGTCATGAGGCGCACGCCGGATAAAGCCGAAGACTATGCGCGCCGCCACGGCGTTCCCCGATGGTACACGGATATCGATGGACTCATAGGCGACACCGAGGTGGATGCGGTCTACGTCGCAACGCCCCCGGGCAATCATCTCGAGAGTGCACTGGCAGTCTGCGCTGCGGGAAAACCGGCATATGTCGAAAAGCCGTTGGCTCGGACCTATACGGAGTGCATATCTCTGATAGAGCGCTTTCGCGAAGCGGGTGTCAAACTCTACTCCGCGTACTATCGGCGGGCGCTGCCGCGATTCCTCAAAGTCAAGGAGCTCCTGGACGAGGGGAAAATCGGAACCCTCAGCGGGGTAGACTATCGGTT
>Ga0307440_1001210_pt1 | contig 12667 bp, 12 predicted proteins | sample SalMarWE160410MG_FD_202150 | JGI IMG/M metagenome (GOLD analysis project Ga0307440, IMG submission 202150) | Salt marsh sediment microbial communities from the Plum Island Ecosystem LTER, Massachusetts, United States - WE1604-10 | ecosystem: Environmental > Aquatic > Marine > Intertidal zone >... | reverse complement strand
CGCTGCTGCAGCGTGGCGGCGTCGCTGCCCGCCCGGTCGAGCTGGACCGTCGACGCCGAGCCGGGCGGATTGAACAGGCTGTGCGCCGCGAAACTCGGGCCCAGCCGACGCCGCTCCGCCAGGCCGTCGGCCGGCAGCTCCGCGAAGGTGCTGCGCCACGGCTCCGGCACGTCCTCGGGGTTCTGGAGGTAGTGCTCGTACAGCTCCTCGACATACTCGAGGCTGGCGCTGTTCAGGTGCTCTTCGATGTGCATCATGGCCTCACTCCGGCGGCTCGCGGCGCCGTACCGCGTCGGCCCCCGCCCTCGGTGCCCCCGCTCCGCCAAAGGTACGCCCAGGCGCTCGCGGCCCACGCCCGGAAGGCTCTGTGAGAGCCCGTCGCGAACGGGGTCATGGGGAGCGAAGGCAGGCTACCGCGGGGGGTGACCGGCGAAGGATCGTGCCTAGGCATGGTGGATTCGCGCGGCGGGCGGGAGCGCCTCCAACGCGCGCGGGACCTCCTTCATGCGCCCTACGTTGTATCACGGGGCTCCCGTGGGCGGCCCCTCTCACACGACGCCCCCGGCAGGCGTGCCGGCGCCGCGCGCGGGCTGCGGTACCCTTGCGCCATGACCGCATCACCGCAGGCCATCGCCTTGGGAGAGCTTCTCGTCGACTTCGTCCCGGAGGAGAACGGGCGCTCGCTGGCCGACGCGCGGTCGTTCGTCAAGGCCCCCGGGGGCGCTCCCGCCAACGTCGCCGTGGGCCTCGCGCGACTGGGCGTCGAGGTCGGCTTCATGGGCAAGGTCGGCGACGACCCTTTCGGCCACTTCCTGAGCGGCGTCCTCAGCGACAACGGCGTGGACGTCCGTGAGCTCAAGTTCGACACGCAGGCCCGCACAGCGCTCGCCTTCGTGTCACTGACGAGCGCAGGCGAACGTGACTTCCTGTTCTACCGGAATCCGAGCGCGGACATGCGGCACCGTCCCGAGGAGGTGAGCGAGGCGTACCTGGCCGGCGCATCGCTGCTCCACATCGGCAGCATCAGCCTCATCCAGGAGACCTCGCGCAGCGCCACCCTGAGGGCGCTCGAGCTGGCTGCGGAGCACGGGCTGTGGGTGTCGTACGACGCCAACCTGCGCCTGCCCTTGTGGCCGTCGCCGGACGCCGCCCGCAAGGGCATCCGCAGCGTGTGGCGCCGTGCGCAGGTGGTGAAGATCAGCGAGGACGAGCTCGAGTTCCTCACCGGCGCACGCGACATGGCGGCGGCACGGACGTTGCGCCATGAAGGCCTGCGGCTGCTGGTGGTCACGCGCGGCGATGCCGGTGTCTCGTACCTCACGCGTCAGGGCGAAGGCGAGGTGAGCGGCTTCCGGGTCGACACCGTCGACACCACCGGAGCAGGCGACGCCTTCACCGCGGCCCTGCTCGCCAGTCTGTTGGAGGACGACGCCCTGGAGGCCTCGCGTGGGGCGCTCGAGGCCGCCCTGCGGCGGGCGAACGCCTTCGCGGCGCTCACGACCACGCGCCGCGGCGCCATCCCGGCGTTGCCCTCGCGCGAAGCGCTCGAGGCGTTCCTCGCCGACCGCGGCGCCTGAACCCCGGCATCCCGCCCCGCTGTCCGCGCCCATGGAAGCGGTGACGCACACGGCGGATGCTACATGGCGGAGGCACTGGGAACGGCGGAGAGGACGCTATCCGGACATGCCGATCTCCGACACGAAAACGGCGCCCCGCGGGCGCCTCTCCTTGATTCGATGTGAAAGCATTATACGGCGTTATACAGCATTCGTCAAGATGATGCAGCGACTCGGCACCCGCAGCGGACCGAACGGGATGCGATCGGTCCGGAACCACCACGATTCGCCCTCGATGGCGCCACTGCGCGAGCGTACCCATGGCAGACTGATGGGATGAGCCCGGCTTCCAACCCTGCGTTCCCCACCCTCTCCGACCTCGAACGCGCCCGGGATCACGTCGCGGGCGCCGTCCTGCGCACGCCGCTGATCCGCCTCGATGTTGAGGGGCCGGGCGGTGGGCCCGTCTACGTCAAGCCCGAGAACCTCCAGCGCACCGGTTCGTTCAAGCTGCGTGGCGCGCTCAACTTCCTCGCCTCGCTCCCCGCAGCGACCCGCGCCCGCGGCGTGGTGACGCACTCCAGCGGGAACCATGCCCAGGGCGTCGCCTACGCAGCCCGCCACTTCGGGGTCGACGCCACCATCGTGATCCCCGAGGGCGCGCCGCGCGTCAAGGTCGACGGCACGCGGGCGCTCGGCGCCGAGGTGGTGCGGTGCGCGAACACGCAGGCCGCGCGTCACGAGACGGCGGAGGCCATCGCGCAGGCGTCCGGCGCCACGCTCGTTCCCCCCTACGACCACCCCTGGATCGTGGCCGGCCAGGCCACCGTCGGCCTCGAGATCGCCGACGACCTCCCCGACGTCGCCAACGTGCTGGTCCCCATCGGTGGCGGCGGCCTGTCGTCCGGGGTGGCGCTGGCGCTGGCGCAACGCGCGCCGGGCGCGCGCGTGGTAGGCGTCGAGCCCGAGCTCGCGGCCGATGCCCGCGCCTCGCTGCTGGCGGGCGAGCGCATCGCCTGGCCCGCCGAGGACGTGACCCGCACACTTGCCGACGGCGTCCGCACGCAGAGCATCGGCGAGCTCAACTTCCACGTCCTGCTCCGTCACCTCGCCGGCGTCCAGACGGTGCGTGAGCACGAGATCCGCCGCGCCACCCGCTGGTACGCACGCCGTGCCCGGCTGGTGGTCGAACCGACCGGAGCGCTGACGCTGGCGGCACTGCGGCGCCTGCTGGACGGCTCCGGTGACGGGCCCGTCCTCGCCGACGGCCCGACCGTGCTCGTCATCTCGGGCGGGAACGTCGACGACGATGTGCTGTGCAGCTTGTTGCTGGAGACGTCCGCGCAAGCCTGATCGCGGCGGCGCGCATTGTCCTCCAGGAAGCTCTGGATTATCCTGGGGGGGTGTCGGCACTCGTGGTCATGCTCCTTCTCGGCTTCCTGCTGGTGATCGCCGCGAGCCTCACGATCTGGGCCGCGCTGACCGTCAACGAGCACGCGGGCGCTCCGCCGCACGCCGCGGAGGCCGAGCGCCCGGCGACGCCGCTCGCCGGCGTCGAGCTCCCCAGCAACGACGACGTCCGCGGCGCGAGGGCCCGCGTGACGCGGCGCCCGACCGGAACCGACGATGCCTTCGATCGCTTCCTGCGCTCGGATCCCCGCCGCGACGAGACCGACTTCTGAGGTCGCCGCGTCACCGGTCCGGACGTTCGGGAGGGCGCGGCCTCGCTGGACCGGACGCGGGAGCCAGGTCTCGACGACCCGGCGCCGCGGTCGCGGTGAGCTGCCGGATCCTCGACCGGCGCCCGGCGAGGCGGACCAGCAAGTGGATCACCCCTGCGGCCAGCAGCGCGGCGACCACCACCAGCGTGGCCGGCAGCAGTTCGTTCATCCAACCGGGCTTCGCCAGCATCACCACCGCCAAGAACAGCATCACCATGCCGCCCACGAGCTTGAGCAGTCGTCCCTGACGCTCTTCTAGTCGGGTCACGCGCAGCGTCACCACGGCCGCGCCGAACAGCGCCAGCTCGTCGATCAGGAACACCAGGAGATAGACCAGCAGCAGGCCCCCGAATGCCGCCGGGCCCGGTTTCCACTGCACCATCAGGTCGGCCCACAGCATCGGGAAGCCCACCGTGCACGGCAGCTCGAAGACCGTGACACCGGCCGCCATGGCCGCGGTGGCGCCGAGCATGGCCACGGTGCTGCGTTCGCGTGCCATCACCCCGCGGATGCCTCGATAGATGCCGGGCTTGCTGCCCTCGGGGATCGTCAGCGACGGTCCCCGCCCCCACCAGACGTAGTCCTTGAGGTTGATCGCGGCGAACGTCAGCGCGATCAGTGCCACCCCCACACGCACCCACGGCAACATCGCCACCAGTGCGAGGAGGTTGACCAGGCCCGCCAGCAGCAGGGCGTAGACGGCGGCGGCGACCACCAGGAAGGTCGTGCCGATGAGCAGCACCTTGCGCCGCGAGCGGGTGTTGATGACCACCGCCAACAGTAGTGAGAGCACCCACAACGAGCATGGGTTGAAGCCGTCGATGAACGCGATCAGGGCAGTGGTGGCGAGCTCCGAGCGCCCCGCCAGCGCGACCTCGCCGATCAGCGGCAGCGTCAGCGGCTCGAGGGTCGCCGCGCTCGCCGCAGCGCCCGAGCCGGCCGCGGCGGTCGGCGACCCGGCCGGCGACCCGGCCGGCGACCCCGCAACCGACCCTGCGGCCTCCATCACGCGCAGCCACGGGTCGGGGCAGCCACGCTCCAGGCAGTCCGTCACCCGCGCCTCCACGCGCCGGGCCACCGCATCGGAGAAGCCGATGTAGACCTCGTCCCCGACCAGGATGGTGGGCACCGAGCCGGGCTCGAAGCCGAACGAACGTCCGGCGGCGGCGAACAGACGACGGTTGCCCTCGTCGTTGTACACCTCGAGGCTCCTCAGGGTGACGCGCTCGTCGGCCGCCAGGCCCTCCAGGAAGGGCTTGGCGACGGCACAATGCGGGCAGCTCTCGCCGTAGAACAGCACGATGTCGGCCCCCGCGGCGCGGGCAACCGGCCCCAGCAGCGCCACAGCCGCCAGCAGCGCCAGAGCCGGCCATGCGAGCGCGCGGCACCGCCGGGACGAACGCGCGCCCAAGGCTTCCTCGGTCGACGGCCGCCTTGGCCCCGCCGCGACCGGACGCGGACGACCCCAGTCGCTCCAGCGCATCGGACTCATGACCCAACGCTAGGCCGCCGCGACCCACCTCGTCGTCGGTCCCTCCTGGACACGCGCCGTAGGAGCTTGTCCGACAGCCCGCCGCACGCCGCGCCGCCACGATAGACTCGCCGGGTGAAGGCCCCCACCCGTCTGCAGCGGCTGGCCACGTTCAACGCCATCGGCGAGGCGTTGAACGCGGCGCCGACGTTCGCCGAAGGGGCGCCCGAGGCGCTCCGCCGGCTGCTCTCGCGTGTGGGTCTCAGCACCGGCTGGCTCTTCCTCTCCAACGTCGACGAGGGCGATACCCACCACGGCAGCTTCCGACTGGCCGCCTCCACCGGCCTGCCTCCGGCCCTGGAGCGCAACGACCTGGGCCCGCTGCGCGAGGCGGGGTGCGAGTGTCAACGGTTGCTCGAGCATGGGCAGCTCGATCGCGGCGTCAACATGGTGGCCTGCAGTCGGTTGCGGGACGCCGCCGGAGACACGGGTGGGCTGGCGATCCATGCCAGCGTGCCGTTGCCCGGACGCCATGGGCCCGTCGGCATCCTCAACCTGGCGGCGCCCGGCGAGAAGCGCTTCGACGAGGAGACGCTGGCGTTCCTTTCCGCGGTCGGCAGACAGCTGGCAGTTGCCTTCGAGCGCTCGCGCCTGCTCGACGAACGCACCCGGCACGCGCGCTACACCGCCACCCTGGAGGAGCGCCAGCGCCTCGCGCACGACATGCACGACTCCCTGGCGCAGCTGCTGTTCGCCGCCGACCTGTCGCTGAACGTGGCGGCGCGGCATCCGGAGGCCGACCGTCGCCAGGCCGCCCTCGCGGATGCGGGCGAGGCGGTGCGGGCCGCGCTCGGGGAGCTGCGCTCGCTGGTGGAGGTGATGCGCCCGGCGGACCTGTCGGCCGGGCTGCAGGCCGCGCTCGAGCGGCTGGCGCAACGCACCCGCGCCGCGCTTCGGGTGCAGCTCGAGACGGCGGCCGCCGAGCCGCCCCCCGAGGTGGCCGAGGTCCTCTACCGCGTCGCCCAGGAAGCCGTGCACAACACCCTCCGCCACGCCGACGCCGAGCACGTGTGGCTACGCCTGAGCGCCCCCGGCCCGGGCCTGCGCCTGAGCATCGAGGACGACGGCATCGGCTTCGGGACGGACCCAGCCGCCTGCGTCGGGCGCGGCTTCGGGCTCGCTGGCATGCGTGAGCGCGCCACCGCTGTTGGCGGCAGCGTGCAACTCGAGCACCGGCCGGGCGGCGGCGCCCGCGTCGTCGTCGAGGTCCCGTGGCAACCCGCGTCCTGATCGTCGACGATCACCCGGTGGTGCGGGCGGGTCTCCGTGCCTTCCTCGATCTACAGCAGGACTTCGAGGTCGTCGCGGAGGCGGGCTCGTTGGCCGAGGCTCGCGAGCGTGCCCGCCACCACGCCCCGGAGCTCGTTCTGCTCGACCTCCAGCTGCCCGACGGCAACGGCCTGACGATCATCGGCGAGCTCGCGCAGGTCGGCCGTGTGGTGGTCCTCACCAGCTTCCTCGACGAGGGCAAGGTACGGGAGGCGATGCGTAGGGGCGCCTCCGGCTACCTGCTCAAGCACGCGGGGCCGGACGCCCTGCTCGACAAGCTTCGCGCGGCCCTGCGGGGGGAGGTGCCGCTCGACCCCGAAGCGGTGCGCGCCCTGGCCGTGCCGATCGTCGATCCACTCGAGACGCTGACGCCGCGTGAGCACGAGGTGCTGGGCCTGATGGCCGAGGGGATGTCGAACAAGCGCATCGCCCGGCATCTCGGGATCAGCGAGAAGACCGTCAAGACGCACGCCGGCCACGTCTTCGCCAAGCTGGCCGTGGACGATCGGCTGCAGGCGGTGCTCGTCGCCAAGGAGTACGGTCTCTAGCTCACCGGGCGGGGCGGCGACCCTTCAGTGCGGGCCGCGGTCCATCGCCACCACCGGATCGACACTCTCGACGTTCAGCTCGATCACCGGCGGCGCCTCGCGCAGCATGCGCCGGCGCAGGTCGCGGGCCACGCCCGCCAGCATGCGCCGGGGGGTCATCATGGTGCGCGTCAGCCCGGTCCTGCCATCGGTCGCGGCGGACGCCAGCTCGAGCACGATCTCGGCCGGCACCGACGGATCCTCGCCCCACAACCGCAGTACCGTCGCGAACGGCCGCAGCCTCGACTCGTAACCCCGGACCGCGCGCACCTCCCCCACCAGATCGGTGAGCATCAGGCCGGGGTTGAAGGCGAACACGCCGACGCCGCGCCCCTGCGTCTCCCGGGCCAGCGCCAACGTGAACGAGCGCACCCAGGCCTTGGACGACGCGTAGGCGTTCTGGTTGACCACCGGACCGCGCTCGCCCCGACCCAGGATGTTGATGAGCTTGCCCCCGCCCAGCGCCAGGAAGTGGCGGCTGGCCAGCACCGAACCGAAGTAGACGCCGCGAACGTTGGTGTCGAGCACGCACACGAAGTCCTCGTCGGCGATGGCCGGCGTGGGGCCGTAGGCTCCGGAGACACCGGCGTTGTTGACCCAGACGTCGAGGCGTCCGAATCGCTCCAGCGCCGCGCCCAGCAGCGCCTCGTGGCCTTCCCTGCGCGACACGTCGGCCACCACGCCCTCCGCGACATCGGGGCCCAGCGCGGCGACGGCGTCGTCCACGGCGGCGGCCGTGCGCGAGCTCACCACCACGTGGGCGCCTTCCCGCACGAACGCCCTGGCGATGGCGAGGCCGAGCCCACGCGTGCTCCCGGTAACAACGGCGGTCTGCCCCTGCAAGCGCATCATGCTCTCACCCTACCTCCCGGCGCCGGCCTGCGACTTTGGTCGCACGCGCCCGTGCGACGCTCCGCCGAGGCGCCGGTCCCGGCGCGCCGCCGATACTTCGGGCCGGAGGTGCAGCCATGCCCTTGGAACATGCCCCCTCGACCGAGACGCTCTTCCGAAGCCTGCAACGCGACCGCGCACGGGACGCCCGGAACCACGCGCGCCAACAACGGGCGCGCGCGATCCTCCGCGGTGCTTCGGCCGGCCCGGCCGGCCACCGGCTCGCCGCGACCCTGCGACGCCTCCGGTCGGCGGCCGCCCGTGCTGCCGGCCGGGCCGGTGACATCGCTGGCGCTGTCGGTCACCCACACTCGACGCGTGAGAGCGCCATGCGCCTCCCGGCCTCGCATCCGGGGCTCGACAGCCACCGCTCGACGACCGCGGGCGTCCCCGGCAGGAGCTGCGCATGACCGCCACCGCCCGCGTGCGACCGCGCGCGCTGGTCACGGGCGCCAGCCGAGGGCTGGGCCTCGCGCTCGCCGGCCTCCTGTCCGAGCTCGGTTACGACCTGGTGCTCACCGCCCGGGGCGCGACCGCGCTCGAGCGCGCCGCCGCGGGCCTCCGCGGCGACGGCGCGGTGCACGCGCTCGCCGGCGACGTCACCGATGCCGGGCACCGCGCACGCCTCAGCGAGCGCGTCGGCGAGCACCTCGACCTCCTCGTCCACAACGCCTCATCGCTCGGGCCGAGCCCGCTGCCGGCACTGGCCGACGTCGACCTAGCGGCCGTCCGGAGCGTGCTGGAGACCAACGTCGTCGCGCCGCTCGCCCTCACCCAGGCGCTGCTACCGGCGCTGGAGCGTGCCGGCGGAACGGTGGTGGCCGTCAGCTCCGACGCGGCGCACGGCGGCTACCCCGGCTGGGGGGTGTACGGCGCCAGCAAAGCGGCCCTCGAGCTGATGGCGAGGACGCTGGCCGCCGAGCTCGAGGGGGTGTGCGTGGTGCGCGTCGACCCCGGCGACATGGCCACCGTCATGCACCAGCAGGCCTTCCCCGGACAGGACATCAACGACCGGCCGGCACCTGAGGCGACGCTGCCGTTCTGGGCGTGGCTGCTCGCCCAACGATCCGAGGACCTCGACGGACGCCGCTTCGAAGCTCAGGCCGATGCCTGGACCCTGACGGTCGAAACGGGCGCTGCGTGAGCGGCACGACCCCCGGCGTCGGCTCCGGCGTGGCGCGGGCGGTCGCGCCGCCCGCCACCTTGCCGGCGGAGCTGCGTGGCACCGACCGCGACGCGGTGCGCCTGCTGGTCACGGACCCGCACCGCCACCGCCACCTGTGCTTCCGCGACCTCCCGCAGGTGCTCGCGCCGGGGGACCTGCTGGTGGTCAACGACAGCGCCACGCTGCCTGCCAGCGTTCCGGCCGAAGGACCCGTCGGCCGGTTCCGCGTGAGCCTGTCCACGCGCTATGGGCCGCTCCTGTGGGTCGCCGAACCGCGCCGCAGCCACGCCGAGCCGGGACCGCTCCCGCTCGCCGCCGGAGCGATCGCCACGGTAGGGCACCGCCACCGCGTGCGGGTGCGCTTCGTCGCTCCCCACCCCGGGCTCCCGCGACTATGGTTCGTCGCCGCCGAGGCGCCCCTCGAGCCGGTCATGACCGCCGACGGCGAGCCCATCCGCTACGCCTACCTCGAGCGGCCCCAGCCGCTGGAGGCCTACCAGAGCATCTTCGCCCGCGTGCCGGGGAGTGCGGAGATGCCATCGGCGGCCCGTCCCTTCACCCATGCCACGCTCGCCGCCCTCCGGGCACGCGGGGTGGGCGTGAGCGCACTCACCCTCCACACCGGGGTCAGCAGCCTCGAGCTCGAGCCGCGGCAGGCCGAGCGCACCGGTCTCTACGCCGAACCCTTCGAGGTCGGCACGGCGACCGCCGAGCGCATCGACGCCACGCAGCGTGCCGGAGGTCGCGTCATCGCCGTGGGCACCACCGTCGTCCGGGCCCTGGAGACCGCCTTCGAACGGGGCCGCGTGCGGCCGATGCGGGGTTTCACCCGGCGCTTCGTGCGCCCGGGCGCGGTGCGCGGCGCGGTGGACGGCCTGCTCACCGGCTTCCACGAGCCCAGGAGCACCCACCTGGCGCTACTCACGGCCCTCGCCGGCGAATCGCTGGTGCGCGACGCCTACCAACAGGCGCGAGCGCGACCCTACCTGTGGCACGAGTTCGGGGACGTGCACCTGTGGCTGCCCGCGCGGGAGCCCGAGGCTGCACAATGAGGCTCGAGGAGGTCACGCATGCCCGGTCCTTGGTGTCCCCGCCCGTGGTGTCCCCGGCCGTGGTGTCCCCGGCCGTGAGCGCCGCCACCGCCTTCGCCTGTGCCACCTGCGGCACCCTGTACCCGGCAGCCGCGGTGCCGCCCGTTGCCTGCCCGATCTGCCAGGACGTGCGCCAGTACGTCCCGGAGACGGGGCAGCGTTGGACTACCCCGGTGGAGCTGGCCTCCCGCCACCGCAACGTCATCGAGCGGCTCGAGCCCGGTCTCTACGCGATCCGAAGCGAGCCGCGCGTGGCCATCGGGCAACGCGCGCTCCTGCTGCAGACGCCCGCAGGGAACGTACTGTGGGACTGCATCACGCTCCTCGACCGAGCCACCGTGGAGGGGGTGCGGGCGCTCGGCGGGGTGGACGCCATCGCCATCAGCCACCCTCACTACTACAGCGGCCAGCGGCTCTGGTCCGAGGCGTTCGATGCGCCGGTCTACCTCCACGGCGCCGACCGGGAATGGGTCGTCGACCCGCACCCACGCCTCAGACTCTGGGAGGGCGACGCCCAGAACCTGCTGGAGGGGGTGATGCTGGTCCGCGCGGGCGGGCACTTCCCGGGCGGCACGGTGTTGCACTGGGACGCCGGCGCAGGCGGTGCCGGAGTGGTCCTCTCCGGCGACATCCTGCAGGTCACCCCGGACCGCGGGGTGGTCGGCTTCATGTACTCGTTCCCCAACCACCTGCCCCTCCCATGGTGGGAGGTCGACGCCGTGGCCGACGCCGTCCTGCCGCTGGCCTTCGACCGGATCTACGGCGCGTTCGAGGGCGGGCGCATCGGCCAGGGCGCGCACGAGGCGGTGGAGCAGGGCCGCCGCCGCTACCTCCAGGCGCTCCGCGGCGAGTTGCCCGGTCTGCGCCCGCCGCCTCCGCACGCCTGAGCGCAAGCCGCCGTCGGCGTGCGACCACGGCGCGACCTCGCGGGCCGGATGCCGGCGCGGCGCCCCATCGCGCCGCACGCGAACGACGGAGCGGCCGCGCCCAGGGGCGCGGCCGCTCCGCACGATCATGCAGGCGTCGCCCGACTCAGGCGGGCGCCTGCGCCAGCTCGACGAGCTGGTCGTAGGCCGCCTGGGCCCGCGCGCGCAGCCTGGCGTTGTCCGCCTTGCCGGCCATCATGAGGTGCATGTTCATGTGCTGATCGACGTCGCCGAAGATGCTGTTGAGCGCCTCCACCTCGGCGCGCGAGCGCAGGGCGTCGTCGTCGCGGAACGTCTGCGTGTACATCGCTTCGAACTGGCGCTCGTCGATGACGCCCGTCAGGTACTGCTCGAGCATGTCGAGGTACGGCTTCAGGCTGGTGCCCGAGCTGCCGCTCTCGGCGGTGACCGGCGCCCCCTCGGGAACACGTTCGAAGCCCTCGGACAGGGCGTCCGGAGTGATGCCCCAGTTGTTGGCCTCGAACACCGGGGTGCCGTCCTTGAACAGGATGACCTGGGGCGACTCGTGGCGGAGCCCCGTCCTCTGGGCCACCAGGTCGCTCGCCGGCCGCGCCTCCACCACGCGGATGACACCGCACATCAGGTCCTCGCGGCCGGCCAACCGGTCTTCGAGGAACCCGAACCCCTGCATCGTCTTGTGGCAGGTCCCCGCCTTGAAGATGACGCTCGATGGGAAGCGGCCGATGAACGCCTCCACGGCCTCTGGACTGCTGAGTAGGACAACACGGTCATTGAGCATATTCGCTCCTCCTGCGCACCCTGATTGTAGGTGGACGGGCCGCCGGGGCGATGTCGTGTTGCACACCCTTCCCGGCGACCCGTTCGTTGACCGGCGGCAGGGCGCCTGATACACTCATCGGTGCCACCGACGGGACGGAGAGGTGTCCGAGTGGTTGAAGGAGCACGCCTGGAAAGCGTGTAGGTGGGCATTCCCTGCCTCGCGGGTTCGAATCCCGCCCTCTCCGCCAACTGCAAGGCGTGCGCAGCCGCCGAGCCCCGGTTCGGCGGCGCTGTCGTGGGCGCCTTCCCGCCGCTCCCCGGCGCGACATCGGACGCGCCTCCGGGAGCGGGTCCCGGAGGCGCGCGTCGAGGACCTCGCGGGCCCTCGTCGGAGTCGGCCGTTCAGGCCTGGGCCGCGGCTCCCTGGCTCACCTGCATGAGCGCTTCGGCGAAGGCATGCTCGGGCTGCGCGCCCAAGACGCGGGTCGCGTTGGCGCCGGTGACGATGGTGTCGGGCACGCCCGAGATGCGGTGCTGCTGGGACAGGGTGGGGAACTCGTTCGCTTCGATGCCCTCGGCGATGATGCGGTCGTTCACCAGGGCGAAGCGGAAGGCGGTGAGCACCGCCCGCGGGCAGTAGGGGCAGGTCGGCGTGACGAACGTCTGCAGGCTGATGGCGTCGTCGATCCCCTTGACGCTCTCGAGCGTGGGCGTGAGCTCCGGCTCGTCGCCACCGAGCATCAGCAGCGTCTCGAGCAGAGTGGTGAACTCGTAACCGCTGGGGATCCCCAGGAAGCGCATGTTGCTGCGCGTGGTGCCCTTGCGCCGGAACAGCGTCGTGGGCGCGCGCGTGATGCCGAGCGCCTTGGCTTCGTCGTCCGCGGCCAGGTTACGCTCGACGACCTCGACGTGGTCGTTGAGCTCGGCGACTTCCTTGAGCAGCTGGATCGTGGCGTCCTGCTCCCCTACCGGATCCTGCCCGGGCACGACGACCTGACCACCCTTGTAGACGATCATCTCCACGTCGTTCTGAAGGCCGCTCAGCGCGTCCCGGACCTGACCCCGGATGTCATCATCGAGAAAAGCCATGATTGGCTCCCTTCCATCCAAACTCACCTCGACTACGCTACCACATACCCCTAGTGGGTATCCAGTGGCGGGCGACAGCCCCGGTCTCACCCTCGTCATG
>Ga0307440_1001208_pt1 | contig 12679 bp, 11 predicted proteins | sample SalMarWE160410MG_FD_202150 | JGI IMG/M metagenome (GOLD analysis project Ga0307440, IMG submission 202150) | Salt marsh sediment microbial communities from the Plum Island Ecosystem LTER, Massachusetts, United States - WE1604-10 | ecosystem: Environmental > Aquatic > Marine > Intertidal zone >... | reverse complement strand
CCGGCTTCTGCTTCACACCCGCGTCGTCATCGTGACGACGTTCGTGCTTATCATCTTCGGGGCAGGGGGATATCTCGTTCTCGAGTGGAGCAATCAGTTGAGGTCACTTTCGCCCGGGCATCGGCTGCTTGCGGCTCTCTTTCAGTCGGTGACCACGCGGACGGCCGGCTTCAACACGATCGATCAAGCGGGGATGTACCCCTCCTCGAAGCTGTTCACCCTTATCCTGATGTTTGTCGGAGGTGCGCCCGGGTCGACCGCAGGAGGAATCAAGGTGACGACGACCGCGATCATCGTTCTCGCTGCAGTTCGAGGCGTCGGAAGCGGGGGCGAGATGACGGTCGGGAAACGGAAGATCGGTGGAGCGGCGATCGCCCGTGCACACATTTTCGCCGTGAAAGCGTTGGCCCTGCTGTTCGTTTGCATCTTCCTGCTGACGCTTACCGAGCTTCACGGGAGAGCAACGGAGATTACTTTCCTGCAGATTGTTTTCGAAAGCTTCTCGGCGTTCGGTACGGTGGGACTGTCCCTCGGGGCCACGCAACACCTGACGGCCCTCGGAAAGATCGTCATCATCCTGACGATGTTTGCGGGAAGAGTGGGATTGATATCATTTGCCATTCCAGGGGTGCGCGCAATGCACCCCACGATCGAATTTCCTGAAGGGGAGGTTCTCATCGGATAGATGAAGCAATTTGCCATCATTGGAGTCAGCAAGTTCGGCTACCGCGTGCTCGAAGAGCTCTCTCAGATCGATTGCGAGATCCTCATAATCGACAAGGACCGAGAGCTGATCGAGAAGCTCAAGGATCGCGTCTCTTATTCCTATATTGCTGACGTGCTCAACGAAGAGACGATCCGCAAGCTGGTTCCCTCAACCGTCGACGCGGCGGTGGTGGACCTCGGCGACCGAACAGAGGCGTCGATCCTGGTCACCAACTACCTGAAAAAGATCGGCGTGCACCGGATAATCGCAAAGGCCGAAACCGACGAGCACGGTGAGATCCTCGAGATCGTGGGAGCGACGCACGTCATCTTTCCGAACCGCGAAGCCGCGAAGCGCCTGACTCCCCTGATAGCCTACTCACAGCTGTTCAACTATCTGCCGATCAGCAACGGGCTGATCATTGCAGAGATCAAAGTGCCTGAGAAGCTCATCGGGATGACGCTGATCGAGGCCGATTTCCGCAGGGCATACAAGTTCAACGTCATCGCGATCAGGCGGGTGGATGAGGAAGAAGCGGGTTACTTCTTCTTTGATCCCGACTATCGGCTCCAGCGATCGGACATTCTTCTGGTCGCCGGCAACGAGCAGGATCTCACCGCTCTCGTGGGAGACGCACCGATGAAACGGCGCAAAGTGCTCGGAAACCTCTTCCACAACCTTCTGCGACGAGATCGTAGGTGACGCCTCCCAGTCGGTTGGGCATCCGTCGCGGGCACTGATCCGTCGGGCTCCATCGATGTATGATATTTCAGAGTTGTACCGATTGACAGTCTGCTACAATCATGCAAATATAAATACTACTATTTCGATAGAAATAATAGTATTGGATGTCGTTCATGAAGCTTTCCACACGGAGTCGCTACGGAGTTCGTCTCATGGCTTTTCTCGCACTGCGGTATGGACATGGTCCCGTCTTGCTGCGAGAGGTGGCGGAACGCGAGGCGATCTCCGAGAAGTACCTGGGTCAAATCGTCATTCCGCTGCGCTCGGCGTCACTTCTACGATCGGTGCGTGGGGCACGCGGAGGGTACGAGCTGGCGCGAGAGCCCCGAGAGATTTCGGTCAAAGAGATCGTGGCGGTGCTCGAGGGCGGGCTCGACATCGCCGACAGCGAGAAAGAACAGGAAAACGGGTCGACCCTGTCGGCGTTGATCATCCGAAGGGTCTGGGATGATCTTTCCGATGAGATTTCGCGTCTACTTTCTGAGATAACGCTCGATGAAATTGTCCACTGGGTGCGAGAGGGTGGCGAGAGCCCGGCAATGTACAACATCTAACGGAGAGGGAGGATACGATGAAGGTAGCCAAGAACATCACCGAGCTGATCGGCCGCACGCCGCTCGTTCAACTCAACAAGCTTCCGGGAGCAGAAAACGCGCGCGTCCTCGCAAAGCTGGAGTACTTCAACCCCTGCTCGAGCGTCAAGGACCGTATCGCTTTCGCAATGATCGAAGATGCCGAACGAAAGGGACTGATTGACCACGAGACGGTAATTGTGGAACCAACGAGCGGCAACACCGGAATCGGTTTGGCGTTCGTCTGCGCGCAACGAGGATACCGGCTCGTCCTGACTATGCCCGACAGCATGTCGGTCGAGCGGCGCAAGCTCTTGAGTCGGCTCGGCGCCCAAATCGAGCTGACCCCGGCCGAGAAAGGGATGCCGGGATCGATCGCCCGGGCCCAGGAGCTGCTCGGAGAGTACCCAAAGAGTTACATGCCACAGCAATTCCGAAACCCTGCCAACCCGGAGGTTCACCGCAAGACGACTGCCGAAGAGGTCTGGAACGACACCGACGGTGAAGTGGATATCTTCATCGCCGGCGTCGGGACCGGCGGCACTCTCACAGGGGTGGGCGAGGTACTAAAGAAACGCAAGCCGGAGGTGAAGATCGTCGCGGTCGAGCCGGCAACCTCACCGGTGCTTGCGGGAGGCTCGCCCGGCCCGCACAAGATACAGGGTATCGGAGCAGGTTTCATTCCGGAGGTGATGAACCTGACAATCATTGACGAAATTCTTCCGGTAGACAACGAACATGCCTATCAGATGAGTGAGCGACTCGCTCGGATAGAGGGTATTCTGGCCGGGATTTCCAGCGGAGCGGCGGCATACGCGGCCCTCGAGCTCGCCAAGCGTCCGGAGAACGCGGGACTCACGATAGTCGTAGTGTTCCCGGATACGGGGGAGCGGTACCTGTCGCTCTATTAGTCTCGCTCCGATTTCGCCTTATCATGGGAAAACAAACCTCGCGAAGCGAGGAGAGAAGGGAGTACGAAATGGGCAATCAATATAAGTTCGAAACGTTGGCACTTCATGGGGGGCATCGGCCGGATCCGGCCACCACTGCGTTGGCAACACCGATCTATCGGACGACGGCGTATCAGTTTAAGGATACGAAGCATGCTGCGAACCTGTTCGCGCTGTCGGAGCTGGGCAATATCTACACGCGAATCATGAATCCGACGCAGGACGAGCTCGAGCGGCGGGTCGCGGAGCTCGAGGGCGGTGCTGCGGCGGTGGCCCTCGCATCGGGGACCTCCGGTGTGTTCTACAGCATCATCAATATCTGCAGTCAGGGCGACGAGGTGGTCAGCGCGAACAATCTCTACGGCGGAACCTTCACGATGTTCAACAATATCTTGCCGCAGTTCGGAATCAAGGTTCACTTTGTTGACCCGAGCAAGCCCGAGAATTTCCGATCGTCGATCACCGAGAAGACGAAAGCGGTATTCGTCGAGTCGATCGGGAACCCCGTCCTCGACGTCGTCGATTTCGAGGCTGTCGCGAGGGTGGCACACGATGCGGGGCTTCCGCTCATCGTCGATTCGACCTTTGCGACGCCCTATCTCCTTCGCCCGATCGACTACGGCGCGGATATCGTGGTCCACTCGCTGACCAAGTGGATCGGCGGCCATGGTACCGGAATCGGCGGGATCGTCGTCGACGCGGGCAAGTTCAATTGGAACTCGCCGAGGTTCCCTCTCCTTACCGAACCGGACGATAGCTATCACGGTATCTCGTGGGCCAAGGATCTTGGCGATCTGAGCCCCATCGCGTTTGCGCTTCGCCTACGAGTCATTCCGCTTCGCAACCTCGGAGCCTGCATCTCACCGGACAACGCTTGGATCTTTCTCCAGGGGATCGAGACGCTGCCTCTGCGAATGGAGCGACACAGTCAGAACGCTCTGGCGGTGGCAAGACACCTGAAAGGACATCCGAAGGTGGACTGGGTCCGTTATCCCGGGCTCGAGGGCGATCCGGCGAACGCCCTCGCAAAGAAATACCTGAGCCGCGGGGCGGGTGGTATGGTCGTCTTCGGCATCAAAGGTGGTGCCGCCGCCGGCGCAAAGTTCATAGAGTCGTTGAAGCTCTTCTCGCATGTGGCAAACGTGGGCGACGCGAAGAGCCTCGCGATTCATCCGGCAACCACCACCCATTCGCAGCTCTCCGAACAGCAGCAGCGCGACGGTGGGCTCGTGCCTGAGCTCGTTCGGCTATCGATAGGTATCGAGCACATCGATGATATAGTCGCCGACATCGAGCAGGCGCTCGGATAGCCGACTCGATCATCTGTCCGCGTTCTACGATCAGCTCTATGACAGGGCAGCACGGGAGAACTGAGCGTCAGGAAAGCTCGCTGACGAGGTCCGACGGGAGTCGAGCATCATCATCTACAGGATGCCGAACCGCTCGAATGCCTCCGAGGCGAGCATTCCGTTTTCTATGGCTCCTTTGACCTTTTTTTCCGACCTCGCCTTCTCGATCGCTTTGGAGAGGACCTCGGTCGATGCTTCACTCGGGACGATCATAACCCCGTCTGCGTCGGCGACGACCAAGTCGCCGGGCTCGATTCTCACCCCGTTTATCTCGATCGGAATGCGAAAGTCGAGCACGGCTCCCCGTCCGCGCTGGTCCTGAGAGTATGCACCTCGGGCGAAGACCGGATAGCCCATCTCGCGAATCGCGGCGATGTCCCTGGCATATCCGTCACAAACCGCCCCTACTGCTCCGCGAGCGGCCATTGCGGTGCACATGAGCTCCCCCACCAGGGCATATCGTCGTCCGCCACCGGTGCAGACATACACCTCCTGCGGTTTCAGATCGTCGAGGGCCTTGAGCATCAGGCCGAACGGGGAGGGACCGGCGGGTTCCCGGAACACGTCCGCCTCCAATACGGGCATCGCCCGTCCTACGAGAATACCCGGCGATCGACCGCCGGAAACTGGTTGAATCTCGGGGAAGAGGAATTGGCGGCGGAAACCGAGCGTGTCGCAGACGTCCCCTACAACTGCCGTGTAGAGCTCCCGTCGAGCTGTTTCGAGAAGGGTCTCTTGGCTATCCGGTGGCGTCGTCATGTCCATCTCCTCTCTTTCCTCCAGCCGTTTTCTCTGTGTGTCCGATCGACATCACCGTTTCGTCGAAGTGATCGGTCATTGCTTGGCGTGCTCCCGCAGGATCTCGCGCGGCTATGCAGGCGACGATGCGCTCGTGAAGCAAGCGTACCGATACCAGCTGACGAGAGTTGAATCTGCGAGAAAGGCCCTCCCGACTGACTTCGGTTATCACGTCACGGATCGAGCTGAGTATGCGAAACATCATCTCGTTGTGGGTAGCCCGGGCGATGGAGAGGTGGAGCTCGGCGTCATGATTCCCGAACAACTCGATCTGGGAGATGGTCTCGGTCATCGCGCGAAGCGTGGCCTCCATCGTCACCACCTCTGCCGCAGTGCGTCTCTGCGCGGCGAGCCCGGCTGCCTGGATTTCGAGTGCCTGCCGGATCTCCATGAAATCGGCGATCGAGGAGATTTCAACGTGAACCGCGTGATGAAAATAGTCGATGAGCGGTTCATTCGTCACCGAGCGAACTCTGGCCCGCTTGCCGTTCTTGAGCTCGACCACCCCTTTCGCCTCGAGAGATTTGAGGGCCTCCCTGATGACTATCCTGCTGACTCCGAACTCATCGGCCATCTGTGAGATGGAGGGCAGCTCGTCGCCGGGCTTGAGTGCACCGGACTTGATCGGCTCGGAAAGTCGCTCGAGGAGTTGTCCGACGAGGGTTACCGGGTGAATCCTTGCCAAGCGCAATCTCCACTGTTGTCGATCCTAGAAATGCCGAAGTTGACACCTATCATACTATATGATAGCATTACAGCTTACGATACCACACCCCTTCGAGGTCGTCAAGCCGGCCGGACCGGGGGCGGAGGCGATAGGCGACGCGTGGTAACCACAGAGCTGAAAGGGAAGAACATTCTCGTGACCGGTGGAACGGGCATCGGCGTCGGGGCCGGCATCTGTCGTGCGGTGCACGAGGCCGGCGGGAAGCTGATCATCAACGGTCGAAGGCGTGAGGCGCTCGATGCTGCCGTGACCCGTTATCCCGGCTCAGTTGGGGCCCTCGGTGATATCCGCGACCCGATGCAGGTCGAGGAGATATTCAGAACGGTTGAGGGACGATGCGGGACGGTAGACGGGCTCGTGAACAACGCCGGAGTAGGTCTCAGCAAGCCGGCGCACGAGGTCGAGGAGAGTGAGTTCGACGACCTGTTTTCAGTGGATGTGAAGGCTGCCTGGCTCATGACGCGAGCCTTCATCCGAAGACTTCTCGCCGCAAAGAGGGGCGGCTCCATCGTGAACGTATCATCGGTCCATGCGCAGGCGACCATGCCCCGCTACTCTCTTTACGCCGGAGCAAAGGCCGGAATCGAGGGGCTCACACGCGGCCTCGCCTACGAGTACGGCGAATACAACATCCGCTGCAACGCGATTGCGCCGGGCTACGTACACGCCGAGCAGAATTACGACCTCATCCGAACCTGGACCGAGGACCCTCAGGCGTGGGTGCACCAACACACCGAGAACCATCAGGCGTTGCCCTTTGAGATAACCCCCGAAGACTGCGGAGAGCTTGCGGTGTTCCTGTTGTCGGAAAGGAGCAGGTGTATAACGGGGCAGACCGTGCGCATCGACGCCGGGATGACGACGATGCTCTACAACAGGGATTTCCTACAGTAGGCGAGGTAACATGCGCGATCGGATACGAAGCTTCGAGTTCCATGAAGTTCTCGTCCGGGCGGTCCCGGGCAGGATAAACAGCGCCGACATGGACAAGCCGCTGCACAAGCTATCCGTTGGGAGGAGGCCCGGGTGGTCGGTCCAGTTCGACGAGTTGCCGAAGCTGTTGTGCGAGATGACTCTCGAGGACGGAACGGTCGGCATCGGTGAGTTCTACCGCGACCACGACTGGAGGACGGTCGAGTCGGTCGCGCGATCGCTCATCGGGAGATCACTCGATGACTTTCCCCTCCAGGCTCTACCGATTCCGTGGTGTCGAGAGTACGACGGCTTCGAGTGTGCAGTCTGGGACGCATATGCAAAGCGTCTCGGGATTCGTCTCGTCGATCTTCTCGGCGGGGCTGTGCGGGAGGAAGTGCGGGTCGGGGCATGGTCGGGGCACAGACGTCTCGACGAGGTGGGCGCCCTCGCCGAAGGATTCGCTGCCGAAGGGTTCGACTGTATAAAGTTCAAGTGTGACCTCGACGACGATGTCGTGGGATGGTGTCGATCAATCTCTGCTGCAGCTCCAGGCATGCAGGTGATCCTCGACCCGAACGAACGGTGGTGCAACTCCGGAGAGACTCGACGGAGAATTGCGGGACTTGCCGAGATCGGCAACGTGCTCTGTCTCGAGGATCCGATCCCCCGTTGGATGTTGCAGGAGATGGCGGACCTTCGAAGAACGTCCCCCGTTCCGATTGTCCTCCATGTGTCTCTACCGTACGTTGTCCACGGGCAGCGGACATACGACGCGATCAATGCCGTGAGCCATCGGGCGGTCGATGGATTCAACTTCAACGGGGGGTTGGCAAACTTCCAGCGGCTCGACCATATTGCCTCAGTTGCGAACCTGCCGTGCTGGCACGGCTCGGAGATCGATCTCGGTATTCTCGAGGCGATGTACCTTCATTCCTGTGCAGCAGCAGAAAGCTGCAGCTGGCCGAGCGACATCTTCGGACGACTTGTGCGCAGCCACGATCTCCTTCGCGAGCCGCTCACAATCGATCCGCCGATTGCCAAGCTGCCGAAGGGACCGGGACTCGGCGTAGAGCTCGATCGCGAAGCACTCGCCGCCCATCGACGACGAGAGATGAGGATCGATTCGAGCGAATGAGACGAGCCTGCCGGGAAGCTCACCGCACGGTCGACGGAGTCGCTCTGAGGCAGTTCGCTGAAAGCAGTTGATGAAGCAAGGAGAAAGAAGATGGGCAAGATGACCGGGGACGGTTTCGGGAAGCGCGTGCCATCCGGAGCGCGGCAGCACGCCACTGCGGGTCCCTATTCACCAGTCCTCGAGGTGTCGGGGCGCACGATCGTCGTAACCTCCGGGCAGGCCTCGATTGACTCCGAGGGAAAGGTCATTGGGGTAACGATTGAAGAGCAGACGGAGCACACGATCGCCAACTGTCGACGTCAACTCGAGTCTGCGGGATGCGGTTTGGAGGACGTATTCAAGGTCAACGTCTATCTCACCGATCTCGACCGGTGGTCTGATTTCAATAAGGTCTACGAGCGCTTGATCCCAGAACCGCGCCCTGTGAGAACCGCGGTCCAGGTAGGGCTGCTTCCCGGGCTCCTCGTCGAAATCGAAATGTGGGCAATACTCAGGTAGCAACCATGAAGTGGAAAGAAATGACGGCCGTGGAGCTGAGAGCTCTGGATCGAAAGGTCCCGTTGCTGCTTCCCGTCGCTGCAGTCGAACAGCACGGGCCGCACCTTCCGACTGCAACCGATTCGATGATAGCCGAGCACCTCTGCCTCACGGCGGAGGCAGAGCTCTCAGAGACGGTGCTCCTCCTTCCGACCGTGACGGTTGGCTGCTCAGGTCACCACCTCGATTTCGGGGGGACTCTGTCCGTGGACCATACGACTTTCATCGCCTACGTTTCGGGGATTCTCGATTCGGTCGCCGCTGCCGGCTTTCGCGATATCGTAATCTTCAACAGCCACGGCGGCAATCAAGCTGCAGCTCAGGTGATGGTCGAAAGCTGGGGTATGTCGCATCCGAAATGCCGCGTCGTCCTGCTCACCTGGTGGAAGCTTGCAGGTGAGGCATTGTCGGCGATTACCGAGACAGGACCCGGAGGGGTCGGACATGCCGGAGAGTTCGAGACGTCGTTGATGCTCGCGATCGCGCCCGATTTGGTGCGACACGATCGAATCGAAAAAGGCGGGAATCTCCCTACGTTCCCGTGGGCCGAGTCGGACATGATTCGAGGAGCGCAGGGCCTTCTCCACAGGCCGGTTCGGGGGATGACCTCAAACGGAGTCTTCGGCGATCCCACCGCCGCGTCAGCGGAGAAGGGCAGGAGAATCGCCGAAGCTGTCGTAGATAGGCTCAAGACGGTTATTGCTGACCTCGGACGGGGATGAGGGGCGTTCCTGACACGCGAGCAGAAATCGGACCTATGCCGCCACTTGCATTACAATCGAGGCAGAGGCTATCGCCACAGATGGACGCGGGTTTGAGGGCTATCTCGATCTTCCCCACCTATCCTTCTTCTGCGGCTGTAGGGTACCTCTTCGACCCGACGAAAGCCTGTCTCGAGCCTCCTGTGTATAGGGCGACCTTTTTTTGGCGCAGGCGAACCGCAGAATCGCAACAGCGCCTCCTCTATCCATCTCGACAATGGCCACGAAACGACACCCATAGTTGAAGCTGCGCCGATAGGAGTAGCATGATGAAAAGAGAGTTCCATCTTCCAAACGCTCGACTATCGGTGATCGTCGTCATTGCTTCACTCTTCGCGGCATGCAGCCAATTTACCCTCTACGACAAGTTCAGCAGCATAGACAAGAACCAATCATCGAACAACCTGGTAATCTCACCAGCTTCAGCGCTCGTCACGACGGGAACGACTGTCACCTTCACTGCCTCGGGTGGGAGCGCGCCCTACGCTTTTGAAGTGGTCTCAGGCGGCGGGACCGTCAACTCCACGACCGGTGTCTACTCGTCTCCGGTGACCGTGGGAAACGCCGTTGTTCGTCTTTCCGACGCGACCGGTGCAGCAGTGAACGCGGCAGTGATAGTTATCGCGGCCGGGGGCTCCGCTCGACTCGCCATCAGCCCTCAGACGGTGAGCGTGTCCTTGGGATCGAACCTTACATTTGCGGCCTCCGGAGGCACCCCTCCCTATTCGTACGCGATAACGCAGGGCGCCGGGTCAATTGATCCGATCACAGGTGTCTATGCGACCCCCGCTTCGACGGGATCGGCCACCATTTCGGTTGCCGACAGCGCCTTCAGCGTACGTTCGGCGGACGTGCAGATAGTGGCGCTTGGTGGGGGGCTCGCAATCACGCCGATGTCAGGCGTTATCGGAGCCAACACCTCCTTGACCTTTACCGGCTTCAACGGGGTGCCTCCCTACACGTTCAGCATCGTCGCCGGCGCCGGGACGATCAACGGAAGCTCGGGCGTCTACCACGCGCCCGGGACGGCCGGGACGGCCACCGTGCGTCTGGCCGACAATGTCGGCTCAACGAGCGAAACCGCGGTCACGATCATTGCTCCTCCCTCTACGGTGGCAATTCGCCCGGTTGCACCGGCGGTATCCGTCGGAGGGACCGTGAACTTCACCGCAAGCGGAGGCTCGCCGCCCTACAGCTTCTCGGTTCTCGGCGGCGGAGCGGGCGGAAGCGTCAACGCGATCTCCGGTGCGTACGTTGCACCGATTTCCCCCGGAAACGATACCGTACGCGTGACCGATGCCTTCGGTGGAATCAGCAACGGCGAGGTAACGGTCGTGGCAGCGTCGCAGCTGGTCATCTCACCCTCGACATTGACGATCAGCGCCGGAAACACCTACCAGTTTGGCGCAAGCGGCGGTGTCGTTCCATATATCTTCACTTTATTTTCGGGTGCCGGTTCGGTGAATGGTGGTGGCCTGTACACGGCAGCTGCAGTCTCGTCGACTGACATCGTACGCGTCACGGACAATGTTGGCTCCACGAGCGACGCGGCTATCTCAGTCGTTTCTGCCGGTCCTCTTGCAATCAGCCCGACTTCCGCAGCTGTTCCTGAGGGCGGCACAATCACCTTTGCCGGCTCCGGCGGCTCCCCGTCCTACATCTTCAGCGTTTCCGCGGGGACCGGCTCTATCGGAGCATACTCCGGAACCTACACTGCGACGGGCTCGGTCGGCGCTTCAGCTGCAACCGTGAAGATTTCCGACGCCACCTCCTTCTCTGTGACTGCAACCGTCGACGTCGTTCCCGCTGCTCCTTCGTCACTGGTCGCAACCGCAGTCGGAACCCACGAGATCGATCTGACATGGACGAATAACTCGAGCGCTGCCGGCGGCGTTGTCATCGAGCGCAAAGAGGGCAGCAACGGCACGTATGGAATTGTGACTACCGTCGGTCCTGCCGTGAACAGTTATCAAGACAACCCGAGCTCTCCCGCACTCAGCCCGAAAACGCTCTATGTCTATCGCGTTCGCGCGGTGGCGGGACCGCTGGATTCACCGTATTCGAATGAGGCTTTCGATGTGACGCTTTGATGGGACCGTCGCCGTGCCGCCACGTGCGGCCACTTGACCTTCGGTCAGCAACCTAGTAGATTCTCAGTTGCTGAACGAAGAGATCCCTCCGCGCCCGGTGGTGTGTTGAGAGCCCAATGCCGCTCTCATCGCTCCATTCGACCAGCGGCGCGATCAGTTGTCCTGCCTACCTTCTTGCTCTCGAGAGCGTAGTCCAGTCCACTTCTTCATACGCAAAATACGACTCATTGGGTTTCAACGGAGAGACCCATCAAAGGATATCTATGGATTCTACGATTACGACTACGTTTCGTGAGCTGGGCCTTCAAGAGGATTTGCTCGAACAACTTGCGCGTCAAGGCTTCGAGGTACCGACCCCGGTCCAGACTGAGGCGATCCCCTCAGTTCTTGCCGGGAGGGACCTTCTTGCGTCTGCACAAACAGGAAGCGGTAAGACCGCTGCATTCTCTCTTCCCATCATCCAGCTCCTTTCCTCCGAGCGCGGGAGACCGGAGCCGCATCGCCCGAGAGCGCTGATCCTCGCCCCAACCCGCGAGCTCGCGGGCCAAATAGGGGATGTTATCAAGATATTCACCAAAGGCGGCAGGATATCGAGCACGGTAATCTATGGGGGCGTCGGAAAACATCAGCAGATACATGCCCTTCGCCGCGGTATCGATATTGCGATTGCTACTCCGGGGCGGCTTCTCGACCTGATGGGGGAGGGCGCGGTGAGCCTCGATCATGTGAAGATAATCGTTCTCGACGAGGCTGATCGGATGCTCGATATGGGTTTCATACCGGACGTCGAGCGAATCATCAAGCGCCTACCCGCAGTTCGTCAGTCGCTGTTCTTCTCCGCCACTCTCCCGGCCGCAGTTGTGCGACTTTCCGGTGAGATGCTCACCGACGCTGTGAGGGTTCGCGTCGAGACAAACGAGACGACGCGACCGCGGATTGACCAGCAGGTAATGTTCGTCGCCCGCGAGGACAAGCGCGCCGTGCTCCGAATGATACTCTCCGAACGAGACAGCTTTCGCGCTCTGGTCTTTACCCGTACGAAGTACCGGGCCCGCGATGTCGCCCGTTACCTCGCAAAAAACGGCATCGCTTCGGACGACCTGCACGGGGACAAGAGCCAGAACGCACGGACGCGTGCTCTTGCGGACTTCCACAGCGGGAGAATCCAGGTTCTTGTCGCTACCGATATAGCCTCACGCGGTATCGACATCGACGACATAGACCACGTCATCAACTTCGAGCTGCCGAACGAAACCGAAAGCTACGTTCATCGCATCGGACGAACGGCGAGAGCCGGCAAGGCTGGAATTGCCCTCTCACTCTGCGATGCCACCGAGCTGGGGAGCCTCTCGTCGATTCAAAGGGCGCTGGAGCAAGCGATACCGGTCTATTCCG
>Ga0307440_1001207_pt1 | contig 12685 bp, 10 predicted proteins | sample SalMarWE160410MG_FD_202150 | JGI IMG/M metagenome (GOLD analysis project Ga0307440, IMG submission 202150) | Salt marsh sediment microbial communities from the Plum Island Ecosystem LTER, Massachusetts, United States - WE1604-10 | ecosystem: Environmental > Aquatic > Marine > Intertidal zone >... | reverse complement strand
CGGCGATGGGCTCGGCATCCGAAGGAACCTGACGGACGCCGCGCTTGACGTCGCCGACCGACCCTCCGCGGTAGGCGGAGAACTCCCAGTACAGCGCGCGGTAGAGCGGATGCTCGGCCAGGTTGGGGTCGGCGGCGATCGCCTGCCGCAGGGCCGGCATCCCGTTGTCGACGCCGTCCTCGGCGTAGAGCGCGTACACCGCCGCCAGATGCAGCCAGAACTGGCCCTGGGCCCCCCGCCCGTACGGCCGCCGCGCGGCGTCTTCCAGTAGGGCGAAGGCCACGTCGTATTGACCCTCGGCCAGCGCCCGCTGCGCCGGCTCCAGGTCGACCGAACGCGACCTGCGGAACATCACGCCGTCACGCTACCACGGGCCTTCGTGCCGAGCGATGGTAAACGCCGCACAGTGGCGCTTTCCTGGGATCAGAGCCAGGGCACCGTCCGCGGCCCCTCGCCGGGCGCGACCCCCGGCCGGGCGCGGTGGAACCCCTCCACGCTCAGCCGGCGGGTGAACCGCGCCATGAACTGGAGCACCGACAGCGCCTGCGTGCGGTGCTGCGCCATCGCCCGCAGCTTGGGCTCCAGGAAGGCGCCGGCCTCGACAACGTGCGTCGGAGCCAGGTGTCCGGCGCGGATGACCTCGGGGTCCAGGAAGCCGGGCCGCGCCGGGCCGTCGTAGGCGCCGTCGCTGGCGAAGTAGTAGAGCCGCTCGACGGGGACCGTGGCAACGTCGACCGCCTTGCGCGCCAGCCGGTGCGCAGTGACGTGGTCGGGGTGGCCGTTGCTCCCGTTGGGAGGGAAGGTGAGCACCACCTGCGGATGCGTGCGCTCGACCACCTCGACCACGCGGGACAGGAGCTCGTCCTGGTCCAGCGACTGCAGCCCGGCATGGACGGGGATGCCGCGATCGGCATCGGGGACGAAGTCCGGATAATCGAGCACGGTGACGTCCTCGACACCGAGCACGGCCAACGACGCGCGCAGCTCGGCCTCGCGCACGTCCGGCAGATCCGTGCGCGGGCACAGGTCCAACGATCTCCCGGCCCGACCCCGGGTCAGCGTCAGGGTCGCGACCCGGCGGCCGTGCGCGGCCATGCGGGCGAAGAGAGCGCCGCATCCGAAGACCTCGTCGTCCGGATGAGGAACGATCAGAAGCAGGTCGGTCATGGGACCGATGATACCCATCGCCCCGCGACGGACGTCGCGGCCGCGCCGTGCGGGCCGGCCACGACGTCGTCTCGGCGTCAGTTGGTCGGCGCTGGCTCCTCCGTCCGGAAGCGGAAGCCCGTGTCGCCGACCTCCACCACCACCCGGTCGCCGTCCTGTACGTCACCGGCGATGATCGAACGCGAGAGTGGCGTCTCGATGTACTGGCGCACCGCCCGCTTCAGCGGTCGGGCCCCGAACACCGGGTCGAAACCGAGCCGGGCGAGCTCGTCCATGGCGGCCGGGGTCAACTCGAGCCGGATGTGCCGGTCGGCCAGTCGGGCGCGGACCTGGTCGAGCTGGATGGCGGCGATCGCCGCCACCTGATCGCGCCCCAGCGCGTGGAACACGATGATGTCGTCGACGCGATTGAGGAACTCGGGTCGGAAGTGCTCCTGCAGCAGCCCGAGCACGGTGGCACGGAGCTGTGCGTCGTTGGCACCCGCCCGGCTGGCCTCCAGGATCTGGGGGCTGCCGATGTTGCTCGTCATGACCACGACCGTGTTGCGGAAATCGACCGTGCGCCCGTGGGCATCGGTGAGACGGCCGTCGTCGAGCATCTGCAGCAGGGCGTTGAAGACGTCGGGGTGCGCCTTCTCGATCTCATCGAAGAGGATCACGCTGTACGGGTGGCGCCGCACCGCTTCGGTGAGCTGTCCGCCCTCGTCGTAACCGACGTAGCCGGGAGGCGCCCCGATCAGCTTGGCCACCGTGTGCTTCTCCATGTACTCGCTCATGTCCAGTCGGATCATGTTGTCTTCGGTATCGAAGAGCTGTTGCGCCAGCGCCTTGGCGGTCTCCGTCTTCCCCACCCCGGTCGGCCCCAGGAAGATGAACGAGCCGATCGGTCGGCGCGGATCGGCCAACCCTGCGCGCGAACGGCGGATGGCGTCGGCCACCGCGTTGATCGCCTCGTCCTGGCCTACGACGCGCTCGTGGAGCGCGCCTTCGAGCTCCAGCAGCTTCTCGCGCTCGCCCTCGATGAGCCTCGAAACGGGGATGCCGGTGGCGCGCCCAACGACCTCGGCCACCTCGTTCTCCCCCACTTCCAGGCGGACGTAGCGGGCGCCCTCGAGCCGCTCGCTCAGCTCACGCAGGCTGCGCTCGAGCTTGGGGAGCTCCCCGTAACGCAGCTGCGCCGCCTTCTCGAGGTCGTACTCACGCTCGGCCCGGTCGATCTGCGTACGCACCTCCTCCAGTTGCTCCTGGTTGGCACGCAGTTCCTCGAGTACGCTTCGCTCGGCCTCCCAGTCCGACTGGGCACGCTCGATCTGATCCTCGATAGCGTGGAGTTCCTCCTCGATGCGCGTCAGCCGCTGTGCGGAGTCGGGATCGGCCTCCCTGCGGAGCGCTTCCTGCTCGATCTCGAGCTGAAGCTTGCGTCTGCGAAGACCGTCGATCTCCTCGGGCAGGCTGTCGAGCTGAACCCGGATGCGGCTGGCGGCCTCGTCGATGAGGTCGATGGCCGAGTCGGGCAGGCGCCGATCGGCGATGTAGCGCTGGGCCATACCGGCCGCGGCGATGATGGCGGGGTCGCTGATGCGCACCCCGTGGTGGACCTCGTACTTCTCCTTGAGCCCGCGCAGGATGCTGATGGTCTCCTCCACGCTTGGCTCGTCGACCAGGATGGGCTGGAAGCGGCGCTCCAGGGCGGCATCCTTCTCGATGTCGCGATACTCGTTGAGCGTGGTGGCCCCGATCATGCGGAGCTCGCCGCGCGCCAGCGGCGGCTTGAGCATGTTGCCCGCATCGACCGCGCCCTCGGCCTTGCCGGCGCCCACGATGGTATGCAGCTCGTCGATGAACAGCAGGATCTCGCCCTTGGAGCGCACCGTCTCCTGGATCACACCCTTGAGTCGCTCCTCGAACTCGCCGCGGTACTTGGCGCCCGCCAGCAGGCTGCCCATGTCGAGCTGGATGATGCGCTTCCCCTGCAGCCCCTCGGGCACGTCCTTGTGGACGATACGTTGCGCCAGGCCCTCGGCGATGGCCGTCTTGCCGACGCCGGGCTCGCCGATCAGCACCGGGTTGTTCTTGGTGCGGCGCAGCAGGATCTGGATGGCGCGCCGGATCTCCTCGTCACGACCGATCACCGGGTCGAGCCCGCCCTCACGGGCCCGCTGCGTGAGGTCGATGCCGTAGCGCTCGAGGGCCTCGAAGCTCGACTCCGCCGTGCGGCTGTCGACGTTCTTGCCGCCGCGGATGGCCAGCGCCGCGTCGCGCAGCGCCGCCGCCTCGGGCAGCACCCGCACCGCGGGGCCCCCCTTCTCGCGCAGCGCCACCAGCAGGGCGTCGGCCGCCACGAAGCCGTCGCCCCACTCGCGGGCGACCTGTTCGGCACGCTCCAGCACCGGGCCCACCTCCTGGGCCATGTACTGGCCGTCGGCGCCCGACACCTTGGGCAAGCTGCCCAGGGTGGCGTCCAGGGCGCTGCGGATCTGGCCTGCCTCGCCCCCGGCGCGCTCGACCAGCCGCGCCGAGGGTCCCTGCGGGTCGGCGAGCAACGCGGCCGCGAGGTGCGCGGCGCTCACCTGCTGGTGGTTACGCGTCCGGGCGATCTGCTGAGCGTTGGCGATCCCCTGCAACGCCGTCTCGGTGAAGCGTTCGGCATCCATGCCTACGATGATAGAAACTTGAGTGCGGGCGTGTCAAGTTTTCTCAGTTACCGTCCGACCGCCGGCGCCAGGCCTCCCGCCCCTGCTGGTCCAGCATCTCGACGTCGCGCTGGCTCAGGCGCAGCGAGGCGGCCCCCATGTTCTGTTCGAGATGCGTCACCCGGCCGGTGCCCGGGATCGGCAGCATGACCGGGCTGCGCGCGAGCAGCCAGGCGAGCGCAACCTGACCGTGGCTGGCTCCGCTACGTTGCGCCACGCCATCGAGCAGCCCGCCGGGACGCGCCAGCTCGCCCGCCGCCAACGGGAACCACGGGATGAAGCCGATGTCGTTGGCCTCGCAGTACTCCAGCACCGGTTCGCTATGACGGTTGGCGAGGTTGTAGAGGTTCTGCACGGTCGCGACCTCGAACACCCGGCGCGCCGCCTCGATCTCGTCGACACTCACTTCGCTCAAGCCCACGTGGCGGATGAGCCCCTCGTCCTGCATCTCCTTGATGACCGCGAACTGCTCGTCGCGCGGGACCAGCGGATCGATCCGGTGGAGCTGCCACAGGTCGATGCGCTCGACGCCCAGGCGCCGAAGGCTCATCAGGACGCACTGACGCAGGTACTCCGGGCGGCCCACCGGCTTCCAGATGTCGGGGCCATGGCGGGTCAACCCACCCTTGGTGGCGACCACCAGCCCCCGGTAGGGATGCAGCGTCTCGCGCAGCAGGTCCTCGCTCACGAACGGGCCGTAGGAGTCGGCGGTGTCGATGAAGTCGACTCCCAGGTCGGTCAGGCGTTCCAGCACGCGGCGCGCTTCCGCGGGGTCGTCCGGCTCACCCCAGATGCCTGCGCCGGTGACGCGCATGGCTCCGAAGCCGAGCCTGTGGACGGTGAGGTCGCCCCCGATGGTGAAGGTGGCGGATGGCATGGCAGAGTCGTCGGACATGACGACCTCCTTCCGCCGAGCATTGTCCACCGCGCGTTCGGCGGAGCGTGTCGTCCGGGTGGGCAGCGCTCATGCCAGCGCGCCCCTCCCCCGGTACCGGCGGGGAGGGGCGCGTCCGTGTCGGCGAGGGGCTCAGGCCGCCGCGGCAGCCTCCTTGAACTCGGACGCCAGCGTGCTGATGCTCGTCTTGGCGTCACCGAACAGCATGCGCGTGTTCGGCTTGAAGAACAGCGGGTTGTCCACCCCGGAGAAGCCGGGATTCATCGAACGCTTGAGCACGAAGGCGGTGCGCGCATGATCGACGTTGATGATCGGCATGCCGTACAGCGGGCTCGACTCGTCCTCGCGCGCGGCGGGGTTCACCACATCGTTGGCGCCGATGACGACCGCCACGTCCACCATCTCCATGGTGGGGTTGACGTCGTCGGGCTCGACGAGCTGCTCGTAGGGCACGTTGGCCTCCGCCAGCAACACGTTCATGTGACCGGGCATGCGCCCCGCCACCGGGTGGATGACGTAACGCACCTCGGCGCCGTTCTTCTCCAGCAGATCCGCCAACTCCTTGACGGCGTGCTGCGCCTGCGCCACGGCCATGCCGTAGCCGGGCACGAAGATGACCGAGCTCGCCGCTTCGAGGATGTAATAGGCGTCCTCGGCGGTGATGGGCTTGACCTCGCCCTCGACCTTCATGGTGCCGGCCGTGGTGACGGCTCCGAAACCGCTGAACAGCACGTTGGCCAGCGAGCGGTTCATGGCCTTGCACATGATGTTCGTGAGGATCAGACCGGAGGCGCCGACGAGCGTCCCAGCCACGATCAGCACGTTGTTCTGGATGACGAACCCGGCCGCCAGCGCAGCCACCCCCGAGTAGCTGTTCATCAGCGAGATCACGATGGGCATGTCGGCGCCGCCGATGGGGATGACGGCCAGCACACCGAGGAACAGCGACAGCAGGATGACGATGAGCAGCAGCGGGTAGGTCGTGGCCGGGGTGATGATGAAGATGACGCCCAGAACCAGCGAGCTGCCCACGATCAGCGCGTTCACGGGCTGCTGTCCCTTGAACTGGATGGGCTTGCCGGTCATGCGCTCGGCCAGTTTGGCCCAGGCGACCATGGAGCCGGTGAACGCCACCGCCCCGACCAGCACCGCGAAGAAGATGGCGATGGAGGTGACGACGCCGGGATTGGGTTGGTGGATGTACTCCGCCCAGCCCACCAGCATCGAGGCCAGACCGCCGGAGCCGTTGAACAGCGCGACCATCTCCGGCATCTGGGTCATCTTCACCACGGCTGCGGTCCACCAGCCGATGGCGCCGCCGACCACCAGGCCGACGATGATCCAGATGTAGTCGAGCCCGCCCAGCAGCAGCGTGGCGATGATGGCGAGGAGCATGCCGACGGCCGAGATCATGTTGCCGCGGCGGGCGGTCTCGACCCGGCCGAGCATCTGAAGGCCGAAGATGAACAGGATCGACGCGACGATGTACGAGAGGTTGATGACTGTGGTCATGGCGCTTCCCTAGTCCTTCTTGCCGGTCTTGAACATCGCCAGCATACGGTCGGTCACCAGGTAGCCGCCGACCACGTTGATCGTGGCGAAAGCCACCGCGAGCACCGCCAGGACGGTCCCGAAGGTGCCGTGGATCGCCGTGGCCGCCAGGGCCCCGACGATGCTGATCCCCGAGATCGCGTTCGAGCCCGACATCAACGGGGTGTGGAGCTGCGACGGCACCTTGCCGATCAGCTCGAGGCCCAGAAAGACGGAGAGCACGAAGATGAACAGCAGCAGGAGCATCGTCACTTGGACCCCTCCACAACTTCGCGGACGCGACCGTCACGGATCTGCCCCTCATGCGTGAGCAGGGCCGCACCGATCACCTCGTCCTCGGTATCGAGCTTGAGCACGTTCGCTTCCTTGTCGTAGGCGTGCTCCAGTAGGAAGTAGACGTTGCTCGCGTACATCTGGCTGGCGTCCCGCGCCACCTCGGCCGGGAAGTTGCCCAGACCCACGATCAGCACGCCGTTGTCGGTACGCACCTCGTGGTCGGCCTGGGTGCCCTCGACGTTGCCTCCGGTCGAGGCCGCCAGGTCGACGATGACCGCGCCCGGCCGCATGCCTGCGACCATCTCGGCCGAGATGATCTTGGGCGCCGGTCGCCCGAACACCTGCGCGGTGGTGATGATGACGTCCGCGCCGGCACAGATCTTGGCCATCTGCTTGCGCTGCATCTCCAGCTGTTCCTCGGTCAGGGCCTTGGCGTACCCCTGCTCGGTCTGGCCGGTCTCACCGACATCGATCTCGACGAAGCGGGCGCCCAGCGACTGGACCTGCTCCTTCACGACCGGTCGCGTGTCGTAGGCCTCGACGCGCGCGCCCAGCCGCTTGGCGGTGGCGATGGCCTGCAGCCCCGCCACGCCGGCGCCGACCACGAACACGCGCGCCGGCGGGATGGTTCCGGCCGGCGTGCTCATCATCGGCAGCGACTTGTCGATGCGTTCGGCCGCGATGACGACCGCGCCATAACCCGCCAGGCTGGCCTGGCTGGAGAGCGCGTCCATCTTCTGGGCGTAGGTCGAACGCGGGATCAGCTCCATGCAGAAGGCGCTGACCTTCGCGTCGGCCAGCGCCCGCACCGCATCCGGGCTCCGGAACGGGTCCAAGAAGCTGACGGCGATGGCCCCCTCCCGGAGGCCGCCGATCGTGGCGGGCGTGGGCTTGTTGACGGCGACCAGCGCATCGGCGCCATCGAGCAGCGTTGCGCGATCGGGCTCGAACCTGGCGCCGACCTTCTCGTAGGCCGCATCGGCAAGGTACAGAGAGTCGCCGATCCCGGGCTCGAGCGTCACCGACATGCCGAGCCGCACGAGCTTGTCGACGACCTGGGGGGTGAGCCCCACTCGCCGTTCGCCTGCAGCTGTTTCCTTGAGCGCGACGATATTCATTTGGCTTCGATGATGACACACTCGTTCACCGGGGAACCACCGGACATTCGTCCCACGTGACAATCATCACGACCGGGTCGGGACACCGACTGCGCGGGCGTCCGTGCCTCGCGCTATCGAAGCGACTTCGGGCGTTGTCGGGCGGCCAGGGGACGAACGACCCGCCGGACCGGCCGCGCCAGCGAGCTATACTGGTCGGCCGATGAAGCACGTTGCCATTCTCACCAGCGGGGGCGACGCTCCGGGTATGAACGCGGCCATCCGGGCGGTCGTTCGCACCGCTGTGTACGAAGGTCTCGACATCTCCGCGGTCTACCGCGGCTATCAGGGCCTGATCGAGAACGACATCGTCAGGGTCGGGGCCCGCACCGTCGCCAACATCATCCAACGGGGCGGCACCATCCTCCGCACAGCGCGCTCCCAGGCCTTCAAGGAGCCCGAGGGACGGGCACAGGCGGTGGCCAACCTCCGCTCCCACGACATCGACGGCCTCGTGGTCATCGGCGGCGACGGCAGCTTCCGCGGCGCCTACCGCCTGTTCGAGGAGCACGGCTTCCCCGTCGTCGGCATCCCGGCCACCATCGACAACGACATCTACGGCACCGACGTGTCGATCGGCTTCAACACGGCCATCAACATCGCGCTCGACGCCGTCGATCGACTCCGCGACACCGCCGCCAGCCACGACCGCCTGTTCCTGGTCGAGGTCATGGGGCGCCACTCCGGGCACATCGCCCTCCACGTGGGCCTGGCGGGTGGCGCCGAGGCGGTGCTGCTGCCGGAGGTCCACATCGGGGCCGATGAGGTCGTGGACATGATCGTGGCGGCACAGCAGCGCGGCAAGAGCTCGAGCATCGTGATCGTCGCGGAAGGGGCCTACGAGGGCGGCGCCATGGCCCTCCAGACCCACGTCCGCGAGCGCTGCGGCTACGAGGTGCGCACCGTCATCCTCGGCCACACCCAGCGAGGCGGCTCGCCGTCGACGCGCGACCGCGTGCTCGCCTCGAGGCTCGGCTTCCACGCCGTGCGCAGCCTGCTCGACGGCCGCAGCGGGGTGATGGTGGGGGTCGACAAGCGCGGCATCGCCCACGTCCCGCTGAAGGACGTCTGGGAGCTACGCAAGGACATCGACTGGGAGCTCGTCGAGATGGCGGGCGTGCTGGCCATCTGAGCTCGGCACCGCGCGCGCCGCGCTCAGACCGCCCGCCGCACCCGTACGAAGCGATCGCGCCCGCGCTGCAGCACGATGGGCGTCTCCAACGTCAGCCACAGTTGAGGGTCCTCGACCGGTGTGCCGTCGATCCGCAAGCCCCGGTTCTGGATCAGCCTCCGAGCCTCGCCGTTGGACGCCGTCAGTCCCGTCAGGGTCGCCAGCCTGAGCACGCCGACGCGGCCCTCCTGGAACTCGGAGTCGGGCACGTCGATCTCCGCGAGGTCGTCCGGGATGTGGCCGCGCGCCACCTCGTCGTAGCGCTGTTCGGCCGCCTCGACGCTGCCATCGCCGTGGTAGAGCCGCACCAACTCGCGCGCCAGCCGCCGGTGGGCGCCCACCGGATCGGCCTGCGCCAGCGCCCCGACCGCCGCCACGTCCAGCAACGTCCCGAGCTCGACGTAGCGCATCAGAAGCTCGTCGGGGACCTGCATCGCCTTCTTGAACATGACCTCGGGCGCCTCGGCGATGCCGATGTAGTTGCCGAGCGACTTCGACATCTTCTCGACGCCGTCGAGCCCCTCGAGCAGCGGCGTGGTCAGCGCGACCTGCGGGTCCTGACCGTGCGCGCGCTGCACGTCACGGCCCACCAGCAGGTTGAAGAGCTGGTCGGTGCCCCCGAGCTCCACGTCGGCGCGGATGGCGACCGAGTCGTAGGCCTGCGCCAGCGGGTAGAGGAGCTCGTGGACGCTGATCGGCGTCCCCTCGCGGAAACGCTTGGTGAAGTCGTCGCGCTCGAGCATGCGGGCCACGGTATAGGTGGACGCCAGCCGGACCACGTCGCCGAACCCGAGCGGAGCGAGCCACTCCGAGTTGTGGCGGATCTCGAGCCGTTCCTGGGCGTCGTCGAGGATCCTCGTGGCCTGCGCCACATAGGTCTCGCCGTTCTTGCGGGTCTGCTCCAGGCTAAGGACCGGGCGCGTCTTGCTGCGCCCCGACGGATCGCCGATGGTGGCCGTGAAGTCGCCGATGATCAACACCACGCGGTGCCCCAGGTCCTGGAACTGGCGCAGCTTGCGCAGCACCACCGCATGGCCCAGGTGCAGGTCGCTGCTGGAGGGATCCACACCCAGCTTCACGCGGAGTTGACGCCCCTCGGTCTGCGCCCGCACCAGCTTCTCCTCGAGCGCCTCCTCGGGCACGATGGTCTGTGCGCCGCGGCGGAGCAGCGTCATCGCCTGCTGGATGTCCACGTCCGTCCTCCCGGGCGGCTCACGCGGTCCGCCGTCTCGCGCCGCTCCCCTACAGCAGCCGCGACAGTCTAACATGCGTCGCAGACGCGTTCGCCGCAGGACAGACGGGGCCGGCACCCCCTGCTAGCATCGAGAGCGGCGCCGCACGGCGCCGGCAAGGAGGCCGGCATGCAGCTAGGGATGGTAGGGCTCGGACGGATGGGTGCCAACATGACGCGGCGGCTCATGAAGGACGGCCACCGCGTGGTGGTGACCGACGTCGACGAACGCGCCGTCCACGACCTGGTCGGGGAGGGCGCCGCCGGAGCGGCCTCGGTGTCCGAGCTCATCGAGAAACTCCCCGCGCCCCGGGTCGTGTGGCTGATGGTGCCGGCGGGCGACGCCACCGAGGCGGTCTTCGCCGAGGCGCTGGCGCACCTCGACCAGGGGGACATCTTGATCGACGGCGCCAACTCGCACTACACCGACACCCGTCGCCGCGGCGAAGAGGCCGACCGCCGGGGCGTGCGCATGCTCGATGCCGGCGTGTCCGGCGGCGTCTGGGGCCTGGCCGAGGGCTACAACCTGATGGTTGGTGGCGAGGAGGGCGCCTTCGAGACCGCCCGCCCGGCGCTGGAGACGCTGGCCCCCGACAACGGCGTCGCGCACGTCGGGCCGGTCGGCGCGGGGCACTTCGTGAAGATGGTGCACAACGGCATCGAGTACGGCCTGCTGCAGGCGTACGGCGAAGGCTTCGAGGCGCTCGCCGCCTACCCCCACGCCGAACTCGACCTGGAGAGGATCGCCGAGCTGTGGACGCACGGTGCGGTGGTCCGCTCCTGGCTCCTCGAGCTCCTCGCGCGCGCCTTCGCGCAGGATCCGGCCCTCGACGGCATCCACGGTTACATCGACGACAGCGGCATGGGTCGCTGGACCGTCGACTTCGGCGTGGAGCAGGCGGTTCCGCTGCCCGCCATCAGCGCGGCGCTGTTCGCACGGTTCCGGAGCCGGCAGGACGACAGCTTCAGCGCCAAGGTGGTCGCCGCGCTGCGCAACCAGTTCGGCGGCCACCCGGTCCGGGAGGCCTGAGGTGCCCAAGGCGCCCCCGACGGCATTCGTGATCTTCGGCATCACCGGCGACCTGGCGGCCCGCAAGCTGCTGCCGGCGTTGTTCCAGCTCCACCGGCAGGGCGCGCTCGACGAGGCGACGATCCTGGTCGGCTACGGACGTAGCCCTCTGAGCGACGACGCATTGCGCGTTCGCCTGCGCGAGGCGCTGGCGCACCACGCCGAGCCGCTCGAAGAAGGTGCTTGGACCGCCCTCGAGGAACGGATCCACTACGTGCAGGGCGACTACGACGAGCCGGAGGGCTTCCGGCGGCTGGCCGAGCGGCTGCAGGCGTGGGGCCTGGACAACCGCGTCTTCTACACTGCCACCCCGCCCCAGACCTACGAGCCGATCGTGCGGAACCTGGCCGCTGCCGGCCTGCACGAAGCGGGCAACGGTTGGTCACGGCTGGTGATCGAGAAGCCCTTCGGCGACGACCTGCAAACCGCCCGTGCGCTGAACCGGCACGTCCTGGAGCACTTCCACGAGGATCAGGTCTACCGCATCGACCACTACCTCGCCAAGGAGACGGCCCAGAACCTGGCGGTGCTGCGCTTCGCCAACAGCATCTTCGAGCCGGTGTGGAGCAACCGCTACGTCGACCACGTGCAGATCACCATGGTCGAGCCCATGGGCGTGGAGGGACGCGGCAGCTTCTACGAATCGGCGGGTGTGTTGCGCGACGTCTTCCAGAACCACCTGCTGCAGCTCGTGGCGCTGGTGGCCATGGAGCCCCCCGCGCGCTACGACGCCCACAGCGTCCGCAACGAGAAGGTCAAGGTCTTCGACGCCCTGCGCTGCGGCCGGCCCGAGAACGCGGTGCTGGGGCAGTACGTTTCCGGCAACGGCATGATGGGCTACCGGGAGGAGGACGGCGTCGACCCGCGCTCCAAGCAGGCCACCTTCGCCGCGGTCGAGCTCGAGCTCCGCAACTGGCGCTGGTCGGGGGTACCCTTCTACATCCGTTCAGGCAAACGCCTGGAGATGAAGGCCACCGAGATCGTGCTGCAGTTCAAGACGCCGCCCCACGTGCCGTTCGAGCTCCCTTCGCAGCTCAAGGCCGACCGGCTGGTGCTGCGGCTGGTACCGGACGAGGGCATCGTCTTGCGTTTCAACGGCAAGCGGCCCGGTCAGGGGATCGAGATGGAACGCATCAGTCTCGACTTCCTGTACGGCCGCAGCTTCGACCGCCCCAATCCGGACGCCTACGAGACGCTGCTGCTCGATGTGATGCTGGACGACGCCACCCTCTTCATGCGTGCCGACGAGGTCGAAGCCCAGTGGCGGGTGATCACGCCGCTGCTCGACCGGATCGCCGAGATCGGGCCGACGCCGATGTTCTACGAGGCCGGCAGCATGGGGCCCGACGCGGCCTACGCCATGCTCGAGCGTGAGGGGCGCTACTGGCACCGGCCCGCACAGGACTAGCGCTCGACGCCCGCGGCCACGGCTGTATGCGGCTCTGCATATGCACGATACAGAACCGCATACACTT
>Ga0307440_1001206_pt1 | contig 12685 bp, 13 predicted proteins | sample SalMarWE160410MG_FD_202150 | JGI IMG/M metagenome (GOLD analysis project Ga0307440, IMG submission 202150) | Salt marsh sediment microbial communities from the Plum Island Ecosystem LTER, Massachusetts, United States - WE1604-10 | ecosystem: Environmental > Aquatic > Marine > Intertidal zone >... | reverse complement strand
GCCCTGCACCCTGTATGGCACGGATGGCCCGCAATCTGGCCGCCTCAGGGGCCGATTTTCTGGTCATCCCCTGCAATACGGCCCATTACTATTACGATGAAGTGTGTAAAGCGGTTGAGATTCCCATCATTAATATGATCGATGTGACAGTTGAAGCCGTGTTTAGCGAAAAGGGTGCCATTGGGAGTGTAGGGTTACTGGCATCGAAAGCGGTCTTAATGACAGGCCTTTACACGAAGCCTTTTGGAGAAAAAGGCATTGATGTGATTTATCCGTCTCCCGGGCTTCAGGACTTTTTAATGGCATCTATACACAAGATCAAGACAGGCAACTACGGTATTGATGATAGAGAAGTCTTGCAATCGGCGGCAGATGAACTGATCAGAAAAAGGGCCGAGGCTTTAATCATTGCTTGCACGGAGTTGTCCATTATTTCTGATGGCCTTGATGTGGGCGTGAAAGTCTATGATGCTTCCCAGATGTTGGCAGAGAGCATTGTACGGATGGCTAAGGGGTGCGGCTAAATTTTGTAAGTGAACACGGAGAAGCAGGGCCTTTGGAAGTGAAAAATAATGTATTTATGGGCGACCCAACCTAATACCTCTTCAACTGGAACAGTTTTCTGTCCTGCGTCGCAATGATGTGATAGAACTTGTCCTGCGGAATATAGATGTATGGCACGTCTTCCCGGCGGCGATAGAGAAAGTTTGCGAGAATCATACGGTTGACAGCCCTGTGACCGACAATCATAATGTTTCCGGCATTCCCGCTCAAATACAGGGCCTTTTTGATCCCCCTGTCGATTCGCTCCTGCATGGTGACATACCCTTCACCTCCGGGATACACATAATTGTACTTGCCCTGTTTCCGTGATTCATAAACCTGGGGCATCTTATCCCTGATTTCTTCATAACTCATACATTCGCAGACACCGCTGTCAATTTCATTGAATTCACCGAGCGGAATGATCATACAGCTTTTCTGGAGATCTCTGATGGGTTCCGCTGTTTCAAGCGTACGTTTTTTGTCGCTTGTGAAAATGACTGGGATGTTTCTTTTCCGGAAATATAGACCCAGCGAAACGGCCTGGGACTTCCCCGTTTTTGTCAGGCCGGAATCTCCCCCGATACGGTTTTCAAGGTTGAAATAGGTTTCCCCGTGGCGAATGAGAAAAAGATTCTTGACGCTGTCTGTGACCAGGAAATCCCGGAGGCGATCGTAGAAGGGTAGGGTATCATGCAAGGATTCCTTCAGGATCTTGTTGTTCAGGGAATCCAGGCGAACGTAATTTCTTCCTTTTTCGAGGGGAGAGTAGATGCTGTCATAATATCGGATACGCTGTTCAAAACTCCTGAGTGCCATTTCCTTCGTGAGATGTTGAAATTCGGGCAGGATGATTTTCCTGCGAATACTGGCCTCCAGAATGGCCTCATCGTTGTTGATGCATTCAATGAAGAGAAGGGGATGGTCTTTCAAAAGACTGGTGACTTTTTCCCTTCTCCTCATGCTCACATTGGTGGCATCCAGGATGGCGACGGTTCCCTTTCCCCCCAGGTATTTCTTTGCCCTTTCCATGTTGATCAGGGCAATTTTATCCCTCAAACTTACACCTTCTCTGTTCTTTGGGTTATAGAATTCCGAGTATGAGGTATTTCCCCGCATCAGACGTCTTCTCAAATCGCCATTGTTGAAGATTCGGGCCTTTATATCGTCCTTCAGGAGGTTCTCCTTCAATTTGATCGCAATGGTCGATTTCCCTCTGGCGGGGAGACCAACCATGACGATGAACAGCTTTTTCGTATTCATGGCCATGGCAGGGATTGTGACTTTGTTGTGAGGAAAGATCAACCATAAAAAATAATGAGATATGAAATTGAGGGGCAGAAGGCAACGGAGTCAATTTCGCTTCGATTGAGGTTGAAGTTTCCGCAAATGCAATTATAATAGTACGGTGATCAAGTTTCCAAAAGCAACAACCGATAAATGAACAGGAGGCGATAGCGCATGCAGCAATTGACTACAGCAAGAGCGAGGACCGAGATCCAGGTCAATGATTTTGTCCGGAGCGTTTACAACTGGATGGGAATAGGCCTTGGGCTTACAGCCTTTGTGGCTTACTATGTATCCACCAGTGCCACAATGATGCGGTTTATTTTCGGCAATTCCATGGTTTTTATCGTACTCATTCTTGCCGAGCTTGGTCTGGTTTTTTACATAAGCAGCAGGGTCAACCGGGTGAGTGCAGGAACGGCAACATCCCTCTTCCTCCTATACTCCGGGTTGAACGGCGTGACCCTTTCTTTTGTCTTTATGGCCTATACGCGCACTTCCATCGCGAGCACCTTTTTTATTTGCGCCGCAACTTTCACGGTTTGCAGTATTTACGGCTGGACCACCAAGAAAGACCTCACTTCCTGGGGGGGCTTTCTTTTCATGGGCCTCATCGGCATTATCATTGCCTCGCTGGTCAACATGTTCCTCAGGAGCAGCGGGATGAGCCTCATCATAAGCTATATAGGCGTTATTGTCTTTGTAGGACTTACCGCCTATGATACGCAGAAACTGAAGCAGATGGCCCGCACCCAGCCGGCCGGGCTTGAGGGTGGGGTGGTGAGGAAAGGGGCCATTATGGGGGCTCTCTCACTTTATCTCGATTTTATCAATCTCTTCCTCATGCTACTCAGAATATTCGGCTCGGGTCGGGACTAAGGCTGACTTACAGGAATCTATTTTTTTCATAATGGGTCCCCCTGAAAGGAGAGTGCCGCTCTCAGGGGGATTTGTTTTAAGAACCGCGTCCTTCGGGCGTGGTCAGAGATAATTGGCTTTGTCAGCCTAAAGCCAAAAGTGTACCTATAGCGCGAAGTCTTTTTTGAGCGTCGAACATCAAATGATGAAATCGCTTCGCTCTGCTGGTTTATGAATGGTAGAATACCTTGCCCATTTCGGCAAAGCAGCATCGCTTGTTGGGAAATTCGGTTACGGGACCCTATTTCTCAGCCACTGCAATTTGCTCTGTCAATTTTGCCAGAATTATGATATCAGCCATCTCAACCGTCTGGCCGAAGGGTTTGGAGTGGAGCCGGATCAGGCCACGGCGTGATAACGCGGAGGCACTTGATGCTGCAAAAAGGGCCGGGTTGAAACGTCTTGCTCAGAGGGAGCGGGCCGACTGCTATTCGGATTTTGAATAAATGAATAATGAAAGAACATTTATCGTAGGCGACATCCACGGCTGCCTGGATATGCTGAAACGCATGATGGAAAAAATCCAGTGGCAGCCGGAGAAGGACAACCTGATATTCCTCGGGGATTATATCGACCGTGGTGAAGATCCCAAGGGAGTCGTGGACTATATCCTTACTCTGCAGAAGAGTTCTTCCCGAATCCAGTGTCTCCTGGGAAATCATGAAGCCATTTTCCTGGACTACCTGTCAGGACGGGACAAGAGACTCTTCCTCCTCAATGGCGGCTACAATACCCTGGAAAGCTACGATTCGGGCCGTGAAGGGTCTGACCGCCTCATACCTGAAGACCACCTTGCCTTCTACGAATCGCTAAAGACCTATTGTGAACTCGAAAACTACTATGTGGTGCATGCCGGTTTCAAACCGGGCATTCCCATCCTGGAACAGGACCGGGAGGATATGGTCTGGATTCGAGACCCGTTTATCTTTTCATCCCATGATTTTGGGAAAAGGGTCATTTTTGGCCATACACCATTCTCAGAACCCCTCGTGCTTGCGAACAAGATCGGCCTGGACACAGGGGCTGTCTACGGTAACAAGCTGACCTGCCTGGAGCTTCCTGAATTTATCTTTCATGCCACGGAGGCCTGATCCGGTGATCGGGATTACCACCACCATCCCGGTGGAGATCGTATATGCCTCCGGTCTCAGACCCGTCGATCTCAACAACCGCTTCATTACTTCATCGAATCCGGAGGAACTTGTGGTTCGTGCGGAGAGAGAAGGCTTTGCACACAATATCTGCGCCTGGATCAAGGGCATCTATGCGACAGTGCTGGAAGGAAAGTTCACGCGGGTTGTGGCAGTCACCGGCGGCGACTGCAGTAATACCATAGCCCTGGGCGAAGTCCTGGCCTCCAAGGGCATTGAGGTGATTCCGTTCCCCTTCCCCCTGAACCGCGATCCCTCGGCACTCTACGATGAAATGGATCAATTGAGAAGACGTCTGAATACATCCTGGGAGGAGATCTACCTCGCAAAGGATAGGTTGGATCGGATTCGCAGGAAGTTGAAGAGGCTGGACGAATTGACCTATCTTGAAAACCGCGTTTCCGGATCCGAAAATCACCTTTTCTTGGTTAGTAGTTCCGATTTCAACGGAAACCCGGAGGCATTCGAAAGGGATCTCGATGGTTTTCTTGGAGAGGCAGAGGCAAGGGAGCCCAGAATGGAAACGGTCCGACTGGGCTACATGGGTGTGCCCGCTGTCTTTGAGGGCTTCTATGAATTCATCGAATCTCTTGATGCACGCGTCGTCTACAACGAGATCCAGCGTCAGTTCAGCATGCCCTTCGGGAAATCCGACATGGTGGATCAATATCTTGCCTATACCTATCCCTACGCGTTCAGTGGACGCCTCCATGACATCCGGGAGGCCATAGAGACGCGGCAGCTTGACGGCCTCATTCACTATAGCCAGACCTTCTGCCACAGACAGATCTACGATATCCTTCTGAGAGAGAACCTTCAAATCCCCATCCTCACGCTGGAAGGGGACCGGCCTGCTCTCCTGGACAGCCGTACCGGTCTGCGGATCGAAACCTTTATCCAGATGCTGAAGGACAGAAACTCCTGAGAATCAGGAGCGTTTCTTCTTGCCCCTGATAAAGCCTTCGGCAATCTCCACGTCTTTCCGGCTCCCTATGTAAAGGGGGACACGCTGGTGCAGTTCGGACGGCTTCACTTTCAGAATGGGGCCCTGCCCGTCGCTGGCATACCCTCCCGCCTCGCCGACGACCATGGCCAGGGGATTGGCCTCAACCATCAAGCGCAGTTTTCCGTTGGGCTTCTTGGGGTCTTTCATATCGGCCGGATACATGAATATGCCGCCCTTGAGGAGGTTGCGATGAAAATCCGCCACCAGGCTCCCCACGTAACGGGCGGTATAGGGACGACCCAGGGAATTGTCTGACCCTTTGAAATATTCTACCATTTTTCGGGTCTTTTCATCCCAGTATTGATCATTTCCCTCGTTGATGCTGTAGATTTTCCCCGTCTCCGGGATCTTTATGTTTTCGAGTGAGAGAAGAAATTCCCCTACGCTGGGATAAAGGGTAAAACCGTGAACCCCCGTTCCTTTCCCCGTGGTATAGACCATCATGGTGCTGGAGCCGTAGATGAAGTATCCGGCAGCCACCTGCTGGATACCGGGCTGAAGGACTTCATCCAGCATGACCTCGGCGTCGGAGTCAGCATTTGTTCTCTTGTAGATTCCGAAGATGGTTCCGATACTCACGTTAACATCGATGTTGGAAGAACCGTCGAGCGGGTCAAACACAAGAATATATTGCCCTTTGGGGTACTGGGAGGGGATTTCGATGAGATCGGCCACTTCCTCCGAACCCATGCAGCAGAGTTGCCCTATATGCTGCATACGCTCCACAATGACCCTGTTTGCGAACACGTCCAGTTTCTGGACCTGCTCATTCTGAACGTTTACATCGCCTGTCCCACCCAGGATATCAACCAACCCCGCCTTGTTGACCTCTCTGGAAATCACCTTCGCCGCCACAATGAGTTCACTCAAAAGGGTGGTGAAGGCACCGGTTGCCTCAGGGCTTTGACGTTGCTGACTCAAGATATGTTGCGTGATGGTGATTCCAATAGCGGTTTTTTTCATTTTCATTCCTCCTCAAGGTCAGCTAATACCTGGCCTTTACTACGGTTCCATCAATACTTGGTATCACTACTGTCCGAAATAATTGCGATTTCCGTGATCGTTGTCCGAGCCATAACACCAACGCCTCATAAGTCTCCGCTTCGTTGGAGTATTGGAGTGATGGAGTACTGGGCATAGTGACTGACACTCTTACGTGGAGAACTTTGATTTATTGACAGTCTCTAGACCGGGTTGTCTTTGTATTCCAGCCTGTAAATTTCCGCCATTGTAATAAAAATGGTGATGATGAGAGGGCCGTAGATAATGCCCAGGATGCCAAAGAGTTTTATGCCTCCGATAATGCCAATAAATACGAGCAGGGAGTTCAGTTGCATGCCCTTCCCGATAATGCGGGGCTTGACAAGATATTCCACAACAGAACTGTAAAGGAGATTGTAGAAGAGGAATCCAAGGGCCAAGCCTGTTTTTCCGTGCAGAAAAAGGATCAGTGCGGCGGGAATAAATATCACCGACGCGCCGATAACAGGCAGGAATGCCATAAAGGCAATGACGGTTCCCCAAAGCAGGGGAGATTCCAGCCCGAAGAAGTAGAAACCGATCCCTCCGAGAACGCCCTGAACGGTCCCGGAAAGGCCGTTCCCCAAAAAGATGGCCTTCCCCATCTCCTGGAATTTCCCCACCACTTTTTCAAGCTGTTCTTTTGGAAGCGGCAAGAGTTCGATCACATAGTTCATCAGACGGCCACCGTCTTTAAAGATGTAGTAAATGGTCAAGATCATGAGGAAGAAATGTACTAGAAAACTCAGGAAGTTCGAGGCCGTGGAGCTGATCTGATTGTAAAGGAACAACCCTACCCTTTTCCCAACTGAAGAAGACAAGGCCCGGATGCTTTCCGGGGTGAATTCAATTCCCGTCATCTCTCCCCACTTACGGACTTGCCTCGCCAAGAGGGAGTCACTTTTGATACCTTCTTCTATTTTCTTGAGGGAGACGCTGTTCTTGGTCTTCTGATAAAAATCAAATGCCTCGCCGGAGAGACTGCCGATGAACCCTCCCACCGGGATGATGAGGATCAGGAGTATGAAAAAGGTCATGGTCAGGGATGCGAGCGCCGTGCGCGCCTTGAAAAGGCGGGCGAGCCATTCGTACATGGGATAGAAGACACTGGACAGGAGGAGTGCAAGCACAATAGCGGAGATGTAGGTCCAGAAAAGCCTCAAGAGCAGCACCAAGGCCAGGAGCAACAGGAGGATAAAAAATTGGGAGCCATAATGGTTTCTTTCCATATCCACTCCTTCAGGCAGACGATCGGATTCTGCTGAAGCGCAACTGCATGAGCAACGGGGAAGTGATAAACAATATAGGGTAGAACACTGGTATAGTCAAAAGTATTTTGATATCGAGCAGGAACTTGATCTTAGGTTTTTTTGATGATATGAAGCTTGATCAGTCTTTATTGAAAGCATTCACATCCCTCTTTACGGCGATAAAATCCGTCCCGCTCAAAGGGTTTGCCAATGCATGAAAGGGACCTTCTGCTGGCCATTGACAACGGGACTCAGAGCCTGAAGGCACTGGTCTTTGATCTGCATGGGCAGTTGTATGCCGGAACGCAGGTCACTTTCCGTCCCTATTTTTCGGCACAGCCGGGTTGGGCTGAGCAGGATCCTGAGGTCTTCTGGCGCGCACTTTGCGAGGCGTGTCAAAAGCTCTGGCACGAAAAAGGTGTTGAACGTGAAAGGATTGCAGGGTTTTCCGTCACTACCCAGAGGAGCACGGTCATCAATGTGGACGCCGCCGGAACCCCCCTCCGTCCTGCCATGCTCTGGCTTGACCAGAGAAAAACCTATGGATTGCCTCCTTTGGGAGGTCTGTGGGGAGCCCTGTTCAGAGTCCTCCGCCTGCGCGAGACCATAGAGTATTTTCAGGCTGAGGCGGAGGCCAACTGGATTCGCATCAATCAGCCCGAAATCTGGAAAAGGACGCACAAATACCTCTTCCTCTCCGGCTGGCTCACCTATCGACTGACAGGGGAGTTCAGGGATTCCAAGGGGTGTTGTGTCGGCTACCTGCCCTTTGATTACAGGCACATGCGCTGGGCCCCAAGCTGGGACTGGAAATGGCGCGCAGTCCCCATAGACCCTTCTCTTCTTCCCGAGCTCGTGCCGCCGGCACAACCGCTCGGGGCTATTACCCGTCAGGCGGCTGATGAGACCGGTATTCCGCCTGGGCTTCCCATGATTGCCGCGGCCGCCGACAAGGCCTGCGAGGTGATCGGGTCGGGAAGCCTTACTCCATCAACGGGATGCCTGAGTTACGGGACCACGGCCACCATCAATGTGACCCACAAGAGATATGCAGAAGCGGTGCCATTGCTCCCCCCTTATCCATCCGCCATTCCCGACTACCATACCATTGAGGTTCAAATCTACCGCGGTTACTGGATGGTGAGCTGGTTCAAAGAGGAATTCGGACACCCCGAAATAGAGGAGGCAGCCATCAGGGGCATTGAAGCCGAGGCCCTTTTCGATCGACTGTTAGAGAATGTCCCCCCCGGCGCCATGGGGCTGATCCTGCAGCCCTACTGGTCACCCGGCCTCAAGCTTCCGGGACCCGAGGCCAAGGGAGCGGTCATTGGTTTCGGTGATGTGCATACGCGTGCGCATCTTTACCGATCGATACTGGAAGGCATAGCCTTTGCATTAAGAGAAGGCAAGGAGCGGATAGAGAAAAAAACCAGGGTAGCGGTCACTGAACTCAGGGTGTCAGGTGGGGGAAGCCAGAGCAGAATCGCCATGCAGACCACCGCCGACATCTTCGGACTGCCCACTATACGACCGCATGTCTATGAAACTTCGGGCCTTGGTGCTTCCATGGATCTGGCCGTTGGCCTGGGGCTTCATCCTGATTTTGAATCGGCCGTTAGGTCCATGACACACGTGGGTGAGGTTTTTGAACCGGACCCGGAGGTGAACAGAATGTATAATGCCCTCTATCGGGATGTCTACCGGAAGATGTACAAGAAATTGAAGCCTCTGTACGAACGTATCCGTGAAATTACCGGGCATCCGAAGTAGAGGGTCGTGAAAGGAATACCATGCAATTAAAAAATAGATATCTCCTTCTGCCCTTGTTGTTTCTGGTTTTCGGTTATATGTTTTTTTCCGTCTATAACGACGTCAGGATCGGCAAAGAGGGCTATGCCCGGGTGATCAGTGAAAAGGGCGTTGAACTCTATTGCCCGGTTCCTGGACACACAGGTAAGACCGCTTTTCGGACTTCTGAAAAATTCCCTTCCGTCATCGCGATGGCCGGGGAAATGATGAAAGGAAGGCAGGGCAGTACAACCTATACTTATGACAGGATCAAAGCGACCTCGACTGAACCCGTGAAAAAACTGGCCGTCTATTTCCCGAGAAAGGCACGAGAGGCGATTGTCGAGGGAAGAGTTTGAAAGTATGTACAGCTTCAAAGTGGTTCGAAAAGATGAAGAAACCCTCTGGGTTCAATTGAATACCGTGCTTATTGACTGGGAGGGGAAGCCTGCCACCATCAATTTCCTGCGGGACGTAACCCCCCAGAAGAAGCCCGAGGAACAGCTCCAGCACGCCCAGAAGATGGAAGCGGTGGGGACCCTGGCGGGGGAGGCATTGCCCACGACTTTAACAACCGGCTCATGGGCATACAGGGGTCTTGAGATTGACTGACGGGAACAGATTGGATATTGTAAGGGAGAGCATAGATGGATGGAAGCGAACCAGGTTAAGAAAGGGGGGAGAACCATGAAGGTAGTGGCATTTAACGGGAGTAGCCGGAAGGACGGGAACACGGCCATACTGCTGGGTACCGTTCTTGGAGAACTCGAAAGAGAAGGGATCGAAACCGAACTCATCCAAATGGCGGGAAAATCGCTCCAGGGTTGTATCGCATGCAACAAGTGCTTTGAAAACAAGGACAGGAAATGCTCGGTGAATTCAGATAAGCTGAACGAATACCTCGGAAAGATGATCGAAGCCGACGGGATTATTCTGGGATCTCCGGTCTACTATGCCGACGCGACCGCAACGATCAAGGCGCTCATTGAGCGCTGCGGATTTGTTTCCGCGGCGAACGGAGGACTTTTTACGCATAAGGTGGGGGCTGCCGTCGCCGCAGTGCGTCGGGCGGGCGCCATCCGGACGTTCGATACGCTCAACCACCTGTTTCAGTACAGTCAAATGTTTATAGTCGGTTCAACCTACTGGAACATAGGCATAGGACGCAATCCCGGCGAGGTCAGGGACGATGCCGAGGGCATCAAGACCATGGAAAATCTAGGGAAGAACATGACGTGGCTGCTCAAGAAAATTCACCCGTAGAAGACTGCTGGGTGCCGCGCTATGCGCTCTTTATCAAAGGAGGGGAAGATGGCTTTCCGTTCTCTTGTCAAAGTCCGTTTCGGAGATATCGATCATGCGGGAATCGTATATTACCCTAGATTCCTTCACTATTTTCATGTGGCTTTGGAAGAATTTTTCGACAGCGAGCTGGGGGTAAACTATCCCACGGTTGTCAACCATTACCGTATTGGGCTCCCTACAGTTCATCTTGAGACGGATTTCAGCCATCCCCTGCGCTTCGGGGATGAGATAGAAATCGAGGTTCGCGTAGTCAAATTCGGCAGGACCTCGATCACCTTCGGCTATCGCGTATTCAAACTGGGACAAGAGGACCCGTTGATTATCGGTCACAATGTGACGGTGTGTCTGGATATGGACACATTCAAAAAGGTGGCTATTCCCGAATGGCTTCTGCAAAGGCTCAAGGAGGCAATGGGAGATGCAGCTGTTTAGGGATGGTGGAATCGTTATCGATATTTGTTTTCAAGACCGTTTTTTGAAGAGTGTTTTCGCTCCCTGAACGGTTTCGGGCATATGGCGTTGAACGATCCAGGCGCCGGCGATTGCCATGACCCCACCCGTCAGAAACGGCAGATCGAAAAACACAATTGCGAGAGCACCGGCGATCATCGGGCCCAGTGCCAGTCCGAGACCGAACCCCAGGGTGATAAGGCTCATTTGCCGGCCTTCGCCCCCGACTTGTGAAAGGTCCGCCGCCACCGCAAACGCCGGCGCGCCAATGCCCGCAGTCGCTATCCCCTGCAAAACCCGCAGGAAGATAAACTGCTGGAGGGTGGTGACTTCTCCCAGCAGTGCTGTGATGGGGGCAATGAAGAGCAGTCCCAGGATAATGATGGGCTTTCTGCCCACTGAGTCGGAAAGACGCCCCAATGGAACCTGAAAGAGCAGGCGGCCCACCATCAGAGAACTGAACGCAATGCTGAAACCGAGGGCGCTGATATCCAAACGGGCGTTGAATTCATTTTCCAGAGTGGTGACCATGGAAAAGGCAATAGCCATGATAAACGTTGCGGCTGCAGCACTCAGTATCCCCGGGTGCATCAATTTCCTGTCCAAGATTTTAAAGGGAGGGGTATGTAAGGATTTCGGCGGTATTTTTACCTCCTCGACCCAAAAATGGACCAGAACCATTGCCGCTGCAATAAAGCCTGCACCGGCAACGAAGGCGGCATTGAATCCCCAGGTGACCTTCAAGAATCCGCCCACTAATGGCCCGATAGCAAATCCGACGATACGCAGCGTGCTGTATACGCCCATGGCACCGCCCCGGGTTTTCTGCTCGGTGACGGCCGCCATAATGGCCATGGAGGCCGGGATGGTTATGGCGACACCGATCCCCTGGAGCATTCGAAGAGATACCAGTTCGAGAAAAGTGGTCGCGGGAATAAATCCGATGGTCCCCATACCCATCAGTCCAAGCCCGATCAAAATGAGGACCTTGCGTCGGCCCATCCGGTCGCTCAGCGCACCCATAAAAGGTTGCAGTACCGAATTCACCAGGCCGTAAAGTGCAAGCAGGATGCCCACGAGAACCGGCAGCGGAAAATGCAGATAGGCGGTGGGCGGGATCTTGGCCACATAGAGCGGCAAGACAATGAAAAGGATACTGTTGCCCATCGCGTCGGTCATGCGTGCGATCGAAAGCGCCAGAACAGGTCGAGTCAATCCGATGGATTCTGCTAGTTTCTTATTCAATGCAATATCTCCAGATTCAGTCGTGAGCTCATTATCGCTGGCCCACTGTATTCCTGAAACCGCCGTGACCAAAAGATACCCATACGTGAGCCGTTTGTATGGAAGATAAACGGTCTGGTTTTGAAACCAGCCTATTAAATCGATGCATGTTGTCACTCGTCGCAGAAGAATACGATAGGCCGCTGAGCGGCTTTGTTGCATCCACGGTGTTCCATACCAACAAAAGGGAGGGAGGGCAAATCCACCACGAGGGGGAACTGAAAAAAATAGAGAATGTAATTTTCAGGGCCCGACCCCATTCAGATTTGGAAAAGTTTTTCTACCTCTTCATTCAAAACCTTTCCCATGGTATTTTTTGGCAACTCCTTTAAAAAGACAATCTCCTTGGGGCATTTCCAGTGATGGAGGTGCTTCCTGCAATATGCCTGACGGCAGTGCCCAAGAAAGCATCATGCGCATTGAAAGCTCTAATATCGCGAATGAGTTGATCAAAAGTATAGAAAGCCAAGAACAAAGACATTAGACGGTCGGTTCTGTGAAAGAGGGGATCATTCATTTTGACAAGTTCAGCGACATACCGGATCTTATCATTGAACGGCGTAGAATAGGGGTCGTGCCTACACTCTTGACAAACGATACGACGAATATTGAACGAAGAGTTCGGCTTGTGGCATTTAATTGGCTGGGAGAGCAGGTTTATATCCATGGGGACGGGCTGCCTC
>Ga0307440_1001205_pt1 | contig 12715 bp, 16 predicted proteins | sample SalMarWE160410MG_FD_202150 | JGI IMG/M metagenome (GOLD analysis project Ga0307440, IMG submission 202150) | Salt marsh sediment microbial communities from the Plum Island Ecosystem LTER, Massachusetts, United States - WE1604-10 | ecosystem: Environmental > Aquatic > Marine > Intertidal zone >... | reverse complement strand
AGGGGGAGCGAGGCGGCGTCGGTGGCTCACACCGAGCGTCGAGCATCCGCTGAGGAGTTTTTCGCGCGCCCTCACTGCCTGCTCTCCTCGAATCGCTTCTTCGCCGCGTTCAGCGGAAAAAGAAGGCTACGGCGGCGATCGTCTCGGCATAGGCCAACGGATAGAAGGTGATGACGTAGCGGTCGACCTTGGCGACGAAGGCGTGCCGTCCCTTCATGTCCTGGCGCCGCAGGTAGACCGACAGGATGAGGACGATGGCGGTGACGAGGAAGGCGCTGATCAGCAGGGTGTCCAGGAAGGTCAGATAGCCCAGACGGGGCAGCTCGCTGGAGATGGTGAAATTGAAGGCAATGAAGAGCAGGAGATTGGCGCCGGCCGCGTCCACCCGCTTCGCGTGGTCCTTGAGAAAGAACAGAATCCAGGAGACGGCGATGATGATGGCGAGCGGGAGCAGGATGCGGAAGAAGTAATAGGCCAAATGCCGTTATGCCGTTTGGCGTGGAGCTCGAAGTTGAACCGCGAGACGGGGCGCTGAAGGATCTCTCCCTGGGAGAAGCGCGTGGCGTGATCGATGACGATCCATTCCTCTTCGCCGAGCTTTGTGCCGACCTTGCTGTAGCCCTCGAGATCCCGCAGCTGATACAGCCACTGGGGCGTCAGCAGGTCGAGTCGAAGAAAGAACTTCTGCACATCGAAAGGGAAGTTCCGAAAGTCGAAGTTCGGGGCCTGCAGCGTGGTCGAGAACCGCTCGAGGTAGGACGTCTCGCCATCAGGCCGAATCACCACGAAGCGATTCTGCACCCACCGGTTGCCCTGCTGGTTGACCACCGTGTATTGCGGCCAGATCTGGCCCCGCCGGCTCATCCCGGCGGCGAATGTATCACCGGTGAAGACCTTGAACCGGTCGTGTACCGTCTCGGGATCGAAGGCGAGGGCAGGGTCGCGCCAGTGCATCACGACTGTGCCGACCACCCCGAAGTTCTCCGCCTTCTGATCCACACCGGTGATCTGCTGCAGCTCGAAGCCGATGTCCACGGGGATCGGCTCCCGCAGCAGCTCCCGACCGGTGGGCTCGCCTTCACCGCGCAGCACCTCCGGCGCGTCGAGGCCGATCAGGAGCCGGAAGTTGCCTGCGGTTGCGTTACCGCCCGGATCCTGGCTGGAGATCAGGAGCCGGTAGCCGCGGGCCTTCTGCGGCAGCTGATACTCGAGCGCCGCTCGGGGCTCGGTCGCCGCAAAGTTGCCGTAGGCTAAGGGCTTATGCGCGCTCGCCCTGTCGCGGGGAGAAAACCGCTTGGGGACTTGGAGGTCCCAAGATGTATCACGAGCACGGCGACACTCCGACTTGCCCTTGTTCCTTCGCCAATGCGTGAAATGCTTGGCAACCGTTTCCATTGGCAATGGGGATTCGCCGCGTGCCTTCATGTCGCCTCCGGTGACTGCTTGCTACCGTCGGCATCCTAATCGCCCCACTGCCAACCGGTCACGCACGCTTGCCGGAGCTACACCTTCTTTGCACTGGACCGCCCCTGGTGACGACGGGTGCCCCTGACCGCACAGTCGATCCTCTGACGCTGTCACGTACGACGACGGTTCTTGAGCCACCAACAGGCCAGAGCCGACGACTACCTGCATAGCCCCCTAAAGGAAAGGGGCCGCGCCCCCCGGGGCCTCCTGCGTCAGGGTCGGAGCCGGCGAGGGCCCGTGACGGGCCCGAATCGCCCGGGCCAGCTGATGGACCGCCATTGCATAGTAGGTACTGTGGTTGTACCGGGTAATCACGTAGAAATTGTTGAGGCCGAGCCAATACTGGTAACCGCCCCTGGCATCCAGCCGCAACAAGCTAACCTCTCCGCTGCCCTCCAGACTTGACCTGATCCCCTGCGCCCTCAGGACATCCAACGGGTACCGGGTCTCGTAATCCGCCTGCATCGCATGGGGCGCGGAGCCACGCACGTCGGCCCGCACGGCGACCAGCTGGCCTCTCTTCCAGCCGTAGCTCGCGAAGTAGTTGGCCACACTGCCAATGGCGTCCACCGGGTCCCACAGGTTGCGTTTCCCGTTCCCGTCGAAATCGACCGCGAAACGCCGAAAGCTCGACGGCATGAACTGGGCCAGACCCATCGCTCCGGCATATGAGCCCACCGGCTGAAAGGGATCCATTCCCTCTTCCCGCACCATGAGCAGGAACGCCTCCAGCTCCCCTTTGAAGTACTCGGCCCTGCGGGGGTAATCGAAGGCCAGCGTGGTCAACGCATCCAGCACCCCATGCTTGCCCATATAGCGGCCGTAGTGCGTCTCAACCCCGAGAATGGCCACGATGTATTCCGGTGGGACACCATAGCGGGCATAAGCCCGGTCGAGGGCCGATCGGTAGCGGTTCCAGAAATCGACGCCAGCGTCGATGTTGCCTTTGGTAACGAACTTGGCCCGGTAGCGCGTCCAAGCCCCTGTCGGCACTGAAGGCCCATGCACCCTGGGCCGATTGACGAAATTCAGGATCCACTGCTGGCGCTCTGCGCGAGAGAAGATGCCGGCGAGGTATGCGGGGTCGAAGCCATGCTCCCGCTGCATGCGAACGATGAATGCCTGGACACTCGGATAGTCCGCATAGTCGCCGGCCAAGTGGTCGGTTGCCCCTAAGCGGTGGGAGGCGAGTGTCACAGGGAGTCCGTCGGAGGATCGGTGCTTCTCGGTCTCCCTGGATGGATGCGCCACGACCCCGTCGGCCCGGGTAGAACCGTTCCCGTTCGAGTCGGAGGCCCGTTGCGGCGCAGAGCTGCAGGCGGCAAGGGATAAGAGGGCGATGAGGCAGAGGACAAGCGGACGCACGCGCATGCGGGGTACCCCAGGTTCTCGCAATGCCCCCGCAGGATAGCCCAATGAGTCTAAAACGCAACAGGCGACAGGGCGAATCTTTGGGCACCATCACGAAAGCCAACCCGAGTCCGGGAGCGCTGCGGACCGCGTCAGTCCCCAATCACCATCACGGCATCCATCTCCACGCCGGCGCCCCTGGGCAAGGAATCCACGCCGATCGCGGCCCGCGCCGGGTAAGGCGCACTGAAATACTCCGCCATCACCTGACTTACCAGAGGGAAGTGGGCGAGGTCGGTCAGGAAGACGTTGAGCTTGACCAAGTCGTCCAGACCACCGCCCGCGGCGTGTGCCACTGCCTGCAGATTGTCGAGCACCCGGCGGATCTGGGCCTCCATGTCCCCTTCGACCATCGCCATGGTCTCCGGAACGAGGGGAATCTGACCGGAGAGATAGACGGTGCTTCCGGCCTTGACCGCCTGGGAGTACGTGCCGATTGCCTGAGGTGCTTGGTCAGTGCTGATTATCTGCTTCATCATCCTGTGTCGGATCCGTCGAGGGGTGATATGAAACGGACCTGTTGCGCCGCTGCTCGGACTTGAAACGCAGACGCCGCGGCCTCTTATGCCGAACCTCTCAAGGACGTAGGCGATTTCTCAAAGCGCGGCGAGGATCGCTCCGGCTGGTCACGGCAGGAGCCAAGCCTCCGGATGCGGTTAGCCAAACATCCTTCGCCACCAGCGTCGGCGGCTCTTGGGAATGACCATGCTGGCGGGAAGGTCCACGGGCTTAATAAGGCTCATGACCCACCCTGGAAGTGGTGGATTGTCGCTGTATCCGCAGGATACTCCGAGATTGTGGGGATCGTAGATCTTGATGAAGGCCGGCGCCTCTAAGTCGTCGGCGTAGACGATGCCACAGTAGTCTTCGTCGTGCTCTTCCCGCAGCAGCTTGTCGACCTCTTCCACGAAGGCGAGCACGCCGGCAGCCTCCGTCGGATCCGACGGGGGTGTCTCCCCGACCGCGTAGATGTACCAGCGGGCTCCCGCGTCAGCACGCACTCGCTCCCACAGCACATCCAGCTGATGCCAGCGCAATGCCGAGGTGAAGCTGCCCCGAAAGGCTGACAGAAAGGGATCTTGCTCATCCATTACCGTATAGTTGCAGCTCTTGTCCCAGGGGAGCAACCCGCATGTCGGTCCTGTATGAATCCCGGCTCGCCGGCCTGACGTTGATCAACCGCGGCAAGGTTCGCGACATCTACCGGGTGGACGCCACCCGCATGCTGATCGTTGCGAGCGACCGGCTATCCGCCTTCGACGTGGTGCTGCCGCAACCCATCCCGGGCAAAGGAGAGGTGCTCACGCGGGTTTCCAATTTCTGGTTCGACCGTACGCGCGCAATCATCCCCAACCATCTCGAGGATCTCTCGGTCGGCCAAGTGGTCACCGACCCCGTTGAGCGCGCACAGCTCGGAGATCGTGCCGTGGTCGTGCGCAGGCTCAAGCCCCTGCCGGTCGAGGCCATCGTACGCGGATACATCATTGGGTCCGGCTGGAAAGACTATCTGCGCACGGGGGCGGTCTGCGGCATTCGCCTGCCCGCCGGCCTGCACCAAGCGGACCGACTGCCTGAGCCCATCTTTACCCCTTCCACCAAGGCCGCCGTCGGCGCCCACGATGAGAACATCGATTTTGCCCGCGCCGCCGAGCTGCTGGGCCGACAGCTCGCCGAACAGGTGCGCGAGGTGAGCCTGCAAGTCTACGCAGAATGCGCCGCCTATGCCCGGGAGCGGGGTATCATCATTGCCGATACCAAGCTGGAGCTCGGGGTGGACGAAGGGGGACGACTGCACCTCATCGATGAGCTGCTGACCCCGGATTCCTCCCGCTTCTGGCCCGCGGACCAGTACCGCCCGGGCATCAGCCCGCCGAGCTTCGACAAGCAGTTCGTGCGGGATTATCTGGAGACCCTGGAGTGGGACAAGACACCACCGGGCCCCGAGTTGCCTCCGGAGATCATTGAGAAGACGGCGGCCAAGTACCGGGAGGCGGAGGAGCGGTTGACCGGTTAACCTAGATCCGGAACTTGAACCACGAAGGCACGAAGAACACGAAGTGTTTCAATGTGTTTTTGTCCCTGTGGCCATCACCTGCCAGTTGAGCCCGACTCTTCGGAAAGTCTTCCGTTGGCCCCTGTTCCCCTTCGTGTTTCTTCGTGCGCTTCGTGGTGAGCTGCTCTTTCCAGCGTTCACGGCGCCGGCGCCACCCCGGAGAACCACTCTGGGAGAAAGTCAGTCGCGGCCATCATTGTTGATCGAGCAGCGACATCTGCTCTTCCGCCAAGAGGTAGCCGAGCTCGATCATCTCCCGCGCTCGATGGAACTCGTGGGCACCGCAGGCGTCCCTGGGCACGTTGATCACGACGTCGGGCCCATAGCTGGCGAGCTTCGCCGCTGCGACGGCATTCTGCATAGTCTCGAAAGATCGGCTGAGCAGGTCCAGCATCCCCAGATCCCTCCTCGCCTGCGGCTTCAGGTTTTCCCCGATCGAATCCAGGAACTGGCGGATTCTCGCTCGCAGATCAGGCTGTTCCGGTTCTGCCGCCAGCCGCTGCAGCCCCGGGGGACGCTGCCCACGCGGCCGCGGCTGCGCATTCAGGTTCACCGCGATGGTGACATCCGTGATATCCCTAAACGTGGGGGCAATCGGAACCGGGTTCAGCAGACCTCCGTCGACCAGGGTCATGCCCTTGTAGGCGTGTGGTGTGAAGACCGTGGGCACGGCGATCGAGGCGCGAATGGCGTCAAACAAGGGACCCTTCGAGAACCACACCTCTCGCTGGCGGTCGATGTCCGTAGCCACGGCTGTGTAGCCGATCGAAAGGTCTTCGATGAGGTGCTCGCCTACCATCTCTTTCAGGGTGTCCATGATACGGTCGCCCTTGAACAAGCCGCCGGCGCTGAAGGAGAGGTCCAGGAATCGAAGCACATCGGTGAGGTGCAGTGCGCATACCCAGCTGCGATAGGCGTCCAGCTCGCCGGCGGCGTAGATTCCGCCCACCAGGGCACCCATCGACGCCCCGGCGATGGACTCAATGCGGTAGCCGCCGTCGGTCAGATACTGGATGATGCCGATGTGAGCGAGGCCTCGTGCGGCACCGCTGCCGAGAACAAGGGAGACGGTGGAACGTTTCTTTCCGCGCATGGATGGATACCCTTGGCACCTGAGTGGAAAAACGCGGCGCCGACCAAGCCCCTGGCTGTGACAGAGCACCCGGACGTCGCAAGGCGAAACGGGTAGGGTCCTTTCCAAATCCGCCGCCGGTTACCGCCCCGAATGAAGGGAAGGCAGTGCTTGATTCGGACGCCGGCCAAGCGTGGGCAACGCAATCGAGGCATTGCAGGTCCGTCACAGCGGGAACGCTGGATTGCTCAATGCCACGAAGATACAGCAAGGGCGCGGGAGATGAAGAAGGGGATCGTTACTTCGTTGCTGGTCTGGCTAACCCTGGCCGGGACAACCGCGGCGGCTGAGCCAAGCCGCATCGAGCTGCGCGACGGCAGCATCATCTCGGGGGAGGTGGTGGGTTTCTCCGGCGGGCACTACCTGATCCGGTCTCCTGCACTCGGCAAAATCAGCGTCGACCAGTCGGAGATTCAAGCCATTCGCCCAGGGGGCGACGCCCCGGCCGCATCAGGCTACACGTCGGAGATTCAGTCCCTACAGCAGAAGATGGTCGCCAACCCGGAGATCGTCAAGCTGCTGACCACGCTGGCAAACGACCCCGAGGTGCAAGCGGCCCTGGCGGATCCCGAATTCATGCACCTCGTGACTTCGGGAAACCTGGCGGCATTGCAGGGTAACCCGCGCTTCCAACATCTCCTGAGCCAGCCGGGACTCCGGGCGATTCTGAGCCAGATGGCCGTTCACTGAATGGGTATCGGGATCGGGATCTTTCGGCTTCCCGATCTCGATCCCGACACCGAGATACGGCCATCGTCGATGGGGCGGCGAACCACCGCGTCCCGGTCCCGGCAGAGATCAGCACCCCACGCTGTCAAAGTCGTCGAGGACGGACGCTTCAATCGCCCTGGCGTAGATTCCGAAACGGCGATCGACATGAGGACGGCCGTGAGCCGCCGCGACGGCATGCGACGCAAGGAAACCATAAGGCTCGTAGTCGTCGTTGGAGTTAAGGATGGAATCTTTAAAGGCTGCGGTATCGAACGGATGGCTCATGGCGCGGCTCCCTCAAATAGCTGGCTCGATAGGGCTTACACCTTAGCTGATACAAGGGCCGTACCAATGACGCCCCAGACCACGAAGACAAGCCCGTAATCGCCAAAGGGAGCCGCCCTTTGGGCAGAACCTGGGCACGTCAGGAGCCCTCAACCGTCCCGGCGCACCTATGTGGTGCAGTCAACGCCCCCAGCCCGTCAGGGCAACCACACCTGCAACGGAGGTTCGAGCCCGGCGTTTCCCGGGCTCTTGACGGAAAGTCAGGGCGTGCCCGCCCGCCCGGAACCGAAAATCCAGAGGTGGACGGTGGGATCCCGCCTGGGTTACTTTACCTCACCCTGCTCAAGCTGGTTGATGCGCTGCTTGAGGGCCTCGATCTCGGACTGGTCACGGCCTGCGCCCGCAGCGGGCACCCCATACCCCGGACTGCCATAGCCATAGCCATAGCCGGGACCACCATAGCCATAGCCGGGACCGCCCCAGCCGTAACCGGGACCGCCGTAGCCATACCCTGGGCCGCCCCAACCGTAGCCGGGACCGCCCCAGCCGTAACCCGGACCCCCGTAACCGTATCCGGGACCGCCCCAATAATCGCCGCGGTCTCTATCTTTGCCGCCCCCCATCCATTTGGATGGGTTCATCATGTTGCCAAAGTCCATTGCGAAGCTGGTCCCCGCCGCCACAACAAATCCTGCTCCGACGAGCAGGGCCAACGTTCGCCGCAAGATTGTTCGATTCTTCATCTCATTTCGTCCATCGTTAGGTCTGTTTCGGGTACTCGACCGGTCAGTCGTCTCAGGGTGATCGCAAGGTCTCGGCCATGACAGTCGCCGGCGAGATGTAGCATGAGTCCCGGTCCCCGGCGTGCTGCGCACCCCGCCCCCGATGCCGGCGCTCCGGATGAAGCCCAGGTCGCCTGACGTGGGGGCTGGTGTCTCTCTGGGTCGGTGGGGAATCCCCGTGGCCTGCGCTTGGCATCGCGCGGTCCCGTCACCGCTCCAGCCGTGGGACCTGGTCAGTTGGGGCATACCGCCATGATCTCCTCTTCGACGGCATTGCTCTGCGGCCGTCCCCAGCCGCGCTTACCGGAGGTAAATGGGGGGGCAAGCAGCTGGGTTTATACGCGTCACGGGAATGGAACGCAACCGGCGCAGTCATGCCGGCGGCAACAGAGCGCAGCAGCCCCTTCGCCTCGTGGGCCTCGAGCCTGGGGATTCTCAGGAGCCGCTCTTGCGCGAGCGACTGTCCGCGTATTTCATCAGTCCGGCATAAAGGATGCGGCGCAGCGCCAGCGCCAACACGATCCCGAGCAAACCTTGGGGAATCGTTATATCCGGGAGGAAGAGCCAGAGCCACCCCAGAAGGAAGACCGTACTCGCGACCACGCTAAAGAAGTAGGGGAACGTCTTCACAAAACCTGCAAACCTGCATCGGGCGGTTGGACCTACTAATCGACCACGGTCACCAAGGAACACGGAAAGTGTAGTTTCACAATCCCGGAAGCGAGCTCCGAGTCGCGCAGTAAGATCAAAACGGCCAAGGCCCATTCCCACTCTGTCAGCCATTTCCCCGGCAACGACCTGTCGACTTTCCTTCCTCCGGATCCCCACCCGATCCGCGCATGCGGGAGTCGCCTCCGGGCCTATCCACGAAGGGCCAGTCATCCCCAAGATCATCCGCATCCTCCCAACTGTACCTCTTCTCGGGCGGGGACGGGTCCAGCCGGCGCGTTGGGATGGCCAGCAGGATACCGAGCGAAGCGCCGAAGAAATGGTACTCAAAGGAGACCTTGGGATCGGAGGGCAGGACACCCCAGATCATGCCGCCGTAAAGGAGAAATACCGCGAGCGACAGGGCGATGGCCCGACGGTCCCATCTCAAGACACCGATGGTGAAGATGAAGAACATGAGGCCGAAGATGAGCCCGCTTGCGCCGAGGTGATAGCCGGGTCGGCCAAATACCCAGACGCAAAGCCCTGAGCCCAAATACACGACCGGCAGAACCCACCTCGCCGCCCGCGGGTAACCATAGAGAATCGCGGTGAGGAGCACGAGCGCAGGAGCGGTATTCGCGAGCAGGTGCGCAAGCGACGCGTGTATCAAGGGTGCCAGCAAGATACCCAGCAGGCCCATCGGCCGCCTCGGGTACACGCCGTAGGTGGCGAGATGCAGCCCGAAGGCAAGCTCCGCGAGCTTGATCCCCCACAGGGCAGCGACGAAGACCGCCCCGAACACGAAGGCCCGCCTCAAGCGACGGATATCCTGGTCCGCGTCGGCCGGGGATATTCTAGCGGCCATGGCGTCAGCACCACTTCCAACACATCGCCTGGAGTCGACCAGGCACGCTAACCTGCGGGACGCCCTTCGGTCCGATGGCGGGCGCAAGGCTGCGCTGCACGCCGAGATCTTCCCCCCCTCGCCCTATGCAGTGCAAGGGCGTTGCGTGTCCGTTCGGACAGGCACATTCTCTCGCGAAGAAACGCAAACACAAAAAGGCCCCGGCAGTCGCCTGACCACCGGGGCCCTCAATGCGCGGGAACGCGCAGTTAGAAGTTGCTGTGGGCCGACTTGGAATCGGTCGGCTGGACCGCCTGCACCTGAACGACCGGGTGCTTCGAATCCTGCGCCGCGGCATGATCAGACGCGACGACGGTCGCAGCGGAAACGCCACCAACAACCAGTGCAACAGCAGCAAGTATGGCCAACATATTTAGCTCCAAATAAGAGGTTGCTTTACCAAGATGGTGATCAGTATATCAGCAACTTCTAATATGTCAACCCTGCAGCCACCCCGGCACACATCCCGCCCGTCTCTTCGAAACCCCGATCAGACTCCCACAGCGGAAAGCGAACCGTTGCTTTGTGGAGCCTTCGACCTATGTTTTCGTCTATCGGGTTACGTAGGCTGTAGATGGCCACCGTGGCCGCCGCAGGAGGAAAGACAGCCGTGAAGGCGATGGTGATCAACAGGACCGTTTCCCTGGACGACGAAGAGATGCCGCTCGACCTGATCGAGCTGCCGATTCCGCAGCCGGGCCCGGGCGAGATCCGCATCAGGGTCTCGGTCTGCGGGGTTTGTCATACGGAGCTCGACGAGATCGAGGGACGCACGGCGCCGCCCCGCCTGCCGGTGGTACCGGGACACGAGGTGGTCGGCCATGTGGACGAGCTCGGTCCCGGCAGCGCGCGATTCAAGGCCGGAGAGCGTGTCGGTGTGGGCTGGATTCACTCCTCCTCCGGCGGGGAGGACGAGAACATCAGCCCGGAGTTTCGCGCCACCGGCCGCGACGTGCACGGCGGCTACGCCGAGTACATGACCGTCCCCGAGACTTATGCGTACCCGATCCCCGAGGTCTTCGCCGATGCGGCCGCGGCCCCCCTTCTCTGTGCGGGGGGTGTCGGCTACCGGTCGCTGCGCCTAGCGGGCATTGAGAATGGACAGCCGCTGGGCCTCACCGGGTTTGGGGGCTCGGCCCACTTGGTCCTGCAGCTGGCACGTCATCTTTACCCGCAATCCGATGTCTACGTCTTCGCCCGGGATCCCGAGACGCAGGCGTTTGCCCGGGAGCTTGGAGCAGTCTGGGCGGGAGATACCGCGGAGCGCGCGCCGGCGGGCCTCCCGGCCATCATCGACACCACGCCCGCGTGGAAACCGGTGGTGGAGGCCCTCGCCAGCCTGAGGCCGGGTGGACGGCTCGTCATCAACGCCATCCGCAAGGAAGACCGGGACAAGGAATACCTGCTGCGGCTGAGCTACCACGACCACCTATGGATGGAAAAAGAAATCAAATCCGTCGCAAATGTGACCCACAAGGACATCGCCGAGTTTCTGCCCATCGCCGCAGAGATCCCGCTGCAGCCCACCGTGGAGACCTACCCGCTGGCCGATGCAAACCGCGCCATCATCGAGCTTAGGCGGGGGCCGGTCCGTGGGGCCAAGGTGCTGCAGGTCGGTCCGTCGGCGACGCCTGCATCAGAGGCGGCCAGACAGTGACTCATTCCGTGATGACGTCAGGATCGCTGCCGGCCCGGGAGAAGGACCTTCAGACGCTCGACGTGGTGATCGAGGTTCCCCGCGGGAGCTTCCTGAAGCGTGGGTCAACGGGGCGCCTGGACTTCGTTTCTCCGTTCCCATGCCCCTTCAACTACGGCTCGGTACCCAGGTACCTGGGTCTGGAAGGGGACCTGCTCGACGCCGTCGTGCTGGGCCCCCATCTTGCCCGCGGCACCAAAGTGTCGGTACCAGCAGTTGCCGCGATTCGGTTCGAAGACCGCGGACTCTATGACTACAAGGTGATCTGCGCGAGCCAGCCGTTGACCAAGGCCCAGCGCGCTGGCGTGCTGATGTTCTTCAGGTTCTACGGGGTCTGCAAGCGGCTCCTCAATCTGGTGCGGGGCCGCCCGGGCCGCACCGCCTGCGACGGCTGGTGCAGTGCAGCCGAGGCCATCGGCTGTGCGTCTCCCCGGGAGGAGGGTCCCTGGATCGGGCCAGAGGTTCCCTTCTGACTACCAAGAGTCGCGCACGGCGTGCACCCAATCTCCCGCGCCCCCCGGAGAGGGCCGAGGCAAGGGAATGGTGGCAGCGACGTAGCTTCAGCGGAGTGGCGCTGGCAACATGGCCTTTAGGCCAGCTTGATCACACGCTCCACCTCGACCTCAACCAAGGGCTCCGCATGGTGATGGCCGACGTGGTGCATCGCCTCGACCTTCAGCTCCACCTTCAGACCCGCCAGGACCGCCGCGTGGATGGCCCGCTGAAGCGCGGCCGCAGCGACCGTCACATCGTGTGCGAGGCGTTCGTCATGCTCCTGTTCAGGCTTGGTCTGCGCTTCGCTCATAGAAATCCGCCCCTTCGGAAGGAATTAAGGTCCCCACTAGCGTAGATGGCCCGGCGGCTGACCTCAAGCTCGCCACGTCACATGCCGCTTGGCCCATTGGGGCCGGAGGGCTGTCGTCCGCGGATGCCGCAACGCCCGAGCCGCCCAACCGCTGCACGCGATGCAGCCGCGCAGGACCGGGGCCAATCGGGCCCTGAACCATGCCTGGAAGCGCATTGACCTAGTCTATCCGGGACACCATGCTTTCAGTATGAAGGTACTACCAGATCAGATCACCCGACTCAATGAAGGAAAACCCAGATGCCAACCATGAGCCGTGAATCCACCGCCGGCCGAGCGATCCAGGTCCCCGAGCACCCCCGCTGGCCTGAGCTCCCGGCAGACAAAAAGGCAGACATCAAGAGCCGCATCAAGCGGTTGCTCGCGGAGCAGGACGCGGTGCTGGTCGCCCACTACTACACGGATGGCGACCTTCAAGAGCTGGCCGAGGAGACAGGCGGGTTCGTCGCCGACTCGCTGGAGATGGCCCGATTCGGAAGCGAGAGCAAGGCCGCGACCCTGGTGGTCTGCGGCGTGCGCTTCATGGGAGAGACCGCGAAGATCATCAATCCGGAGAAGCGGGTGCTGATGCCGGATCTCGGGGCGACCTGCTCACTGGACGAAGGATGCCCCGCCGCGGAATTCTCCGCCTTCTGCGACCAGCACCCGGACCGCACAGTGGTCGTCTACGCCAACACCAGCGCCGACGTGAAGGCCCGCTCGGACTGGGTGGTCACCTCGAGCATCGCCCTACCCGTGGTCGAGCACCTCCATGCGAAC
>Ga0307440_1001203_pt1 | contig 12718 bp, 8 predicted proteins | sample SalMarWE160410MG_FD_202150 | JGI IMG/M metagenome (GOLD analysis project Ga0307440, IMG submission 202150) | Salt marsh sediment microbial communities from the Plum Island Ecosystem LTER, Massachusetts, United States - WE1604-10 | ecosystem: Environmental > Aquatic > Marine > Intertidal zone >... | reverse complement strand
CGAGGCCGAGATATTTGGTCGAAAGGTTCATTTTTCTACCCCTTGCATAGGAGGGAAAGGGTCGGACAAAAAACCGTAGCAGCGACGACTTCTGCGCGGAGGCTACGATTTGGCTTCTTCCGTCTCCTCGTTTCGGCACGTCATGGCGGCGAGCTGTTCATAGAGGTGCCAGCGCGTCCCGATCTCAAGGTTACCCTCGTCCATGAGGTTTCTGGCCCTGTCCGGATGGCTCTTGGTGAGCATCTTGAAGCGGGTTTCCTTCATGGCGTAGTCGGCGTACTTGATCTTCGGCGGCTTGGAATCGAGCTTGAGGGGGTTCTTTCCATCCCTGGCCAGGTCCGGATTATAGCGGAACAGCGGCCACGCGCCGCATTCCACGGCCTCCTTCTGGTGGGACATGCCCTCCGTCAGGTTGAAACCGTGGGCGATGCAGTGGCTGTAGGCGATGATGAGAGAGGGACCATCGTAGGCTTCGGCCTCCATGATGGCCCTGACCGTCTGGTTGTCGCTGGCGCCCATGGCCACGCGGGCCACGTAAATATTCCCGTAGGTCATGGCGATCATGCCCAGGTCCTTCTTCGGCAGGGGCTTGCCGCTGGCCGCGAACTTCGCCACGGCGCCCATGGGTGTCGCCTTGGAACACTGTCCGCCCGTATTCGAGTAGACCTCCGTGTCGAGCACGAGAACATTCACGTTGCGTCCGGAGGCGAGGACGTGGTCGAGGCCGCCGTAACCGATGTCGTAGGCCCAGCCGTCGCCTCCCATGATCCAGACGCTCTTCTTGACGAGCATGTCGGCCAGTGAGAGAAGGTCCCTGGATTCTTCGTCGGTCCTGTCCTTGAGCCCGGCTTTCAACGCGTCCACGCGCTTGCGCTGGGCGGCGATGCCGGCCTCGTCGGACTGGTCGGCGTCGAGCAGCTCTCTGGCCAGCTCTTCACCAACTTGCGGGGCGAGGCGGGTCAAGAGTTCTCTCGCGTACTCGGTGTGCTTGTCGATGGTGAGCCGGAAACCGTACCCGAATTCGGCGTTGTCCTCAAAGAGGGAGTTCGACCAGGTCGGTCCGCGCCCGTCCGGGTTGACCGCCCAGGGTGTGGTGGGAAGGTTTCCGCCGTAGATCGAGGAGCAGCCCGTGGCGTTGGCTATGATGGCGCGGTCGCCGAACAACTGGCTCACGAGCTTAACGTAGGGCGTCTCGCCGCAACCGGCACATGCGCCGGAGAACTCGAACAGGGGCTGCAGGAACTGTGAGCCCTTGACCGTCCCTATCTTCACGGCCGTCCTGTCAACCTCGGGCAACGAGGAGAGGAAGAAATCGAAGTTCTCCCGCTCGGGCTTGCGCAGGGGCATCTGGTCGGCCATGTCGAGGGACTTGTGCTTGACGTTGCTCTTGTCCTTGGCCGGGCAGATGTACGCGCAGGCGGCGCATCCCGTGCAATCCTCGGGTGCAACCTGGACCGTGTACTTCATGCCCTTGAATTCGAGTCCCTTATAGTCCGCGGACTTGAAGGTGGCCGGCGCATTCTTCAGGTGGCTCTCGTCGTAAACCTTGATGCGGATGGCGGCGTGGGGGCAGACCAGCGCGCACTTGCCGCACTGGATGCATATGCTCTCGTCCCAGACAGGGATCTCCAGGGCGATGTTGCGCTTTTCCCACTGGGCCGTGGCCGTCGGGAACGTGCCGTCCACCGGCATGGCGGAAACGGGCAGGTCGTCGCCCTCGTTGGCGATGATCTTGCCGAGCGTGTCCTTTACGAAGTCAGGCGCCTTTTCCGAGACTACGGGCGGCATCGCGAGGGCGCTGGTTGCCGTCTCGGGCACCTTGACTTCGTGCAGGTTGGCCAGGGTCCCGTCCACCGCAGCAAAGTTCTTGTTGACGATCTCATCGCCCTTGGCGCCGTAGGTCTTCTTGATGGCCTTCTTGATGGCGGCAATTGCTTCGTCCTTCGGAAGGACGCCGGAAATGGCGAAAAAGCAGGTCTGCATTATCGTGTTCACGCGGCTTCCCATCCCGGTGTCGCGGGCCACCTTGTAGCCGTCGATCACGTAGAATTTCGCCTTCTTGTCGATGATCTGCTGCTGGACCTTCTTGGGCAGCTTGTCCCAGACTTCCTCCGGGCCGTAGGGGCTGTTGAGGAGGAACGTCCCGCCGGGGACAAGGTACTTGAGCATGTCGTACTTCTCCAGGAAGACGAACGCGTGGCAGGCCAGGAAATTGGCCGAGGTCACAAGGTAGGTGCTGCGGATCGGGCGGGGCCCGAAGCGCAGGTGCGAAACGGTGATGGACCCGGACTTTTTTGAATCGTATACGAAGTAGCCCTGCGCGTAATTATCGGTTTCGCCGCCGATGATCTTGATGGAGTTCTTGTTGGCGCCGACGGTGCCGTCGGAACCCAGCCCGTAGAAGAGGCAGCGGATGACGTCGTCGCCCTCGGTCGTGAAGGACGGGTCGTAGTCGACGCTGTTGCCCGTCACGTCGTCCTTGATGCCCACGGAGAAGTGGTTCTTCATCCCGGACCCTGCCAGTTCATCGAAGACGCCCTTGACCATGGCAGGCGTAAATTCCTTGGAAGAAAGCCCGTAGCGTGCGCCGACGATCTTCGGCATGGGGAAGGGGAGCCGGCCGAAGGACGCGGCCTCGGCGCAGGTGGAAAGAACGTCCTGATAAAGCGGTTCACCTGCTGCGCCCGGCTCTTTGGTCCGGTCGAGCACGGCGATGGACTTGACGGTTTGCGGGAGAGCACCGATGAACGCGTCCGAGCTGAACGGCCGGTAAAGGCGGACGATAACGACGCCGACCTTTTCGCCCTGCTTCGAGAGATAGTCGACCGCCTCGAGCGCTGTTTCGGCGCCCGAGCCCATGAGGACGATCACCCTCTCGGCGTCGGGAGCGCCCACGTAGTCGAACAGGTGGTAACGGCGGCCCACGACGGAGGCGAACTTGTCCATGGCCTTCTGCACGATGGCCGGGAAGGCTTCATAGAAAGGATTGGCCGCTTCGCGCGCCTGGAAGAACACGTCGGGGTTCTGTGCCGTACCCCTCAGGACAGGCCGGTCGGGGGAGAGGGCGCGGGCGCGATGGGCGCGGACGAGCCCGTTATCGATCATGGCCTTCATGTCCTCGACGGTGAGCTGCTCTATTTTTTGTACCTCATGGGAACTTCTGAACCCGTCGAAGAAGTGGACGATGGGAACGCGTCCCTCGAGCGTGGCCGCCTGTGAGATGAGGGCCATGTCCATGATTTCCTGGATGGAAGACGAGGCCAGGAATCCCCAACCGGTGGATCTGGCGGCCATCACATCGCTGTGGTCGCCGAAGATCGAGAGGGCGTGGGTGGCTACCGTCCGGGCGGAAACGTGAAAGACCGTCGCGGTGAGTTCCCCCGCGATCTTATACATGTTGGGAATCATGAGCAGCAGGCCCTGAGATGCCGTAAAGGTCGTTGTCAGAGCGCCGGATTGAAGGGCTCCGTGCACGGCTCCCGAAGCACCTCCTTCGCTCTGGAGCTCGACGACCTGCGGTACGGTGCCCCAGATGTTGACCGCCCCCTCGGAGGACCACTGGTCCGCCCACTCGCCCATTGGAGAAGATGGTGTAATCGGGTAGATCGCACATACCTCGTTCACTTTATGGGCTACGAAGGCAGCGGCTTCATTGCCGTCAACTGTAATTTTCGGCCTTGCCATAGAAACTCTCCATGAAAAATTCCGGTTGCCGCCGCGTCGCGCGATCATCAAAGCCTCACAGCGGGCTATCGTCGCACCTGAGGCTATTCGTCTCCGCGGGCGGAGTCGGCTACGGTGAAGGTGCACAGCACTATCAGGGTTCTCCAGCAGCGGGCTCTTTACGAGAGATCCGCAAGAAAACTCATTATAGGATGATTCGACCCAAACGCAAAGGAGACTAGGGACCCCGGCTCCGGGGAGGCGCCGTTTCTGGGGCATATCCCCCCAAATCCTTCAGCCGAAAAGCCTGCATGCCCTTACGGAACGCGTACCGCCCGGCTGACGCGGACAAGGCGGGAACTGTTCCCTTTGCCGATTTCATGGCAGTATATAGTTACAGGCGATCTTTTCGCTCGCTCATCCTGCGGTTCAACGCGATTCATGGACATGGGAGGTTCGCTGAATGCGCGAGGGCTGGGTTTTCCTCAAAGTCAGCGCAAGCATACACATTGCCGTACCTGTGTCCGCGGTGCGAAGGGTTCTCCACAGGGAAGACCAGGATTACGCCGCGTATGCCAGTACCGCAGCCGATCTGTCCAGAGAGCTGGGCTCAAAGCCGGACCCGGAGTTGCCCGGCGTGCTGGTGCTTCTCGAGAACGGGGCATGCTGGTACGTGGGCAACGTCCTCCTCGGCGAGTCGGTCCAGCCCCTGCGTTACGAATCCGTACCTTCCGACCTCTTCGACCGGACACCCGGATGGTGCAGGGGCATCCTCTGGGGCCGGAGAGGGAGGTTCTTCGTGGTTGCCCCGGAAATCCTGGGGGGGAACCGATGAGCGTGCGGCGATTCGTTCTCTTCAGCGCCGGAGGGCGAAGACTCGTCTTTCCCGTGGAAGCGGTCAAGTCCATACGGGATTGGGAAGAGCCCTTGCCGATCCCGCGAAGCAAGCAATGGCTGCTCGGCGTACTGGAAGGGGAGGGGGAGGCCATTCCTGTTCTGGGCTCGTCCTTCTGGGGCGGCGGCGGTGTCGCGGACCACATGCTGCTGTTGCTGGACCTGTCCGGACGGCTCCTGGCGGTGGCCGGCGGCGACCCCGACATTTTGCCTCTGGATTGCACCTGGCAGGAAGAAAATGACCCGGGCGACGGTTTAATTGCCGGAACCATCGCCGTTGCGGATCGGACGGCCGAATGTGTCCGCGTCGACAAGCTTTACAGTGCGCTGGGACTTCGGTACAATAACACGGATCGGATAGGGGGCGTGGATGCCGAAAAAGATTCTTTTAGCCGATGACAGCGTCACCATACAGAAAGTGGTGGAGCTAACGTTTGTCGAAGAGGATTACGAGGTCTCTTGCGTATCCAACGGCAGAGCGGCCGTTGAAAAGATCAAGGAAGAGCGCCCGGACATTCTTTTGTGCGATGTCATCATGCCCGAGATGAACGGTTACGAGGTCGCTTCCTTCGTCAAAAGAGACCCCGGTTACTCATCCATTCCCGTCATTCTATTGACAGGTACGTTCGAGCCTTTCGACGAGGACAAGGCGCGTTCGTCCGGTGCCGATACGTACATCACGAAGCCGTTCGACTCCAAGATGCTGGTGGACAAAGTCGAGGAGCTTCTGAGCAAGAGGGTAGTCTATACGACCCCCGACCACGAGGAATCGGCTCAGATATTCCACAGCAGGCAGGAATTCGTCGTGTCTTCCGAGGATCAGCCGCGGGCCGTACCCGATGAGAAAGATGGCGGAAGCTCGGAAGAGAGCAGCGCCTTCATAAGCCCCGAACTGGAATACGAGATGCCCGACGGCGGGCTCGAGCCGCTGCCCGAATCGTCCGTGGAACAGACCGTAATCTCGGCCGGAAGGACAGGGGAGGCGGACGATCTCGGAGTTGCGTCCGAGCTTCCTTCGGAAACCGCCGAGAACACCGCGGACTCCGAGGCGCAGGAACTTGTGCTGGAGAATTCGGACGTGGAAGTCGTCGGTCAGGAAGACCTTGACGCCGAGGGCGAGACCACGGCGGACCTGGGTGCGCCTCGACCGGACGAAGATGCTCTCTCCGAGGCGGTGGATATCGGTGAGATCATGCCGGAAGACGAAATCCCGGAGCCGGCCTTCGACGAGCTGGTTACGCCGGCCGAAACGGCGGAGGCGCCGGAAGAGCACCTCCAGGCGGAAGGGCCGAAGGAACCCGGGACGGCCGGGATGGAACCGGAACCCGCGACGGAACGGGATGCGGAAACGGCAGCGCCGGAGTCGTTCGAGCCCACTGCATTCGAGCAGCCGTTCGAAGAAATCGAGACCGAGGAGCCCCCTCCCATCGTCCACGAACTCACCGCGCAGCAGGAGATGGTCTCCGAAGCGCAAAAGCGCTTGGACGAGGAAGCCCAACTCCCCTCGGAGCAACCTTCCGGGGATGCGACATCCGAGGCTGAGGTGGAAGCCGGCCAGGCCTACGAGAGGGCCGAACCCGAGGCTTTATCATCCGAAGAACCCCCGGGGAATGATAAAGAAGAGCCCGGTGAAGAGGGCGAATCGAGCGAAATCCTGGAAGAGAGCCCCTTCATGCCTTACGAAGGCGAAGCGGAAACCGTTGAAGCCGCATCCGAGGGGGATATCTCGGTGGCGGGGTCCCGGACCGCCGCCGCCGGCTTCGGAGCCGACGCGGAAGAAGAGGCCCCGGGTCATGAAGCCGTAGCAGCAGAGTCTCCGGAAGAGGGGCCATCCGAAGAGGATGCCGCATTTGAGTCCGGCATCGATACCGCCGCGCCGGAACAGGCGGCTGCGGCGGAACCCCCCGACCGCGTCGAAATCGATAAGATGGTCGAGGACGCTCTGCAGCGCCTGGTCGGTCCTGCCGTGGAACGAGCGGTGAATGAGGCGGTCGGGGCGGCCGTGGAAAAAGCGATCGGAGACATTGCATCGGCCAGGATCGACGAAATCCTGGGACAGGCGGTGCCCGACGCGGTAAGAGAATCGGCCGGCAGAATGGTACCGGACCTGGGCAGAGACATCCTTGGAGGCATATTACCGGATATGGTCCGCCAGTCGGCGGGCGAAAATCTCCCGGATCTGGTCAAGCCGATAGTGGAGACGGAAGCCGCCTCTGCAGTGTCCAGGGCCATCGAGCAGACTCTTCCCCAAGCCATGAGGCAGGCCGCCCAGGAAACTGCCCCCGGGGTGGTGGGCCAGGTGACCGAAGAAATGGCCCCGCAGGTCATCCGTGAGACCGTCAAGGCCATCAGCCGGGACCTCGTCTCCGAGGAAGTCAAAGCCATGATGCCGGACATCGTGAAGCCGGTGGCTTGGGAAGTGATACCAGAACTTGCGGAAAGCATCATAAAACGCCGCATTCAGGAACTCGAGACAGAAGAAACGGATTGAACCGCCAGGAATATGCACCCACAGGTTCCGCGAGAACAGGGGTTCGCCCCTGTTTTTCGTGTATCCTGCACCTCTGAGAGGCGCCCATGGACATCCCCAAGCAGTACGACCCTAAAGCGTGCGAAGAGAGGCTCTACGCTTTCTGGGAGGAGAGCGGCTTCTTCAAAGCGCGGCCCGAGTCGGGCAGGGATCCCTTTGTGATCGTGATTCCTCCGCCCAACGTAACCGGGGCCCTTCACACCGGGCACGCCATGTTCGTGACTCTCCAGGACGTACTCATCCGTTGGAAGAGAATGCAGGGCTACGATACGCTCTGGATTCCAGGAACGGATCATGCCGGAATCGCCACGCAGATGGTCGTCAGCAAGGAACTCGAAAGAAACGGGCGTTCCCGCCTCGAACTGGGCAGGGAAGCTTTCATCGACGAAGTCTGGAACTGGAAGAAGGAGAAGGGCGACACCATCCTCGGTCAGCTCAGGAGGCTGGGCGCGTCGTGCGACTGGTCCCGGACGCGGTTCACGCTTGATCCGGATCTGTCTCGCGCCGTGCGAAAGGCGTTCGTGGATCTCTACCAGGAAGGGCTCATCTATCGCGGCAAGTACATGATCAACTGGTGTCCGCGATGCGGGACGGCGCTCTCCGACCTCGAGGTGGAGCACGTCGATACTCAAGGCAGGCTCTGGCACATAAAGTACCCGCTTGAAGGCGGAGCAGCGGGAGAAGGCATCGTCGTGGCCACCACCAGGCCGGAGACGATGCTCGGCGATACGGCGGTGGCGGTTCATCCGGACGATCCGCGATACAGCGATTGGATCGGCCGGAAGGTCCTTCTCCCCATCGCGGGAAGGTCTATTCCCGTCGTAGCCGATCCCATGGTGGAGACAGAATTCGGAACAGGTGCGGTGAAGATAACGCCTGCCCACGATCCCAACGATTTCGAAGCGGGCAGGCGCCACGGGCTTCCACAGATTACCGTCATAGACAAAGACGGCATCATGACCGAAGAGGCCGGTGCATTTGCGTCCCAGGACCGTTTTGCAGCCCGGAAGGGGATCGTAAAGGAACTGGACGAGCTGGGGCTTCTGGTTAAGGTGGAGGAGCACGCTCACGCCGTAGGGCACTGCCAGCGGTGCGATACCGTCGTCGAGCCCATGGTGTCCAGGCAGTGGTTTCTGAAGATAGAACCTCTTGCGGGCCCGGCGAGGGAAGCGGTCGAGAGCGGTGAGATCAGGATCATCCCCGAGCACTGGAAGAAGGTGTATTTGAACTGGATGAGCGAGATTCATGACTGGTGCATATCCAGGCAGCTCTGGTGGGGACACCGCATTCCCGCTTTCTACTGCTCGGCGTGCGGAAAAGGAGCAGGATCCGACGACCCCGAACTCAAGATGGCCGCGATGGAAGATCTCTCGTCCTGCCCATACTGCGGGGGCGCCGTCGACCAGGACCCCGACGTTCTCGATACGTGGTTCTCGTCCCAGCTGTGGCCCTTTTCAACGCTGGGCTGGCCCGAAAAGACGGTGGACTTCGAGCGCTACTATCCGACTTCTGTCATGGAGACGGGGTACGACATCCTCTTCTTCTGGGTTGCGAGGATGATCATGGCCGGGCTCAAGTTCACGGGGAAGGTCCCCTTCAGGGACGTATTTCTCCACGGCCTGGTAAGAGATGCCCGCGGGAGAAAGATGAGCAAGACGCTCGGGAACGTGATCGACCCGCTGGAGCTGATCGACCGGTACGGGGCCGACGCTGTCAGGTTTACTCTCGCCATCCTGACTGTACCGGGAACGGACGTTCCCCTCGACCCGAAGAGGATGGAGGGGTATCGGGCTTTTGCAAACAAACTCTGGAATGCCGGTCGATATGTTCTCATGCAGGTGGGGGACGGAGCGCCTGAACCCCCGGGGCGGGAGGACATGAGCCTCTGGGACCAGTGGATTCTGGACGAGTTCGACCAGACGGTCGAGCGGGTGGCCCAGGCCATGGACGGCTACAGGTTCTACGAGGCCTCGGACGCCATATACCACTTCGTCTGGCACAGGTACTGCGACTGGTACGTCGAAGTGTCGAAGGTCGGTTTGTCCGAACAGGCCGGTCCAGAAAGAAGGCGGGCCACGTTGTGGGTCCTCGCCTCCGTTCTAGACGGCGTCCTGCGGCTGCTTCACCCATTCATGCCCTTCATAACGGAGGATATCTGGCAAAGGATGCCGGAGCACGAGGGCAGCATCCTCGAAGGTGAATTCCCCGTGCCGTCGCCATCTCGGAGCGGGTTCAAAGACGGGCCCGCCATCGAGGGCCTCATGGACCTGGTAACGAGAATCCGCAACCTGCGCGCCGAGAAGAAGATCGCTCCCGGGTTGAAGCTGCAGGTGGTTGCGGTACCGACGAGCGACGGGTTGGGCTCTCTTCTCGCCGAGGCCTCACTTGAGGAGGTGAAGACACTGGCGCGCCTGGAGAGCCTGACGACCGCCGAAAACCTGCCGAACGGCTGCGAGTGGTCGCAGGGCGTGGCGGGGCATTTCAGGTTCGCGCTCCGCGTCCCGGCGGTCGAGCGGGACGTCCGGGGCGAGATGGCGAGGTTGAAGAGCGAGCTCGCGAAGGCCCGGTCCGAGATGGCCAAGTTTGCTGCGAAGCTGTCGAATTCCTCCTTCGTCGAAAAGGCTCCCAAGGAGGTCGTCGAGAAGAATCGCCGCCTCCGCGACGAGTTCGAACGGAAGGTCGGCGAGATGGAAAAGGCCATAGCGCAACTCGAGCGTTGACAGCGGAGTAATTGGTTCATAAAATCTCAGTAGGCTTAGGAGGATGTCGATGGATAGACGGGAACGCGGTGAAGGCAAGCTTGGTCTTTTCATCATGCTCATCATCGTGGCGGCGATCATCTTCGTGCTCGTCAAGGCCGTCCCACCACGCGTCAACGCATACCAGTTCAAAGATTTCATGACCCAGTATGCCCGCGAAGACTGCTGGAACAGAACCCACGACCAGATGGTCAAGGACCTTCTGGACAAGGCCGAGAAACTGAACCTGCCCATCACCTCCAAGAACATAAAGATAGTCCGGTCAGGCGCTTACATCACCATGGAAGCACATTTCGACGTTCCCGTCGATCTCAAGGTCCACAAGTGGGTGATGCACTACGATTTCAAACAGACCGCCGAGCACTATTGACGCGGAACCTCAAAGATCTGCCTAAAATCGAGCTGCACGTTCACCTGGAGGGGTGCGTTTCTCCCGCCGAGGCGTCTACCCTCGCCTTCCGGAAGGGCATGAAACACGATCCGGAAGAAATACGAAAGCTCTACAGGCACGCCTCATTTCAGGACTTCCTGTCGCACTTCGGGCAACTCGTGGACCTGCTCAGCGAGCCGGACGACCTCCTGTGGCTTTTCGAGCGCGAGCTCCTGAGGTTGAAACGCCAGGGCGTGGTCTACGCCGAAATAAGGGTTTCCCCCACGGTATGGGAACGGCATGGGCTGCCGCCGGAGTCGTGTCTCAGGCGGTTGGCGGAAAGGACCTCATCGGCCCCCATAGCCTGCCGCCTCATCGTTGACGGGGTGCGTCAGTGGGATCGCGCGATGCTGGAGCGCGATCTCGACCTGGCACTCGCACTTCGGAACAAAGGGGTCGTTGCGTTCGGACTGGGGGGCGATGAAGCCTCCGCCCCGGCGTGCGTCTTTCGAGACTTGGCCGGGGCGTGCAGAGAGGTCGGTTTTCCAATCATCCCTCATGCGGGGGAAGCCCTGGGCCCCGAGGAGGTGAAGTCCGCGCTGGAGGTGTTTTCCCCGCCGAGGCTGGGCCACGGAATAGCCGCCGCGAGGGATCCCAGGGTCCTCGAGGAGGTCGTGGCGCGCCGCGTTCATCTCGAGGTCTGCCCCACCAGCAATCGTAAAACCGGTGCCGTCGGAAGGCGTGAAGAACATCCCCTGAAGGCCCTGTGGACGGCGGGAAGCCACCTGTCCCTCGGGACCGACGATCCGGCGCTCTTCGGCACGACCCTGTGCCGTGAACTGTCCTGGGCCCTCAGGCGCGGAGGGTGGACCATGAAGGACGTTGCGGCTAGCCAGGCGCTCGCAGCGCAAGCCTCCCTGCTGCCCGAGCGGCAGAAGAGGGACCTCCTCCAGAAGGTGTCCTGAACATCCTGAAATGCGTTCAAATCCTGCGTCCGCCTTGTTAAAGAAGGCATCCCGCAATACAATTGCAGGGAGGAGGCAGTCCATGTTGGACCTCAGGCTGACGGAAGATGAACTTTGGGCGGAGCTGCCGCGTCTTCCCGTCTCCGAGCTGCCTTCCCTGCTGACTCACCCCGCGGCCAAGGAAAGACACGTCCTGAAGGCGCTGGAACGACCGGACCTGCCGGAGGATTTTCTGAACGGCGTGGCCCACAGCAAGTGGGCCCGGTCATTGCGCGTACAGTTTAACCTGGTCAACCATCCGAACACACCTGCCGGCGAGGCCATGAACCTGGTGAAATTTCTCTTCTGGCGCGATCTGAACCTCACCATACAGAATTTCAAGGTCAGTACTGACGTGCGCCATCAGGCGGAGGCAGTGCTGCTTCAACGGCTGCCCGCAATGGCCACGGGCGAGAAAATAACATTGGGACGCCTGGCCGCCGGACGCGTGCTCAAGAGGATGAGGAACGAAAAAGATCCCCAGGTGGTGAGGGCGCTCCTCAAGAATTCGAGATTGGTGGAAGACGACGTGCTTTTTCTCATAAACCAGCCCCGAACCCCATCCCCGGTGCTCGAGGCCGTGGCGCGCGACCCGAAGTGGTCTCCCAGAGTAGAGGTGAGAATAGGGTTGATCCGCAATCCGAGAACGCCGATTGCCGCGGTCATTCCCTTTGTCAGCTCCCTCAGCCTGAGCCATGTCAGGAGCCTGGCGACGGACCCCAAGGTGCCTCGGGCTCTGAGGCGGATGCTCCAGACCCGGCTCGGGAGGTCCTCATGACGGATGAGAGGGGAAGAGCGCTCGGCGAGGACCTCGCCGAACAGCGCAGGGCCAGGGGCGTGACCCTTGAGGATATGTCGCGGGACACAAAGATCCGCCGCACGATCTTGGAGTCGATCGAGAACGGCCGCTTCGAAGAGCTCCCGCCGGACGTATTCGTCGTGGGGTTTATCAAGGCCTACAGCCGGAGGCTCGAGGTCGATCCCGAACCTTTCCTGGCCCGGTTTATGAAGCTCAAACAGGCTGAGCCAGAGCTCGCGAGAGAAGCCGGCCGGAGTCCGGCGGATCAGGGGCGGAACAGTGCCGGGTGGATGGTGGGGGCGATCATACTGGTGTTGCTGGCGGCCATGCTTGCGGGAGCCCTCTGGTGGCTGGGTCTTCTTCCCTTCGACTCGAACCCTGGTATTCCGAGCCCACCGGTTTCCAGGCAGGAGCAGAACGCCCTCCCAGCGGTTCCCCCGGAATCCGCGACGGAACCGGGGCCCGAGGCCACGCAGGCGAACGGCGCCCCGGAGGCCGACAACGCTCCATCCTCGACTGTTCCGGGTCCTCCGGTGGAGGCATCGCCGGCGGGGGGATCCTCCGGGGGGGCGACCGCCGCTCGGGCCGGGAATGGCGACCTCGTCATCACTTGTTTGCGACCATGCTGGTTGGGACTCTGGGCGGACGGCGAGCGAAAGGTCTACCGCCTGCTGTCCCCGGGAGAGAAGCTCTCGTTTG
>Ga0307440_1001202_pt1 | contig 12721 bp, 12 predicted proteins | sample SalMarWE160410MG_FD_202150 | JGI IMG/M metagenome (GOLD analysis project Ga0307440, IMG submission 202150) | Salt marsh sediment microbial communities from the Plum Island Ecosystem LTER, Massachusetts, United States - WE1604-10 | ecosystem: Environmental > Aquatic > Marine > Intertidal zone >... | reverse complement strand
CTGATCACAAAATTTGCTTACCTTGCTACCTACCTCTGCATCAAGCTCGAGGCATTGCTGCAAATTTGTCTTCAGAATCTGCGATTCACCCGCGGCCGAGCGAGCCCCTTCCCGTGACTGTCCGCCCTTTCCCGGCCGGTGCTCACTCCTCTAGCAGTATAGCGCAGGAATGCATCGAGAACGGCCACAAACCGTTTTGTGGATGTTCGACGGAAGATCGAGTGCACGCTGATAAATACCTCAAAAGAAGGTGATTAGCGCTGTGGCTCAGCTGGGAGATCTATCGACGGGTCCGGCGCGGGTCGGCAGGACCGTCGGCGCCACGGAGGGCGCCGTCGAGCCTACACGGAGGTAGTCGTCGGCGATCGCCGCCCCCGCCTCGATCTCCATCGGCACGACGTCCGGCCCGTTCTCGATCAGGAGGTCCACCTCGCTGCCCCTGGCATCCCGCCAGAAGTACAGGTTGCTGCGCTTGCCCCGGTGTTAGCGGTATTTGAGGGCCTCGATGATCACCAGGCTCTCGAACAAGCCGCCCCTGAGGGGGTGGCGGCTGACATGAGCCTCGTTCTCGGCGCCCAGAAGGCAGGCGGCCAGGCCGACGTCGTAGAAGTAGAGCTTCGGTGACTTGATTTGCTCAGGGGCAAGAGCGTCAACAGCGCTGTGTGGCCAGCGAGGGACTGGGTGAGGATCGTCATCACCTCGAATTGCTGGCTGCCGGTGAGCACGAAGAGCCCTCGCTCACCGCGCGCGTCGACCATGGGCTGCAGATAGGAGGCCAGCTCCGGGACCCGCTGAAGTTCATCCAGTATTTGCCCATCGGAATACGCGCTCAGAAAGCCGCGCGGGTCACTCCGGGCAAACTCCCTGAGATCCGGGCTTTCGAGATTGACGTACGCGTTCTCGGGAAAGGCCGCCCGAGAAAGGGTCGTCTTGCCGCTCTGGCGCGGACCGGTCACGGTGACGACGGGGCGCTTGCCCGCCAGCTCCCGCACGACAGGCGCAAGCGTACGAGGCATCATGGGGGCACCCTAGCAGCGGCCTTTGGGATTTTGCAGGTTGCACCTGCAAAATCCCCTGGCGGTCGGTTTGCGGCTGCACGCGGAGAAGGCCGCTCGAGCGCTGGTTGGTGGGACCGCTGTGCCTGTCCCACCCTACGAGATCTGGCGGTTGACTCTGAGCGTTGCAGCGGGGGTCAGCGGGTCTACGAAGGGGGCAGACGGGCCTTCGCTGGACTGCTAGGCGAAGGTTGACTGGCGCGCCTTTCGGTCGCGACCAAGGTCGCTCCTACGAGATTGCGCCGGGTTCTCCCGCTCGGAGGGTGACACAGGCGCGCTATGCTATGGGAAGGGCTCGTAGGTGAGCTGCGAGGTGACGAGGTGGGTGCAGTGTTGAGAGACGAAGGCCGGGTCGAGGTGTCCGCGTTGCAGCCGCGGCCCCATCGCTTCACCGTGGAGGAGTACTACCGTATGGGCGAGGCGGGGGTGTTCGCGCCCGGGCAGCGGGTGGAGCTGGTCGAAGGGGAGGTGGTGGAGATGGCCCCGATCGGGAGCAGTCACGCGGATTGGGTGGACAATTTGAACATGCTCTTCGCTCGTAACGTCCCCGCTGGAGTGAAGGTTCGGGTCCAGAACCCACTCCGCCTGTCCGACCACAGCGAGCCCCAGCCTGACCTGGCCCTGCTCAGGCCCCGGGAGCAGCCCTACGCCGAGGCTCACCCCAGCGGTCCGGATACCCTTCTCGTGGTGGAGGTGGCGGACACCAGTCTGGGCTACGACCGGGAGGTGAAGATCCCCCTGTATGCCCTACGCGGGGTCCCGGAGGTGTGGCTGTTCGACATCGCCAATGGTGCACTGGAGATCTTCCGCGAGCCCTCCGCCGACGGCTATCGCGTGCACCTGCGGCCAGCCCTCGACCAGGTGGCCGCCCCCGCCGCACTGCCCGATTTGAAGGTGGACCTGGCGTCCCTGTTCGCTGCGGACGCCAGCTAGGGTTCCGCTCTACGGATTCGGGGCGGGTCGCTCGTCACACGCCTACCCGGCTTGGCTCAATGTGCCCATCAGCGCGGCCACGTCGTCCAGTCGACAGATCATTGCCTCGCTGCGGCTCTGCCGCTCCGAGCCCCCGTACACCAGCGCCTTGCGCCTGGGAGGCTCAGGCAGCCTGGCGGCGAATGCCCGCAGTCCCTTGAAGTAGTCGTCGGCGATCGTCGCCCCCGCCTTGATCTCCACCGGCACGACGTCCGGCCCGTTCTCGATCAAGAGGTCCACCTCGCTGCCCCTGGCATCTCGCCAGAAGTACAGGTTGCTGCGCTTGCCCCGGTGGTAGCGGTATTTGAGGGCCTCGATGATCACCAGGTTCTCGAACAAGCTGCCCCTGAGGGGGTGGCGGCTGATATGAGCCTCGTTCTCGGCGCCCAGAAGGTAGGCAGCCAGGCCGACGTCGTAGAAGTAGAGCTTCGGTGACTTGATTTGCCTCTTGGCAATGTTCGTGTGCCAGGGTTGCAGCAAAAAGACGACGTAGCTCGCCTCCAGAAGGGTGAGCCAGCTACGGGCCGTGGTATGGGATATCCCCACGTCGTTGCCCAGGCTCTGGAGGTTGAGCAGCTGGCCGACCCGCCCGGCGCAGACACGAACAAACCGCTCGAAGAGTGCGAGATCCTTGATTGCGATCAGCTGACGGACGTCTCGCTCGACATAGGTCTCGACGTAGTCGCCTAGCGCCTGAGTCGGATTGAGACCTGCGTCGTAAAGCCGCGGATAGAAGCCGGTGAGGAGGAGCTTGTCCGTCGGAAGCTGGATTCCGGCGGCCGACAGCTCCTCGATGCTCAGGGGCAAGAGCTTCGACACCGCTGTGCGGCCGGCGAGGGACTGGGTGATGGTCGTCATCACCTCGAATTGCTGGCTGCCGGTGAGCACGAAGAGCCCTCGCTCGCCGCGCGCGTCGACCATGGGCTGCAGATAGGAGGCTAGCTCCGGGACCCGCTGAATTTCATCCAGTATTGCCCCATCGGCATACGCGCTCAGAAAGCCGCGCGGGTCACTCCGGGCAAACTCCCTGAGATCCGGGCTTTCGAGATTGACGTACGCTTTGTCCGGAAAGGCCGCCCGAGAAAGGGTCGTCTTGCCGCTCTGGCGCGGACCGGTCACGGTGACGACGGGGTACTTGCCCGCCAGCTTCTGCACGACAGGCGCAAGCGTCCGAGGAATCATAGGGGCACCCTAGCAGGGGCCATGGTAATTGGCAAATTATACTTGCAAATTACCATGGCCTGTCGGAAACGGGCTCCGCCGTCGCTAGGCCTGGGTGGCAACCGAGGCTGCGGCCTGCCTGCCTGCGCTGGGATCTGGAGGCCGGCAACCGATTGCCGAGCATGCGACGCGCGTCGACCGAATGTCGAGGCCCCCGGCGCCCACTGCGCCATTGCCGTGCCGCGGTCGGCGCTTTAGCCTTCTTCCACGATGATGGAGATTGTCAGGAGCGCGACCTTCTCGCGATGGATCAGGATGTTGCGCGGCGTCCGGACGCCGAGTCCTGGTCCCGACCAAGGTCGCTCCTACGAGATTGCGCCGGGTTCTCCCGCTCGGAGGGTGACACAGGCGCGCTATGCTATGGGAAGGGCTCGTAGGTGAGCTGCGAGGTGACGAGGTGGGGGGAGTGTTGAAAGACGAAGGCCGGATCGCGGTGTCCGCGTTGCAGCCGCGGCCCCATCGCTTCACCGTGGAGGAGTACTACCGTATGGGCGAGGCCGGGGTGTTCGCGCCCGGGCAGCGGGTGGAGCTGGTCGAAGGCGAGGTGGTGGAGATGGGGCCCATCGCGAGCAAGCACGCGGATTGGGTGGACAATTTGACGATGCTCTTCGCTCGTAACGTCCCCCCTGGAGTGAAGGTCCGGGTCCAGAACCCACTCCGCCTGTCCGACCACAGCGAGCCTCAGCCCGACCTGGCCCTGCTCCGGCCGCGGGAGCGGCCCTACGCCGAAGCTCACCCCAGCGGTCCGGATACCTTGCTGGTGGTGGAGGTGGCGGACACCAGTCTGAGCTACGACCGGGAGGTGAAGATCCCCCTGTATGCCCGCCGCGGGGTGCCGGAGGCGTGGCTGTTCGACATCGCCAATGGCGCCCTGGAGATCTTCCGTGAGCCCTCCGCCGACGGCTATCGCCTGGGCTTGCGGCCAGCCCTCGACCAGGTGGCCGCCCCCGCCGCACTGCCGGATTTGAAGGTGGACCTGGCGTCCCTGTTCGGTGCGGACGCCAGCTAGCGTTTCGCTTCGTGTTTCTTCGTGCGCTTCGTGGTGAACTACTTCTTCTGGGGGCATCGGGGCACCACCAAGGCGGCCTTCGGCAATTTGCAGGTTGTGCCTGCAAGTTACCCATGATGGGTCGGCCAGGGGCTCAGCCTTCGTGGAGCCTCGCCAGCAAGGGGACGGCTCCGTGCGTCCCCGCCATGGCTTAGAACCGATACTCCAAGCCTTTGAGCTTGGTGCGGAAGTCCTGCGTCACCTCCTGCACATCCCGATCGCTGGCAATGACACGGGGGGTGAGAACGACGACAAGCTCTCTGCGGTTCGCTTTGTTGTCCCTTTCGCTGAACAGCCAGCCGAGGATGGGCACGGACGACAGGCCTGGCACGCCCGTCTTGGTGTTCGTCCGGGTGTCTTCGATGAGTCCCCCCAGCACCACCGCCTGGCCGGAGCGCACGGCGACGTCGCTCATGATGGTGCGCGTCGAGAAGGTGGGAGACTGGATCCCACCGGTCGTTCCGGTGTTGGCCACGGTGAGCACCTTCTGATCGATCTCCATCTGCACCAGGCCCCCGGGCGTCACCCGCGGCTTGACCTGCAGGATCACACCCGTGTCCTTGTACTGGATGGAGTTGACGACGTTGGACTGGCCGACGATCGACTGCTGGGAGGCGGTTTGCACCGGAACCTGTTGCCCGACCTGGATCTTCGCCGTCTGGTTATCCATGACCATGAGGGCAGGCGAGGAGAGGACATGCACCAGCCCTTCGGAGGCCAGCGCATTCAGATTGGCCTCGATGGTGGTCGGCCGTGCGATCAATGTCCAGTTGAAGCCTGGAAGGCTCGGACTCAGCGTCGCAACGTTATCGCTGCCGACCGTCGTGCCTTGCGTCAACGAGGTCGCTGACTTATAGCCGCTCGTGCTGGCGAAGGACCGCCACTGGATCCCGTATTGCAGCTCCCCCGTCAGGGTGATCTCGACGATGGTCGCCTCCACCAGGACCTGCAGGGGCACCAGGTCGATCTGCTTGATGGCGTCGAGGATGAGCTTATAGTCCCGCGGGGTGGAGCGAACCAGCAGGGCGTTGTTTACGGTATCCGCAACGATACTCACCGGCGAGCTGAGCTCGAGCTGGCTCGACACAGGGCCGGTGGTGGACGTCTTCTGGGTCGGAAGCCCCCCCTCTTTGCTCCCGCCGCCGGACTCCATGGACGCCGGCCGCAGTCCCGGAGCCACGCCGCCGACCTTCCCCGTTGTCGTCACCCCTCCTTTGCCGAACAGCCCGCTCAGGGTCTGGGCCATCTCTTCCGCACTGCCGTACTTGACGCGGTAGACGAACAGCCGCTCCGCGGCGCTGCCCGATGCCTCCGCCAGATCCAGCCGCTCGATCCAGGTCTTGGCGTCCTTCAGGTACTTCGCCTGGGGCGAGATCACCAGGAGGCTGTTGGCGCTCTCAATCGGTATGAAGCGAAAGATCCCTGTCAACGGGTTCCCGCCCTCCTTCCCGCCGCCCTCCGCAAGCAGGTTCTGCAGCTGCGACGCCACGTCCTTCGCCTTCGCATACTCCAGCGTGTAGAAGCCAACCGAAAGCCCCGCCATCCAGTCCACATCGAACACCCGAACGGTGTCCAGCAGGTTCGACATCTCAGGGCTCGTCCCCGCGATGACCAAAAGGTTGCGAAGGGTGTCCACACGGATGATGCTCCCTTCCGGCGCCAGGGGCTTCAGGATGTTCGCCATATCCTCTGCGCCGATGTAGCGTAGGGGCACGACCTCGAGGCTGTAACCATCGGGCAGCGCCTCAGTGGTCTCTCCGAGCTGCGGGACCAGCTTGCCCTGGACCGCGTTGGCAACCGGGACCACCTCATACTGCCCGTTCGTGTAGACGAGGGCGGCACCATTCATCCTCAGCAGGGTCTCCAGCGTCGGGATCAGGTCCTGGCGGCGCAGCGGACGGCCGGTCTGAAGCGAGGCCACCCCATGCACCGCCGGGCTGAGGACATAGTTGGTGTGCAGCAGGTCGCCCAGGATGACCTTGACCACCTCGCGGATGTCCGTGCCGTCGAAGTTCAGCGTAATGTCGCCCGGGGTCGTGTCGACCTGAGGCGGGAGGACCTTGTGGACGAAGGTGCCCGTCCCGGTCTGCACGGTCTCCTTTGGCTGTCCACGGGGCCCTTTCTCGAGCGGTATTCCTTGCGCAAGACCTGGAGCATAGGTGCTCTCCGGCGCAGCCTTTCCTAGGATATGCCCTGTCGGCCTTCCTATCTTCAGGGTCGGATTCCATGCCGACGGCTCGCATCCCGACAGCAGTAACGCCAGAAAGGCAACGAGGAAGACGGCCTGAAACCGGAAAAGGGCGATCCAGGACTTACTCGGCAAAACGCGCACCATGGGCTCTCGTTCGCGGCCTCGCCGCCCCGGGACGGTGCGGCCTAGAGGTTCTCTGGGGTGGCCGCCCGGGCCGGGCGGGCGGAGTGCGGCCTGGCTGCGGCCTGTTCTTGTAGTCCCGCAATACTAGCGTATCCGTATCCCCCTGTCGCACCAGAACGAGGCGGTCCCCCCGGATCTCTTTCACTGTCCATCCGTGGAGCTCGTCGCCAAGGTGGAGCCTGACCAGCTGCTTCTCCTTCGGATCCTTGACCCACGCGGAGGTCTCTTTCGGGGTGATGAGAACGGCCGTAAGGCTGACCTTCGAGAGATCCGGATCCACCTCCGGCTTCTTGGCCTCCGGCTCTTCAGGCTCCTTCGGGGGCGGTCGCCGGTCCGGCATGAACAGGGGGCGCTCCATGATGACCGCATACTGGTCTTTGTCTTCCAAGGGGATGATCCCCTCGCTGGGCTTCGCGGTGCTCGCCGCCGCGGGGGTAGCCGACGCAGAAGGGGGGGGCCCAGCAGCCCCTCCGCCTTGGGGCAGCGTGGGAGGCCAGTCGAGCCATTCCAGACCGGCAACTGCAGCCAGCACCGCCGCAAGACCGACGAGCACCCACCTCAAGGGGACTGCTCCAGGGCAAAGCCGTAGACGTCCAGCCGCACCGTGAGCTCGCCCTGCTCCCGCCGCTGGACCGCGAGGCGGCGGCGAAACTGCGGAAGGGGTCTCACGAGGCTGCGGGCCCTGGACCGCACCGAGAGCTCATCCACGAAGAGAAATGGGCGAGCCTGCTCGATTGCATAGAGCAGCTCAAAAAGCTCCGGCGTGTCGCATTGCATCTGGGTGCGGATGGTCACCCGCGCCGGGTCCTGGTCCGCGCCTCCCGACGGCAGGATCTGGGTGCTGATCAGGCGTGCCCCCGCGGTCTTGACGATATCCTGCACCCGGCCCTGTAGCTGGGCCCCCGCCAGGGCGGGTGTCCGAGCCTCGAAGTAGAACGCCTTGACCGCCTGGTTGCTGCGCACCTGCCGAAGCTCGGATTCCAGGACCGGCAGGGTCCGCAGGAGACGCTGGTACCGAACGCTCTGATCCTCCAAACGGGCAATCTCGTCGTCGAGCTCACGCATGCCGTTGAGCCAGGGCAGGGCCACGGCAGCCACGAGGGCCACAAGCACCAGCAGGATTGCTCCCCAGCAGAGGATACAGATCCGGTCCGGGGACAGCGCGGCGGTCATGACGACTTGGGGCGCCGGTACTTGAACGAGATGTGAAAGCGCTCGCGTCCGGTGGTCGCAACCTGTACCACCGGTGAGCTGAAGGTCACGGCCGAGATACCCGGCGCCTTCTCCAGCAGACCGAGGAGGGCGGTCGCTTGGCCAGATTCACCGCGAATCTGGACCTGGCCGTCCCGCATGTCCAGGTTCTGCACCCAGGTGTCGTCGGGCAGTCTGGCCGTGAGCACCCGTAACAGATCGATTACCAACGGCTGGTCCGCCTTGCGCTCCAGGACAGCAACGCTGCCCTTGCGCGCCCGCTCGAGGGCGTCGCGGGTCTGGAACACCCGGTCCGCCTTGGGCTTGAGGGCCTGAACTTGCCCAAGAAGCTCGGCCCTGAATCGTTGCTTCTGCCAGAGTGGCGTCGCAAACGCGACGGCCCCGAGAATCAGGACGATCCCCAGCAGAAGGAGCGACAGGTTGAAGAAGCGCCCGCGCCGCCGGGGGCGTTCCCCGACAGGCAGGAGATTCGCCTTCGGCCAGGCCCCTTCCCAGGTGATAGCGTCCACGGGCGTTCCAGACCCCCGCACCCGCCCGAGCCACACGCGCGCATCGTCCCGCCTGCAAATGGCCAGATCCACGCCGACCTTGCCCGGCCCGGCGGGCTCGCTCCTGAGGCGAAAGTCAAAATAGACCTGATCGGCTTGGAACGGCGAGAGGCGGTCGATCTCGTACCGGACGACCTGCGCGAGATTATCCCGGACCTGTGCGGGAAAGGACACCGTGCGGATAAGGACTTGCGACACGGGTAGCCGCAGGACGATGCGGTGCTCGCGGCTCCGCACGCTCGCCAGCATGGCCCTGGTCGCTTCGGGGGCGTGCGGGTCGAATTCGCCGATGCGTTGCTCCTCGCCACCATGTGCGTCCAGGAGGTCCGCCGTCCCGTCTCGCGGCGCGACGACGACACGCGGGTCCTGGCGCGCAAGCCGCCGACGGACTATCTCGGGGGCGCAGACGAGCAGGGCCTCCCGCCACCGCTCCCCCAGATCCTCCAGGGCCAGAGTCGATGTCAGCGACAAGGCCCGCAGGCTCGAAAAGGAGTCGCTAATCGCCATAGGCACTTAGGATGTCACTAAGGCAGGTTGACGGGATTCATCTCCTCGACCCATTGTAAAGGACAATACCGTCCCGCAAACGCGAACCGATACCCACGGCGCGCTGCCTGTGGGGTTCGCGCTCGAACCAGACCCGTCAGGATCCCGGAGTGGTTGGCGTCTGCACTGACTCGACGTCCGGTGACAACCCGTAGCGACGCCACAGCACCTGCACCGGGGCGTTGCTCCCGTTCCTTGCGCTCCCGCCGCCCACGGCCGAGGTCGTTATCCCTGGGATGTTGGCTCGCACCAGCGCCTCCATGGTGGGCTTCGCGCTGCCCTGCAGAAATGTCACCCGTATCCGATACAGGGGACCGCCCCGACCAAGGGGAGCCGGGGCTTTCCCCTGCTCAACGGCCGCGAGCTGTTGCTGCTGGTTGGCCTCCGCTTCCGCGACCGTGATCCCCTGCAGCGCCGCGATCACCAGGGTCGAAGCGAGCTGCTGATCGACCTGGGGGGAGCCGGACATCACCGTGAGAGCCGGCTCCACCGACCGGTAGATCTCGCGGGTAAAGCCCATCACCTGCTGCAATTCCTCGACAGAATCAAATGGACCGTTCTTCGCGCCGTAAGGCAGTCCGGCGGCCTCGTAGTCGGCGTCCTCCGCACCGTCAGGGCTGCGAAGATTGTCGGGGTCGCGCCAGTCGATGATCGCGTCTGCCAGGGAGTCCCCACTCTCTGGCGGCACCCCGGCCGCGTTAAGGAGCCGCATCAGCAAATCCCGGGGGGCCTCATTGAGATCGATGCGAGAGGCCTCGTTGTAGACCGCAACCTCCAGGCTCGCCCCGCCGAAGCTCCAGGCCTGCGGCGTCCCGTCCGGCGTCCAACCGTTGGGGTCCGGCGCATCCTGGGCCTCCCGGCCCTGGGTCGTGATCGGCGGCACCATCAGGTTCAGCATGGCGTAGCCGATCGCGGCGTCCGCAAGGGCTCGAAAGCGGGCAGAATCCACCTGATTGCCCGCCAGCGCGGTCTCTGTGCGCTGGGTACCGGTCACCGCCACGGCGATGATCGTCAGGAGGGCAACGACCCAAAGCACTAGCAACAACGCGATGCCCCGCTCCTTGCGCAGGCCCCGCCGGGGGCCCCTTGCGGGGCCTACTGGGCCGGAGCCGCCAGCGGAATCAATGCGTCCGGCCATGTCTGCTCGGCGCTTGTGAGGTGAACACGAACGGCGAGGGGCGGTCGAGGCTGGTCGATCCAGTCGGGGTACCAAGTGGGGGAGAGGTTGCCTTCTTGGACCCCGAAATAGCTGAAGGCCAGCTCGCCGACATTATCCAGCAGCACATCCCTGCCAAATGCCGCAGAAGCGACGTCGCTCTGCGAGGAGCTCGGCGGGGCAGTACCCGTTTCCTTGCCCTGCAACGGCTGCCAGGCAGGACCCTGCTCCTCGCCCGCGAGTACCTTGGGGTTGAGCAGCCAGCGGGTGAGCACCAGTTGGTGCCGCTTGCCGGTGTTCGCCAGGGTCAGCCGCAAGATGTAAAGCCCGGGAATACCGACATACTCCGACAGGGGGGCCGCGAGCTCCAGGCTCTGCGTGTCGCCGGCGAACACGAAACGGCGTTGCGCCTCGACGATCACCTGCGCCTGCCGGGCTTGCAGCAGCTCCCGCTCCAGGAAGCTGCGGGCCACCCGCAGCGCAGACGTCTGATCCGCCCTGGTCTCGACCCCTTCCCAGGCGCTCGTTCCCAACCGCAGTCCCGAATAGAGCAGCAGTGAGAGCAGGCTGACCAGCGCAATCGCAATGACAAGCTCGATCAGGGTGAAGCCGACCTGGACCGGGCACGGAGATGACCTGACGCATGGTCTGTCCTCCGGCGAAGCAAGAAGCGCCAGGGTCATGGCGCGGGCTCGCCCAGCCGCAGGGTGGTCAGGGTGACCTCTCGGGTGTGGCCGGTCGCTCCCCAGCCAACGGTGGCGGTGACGAGATAGGGCTGCAGCGGCGCCTGCCATCCGCTCTCACCCAGGTCATAAGGGGCGATGACCACCTGCCACGCCATGCCGTCCTCCGGCTGTCCGTTGGAGGTACCGGGCTGCAGTGGAATGTCGGTCCCGACCGCGCCCAGCCGCGCCTCCGCGAGGGCGGCGGCGCGACTGTAGGCACCGCTCTGGAGGGTGTTGCCGATGGCTTGGGAGAAGACCTCGATCAGGACCCCCATGGTCAGAGCCAGGACCGCAAAGGCGACCAAGACCTCCAGGAGGGTGAAGCCTGCCTCCCGACGAGGGTGTCGCAAAAGCCCATCCGTGGGCTCTTGCGACGCTGGGCCGGAAAATTGCGAGCTCCAGCCCCCTACGTTCTCAACGGCTTGCAGCCGCCGAGAACGGTGGCCCATCCCTGCACCGCAGGGGCTGTCGCCTCTTGCGACAGCCTCCCGATGTAGCTGGGGGAGGTTGGGGCGGCCAAGCGTATCTCTGGGCGCCCTCATCACCCCTCCCAGGGGGCCACTCGGATCCGACCTGTGAGCCACTCCACCCCCACCTGGTAGCCGCTGTCGTTCCGGCTCAGGATGACGCGCCCGCCGGTGGAGCTGCCGTCCGGGAAGAACCGGATGGATCCCGACCGGTCGCCGTGCATTTCGGAACGGGCTGCAATCAGCTTCAGCTCGAGTCCACTGGGGAGATCGACCGTCCGAAATCCCCCTTGGACTGTAAAGCTGTGGTCCGCCACATCGATGGTGAAGACGGCGTCATGCCCGGTGCGGATCGCCTCCTCGCGGGCCATGCGCAGCCCCGCGGCAGTCTGTCGCGCCGCCGCCTTGAGCTGCACCCCGGGAAAGGCTGCACTCAGCAGAGGGGGAGCCACCGAGACCACCAGCACCATGATGGCGAGGACGACGAGAAGCTCGAGGAGCGTGAATCCTCGGGCGAGGGGCGAGGGGCGAGGGGCGAGGGGCGAGGGGGTCAAGATCAGTACCTGAGCGTACCGGAGGCGCCAGTCTCCTTTAGTAACGACTCAAAACTCACTGAAACGTTTGCTTCGGCGGAGGGTGCAATAGCGCAGCGTATTGCACCGAATGTGCCCAACCGCGCCATGCGGCGCAATACGGCTGGCGCCTATTGCGCCCTTCGCCCTTCGCCCTTCGCCCTTGGCCCTCTCCTCGCTCATTCCCAACTGACGACGTCCTGGTCCTCTCCGGTGCCGCCGTCCCGATTGTCGGCTCCGAGCGACCAAAGGTCGTAGGGACCGTGCTCGCCGGGACACCGGTAATGGTAGTCAAAACCCCATGGGTCCTTGGGGACTTTGGCCTTCTTGAGGTAGGGACCGTTCCAGCTCTGCGCGTCCCCGGGCTTCTCAACCAGCGCCTGCAGTCCTTGCTCGGTGGTCGGGTATCGGCCCACGTCGAGTCGAAACATGTCCAAGGCGCCGCTGAACTGCTCGACCTGAATGTGCGCCGTCTTGGTCTTGGAAGAGCTGAGGGCGCTCATGACGCGGGGCCCGATGAGCCCCACCAGGAGCCCGAGAATGGCGAGCACCACCAACAGCTCGATGAGGGTGAAGCCGCGGGAGAGGGCCAAGGGCCGAGGGCGAAGGGCCGAGGAAAGGCGTCGTTCAGTGAAGGTGCGCAGAGGCATAAATGCAACCTATGTGCGATTACAAGGGGCACGGGAAGATTCTACAGCCGGCGAAGGGGACTTTCGAGGGCATCACAGACGCCTGCGCAGGAGGCGGCGTTCCTTAGACCCTTAGCCCTTAGCCCTTAGCCCTTAGCCCTTAGCCCTATTCTCTATTGGACCAGCTCGTTGGCGC
>Ga0307440_1001199_pt1 | contig 12730 bp, 6 predicted proteins | sample SalMarWE160410MG_FD_202150 | JGI IMG/M metagenome (GOLD analysis project Ga0307440, IMG submission 202150) | Salt marsh sediment microbial communities from the Plum Island Ecosystem LTER, Massachusetts, United States - WE1604-10 | ecosystem: Environmental > Aquatic > Marine > Intertidal zone >... | reverse complement strand
CGGCTATCCCCACGTTCGCCTGCTTGAGGGCGGGTGCGTCGTTGACCCCGTCCCCGGTCATGGCCACGATGTGGTTGCGTTGCTGCAGGGCCTTGACGATTCCGTACTTGTGCTCCGGGAAGACCTGTGCGAAGCCGTTTGCCTGCTCGATGAGCCGGACCGAGGCGGCGGGCAGCTCCCCATGGGAGACGCCGCCCGCGAAAAGGGTGTCGGCGGCAAGGATGTTGGTGCCGATGTCGAGCTGTCCCGAGATCTGTTTGGCGATGGCGAGGTTGTCACCCGTGATCATCTTGACCGCCAACCCGTAACGCTTCGCCTCGGCGACGGTCGCGGCGGAGTCCTCCCGCGGGGGATCGAACAGAGGCAGGATGCCGAGGAATTCCCAGCTCTCCTCGCCGCTGCTGCGGGCAACCCCCAGCGTCCGGTAGCCTACCTCTGCGGCATCGTCCACCAGCCTCTCTGCCCGCTCCCTGCGCTCCCCTGAGAGCTGGCTCAGGTCCATGATGACCTGAGGCGCCCCTTTGGTAACCCGGAAGGTCTCGCCGTCGGGTCCCTTGACCGTCGCCTCGGTCCGCTTGGACACAGGATCGAAGGGGGTGAAGTTCAGCTGTTCGTAAGACTCGACCACGCCGGGGTCTTTCAGCCCTCCGATCACTGCGAGATCGATGGGGTCATTATTCTCGGCCTTGGACGCCAGCGACCCGACCAGGATCAGCTCCTGCGGTTGTACCCCGAAGGGCTTTGGCACCCCCAGGGTGAGCCGGTTGACGGTGAGTGTCCCTGTCTTGTCGGAGCAGAGGATATCCACGCCCGCCATCTCCTCGATCGATTCCATGCGGGAGACGATGGCCTTCAGCTTGGACAGGGCGAGGGCACCGAGGGCCATGGTGACCGAGAGCACCGCCGGCATTGCCACCGGAATCGATGCGACGAGCAGGACCAGGGCGAGCTTCAAGACGTGCAGCGGCGATGCGCCGTAGAAGATCTTCACGGACACCAGGATCGCGATCAGGACGATGGCGAATACGATCAGGAAGTTGCCGATTTGCAGCACCGACTCCTGCAGATGGGACTTGGCGCCGGCAGACTCCACGAGCTTTGCTGTGCGCCCGAAGAAGGTGTTGGCGCCGGTGCCGGTCACCAGCGCCACCATCTCCCCTTGCTTGGCGACTGAGCCGGAGAAGGCCATCTCCCCCGACTCCTTATTGACGGGCAGAGATTCACCCGTGAGGGCGGACTGGTCCACACTCAGGTAGTCCCCATCCATCAGCTTAGCGTCTGCGGGAATGATGTCGCCCGCACGTATGCGGATGATGTCACCCGGCACCAGGTCCGGTGCGGAGACCTCCTGCCACCGGCCGTCCCTGCGCGCGCGCGCCCGCACCGCCAGCTGGCTCTTCAGCGCGGCTAGGGCGTTGGCTGCGCTGGATTCCTCCCAAAAACCGATCAAGGCATTGAAGAGCAGAAGGGCCATGATGACGGTAAAGTCTTTCCAGTCCTGGGTGAGGGTGGAGAGCAGGGCTGCCGCTTCGATCATCCAAGGGATCGGTCCCCAAAAGAAAGGCAGCACCCGCTCCAGCATGGTGACCTCCTTCTCCTCCAAGGCGTTCGGACCGACCTCCTCCAGTCTGCGCCTTGCCTCGCCTGCGGAAAGGCCCTGTGCCCTGTCGCTCTTGAGGCGCGCCACCGCCTCGTCCGCCGAGAGCCTGGAGAAGTCCTCGGCGGGCTGCGCTGCCCCGGCCTCCGGACCGCTCGGCACTTCGCTGGGTGCGCGGCGGTATTTCCAGAACAGGATCGCTGCGATCAGGAGCGCGACGAGGGGGATGCCCAACCAGTCCAGCGTCTCGTGCTTCGCGAACTCCGGCTCGATCTGCCCCCACGCATGCCCAGAAGCCTTCGGTGCGGCGGGTGGCGATGACTCGTGTCCCGGCGCTTGCTCGGTTGGCTTGTGCTCGGGGCGCGTACTCGGCGTGGACTTGGCCCCATGAGACTGCTCGGCGTATGCCAGGGTCTGGGGCTGGTGCTCGGTCGGTGGCGCGGCGTGGGGCGGCGCACCGGCTTGGTGCGCCTGCTGCGCGGTCTTGGCCTGAGGCGCTGATGGCTTGGGAGCGGATGGAGGCGCGGCTGCGGGTGCCGGCGTCTGGGGCTGAGCTGCTGGCGCTGTACCGGCTCGAGGTGCCGGATGCGTCGGCTGCTCGCTGGACGACGCACGAGGAGGGACCGCACTGGGTGCAGGCGTTGCGGCGTGTGCCGGAGCTTGGGGCTGCTGCTCAGGGGTCGGGGCGGCCGACTGCGGCGCAGCGACCTTGGGGGCCTGCGGCTTGGCTGCCTCGCCGGACGGTGGGGCGGAAGGCTCGGGTGCGGCCTGGGAAGTCGAGGCGGCTGACGGCCTTGCGGCTGGCTGGGCCTGGGGCTCGGGAGGCGCCGCAGCGGGCGGGGTCTCCGTTTTCGGCTGGGGTGCTGCAGGCGCTTTGGCTTCGGCTTGCCGGGTCGCTCCGGCCGATATCGCTGGCTGGCTTACGGGGGGGCATACCAGAGGACTCCCGGTCTTGCGATGAGTCTGCCACTCCCGGTTCTGCCGCGCGATCTCGCTCCGTGCCTTGGCGGGGCTCACGGCAGTGATCTCAGCGCGTGGAGGGACGCGGAGGGGGCTGCCGACTTTCAGCGGCGAGTTGACGTTGCAGGACGCGGCGAATGCCTGCGGGTTTGCACGCAGCAGGGCGAGCATGACTTGGTCCCGGGTCGCCCCGTGGCCCGGGCTAACCTGGGCCGCAATACTCCACAAGTTGTCGCCACGGCGGATCGGCCCATAGCTGTTTTCAGCATGAGCGGGAAAGCCTGAAGCGAGCAGGAGAAGGGCCGACAGCGCGGCAGCAGGTCTCGAATACTTCTTCATCGGCATCAGATCAAGGGCCCCGGAGATCATGCCGGGCGCTCGGAAGGCTATCGCCTAAGGCGCCGGGCGTTGGATTGTCATGGGTCTCGGGCGCGACGCCGGCAGGTCGGACTGACTCGCCAGAGACCGCTCGCAGCGGTCGAGCATAGAATATGCCACTATCTCAATCCGGACATCCCGCTGACATCGCAACGGAGATCTTTCCGGCCGCGCTCGACCCGTGGACTCAGCGTTGGCCGCTCAGTTTTAGGCATTCGGCACGTCACGGCAAGGTCTAAGAGTATGGCATTTGCGCGCCTTCCGGCTCTGCAAGCCCGAAACGCCAGTTGTCCAGGGCAACATGGCTGGGCGATGCGCGACCAGATGCCGAACGGGCGTGCAAAACCACCGGGAGAGCTGGTTGAAATGAACCAGGACGGCCGTAGGGGGCCACCTGCGGGCGGGCCTCGGTAGGGCGGCCGGCTGGTGTCTTTCTTGCTGCTGCCGTTAAGGCGCTCGTGCAACGGACCGCGGCCTCCAGCCGCGGCCGGTAATTCTGCGTTGGAGCGTCGTCAAGGATAGGGAGATTGCCGATGGAACGAATGCGTGGTGGCGATGTTACAGGGGCGGATGCGGGACCGTCTGTGAGCCGGAAGGCCCAGCTGCTGGAGGTGCTTGTCTTCCTGTTCCTCGTCGTGCCCTCGCTGGTGCTCTCCCTCTTCGTCACCCCACAGGGCAGCGAGGGGTTTCGGCTCACCGCGGCGATGGTGATCGCGCGGGACCTGGCCTTGCTCAGCTTGGTCCTGTTCTTTGTTTGGCGAAACCGGGAGCGGCTTGACCGGCTTGGTTGGACGTTGAAGAGATTCCCATTGGAGGTTGTCCTGGGCATTCTGCTCTACATCCCGATGGCCTATGGGATCGGGTGGCTGGAGACCTTCTTCACGGAGATCGGCCTCTCTTCCCCCCCGGCGTCGTCTTCCGGTTTCTTGCATCCGAGCAGCGGGGCGGAGCTGGGCTTGGCAGTGGCCATGGTGGTAATCGTTGCCATTGCGGAAGAGACCATCTTCCGTGGCTATCTGCTTCTGCGATTTCGCGGTCTGGGACTTGGCCGGACCTTGGCGGTGATCCTCTCATCCCTGATTTTTGCGGTGGGTCACGGCTACGAGGGCTCGGCTGGTGTGGCCACAGTGGGCGTCATGGGGGTCGTGTTTGCCGTGGTCTACTTGTGGCGCGGCAGCCTGGTGGCTCCGATGGTGATGCATTTTCTGCAGGATTTTCTCGCGATTGTCGTGCTGCCCCTCCTCCTCGCCAAATAGGGGACGGTATGGCGGTGCCTGGTGCAGGGGTGGACGGGGCCTGCCTTGGCGGTCGGGTTCGGGATGAGCTGTATTGATGGGTCAAGAACAAGAGCTCACGGGCTCTCAGCCCAGGTCGTGGCGGAAACGCCACCGTAAGCTGTTACTCGCTGGGGTTGCCGCCATCTTTGTGGGGGGCGGCCTGCTTTATGGGGCCTATTGGTATTTCATCGCTCGGTACTGGGTGGATACCGCAGATGCCTATGTCCACGGCAACCAAAACCCGCTGATGCCGCAGGTCTCCGGCATCGTGACCGCGGTGCTGGCGGACGACACGGAGTCTGTACGGGAGGGCGATGTGTTGGTGGAGCTGGATGCCACCAATGCGCGCCTGGCGCTGGACCGGGCCGAGGCGAGTCTGGCCAGCGCCGTGCGCCAAATCCGCCAGCTCTTCCAGCAGGTTGATGAGCAGGCGGCGACCGTCGAGCTCCAGCAGGCGAATCTGGTGCAGGCACACAAGGATTTCCTGCGGGCCCAAGGCCTCGAGAGCAGGCACAACATCTCCCAGCAGGAGTATCAGCATTCCCTTACCGCCTGGGAGACGGCCCAGTCGAGTCTCAGCGAGGCCAGATACAAGCTCAAGGCGCTCCAGGCGGTCACCGAGGGCACGACGGTCCGGGACCATCCCCGGGTGAAGCTTCAGATCACCGCTCTGCGGCAGGCGTATGTGAACCTTGCTCGTACCCGGCTGCTGGCGCCGGTGACCGGCTACGTGGCCCAGCGCACGGTCCAGGTGGGGCAGCAGGTCGTGCCCGGCCAGGCGCTGCTGGCCATCATTCCCCTGGGCCAGATCTGGGTCGAGGCCAACTTCAAGGAGACGGACCTCGCCGAGATGCGGGTCGGCCAGCCAGCTCGGGTGTCCTCCGATCTCTACGGCGGAGGGGTGCAGTACCACGGCACCGTCCTCGGCATCAGTCCCGGCACCGGCAGCGTGTTTGAGCTCCTGCCTCCGCAGAATGCCACCGGCAATTGGATCAAGGTGGTGCGACGGGTCCCGGTGCGCATCGGCCTCAACGCGAAGGACGTCCGTGCCCACCCCCTCCGCCTCGGCCTCTCCATGGAGGTCAGCGTCAATATCACCCATACGACAGGGGCGGTGCTCGGGGAGGCCGCGGTGGGACAGACCCGTTACCGCACGAGCGTGTACCGTAGCGAGGACAAGCGGCTCGACCGGTTGATCGAGAAGATCATTCGGGAGAACGGCGGCGCCGGTCAGCCCGCTCCCCCGGCTGACAGCGGCCATGGCCACTGAGAATCACAACGAGTATCCACCGCTCGATCCTCTGCGCCGGGGACTGGTGACCGTCGCCTTGGCGTTGGCGGTCTTCATGAATGTGCTGGATGTCTCGATCGCCAACGTCTCCATCCCGACCATCGCCGGCTATCTGGCCGTCAGCGCGGACCGTGGCACCTGGATCATCACCTCCTTTGCGGTCAGCAATGCCATCGCGGTGCCCACCTCCGGATGGCTTGCGAGACGGGTCGGTGAGGTCAGGCTATTCGTGGTTTGTACCCTGTTGTTCACCCTGTTCTCCTGGATCTGCGGACTCTCTTCTTCCTTTACCATGTTGCTGGTGGCCCGCACCCTGCAGGGTGCCGTGGCCGGCCCCATGATTCCGCTCTCACAGAGTCTCCTGCTATCCAACTATCCGCCCAACCAGCACGGCTTCGCCAACGGCATCTGGGGCATGACGGCGGTCGTCGGTCCGGTCGCGGGGCCCATCCTCGGCGGCTGGATCACCGATAACATCAGCTGGTCATGGATCTTCTACATCAACGTCCCCGTCGGGCTGGTGGCGGGGTGGGCGACCTGGATCCTGCTGAAGGACCGGGAGACGGCGATCCGCAAGCAACCCATCGATGTCGTGGGCCTCGGCCTTCTGGTCGTCGGCGTCGCCTGCCTGCAGATCATGCTCGACAAGGGGAACGATCACGGGTGGTTCGGGTCGACCCAGATCGTTACCCTCGGACTGATCTCCCTGGTTACCCTCAGCTTCTTCGTGGTCTGGGAGCTCACGGACGAGCATCCGGTGGTCGATCTGGCCCTCTTCAGCCGTCGCAACTTCACGGTCGCGACCATCGCCATGACCCTCGGCTACATGATGTTCTTTGCGGCGATCGTTATCCTGCCCTTGTGGCTGCAGACGCAGCAGGGCTACACCGCAACCTGGGCAGGCCTTGCCACCTCTTCCCTCGGTATTCTAGGCATCGTGTTTTCGCCGATCATCGGGCGCCTCGCCGACAAGATCGACCCGCGTGTTCTGGTGACGGTGGGCTTCTCGATCTTCGCAGGGGTTTCCTTCGTCAATGCAGATGCCAGTACCAGCATCACGTTCGGCCAGATATTCCTTCCGCGTCTGATTTGGGGCATAGGCACGGCTTGCTTCTTCATCCCCCTCATCACCTTGTCCCTGAGCGGTCTGCACCCGAGCCAGCTTGCGAGTGCCTCGGGCCTGTTCAACTTCATGCGGCTGCTGGCCCTCGGATTTGGTACCTCCATCAGCGTCACCCTGTGGGACCGTCGAGCCACCCTGCACGACTACCATCTTACGACCAACCTGACACCCTATTCGTACCAGACCCATCATTGGATCGATCAGACCCAGGCCTTTGGTCTGCAGCCGCTCCAGAGCTTGGATATGCTCAGCCAGACGGTGAGTCAGCAGGCATTTATGCTCGCGACCAACGACTTATTTTGGCTCTCGGGATGGGTGTTTCTTGTCCTCATCGGTGTCATTTGGCTGGCTAAGACTGCGGAGCGGCCCGGCGTCCGACCCCTGGCAGAGTGAGACGCGCGGCGGCAGCTGAGATGCTAGAGTTAAATCTTGGTTAACCCGGCCAATGGGTCTCTGATGAAGCCTTTCGCCGTCATCTCGGACGTGCACGGAAACCTGGAGGCCCTGGAGGCGGCCCTCGCCGCCATCGACGGGCTCGGGATCGACGACGTTTACAGTCTGGGCGACGTCGTCGGCTACGGGCCGGACCCGGCCGCGTGTCTGGAGCTCTGCCGCAATCGGTGTCGGGTGTTGCTTGCAGGTAATCATGAAGAGGCGGTGCTCCACCCGGATCGCTGTCGAATGAACGAGTCCGCGCGCGAGGCGCTGAAATGGACTCGCGACCAGCTGCAGCTCCAGGGTTTGGTGGCGGAGCTCCAAGGTTGGCCCACCTACCATCAAGTCGGCAATCAGCTCATGGTGCATGCCTCGGTAGAGGGGGGCGCGCACGGCTATCTAAGCGAGCGGGACCGCAGCGGAATGTCCACCTTCGATCGCGTGGCCGGCTTCATCGAAGAGAATTTCGTGGGCTACCAGATCTGTTATGTGGGACACAATCACACGCCCTTCCTGGCCACCACTGCTGGGTTCATTCATCCCCATGAGGAGCGGATGGCATTCTTTGCGGGCAGCGAACGCTTTTACGTGAGCGTGGGGTCCGTTGGCCAGCCCCGCGACGGTGACGCCCGGGCGTGCTTCGTGACCTACAGCGGGGAGGGCGTGCGGTTCGTGCGCGTGGCGTACGACTGGGCCGCGACGGCCGCAAAGATCCGCCGCCTGGGCCTGCCGCAGGTTCTGGCGGAGCGGCTTGCGAAGGGCCATTAGTGTCCGCAGTGGAGCTCTTCATCGAGCGAGCCCAGCGGCTGCCGGCCGCGCCGACCGTTGTGCTCAAGGTCTTGCGGCTGACCCGGCAGCCGGAGGCTTCCGCGGAGGCGGTCGCAATGCTTGTGCAGCGTGAGCCGACTCTCTCCGCCCGCTTGCTGAAGCTCGCCAACTCCGCCTTTTTTGGTATGCGGGGACGGGTGGATACGGCGCGGCGTGCCGTCGTTGTCCTCGGCTTCAAGACGGTGGCCTCCATGGCCATGGTCGTATGGACCCACACCCTTTGCCTGTCGACCAAGGACCGGTCGCTACAGGGGATCTATCGACAGCTGTTCAAGCACGGCCTTGCCGTCGCGGTGCTGGCCCGGGACCTGACCTCGCGCGTGGATCCGTCGGGACGGGAGACCGCGTTTCAGGCCGGGCTGCTGCATGATATCGGTCGTGTGGCGCTTTGCGCGGAGCTTGGGGCCAGCTATTGGGATGAGGTGCTGGAGCTTTCTCGCGGCGGGCCAGTCGACGCCGAGCTTGCCGAGCGTCGCCGCCTCGAATTCGACCACGCGGAGATGGGGGCGGCCCTGATGCTGCACTGGGGACTCCCGTCCTCCCTTGTCGAGGCCGCAGCGGCGCATCATGAGCTTACCATTCCGCCGACCCAGGATGTGGTCACCAGGTCCGTTGCCCTGGGCAATCTTCTGGCAGGCTGCCAGGGTTGGGATCTGCTGCCGCCGCAGGGGCAGACACCAAGAGGCGACGCACTGGCGCAGTTTAGGCTCGGCGACCCACAGGATCTGGAGAGGTTTCTGACCGCCAGCGGGCACCAGCTTGCCGATCTGGTGGCATCCGTGAGGTGACACTGGTCTTCGAATCAGTCCGCCTCGATGCCGGCTGGCGCCGCCCGGGACCCGCGTCTGCTATCGAAGTGCTCCCAGCGTAGGCTATTGCCGGAAATCGCGTTAAGGCTGTCCCTCATCTCTCACGAGGCCTAAATCGCTCGTGTCGATGCACGAAGTGGACTCCGCGATGGGGGGCTGGCTCAGCGGACCAAGTGGCGCGAGGCTTAGCCGCCCCGTATCGATCGCTTGCCGTGTCGGTGCCTCTGCGGGATCTCGGTGGATCGGTCCTCGCATGCGTCTGCAATGGGGATCGTTGGTTTCCCGTCGGCCTTCGGAGCCTGCACACGCGTGCGGCTCAGCCGGGTTTTTGTTGCTCATGGTGCGATCTTGCTGGTGCTGCAGCGCCCGCTGCAGCGGCCAGAAGATCTCACTCAAGAGAGACTCAAGGAGGGCGAGCTCCGATTTGTTGAAGCGCTTGCCGCGGGTGAACACCATCTGCCCCAGGGAGCGGTCCGAGCTGTTGAGGGTGTAGGAGCAGCGATGTCGGCGGAGCTCTCCCGTAATGATGTGTATGCCCTGCGAGTCATTGACGTACTCTATCCCCTCGCATGACACGATGCCCCGCAGCTCGCCTGCGAAGAAAATCACCAGGGATTCCAGATCGAGGGTCGCCTGCAGGGCGCTTGCCAGGCGGGGAGAGCGACTGGACGCGTTCGCGATCGAGAAGCTGCTGTGACGCTCGCTTGTGAGCCCGGTTTCGCTGTCATCCGTCCGGACGGCCTTTATCGAATAATCCATCGCTGTTGGTCCAAGGTTGCCCTGGTTGCCGCGGGCGAGTTTCATGCCATGCCAAACATCTTCTGGAAATACAGTCGCGTAAATTTGCTGACCTCATGAGTGCCAACTTCTTGTCGCCGGATCCGGCGGCAGAAGGCCGCCGTGGGTCAAGAACATGGCGGTCAGCCATACTTGTCGCGGCCCCAAGATCCTCCTGCGCACCTGATCTCAGGTGATGGCTCTCCCTTCTCTTGCCGATTCCTGATCCCTAGGTCCCCTCCCTGCGTGAGGCGGTTGCTGGCGCGGGCCGCCTTGGGCTCAGAGGCAGGGTGGCCGCCCAGACAGGGGAGGAGTGTTGTCGCAAGCGGAAGAATTGCAGTCACAACGGCGGGACCGCAATCTGAGCGACATCATAAGACATATCCGGGACGGGGGTCTGCGGTCGCCGGAATCGTCCGCGCGCGGTCGTTTCCCTGTCACCCGCCTGAGTCCGGCTCCTGTCGATCGGGAAATATTCCCGCTATCTAGCGGGACAGATTCCCGGTTTGCGAATTGGGTCAACAACGGTCTGCCCATTGAACCCTAGCATGCTGTCCCGCGAGACACAGGAAGCTGCCCGGGAAGACGCCCGTGTCAGTCGACGAGTCGATCTCCGACCCGGATAGCAGCGACGGCCGTGCGGGGCCCGTTAACAGTCCGCTGCGATGACCAAAGGGGGAGAGACTGCCTGTCCGCGCCCTATACCGCGGACTGACTGTCAGCGCGAAAAGTCATGCCGAAAGGCATGCGGAGCGCGAAGAAGTTGGGCGGGGGGCGGCGTGAGCACGGCGCCGGTGGTCATCCTGGGCGCGTGGCGACCGCGGGCCTGACCAATGCTTCGAGCGGTTTCGACCGTGACCCGGGGGAAGCGCGTAACCCGGTCACGTTGGGGCAGGCGGAGACATCCTCGCTCGCATGTGCGGATCGATGCGCTGGCGGTCCATCTCGGTGCGATGCCGTTCCCCGAAAAGATGATCGACTCCGAGCTTGCGCACTGGCCACATGAAAGATGGCCGCGGCGCGCTGCTCGGCAAGCGCGAGAGCGAGCCGGTGGGGGCCAAATGGCGCGACCGGCTCACGAGCAGGGCCCGCCGCGGCGAGCGCCGCACCGGCGCGCGCCATGGGGTGCAGTTTGCCGGCGCCGAGCATGAGGTGGCCGTGGGTATCCTGGTCGACGAGGTGCAGGAGGTGCTCGACATCGCCGCCGAGGAGATCGAGCCGCCGCCGGACTTCGGGTCGGGCGGCGGGGACACCGACTTCATCCTACGTGGGCAAGTCGGACAGGCGCGTGGTCTTCCTGCTCGATATCGGGCGGGTACTGAGCGCCAATCAGGTCGGGCATATCGCAAACGTGACCTAGATCCAGTGACAGGGGTTAGTGAGATGAAGACAACAGCAGCGAGCGAAGTTCTAAAGCAACAGGTGAAAGTGAACGAGACCACGGGTGCCCGGCAGCAGCGCGAAGACTGTATCCCGGCCGGGGTGCTGGCCCGCATGAGTACCCCCGTGTTTGCAACCGACGGCAAAGGGGAGGTGGTCTTCTGGAGCGAGGGCCTGGAGGAGCTGACCGGGTACGGCGGCGACGAGATGGTGGGCAAGAAGGCTTGGCAGGGGTTCTTCGACACCCGCGCCAAGACTCCCGTGGAGATTGCCCTGCGCTCGGAAGAGGACGAGACCGAGGAGTCGTTCACGGTCACCAATCGGCGCACCGGCGAGGGGCAGCAGCTGTGCTTCAGCGCCCGGCCGGTGCTCGACGAGGCCGGCGAGCTGCGCGGGGTCGTCGCCGAGCTCTCGGGCGCGGGCAAGGACGACGAGGAGCTGCATCTCCTGCAGGCCGAAATGGCTGCCATCAGCAAGGCACGGGCGGTAGCTGAGCTCGACAGGGATTCTAATTTTATTACCGCCAACGAGAACTTGCTTAATGTCCTGGGGTACAAGCTCGAGGATGTCCAGGGCGAAAGCCACGCGGAGATTGTCGATCCGACCGACAGGGATTCGGCCGAGTATCGCCGGTTCTGGCAGGCGCTGACCCTGGGGCAGCCGCAAGTAGGCGAGTTCAAGCGTGTGGGCAAGGGCGGCAAGGAGGTCTGGCTACACTGCTCCTACACGCCGATCCTTGACCAGGCGGGGAAGCTGGTGAAGGTGGTGTTGTACGCCAGCGACATCTCGGAGCAGAAGCGTACGATCGTGGAGGTCGCCAGCTTGGCTGAGGCGGTAAAGGAGGGACGCCTCGACGAGCGGGCCGAGGTTGACCAGGCGCAGGGCGCCAACAAGCTGATGCTGGAGAGCATCAATCGGATGCTCGACACGCTGGTGGGCTATCTCGACTCTGTGCCGGCACCCGCGATGGTCATCGACCCGGACTTCAACATCCGCTACATGAACGAGACGGGGGCCGGTGTGCTGGGGCGGGCCAAGCGGGAGCTGGTGGGGGCCAAGTGTTACGATCAGTTCAAGACCTCGGACTGCCGCACCGATAAATGCGCCTGCGCGCGCGCCATGCGCAGCGGCAGCACGGCCACCTCCGAGACCGATGCCCACCCCAACGGCAAGACGCTCGACATCACCTACACCGGCGAGCCGCTGCGCGATGCGCAGGGCACGGTGATCGGCGCCTTCGAGTTCGTAACCGACCTCACCGCGGTCAAGGAGGCGGCCCGTCAGACCGAGCGGGGGGCGGCGCTCGTGCGCAAGCAGGGCACGTTCCAGGCCCAGGAGATCGAGAAGCTGCTGGTCAACCTCGACAAGGTGGCGATGGGGGACCTGGCGGTGACGCTGCAGGTGGCCGACGCGGACGCGGACACCGCCGAGGTGGCTAAGAACTTCGAGCAGATCAACGCGGCGGTGCAGACGACGGTGGATGCGCTGAAGGCGCTCGTAACCGACGTCAACAACCTGGTCCAGGCGGGGGTGACCGGCGAGCTCGGCACGCGTGCCGAGGCGGCGCGTCACCGGGGCGAGTACCGGGCCATCGTCGAGGGGATCAACGCCATCCTCGATGCCATCGTCACCCCCATCGACGCCGCCACCGCGGTGCTCGAGCGGCTGGCCGACTACGACCTGCAGGCGCGCATGGAGGGCGAGCTGCAGGGCGACTTCGCCAAGATCAAGGACTCCCTCAACAAGACCGGGGAGGGGCTGCACGACGCCATCGCCCAGGTCAACGAGGCGGTGGGACAGGTGGCGGCGGCCGCTGAGCAGATCGCGGCGAGCTCGCAGTCGGTGGCGCAGGGGGCCTCGGAGCAGGCAAGCTCG
>Ga0307440_1001197_pt1 | contig 12743 bp, 10 predicted proteins | sample SalMarWE160410MG_FD_202150 | JGI IMG/M metagenome (GOLD analysis project Ga0307440, IMG submission 202150) | Salt marsh sediment microbial communities from the Plum Island Ecosystem LTER, Massachusetts, United States - WE1604-10 | ecosystem: Environmental > Aquatic > Marine > Intertidal zone >... | reverse complement strand
ACAGTTGAAAAGTCTCTGGAAGAAGAAAGGTTTAAAGTACTTCAATTTCCAAAGAAAATCAGTAGATACATAGGTGTAACCGTTATTGCAGCTGGTTTTTTGCTTGTTTTATTATTTGCATTTATGGGTGTAACAGGGAAAACAGCGGGTATCTTGGTTTCATCAGAAAGTGGGTCGCTGAGTATGGGATTGTGGGTGTTCGTAGGTTTACTCAATATTATTGTCGGTTTTCTTTTTTTCGGACGCGAATAATTCTTTCAAACTTTTTTCTCTAAAAACCAAAAAAAATCCACAGAAAACATCCAAAAAACCCAGAAATGCCACTGCCCCAACCATAACTCCACTTTGAAACAGACCTTGAATTTCTACTGAACCCGTGGCAACCAAAATAACAATGACCAAAACTAAGAATCCAGTGAAGGAAACAAATCCTCCTAATGCGATCCTTAATCTCTGATTGGTCGATAACGTTGACAAGGCATTAACCAATTTGAATATCAGTTGTGCTGGAACATAACTTTTTTGCTAGAAATTAGTTCTGTCAATCTCTTTTCTTGAAACATCTAAGCTTGCAGACTCTGCCCGAAATTTTTTGCACGATTTTGGTGGGATATTTGTCATAATATAGTCTCTTGCAAAGACTCCGTCTGTTCCAGGTCCAGAATACTTTGATGATGGATGCATGAAAGTCACGAAGGCGTCGAAGCAATTCTCTTCAATTCTCGATTTGAAGCCCGAGGAATGGAGCATGGTAAATCCGCATGTCTTGACATTGCCATATCCTTCAATTAGAAGGCAGGCAGGGGGAAGAACGTAGGGCGCGGGATAGAGGGGTATGTGTACAGTCCAACCAGCAAACATGGTGTTACTATGTACTAGTACTTGCAGTTCATCTTTTCTAACTAGTTGAACATTTTGCCCAGCGGGGGTACCAGCAAACAACGCTTTCCGTCTAAGCTGAGCTTGGGGGTTGTCTCCAACTGTGGCCACAGGAACATAAGTGTACCCAGTTGAGCTCTCAAGCCATAGAAAGATATTCAATGCGTCTTCAGCTCCAAACGTGGACTTTTTATCAATTTTATTAACAACGATCACCATTTTAGGCAAATTGAAATGATTTGGCGGATGGATAACAGCTGCTGATATACTAGCGTACATTCTTGAAGCATCCTTCGATGGGTCTTTTACCAAAAGTTTTTCTGAGTGAATAATTTTGTTTAAAACTTCTTTTTCAGTTATTGTTCCCAGAGGTTTGACATCCGCGATTTTGACACTATTCGTTTTGCTAAGGGTTGCATTCTCAGGAACAGGACCTAGTACGGGGCCGTAGGAACCAATTATTGCGTCCAAAGTGACAGCTGATGGGACGTGCGCATTTTTCCAAATACCGGTTATGGTGTTTTTCATTTTTTCAACGTAATCACGTTCGTTGGTGTAAAATGTGTTTTTGAAATTCGGAATTGAATCAGGCGTTTCTTGTTCTGTTGGTGGCGTTTTGAACTGGAAAAGATGTTTTCCATCAACGATTGTAGTTATTATGTAGTTTTCTGGAACATGCCTAACAGCACAGGTTTTTTGTAGTTGTTGTGCTGCTTCCGAGTTTTCCCGCACTATGGGCGCCATTATTTTAACTCGGACACCACGGTTCTTCCACGTCTCAATGAGTGGCCCTTTTTTCCAGTATTCGATTAGACCTTTTGAGGACGTCATTACCAAGATTTCCTTTTCAGCTGACTGGAGCGTCTTATAATAATTCTGAGTTGTTTCGGCTTCTGTCATGACATAGGTTTTAGGTGTTGGTTTTCCTGTTTCGAACTCGATAATTTTCTTTTCAATTCCGGTTGAATTACACCATAAATCTTCAAAGACAGCCGTGAACGTCTGGACCAATGATTTGCAGTTTGTCCAAATGCAAACATCGTCATTTCCGGTTTTATCCATTCTTGGAGTTGTGAAGAAGAGGATTTCCTCGTTATCTCTTGCGATCATCCGGGGAAACAAACTCGAGCCTAAATCTGTATTCCTTGTCTTGATATTGAAACCGGTTCCAGATACACTTTTAATAAGAATTTTTAACGCGTTTAGATTCTGTTCGGAAAATTCGGTAAGCAAACGATATTCGATCAGGGAGTCCAAAGGATGATTGAAGGCAACCTCAAAAACACCAAAACGATCACCACGCATCAAGTATGGAACTGTAATGGCTATCGATAGCTGCTGCTTGGTGTCCTTGATAATCTGGGCTATTTTTGAGTAAATCCTTTTGTTTCCTTTAATAACCTTAAATTTTTCTAAAGTTTCGACTGAGTGTTTTTTGCTCAAGTAATCGAGCAGGTCTTTCTTGACTTCTTTGATGAAGGCAACTTCCTCTTGTTTAACCTTGACGAGTGATTCTATAATATTCTCGAATGGGGCAACTGTGAAGCGACTTGGAAACTCGAGAGTTGCCTCCACGAATCCCTTGGCTTGAAGTCTCCTTAGGATGCGATAAATCTGTGCCTTGTCTTTCCTGATAAGTTGGGCGATTTCTGCGCCTTTGCGAAGGTCATGCTGGGAAAGAAAAAGATATACCTCTGCCTCTTTCTCAGTCAAGCCCGAACTTTTTAGAATGTTTATTATTGTTTCTTCGTCCAACTTGTTTCCCCCATAATACGGTAGTGATAGACTTAGTCACTCACCAAAAGTAAAGTAGAAAATATGACTTAATTGGTTTTTGATGAACTTAAAAATTTGAGTCAACACAGTTTGAAGGGGGTGAAAAAATGAATAAGAAAATTATAATGTTTACTACAATAGCTATACTGTCAATATTATGCGCTTCAATGATAGCCATGTCACAAGCCGGACATAAACCCAAATCAGAATTTGTAGGTTATGACTATAGAGCCGTAATGGGTCCGAACACAATCATTTCTGTTGATAGTAGTGGAGCTCCAATTATCAAGATGGAAATGGTCCAAGAGAACATAATTGAGATAACTCTTACCATTGATAACCAAGTTTATACTTACCCCGATGATTTCGATTTAATTGCTAGTTCTTATGCTGAAATAAATGCTGTAACTGGAGAAGGTTTTGCCCGGACTGAGGGTACACTTGTATTCAACATTGCTGGAAGTCCAACACTTAGTTATTGGGTTGTATCAAGTCTTTCAGGCTATAATTTTTCGCCCCAAGGAACAATTTTGAATCCAGAAAACATTAAGATTGAAGGCGAATTAAAATTGACGGGCACCAAGAAATTAAATACTGTGGATGGTTTCGGACTTACAGAAGGACATACGCTTCCACCAGATTTTACTAACCAACAAATACACCAGTTCGGCTTCATTAAAGATTGGACTCTCTGACAAATCAGCTACTTTCAATCATTTTCCATCTTTTCATTTTAACTTCATCAAAATGGGTGCTGCTACTTTGAGTAATGAATTGCTGTTAAGGCGCGCAGGATGCTTCATGCACTTTTTTTTATCAAGCAATGACTCAAAATCCCTGATAATCATTCTTTCAAAGGTTTGTCTATGGGGAGAGCGGTTTTGTCTGGAAACCCGAGTAACCCTTTCCTTTTTTCTGCTCTAAAATCAGGATGAAAATCCTCAAACTTCTTTATACATACCAGCAGCTTCACACCTCAGGCATAGTCAGCAGGTTGGGTGTTAATTATGGGCTTGCAATTAGGCAGCTTCGAATTTTGGAAAGGGAAACTGTTGTTCAGCCCAGGAAAAGTGGGTATACCAGGTTTTTTAGGTTTGCAAACACGCTGAAGACGAACGCAACCTTTAGCCTAATTAAAGAGTGGGAAAAAGATGCAAATCACTTCCAGCCAGCGCGCGCTACGGGGTGTCTGCCTGAGTCAAGCGTTCACTTCGGTAGCGATAGAATATGTGGCTACCCGGACCGACACCAACGCCATACCTTCTTTTAGATGATTAAAAACTCGTCGCTTTTTATACAAAACTAGGAGGCTACCAAATCATTATGCGCGCGATGATTAGTGAAAAATTTATGTTTTCAGTAATTGCGGTTAAGTTAGGAAGAAGAGAATTCTTAACAAATGTGCTCGAACGGTAGCAGTAATTTGATGGAAAAAACACAGAAAATACGGTTAAAAAACAGAGTAGAAATATCTTGGCGCGCATATTTCTTAGTAGTGATTAATCCCGTCTTATTGGTGTTGGCTATCATGGTTGAGAACTTAACAAAAGTAAATCTCTCAAACCTTGACAAAGTATTATTTCCTAAAATTGGAATCACGAAAGCACGATTAATCGAGTACTACATCATACCAACCGAGCAAGAAATTGACCAGCTCATCGCCGGATGCGGAGAAAAAACTGCGGCGCTTCTTCAAACTCTCAAAGAGACCGCAATTAGAGTGGGTGAAGCTTGGAGACTCAAATGGATAGATATCGACTACGTCAACTCTACCGTCAGAATCACACCAGAAAAAGGTAGCCACGCACGACAGTTCAAAGTATCAAGCAAACTGCTTGCAATGATAACCATGCTTCCGAAAAAATCTGATAAAATATTCGGAACCTACGACATTCGAGGCTACAGAACCTCATTTACAAGACAACGCAAGAGAACAGCCAACAAGCTCCAAAACCAAAGAATCAACCAAATAACCTTTCATACCTTCAGACACTGGAAAGCAACCATGGAATACCACAAAACGAAAGACATTTTGTACGTCATGAAACTCCTTGGTCACAAGAGCATCAAGAATACGCTCGTTTATACTCAACTGATTGACTTTCCTCAAGACGATGAATTTGTCTGTAAAGTTGCCAAGACAGTCCAGGAAGCCAGCCAACTTATTGAGAACGGATTCGAATATGTCTGTTCAATGGATTACTCGAAGCTATTCAGAAAACGGAAATAGTCACTCGAAAGCTTAGGGTTCGGAAAAAGAGCTGGGGATGGGAATTGAACCCATATATAGCAGCTCTGCAGGCTACCGCCTGAACCATTCGGCCACCCCAGCAACATAAGTGTAGGTTAGAGTCTGACATAAAAATATTGTTGGCGGCTGGTTATCCTTTTTCAAGCGTTAGTTTGTTCGCTTTATCTCTTATTTTTTGAAAGCAAGACCTGAAAAAACTGCCACGATTTTATCTATTTTGAGCACCATAACTTGGTAAAGTCCCGTGGTCTTGCCCTCAGAAACCCTTGTTGCCTCAGCTGTTAGGATGTCACCTTCAACAGTGGGTTTTAGAAATTTTATATCAACTTGAACCGCAACTGCAACGTTATCGCCAAAGTTACAAGCTAATGCAAACGCATAATCTGCCAAAGAAAAGATTGCGCCACCATGAGTAAAACCCAAAGCGTTAGTGTGTGTTTTTTCAACTTTCATGCAGACTTTTGCGAAGCCATCTTTTGATTCGAGGACTTCTATGCCTAAAGCTTTGGCAAAATGGTCTGTTCCTTTCATTGTTTTTTTGTCTCCTTGGTTTTTTCCTCTGAAGTTATGTACTTTAGGAGTTTGCGGAATAGGGGCGCTAAGCCTTTTGGAGAAAAGATCACAATCAATACTAAGATAATTCCTATTAGAAGGTACGATATTGGTGGTCCAACGTTGCTTACACCTGGGAAGTAAGCGCCAAGAGATGAACGCATCATTTCTACAACGCTAGGAAGCGCTAATGTTTGCTGGAGCGAGACAAGGAAGATAGAGCCGATTATGGGTCCAGCAACTGTTCCTAAGCCTCCTATAACAGTCATTATCAGCGGCAAGAACGAGTTGGCAGGAGAGAAAATATCGTTTTGTATGAATCTAATAAAATATGCGTATAGGCCCCCGGCGATGCCCGCGAAGAAGGTGCTGATGACGAATGCGATGAGTTTGTATTTTGCTGTGTTTATCCCGATCATTTTTGCTTCTTCTTCATTTCCGTGGATCGCTCGGAATGCTAATCCTATACGTGATTTCATAATCAAAGACATCGTGGTTATCGAGGTTACTGCAAATGTAATTACTAGAATGTAGAATGGGTATCCGCTTGGTACGAGTGTTGTGGGTGCGAACCCGTTTATTCCATTTGTAACAACATCTAGTTGGCTTGAGAGAGTACTTGCGATAACTGAGAATCCGAAGGTTACCATAGCGAGGTACCAAGCTTTTAACCTTACACACGCTAGTCCTATCAAGAAACCTATTCCCGCTGAGAGCAATCCTCCAATCAGAATTACCACGATTTGAATTAAAACGGACAAAGCGCCAATCGGCATTTTAGTTACGCCCAAGCTAACTATTATGGCAGACGACATTGATCCTCCGATGAGTGCCGATGCGAATCCTCCGATACCCAAGAAAGCTGCGTGCCCAAGGGAGCCTTGACCCGAGTTCGCTAGCAAATTCCAGCTTGAAGCGTAGATTGCAAAAACAAAAATCAGGGTAAAGACGTAGAGGAAAAAGTTGTTGTTGGCAAGTACCGGAATTATAGCCAATAGGGCAAATGCGCCTAGCATTATTTGGAAGCCTTTGGAGCGCAAAAATGACGTGACTGCCTGTTTGATTTGCATTTTTATTCTCCTTTTTCTCCAAATATTCCGTTAGGTCTAATGATAAGCACAACTATTAGCATGGCAAAAGCAACTGCGCTTCCCCAAACGCCGCCAAAAAACAGTGTTGCTAATTGTTCGACGATCCCGTAGAGTAAGCCACCGATGATGGCGCCCTTTATGCTTCCCAGTCCACCGAGTATTATGATGGCAAAAGCAATGATAGTTGGAATAGCGCCGACTTGATAGTCAAAAGAGAAGATGATGCCGTATAATCCTCCGGCTACAGCTGCTAAAGCTGAACCGATCGCAAAGGTGAGCATATAAATTGTTTCAACATTTATGCCCATAAGCATGGCTGTGCTGTTTCTTTGGCTGGTCGCGCGCATGGCTAAGCCAATCTTTGTTTTCTGTATTAGTAAACCAAAAGCTATCAGGGTAACGATAACTACAAATACCGCCACTATTCGGTCGTAGGTAATTGATATGCTTGGTAAAGCTAAACTGAGTCCAGCTAAGGGGCTGACGATCTGTTTTGAATTGGCTCCCCAAATTAGCATTGCAGCGTTTTCAAAAATGTAAATTAAACCGAGGCTCACAAAAATCTCGTTGAGTTTATCTCCTCCTAGAATTCTACGGAAGGTTAGTCGTTCAACTGCTACCCCTATGCACGCTACAACTAACATGGAAAGAATTATTGCTGCGTAGGCGTTTAGTCCAGCTGAATAAGTTATTGTCCATGTTAAGTATGCGCCGATCATTAGCAGCTGTCCATGCGCAAAGTTAACAAGTTTCATGACACCGAAAATTATGTTTAACCCAGTTGCGAGCAAAATGTAAACGCATCCAATAGCGACACCCCAGACTAAGGTTAAAATGATTGTTGGTGCCGTGATATCCATGTTTTAACGAATCCTCTCTCTCAAGTTAAGATTGACATAAATTCTCAAGTTAACTATTTAAAACATACGAGAAACAAAAGAAAGGGATAGTTTGGACAATTATTGTCCAGGTTCATACCCTGTTGGCAGGGTGAAGTCCGCTTGTTTTAGATCACTGTTGCTGTTGGGGGTCCAAACGATTTGTGATGTTAGGTGGCTTGTTGCTTCATCCCATTTTAGTTGTTCAACGAAGGTCAATGGTAGAATTTCATGATAGTTGACGCCAGTACTGAATTCAATCTTGCCTGATTGTGTTGGAATAAGACTTTGGTCCATATTTGTTGTTTCAATTGCATCTCTCACAGCTACTTTGTCGATTGTTCCAGCACTTTCGATGGCGGCTTTGGCTATGAAGAATGCATCATACGTGTCTGCGCCCATCATGCCTGGCATTGTGTGTGGATAGAGTTGGTCGAATTTTTCAACGTATGCTTGTACTGCTGTTGAGTATGAGGGGTCCATGAATGGGTTAAACCTTGACTCAAGAAGTTGTCCATCGCCAGTGGATCCGATAAGGTCATAGAATGCTTGATCTTGGTTGTTTTCAATTACAATGTAGACAGTTTTTAATCCAACGTCGTTCCATCCTTGCTTTATTATCAAGGGTGATTTGTCAGGGTTGTCAACTACAAGTACTGCATCTGGATTCGTCGTTGCAACGGCTGTTAGGTCGGTCTGGTAGTTTGTGGTTGTTGGGTCATAGTTTCGGTCAGCTACTAGAGTAATTGGAAGATTTTCATCTTGTATCCAGAATTTGACAGCTTGCTCAACGCCTTGTCCAAAAGCGTCATTGCGGTAGAGTATTGCTAAGCTAAAGTTACGGTCGGGTGCAACCATGGGTTTCATTTCGTTGGCAAAGAAGTCAACCACAGTCTTGCTGTAATGGTACGTTGTGGTACAGTAGTGGAACATATAGCTCATTCCATCGGAGTCACTGACGCTGTTTGCCCCATTTGCTCCGAAACCACCGTAATTACCTTGGGGTCCTCTTCGAGTTACGAGTTCGTTTGAAGCTCCAGTGATTATGAATGGAACTTTATTTTCGATAGCCACGATTTCGTTTGCCAATGTGCCTGCGCTGCCATATCCGCCTATGAGTAAGTCAACTTTATCGGTTTCAACAGCTCTTGTTACTGGTGCAACTGCATTGGTTGGGGCATCGTTTATTGTGTCAGCAATTACTAAAGTTATGTTGACATTAGTGTTCCAACTGGAAACGTGTATGCCGCCTGCATCATTGATTTCTTGTACAGCCATGCGAGCAGCGCGTTCCATGTCTTGTCCGACTGGTGATCCCGATATTGGGGCAACCAAGCCTATCATAATGTCTCTTGCATCAGCAGATGGTGCGGGACTCATGCTTAATTGAATTGCTGCAACAATTGCGACTACAATTATTATTACCACTATCACGGCTAAAAGTTTCTTTTGCAATATAACATCCTCTTTGCTTTTTGTCTGGTATATCCAAGCATTTGTTAATAAAATTAACTCAACAAACGCTTTTTCTTCCCAGTTGAAATGCTTTTAAGTTTAGATTGATGTATTTTTCTTTAAGTCTGCCTGCAATAGCTTGCTTAAAAGAGTCAACACTTACAGGTATCTCTGGAAGTGCAGAGAGTGCGCCCAAGAGAATCGTGTTTACGACCAGTAGGTTGCCAAGTTTTTGAGCTAATTCTGTTCCCTCTACTTCATGAACCAGTGCTTTATTTTTAAGAAGCGTAATCAAATCCAGAGTTTTTAAGGATTTAGAGTCAGATGTTAGACAGCTAGGCGGAATATATTTCATGTTAACGATGACTGTGCCATTGTTTTTGAGCATCGGCAAAGCTCTGGCAGTCTCTAAGATTTCAAAACCAACAATCGCATCTGCTTTTCCTGTTTCAATCAGGGGAGATTCAACTTTTTTACCAATTCTTGTGTAGGCGACAATTGAACCGCCCCGCTGTGCCATTCCATGAATTTCCGCTTTCGCTACATCAAAACCTTCAAGCATGGCGGCTTCGCAAAAAATGTCACTTAAAACTACGACTCCTTGTCCCCCGACGCCGCTGAAGACTACATCGAGTTTCATGGCTCTTTCCTCTGTATGGAGCCAAATGGACAGACAGTTTCGCAAACTCCGCAGCCGTAGCAGAGGGTGGGGTCGATTTCTGCATGCTCTTTAGAAAGACTGATGGCAGGGCAACCGAATGCTTTAACGCAAACTCCACAGGCGTTGCAATCTTCTTTAACTTCTCTTTGTTTGCCTCTTTCCACGAGTAGTGGACAAGCTCGCTGCGAGATGATAACTGATGGACCTTTATATTCCAAAGTTTCTCTTATAGCTGCAGTTGTCGCTTGGAGGTCGTAAGGGTCAACGATTAAGATTTTTTCTATGCCAACACTTTTGGCGATATCTTTGATTTGAATTTTCTTTGCTTCTTTGCCCATGGCCGTTTTTCCTGAACCTGGTGTCGGTTGATGACCCGTCATGGCAACTACGCTATTGTCCAAAATGACCACGCAAACATTGGCTTTATTGTACACAATGTTTAGCAATCCAGGCATTCCTCCATGGAAGAATGTGGAGTCACCGATAACTGAAAACACTTTGTCTTTAACCCCTGCATGGACCATTCCTGCAGCCTGAGAAATTCCGCCCCCCATGCAAAGGCATGATTGAACCACGGTAATCGGAGGCAAAACACCCAGAGTGTAGCAACCGATGTCCCCTGTGACGATCTTGTCGTTGGATCTGCCTGCTAAAGTCAGGGCACTTTCAGGACAAACAGGTATGCATTTGGGATCTCCTCCACAAGCATCGCAAACGATGGCTTTGTTGCTGTTAGGATGCAACGTTATGGCTCCGTACTCGCAAGCGTCTATGCACCAATCACAGCCTCTACATTTCTGCTCATCAACCTTTATTGTCCCTGTCTCCAAAGATTGGGTTAGGGCTTTTTCGGGGCAAACTTTTACGCAAGGAGCGTCTTTGCAGGTCTTGCAAGTTATAGCAGTGTTAACTACCTGACCAATTCTTACAGATCGAATCCGCGATTTGCGTGGATTAAAGACTTTTTCCTTTTCAAACGAACAAGCATACTCACAGATGTCGCAACCAACACATTTTTCGCTGTCACAGTTCACATGCTGGTTTATCATGTTTAAAGCGTAATAGAAAGCTCGATGAGGGCAACCAGGGCAAAGAGCCGGCGGTCGAGGCGGCAAATCTACCAGTTCAGGTTTTTCTGCTTGGATTGTTAATTTTAATTTAGCGCAAGCTTGCCTTACGATGTCGGGGGTAAATTCGCCGATCTCCTCTAAACCCAATTGACTTTTGCCAATCGCTTTTAGCCCTATTCGCTGGATGTTTTCTTCAAGGTAGGGTCTTAATTCTTCAATTACGATTAATTTTTTTACTTTCGACGCAAAATTCTTGACTATATCATCCGGGAAGGGGTAAACTAAACCCAATTTCAGCCAAGAAAACTTGGAAGTATCCAGAACTGACCTAGCATAATAGAAGCCCACTCCACTTCCAATTATACCAATCTCGCTTTTGTTGTCTTCGATTGAGTTGAATTTTGAGTCGTTGGCGAGTTTTTTTGCTTCAACTAACCTACCTTCCAAAACTCTATGTTGACGAATTGCGTTGGAGGGAACCATGACCCATTTGGAGCCGTCCTTGTCAAAGGAAGCTCTTCGGCTGATTTTTTGGAGGCTACCTAATTTTACTCTAGATTTTCCATGAGCAACCCTTGTTGTTAGCCGCAAGATAATCGGCAGATGAAGTTTTTCGCTGATTTCAAAGGCTTCTCTTGCCATGTCGTGGGCTTCCTGAGGGTTGCTTGCATCGAGCATTGGCAATTTGGAGTGGACTGCGAAGTAACGTGTGTCTTGTTCGTTTTGGCTGCTGTGCAATGCTGGGTCATCACATACAGCAATAACCATGCCGCCTTCAACTCCAGTATAAGCCAAAGTCATTACCGCGTCTGATGCAACGTTTAAACCTACATGCTTCATAGAAACGATCGAGCGTACTCCAGTCATTGAAGCACCGGCAGCGACTTCAGCTGCGACGATTTCGTTAATGCTCCATTCAGCATAGAACTCTCTCTCTTCTGCAACCTCAGCTAAAGCCTCTAAAATTTCAGTAGAAGGCGTCCCAGGATAGGCGGATGCGACTTTGATGTTTGCCTCTACTGCTCCACGTGCAACTGCCTCATCTCCATTAAGCAAAGCAAAACTGCCAGGTTTATCTTGTGCAATCTTGGAAGTCATAACTGTGAACTTTACATCTTGCCTTTACGTAAATCAAGAACCCGTTTAGCTTTTCCTTCACTTCGTGGAAGCTCGCCTGGTCTAACAATTTCAACGTCAGCAGATATTCCCGTTACAATGTGAATTTTTTTTTGAATATCGGCTTTCAAGGAATTCTTGTCAAGACTCATGTCTTTAGAGGCTTTTTCGCATAATTCAACCTTAACAACAAAGGTATCCAATGCGCTTGGTCGGTCAACAACTATTAGATATTGAGCGGCAAGTTCAGAGAAACACATGACTGCGTATTCGATTTGTGACGGAAAAATGTTTACTCCTCGGATAATTAGCATATCATCGGATCTGCCGTGGATACGCATCATTCTGGAATGGGTACGTCCGCATTTGCAGGGTTCGATGTTCACTTTCGAGATGTCTCTGGTTCTGTATCGAAGCATTGGCATCCCCGTTTTAGTTAGAGTTGTGAAGACTAATTCGCCTTCTTGGCCTGGCTCCAAAACCTCGCCCGTATCTGGATCGATTGTTTCGATAATAAAATTGTCTTCCCAAACATGCAGTCCATCATGTTCAGAGCACTCGATTGAGACTCCTGGACCGCACAGCTCTGTCAAACCATAAACATCGAAGGCTTGAATACCCATCTCACGTTCAACGCGTTCGCGAATTTGGTTCGACCATGGTTCAGCACCAAACATTCCTAGTCTAAGGTTAAGGTCACGTCTAGGGTCTACCCCCTCTCGTGCCATTGTTTCTGCAAGATAAACTGCAAAACTCGGAGTGCATGCAAGGAGAGTAGCTTTCAAATCCTTCATTAGTTTAATTTGGCGTTGTGTCATGCCACCGCTTGCAGGAACAATCTTTGCGCCAAGTTTTTGAGCGCCATAATGAAAACCTAAGCCTCCTGTGAATAATCCGTAACCATAAGCGATGTGGATGACGTCGCTTTGTCTACCGCCTACTGTATATATGGAGCGCGCCATGAGTTCTTGCCACATATCCATATCGCCTTTAGTGTAAGCTCCAACGATGGGG
>Ga0307440_1001196_pt1 | contig 12758 bp, 10 predicted proteins | sample SalMarWE160410MG_FD_202150 | JGI IMG/M metagenome (GOLD analysis project Ga0307440, IMG submission 202150) | Salt marsh sediment microbial communities from the Plum Island Ecosystem LTER, Massachusetts, United States - WE1604-10 | ecosystem: Environmental > Aquatic > Marine > Intertidal zone >... | reverse complement strand
AACCGTCAATAAATTTAGTAATATTAATAGATCTACTGGAGAGGTCGTTTTCGTATTTCAACCATTAAATTAATTCGAATATTTCAAATTACCCTACCTCGTATACCTTTCCAGGTCACAGCATATCCCTGACTTTCTTTAAGTGCTTCTCTCGTAATAACTTATTGATTACGAATAGTTACTGTCAATTCTTTTTTGTATTTTCGCTGAAACGTCTATTCCCGTCCGGAAATATTTAAGGGTGGATTTCCGCCACATTTGGGTTGGAAGAATCAGGTTGAAACGATCGTAACCTATTGTTCATAAATAATATGTATAGAACTTTTGTACGAATGGACCAGATGGGTGGATTTCCGCCACTTTTTTGGCGTTGAAATGCTGGTTCTGGAGCGTAACTATACATAATTAAAATATAAAGATAAAAAATTGTTAATTGGTCTAATTATTGCTCAGCCTAGAATCGTTTCATGCGAAGAATAATTTTCGCACTGAAGCGGACAGTTGAATCGACTGCTGTCGTATAGGGCTGCCGGTCCCGCCGGTACGTCAACATTAAAATTAGAGGAGGTAAGTATGTTACGTAAGGTTACTACACTTATTGCAAGTGCTGCCGTGGCAGCTATGCTGGTAGCCGGAACGGCTTTTGCGGCCGGCCCAATTGTCATCAAGTTTTCTCACGTCGTTGCAGAAAACACCCCGAAGGGACAGATGGCGATAAAATTCAAGGATCTGGTTGCAGAACGTCTGGGCGGAAAGGTCAAGGTAGAGGTCTTCCCCAACTCCCAGCTGTTCACTGACGGGAAAGTGCTTCAGGCGATGCTTTTGGGTGATGTCCAGATGGCTGCTCCTTCTCTGTCGAAATTTGAGCGTTATACCCCTAAACTGCAGCTATTTGACCTGCCCTTCCTGTTCAAGGACATGGCTGCCGTGCAGAGATTTCAGCAGAGTGAAAAGGGTCAGGAACTCCTCAAATCGATTGAACCAAAGGGCTTGATTGGTCTGGGATATCTTCATAATGGCCTCAAACAGTTTACCTGCAGCAAACCGTTAAGGGTTCCTGCTGATGCCGCCGGCCTGAAATTCCGGGTTATGCAATCCGATGTTCTCGCTGCCCAGTTTCAGTCTATTAAGGCCATTCCGTTGAAAAAGCCCTTCTCCGAGGTTTTCACGCTTCTGGAGACAAAGGCTATTGATGGTCAGGAAAACACCTATTCCAATATTTACTCGCAGAAATATTTTGAGATCCAGCCATATCTCACCGAATCCAATCATGGCCTCCTGGACTATATGGTAGTTACCTCCAAAGAGTTCTGGATGGGTATACCCGCTGATATTCGTACCAAAGTCAAAGAATGCCTTGATGAGGCCATCGCCTATGGCAATAAACTGTCAGGAAAGCTGGCTATGACTGATCGCCAGAAGATACTTGACTCCAAACGTACGGAGATCATAACCCTTACCGATGCCCAGAGGGCTCAGTGGGTTGCAGCAATGAAACCTGTCTGGAAACAGTTTCAGGATAAAATCGGCAAAGATATGATTGACGCAGCGTATAACTCCAATAAGTAAAGTGAAAGGGAACGGCAGTCTCTCGGTGGCGGGAGACTGCCGCCATTTTCCTATCTGTAAGAGGTCTTTCTATGTTTATGCGCATCATGAATCGTGCCGAAGAGGCGATTATATCGATCTTGCTGGTTACGACAACGCTGCTGGTCGTTATGGATGTTATCATGCGTTTTGGTTTCGATAAAGGTTTCTTGTGGTCGCAAGAACTTACCTTGAATCTGGGAGCCTGGCTTGTTCTTTTCGGTGCCTCCTATGGACTGAAGGTTGGATCGCATATCGGCATGGATGCATTTGTAAAACTCTTTCCCGTTGGTGGGCGCAGGATATTTACGTCCATCGGAGCCGTCCTGTCGCTTATCTATTGTTACCTTATTCTCTATGGGAGCTGGGTCTACCTTGCCAAGGTTAAAATGATAGGTCTTGAAATGGAAGATCTCCCAATACCGGTATGGATAGCACAGAGCATACTCTTTATCGGGTATATCTTTTTAGCCGTTCGGTTGTTTATCATCCTCTGGAATGTTATCACCGGTAAGGCAGACGGGTTTAAACATGCTGATGAAGCGAAAGAAAGCCTGGAGCTTGTCGATGATATCAGCAATGGGGAGGCCAAGTAATGACTACCGCCTGCCTGTTTATCCTTCTCTTTGGCTGCATGCTGATCGGCATGCCGATCGCGATCGCCCTGGGTCTTTCCAGTGTGGCGACAATCCTTATGTTTTCGCAGGATTCCCTGTCTTCCATCTCCCTGAAACTGTATTCGTCGCTTTCCGGACACTATACCCTGCTAGCCATCCCGTTTTTTATCCTTGCCTCTGGATTTCTACAGACTGGAGGGGTCGCCAAGCGTATCATTCGGTTTGCTCTCAGTCTGGTCGGCTTTATCCGTGGTGGGATGGCCATGGCCTCCGTCATCGCCTGCATGATCTTTGCTGCTGTGTCGGGTTCATCCCCTGCAACGGTAGCGGCCATCGGCTCCATAGCCATTGGCGGGATGGTCAAGGCCGGGTATCCTGAGTCCCTGGCAGCGGGCATTGTCGGCAATGCCGGTACCCTGGGCATCCTGATCCCTCCGTCCATCGTCATGCTGGTTTATGCGGCGGCAACAGAGGTCTCGGCCGCCCGTATGTTTATGGCCGGATTTTTGCCGGGTCTCCTGATGGGAGTCATGCTGATGATCGTCATCTATGTCGTGGCCCGGGTAAAGAAGATTCCGAGTCAGCCATGGAGCGGGTTTGGTGAGATTTTTGCTGCAGGATTCAGTGCCTCCGGCGGTCTGATGCTGATCGTCATCGTACTCGGTGCCATCTATGGCGGCATTGCCAGTCCCACAGAGGCGGCTGCCGTATCAACCCTCTATTCCTTCGGTGTCTGTGTCTGGGGATACCGAGATATGGGACCCTTGAAGAATGAGCCCTGGCGCAAGCAGGGCGAGTCCTTTCCGGCCTTGCTCGTCCGTAATATCAAACAGATAATCGTCACCCTGCCGAAAATGATCACCGATAAGGAGATCAACAAGGTCGTGCTCGATTCGGCCAAGATCAGCATCATGCTCCTCTTTATCATTGCCAACGCGATGCTCTTTGCTCATGTTCTGACAACGGAGCGGATACCGATGCGTATCGCTGAGACGATAGTGCAATGGGGGCTGTCCCCCTGGATGTTCCTGTTGGTTGTTAATATCCTGCTTCTTATTGCCGGCAACTTTATGGAACCGTCTGCCATTATTCTTATCATGGCGCCGATTTTTTTCCCCATTGCCAGCAGGCTCGGGATTGATCCGGTCCATCTGGGTGTGATCATGGTCGTCAATATGGAGATCGGTATGCTGACCCCGCCGGTTGGGTTGAACCTCTTTGTTATTTCCGGAGTCACAGGAAAGAGCATGGGCTGGGCGATCAAGGCCTGTCTGCCCTGGCTTATGGTTTTGCTCACCTTTCTGGGGATTATTACATATATACCAGAAATCACGATGTTTCTTCCGCAATTCCTGGACAAGTTACACGGGTATTAACGATTCCACCATCCCGTAGCATAAAAGGCCGTCAAACGATTCAGAGTAATCGTTTGACGGCCTTTTCTTTTTTCTGCACGTGTTAAATAACTGATCGTTTTTTTTAATTAAAGATCATAGATGATCGGTCCGGGTAAGCGGCTGGAAAAGCGTCGGAAGCTGGATTGTACAACGGCATCTTCATTCGTGCCGCAAGGCCTCTATCGGGTCGAGTCTGGCTGCCTTTCGGGCCGGGAAATAGCCGAAGACGATGCCTACGGCGCCTGAAAAGAGAAAGGCAACGATCACAATCCCCGGGCTGAAGATAAAGGGCATGCCCATAACCTGGGCACCGAGAAAGGCTGCTCCCAGTCCGAAGGCTATGCCGAACAGGCCACCGAAACAGGACAGGACAACGGATTCCACGAGAAATTGCAGAAGCACGTCTTTTTCCATGGCGCCGATAGCCAGGCGAATGCCGATTTCCCGTGTTCTTTCGGTAACCGAAACCAGCATGATATTCATAATGCCGATGCCGCCGACCAACAGGCTGACAGCCGCCACGGCACCGAGAAGGGTTGTTAATATCCGGGTGGTTCCGGTCAACGTGGTCATGATCTCCTGCATGTCGCGGACAAAAAAATCGTCATCCTCACCGGCTGTGATATGACGGCGTTCACGCATGAGTCGCTCGATATCTTCTTTGACCTTGGAGGTGGAAACTCCGTCCTTGGCCGAGACATAGATGGCGTTGATGTCAGTGTTGCCGGTAATTCGGCGTTGCAGGGTATGCAGAGGGATCAGGATGAAGTCATCCTGGTCATTGCCTCCTCCCGACTGGCCTTTGGACAGGAAGAGCCCAATTACCTTGCAGGTAACGCCGTTGAATCGTATCGATTGTCCGAGGGGGTCACGATTGCCGAAAAGTTCTTTTTTTACCGTGGCTCCCAGGATGCATACCGCCTTGCCTGAACGGAGTTCGCCCTCGGTGAAGGTTCTCCCTTCGGCCAGAGACCAGTTGCGCACGTAAAGGTAGGCATTAGTACTGCCGGTGATAGTAGTAGACCAGTTGAGATTGCCGGCGATGACCTGGGCCGAGCGGGTGGCGTTCGGGGCCACCGCCGCAAGACCCGTAACCTGTTGCATAATGGCTTTGGCATCGTCAAGTTTGAACGGTTTGGAAGACGAGCTGGCGCCGCCTGGCCCATGAAAACCCTGGCCGGGCCGGACTTGCAGGAGATTGCTGCCCAGACTTGATATCTCTGCTGTGACCTGGGCCGTGGCGCCGCTGCCCATTGTCACCAAGGTAATGACGGCGGCAACCCCGATAACTATACCAAGAATGGTGAGTGAAGAACGAAGAACATTTCGCCGGATCTCACGAAATGCCAGGATAATGGTTTCCCAGATCATCGGTCAATATCCCCCTTGATTTGCGGTGGTATCGATCAGGCCGTCGAGAAAGTGGATCCTGCGACCGGCGTAGACGGCCATATCCGGTTCGTGGGTGACCATGATCACGGTGAGGCCGCGATCACGATTAAAAGCGGTAAGCAGATCCATCACTTCATGGCTGCGGGCGCTGTCCAGGTTACCGGTTGGTTCATCGGCAAGAAGTACTTTGGGTTCGGTTACGATTGCCCGTGCAATGGCCACACGCTGCTGTTGGCCGCCGGACAGTTCTCCGGGTGTGTGGTGTTCCCATCCGCCCAGGCCCACGGTCGCCAGGGCCTCCCGGGCCCGGCGCCGCCTTTCGGGGCCGGGCACTCCTCTGTAGGTCAGCGGAAGTTCAGTGTTTTCCAGTGCCGACGTACGATTCAACAGATTGAAGCCCTGGAAGATAAACCCCAGGTAATGTCTGCGTATGAGGGCCAGTTGGTCCCGGGTGAGGGAGCTGACATCCAGACCCTCGAAGAGAAAGGATCCGGCTGTTGGAGTGTCCAGACAGCCCAGGATGTTCATACAGGTTGATTTTCCGGAGCCGCTGGGTCCCATAACAGCGACAAATTCACCGTGATCTATGCTGAGATCGATTCCTCGCAGGGCATGCATTGCAGCGATGCCGGTACCGAACACCTTTGTCAATCCTTGTAGGCGTATGAGGGGTGAGTCTGTCGGTCTGTCCGGCGCGGAAATCTTCATTTTGCTCCGGTCTCCATATCCACGATCAAGGCTGTTCCCGGTTTGACATCTCCTTTGACGATCTGGGTGGATGTCCCATCGGTCAGACCGGTGGTGACCGAGATGGCATGCGGCTTTTCCCCTGCGAGGACCCAGATCTTGCGGGTTTTCCCCACCCCTCCCACCTCTGTTTTTGCTTTGGTGCCACGATTGTGGGGGCGACGCGGAAAGAGCTTGCTTAAAACGCTTCCTTTCTGCTTCGATTCTTGCCCGGTCTCCTCCTTGAATGTCGGGACGAAGCGAAGGGCTGCATTGGGAATAATAAGGGTATTTTCGGCCTGGTTGACGGTTATATCGGCGGTTGCCGTCATCCCGGGCCGCAGTGACAGGTCGGAATTGTCAACCTGCAAGATGGTCTGATAGGTAACCACGCCGTTGGTGGTCTTGGAGCCGAAGCGCACCTGGGTGATGGCCGCCGGATAGCGCCTGTCGGGATAGGCATCGACCGTGAAAACGGCAGGCTGTCCGGCCTTGACCTGTCCCACATCTGCCTCGTCAACATCAACATCGAGCTCCATTTTGGCGAGATCCTCGGCCAGAGTAAACAAAACGGGTGCCTGCAAAGAGGCCGCCACCGTCTGACCGGGCTCCACCGAGCGAATCAGGACAATGCCGTTAATCGGTGATCGGATCTCGGTCTTGGCAAGATCCGTTTGGTTCAGCATGAGGGTGGCTTCCGCCTGGGAGACTGCCGCCCTGGCACCGGCATTGTCGGCTTCGGAACGGGTCAAAGTGGCCTGGGCTGCATCGAGATCACTCGTTGAAACCGCTCTGTTGTTGCTCCGTATTCCAACATCCTGCAGACGCTTGAATGAAGCCCGAGCCTCTTTGATAGTGGCCTCGGTCTGCAGAACTTTGGCCCGGGCCGATGCCAATGCCGCCTGGGATTGGAGGATCTGGGCCGACAGTTTGGATGTATCCAGACGTGCCAGGATCTGACCGGTCTTGACCTGGTCATTATAATCAACCGTAACCGATTTGACGATCCCGGAGAGTTCGCTGCCGACCTCCACCTTGTTGAGGGGCTGCAGATTTCCGGTGGCGGTAACGGTCACCGTAATGTTTCCTATCCTGGCGGGTTGGGTCGTGTAACGGACCTTTGTTGTGCCACTGTTCAGGAACCATACCAGCAAGATAACCGTCAGAAGCAGCAGGGGGATGGTCCAGGCAAGGATGCGTTTTATCTGCTTTCCCGGACTTTTTTTTGCATGACTGTTCAGGCCCTCAATGAGATCGGTATCCAGGTCTTTCTGTGAAGAATTTGTAGCCATCGCGTGTTTGTCTCGTGGTAGTAAACATTTTATTTTTCAAAGGGATACGTTTTCTTGTCAGAAACTGTATCGGGATCAGGGATCTTTCAGTCCCTCTTCGGCCGTCCCTTTAGGTTCCGGTCTCCGACTTACGTATTCCAGTTGCTCTGTTCCTGTCCTCGGTATTTGTTGCAGTTGATTTCTGAGGTTTCTCTATGGTTTCTCGAAAGTTCCACCCTCCGCCAAGTGCCTTGTAGAGACGAATCAGATTGGTGATCATGGTTCCATGGCTCTGGGCCAGCTGGTCCTGATACGAGAGCAGGGTGCGCCTGACGTTCAAGACCTCGCTGAAATTGATCAGTCCTGCTCTATATTGTATTTCGGATAGGGTCGATGCCTCTTGGGCTGCCTCCGCAGACTCTGTCAGGGCCTTGTTGCGTTCCTGCTCCTGGGCATAGGCAACCAGCGCGTTTTCCACCTCCTGCAGGGCACCCAGGACCGCAGCTTTGTAATGGGCCAAGGCCTCTTTTTGCATGGCGGTCTGGAGACGGATATTGGCACGAATTGCTCCGGCGTCGAAGAGAGGCCAACTGATACCTGGGCCGATGGAGTAGGTGCGGCTTCCTGAAGTGAACAGCTTTGATGAAGAGAGAGCGCTAAGCCCCAAAGAACCGCCGAGTCGCAATGAAGGATAAAGGTCGGCTTCGGCCACACCAATTTCAGCGGTTTGTGCGGCGAGCAATCGTTCGGCCCTTCGGATATCCGGTCGTCTCTGCAGGGTATCGGCAGGGATTCCAACGGCTATGGTGGACGGCAGGGTAGGGAGTGGAGCCGTTTTCTGCAATTGAGGAAGGGATCCGGGGGAGCGCCCGACAAGGACTGCCAACTGGTTTGAGGTCTCTCTCAGTCCGGTGAGCAGGACGGGTATCTGGGCTCGGGTGCTGGAAACCAAATATCTTGCCTGCTGTACCGCGAGTTCGGTGATGAGGCCACTTTTCTGCCGGTCCTTGGTGAGAGTGTATATATCTTCCTGGGCGGTAAGATTTTCTTTAGCTGTCTGAAGACGGCTTTGATAGGTGCGAAATTCGGTGTAGTTCAAGGCCACTTCGGCAACCAGGGAAACAAGGACATCGTGCAGGTCGGCGTCGTTTGCTTCGATCCGGGCCTGGGATGCCTCCACCCCGCGTTGGTTGCCACCGAAAAGATCCAGCTCCCATCCTGCATCAAACCCTGTGGAATACGAATTTGATTCGCTCCCGCCTCCACGGTTTTCGCTGCTTCGGCTTTTTGTTGCGGAGCCTGTGACATCGATTGACGGAAAAAGGGCGGCCCAACTGATGTCTCGCCTGGCCCGCGCTTGCTCCAAACGGGCTTGTGCCTGCTGAAGATCGAGATTTCCGTCGACAGCTTGTTGGATGAGCGAGGTCAATAAGGGGTCGTTGAGATGGTTCCACCATGTTGCCAAATCCTCAGGATTCGGTCTTTTGGAGGTTATCATCTTGTCGGTGGACGTGTGCCATGTGGCGGGGGCCATCGGATCGGGTTTGACATAATCCGGGCCTACCTTGAAGCAGCCAGTAAGGGTGAGGCATATCCATACGGCAGCAAGACAGGTGGTCAGGCGAAATGTTTGCATATGGTTGACTTAAGGCATTCGAATCGGAACCGATGTCTACGATTTTGATAAGATTATCATGTACCTGCTCTTTTAGCTTATATTTGTCGACTTCGTAAAAAGTTTGCCGGCCAACGGTTCAGTCTGGTAACTTCTTGGAATTGAGTGTTTCCCCAGCACTGTTTGAGACTTTTTACGAGACCATCCTACTTCATTATTCGTGTAAAATTAATTTGAGAAGATTTCTCGTTCTGGGTTTGGGCAGATTAATCATCCGGTAGTAAGTATAACGCTCTCTTTGGTGATGGCAATATTCATCGTGAAATAATGTTTAAAACAACTCTTTTGTGAGGCGCTGCACTTTTGCGGGATTTTTCGATGATTATCCGGAGGCAATTGACCATATGTACAGTTCTTGTTTGGATTCTTCAGCTATCCTGCCTGGTAGGAAAATGACTCTTTGTCTCCTTTGATTTTATTGGAAAATATGATAATAGATAGGAAAAGAGCATGACCAATTCTTTAAAAATTCACGAGAAATGATAGGGTCGCCCAATTGGAGCCGTCTGTTAAGATACTTCTGCTTGGGGCTCTCCTGTAATAAGGAGAGGAAAGATATTCTCGGTGCCAATACAGGAGACAGTTTCAGATGTCGTAGAGTCCGGGTAAATCCAGGCCCTGTAATGGTTGTGAAGATAAGCCGGCATGAACGTTGCCTTACATCTGCCGCTCCCGTACTCTGTTGACGTTCGGATCGTTTTCGAGTTGAGTCAAATAAAAAGGAGGTTAAGCTGATGTCCTTAATGCACATATTCTGGGAGTGGCTGACGGAGCTTCCTGGTCTGGACCTGGTGGCTCTCGTGACCTTTCTGGCAGGGACAACGCTGTATAAGATTTTTCTCATGCACCAACTTCACCATAAGGAGAAAAAGTTCTATATCCACCAACTTCAAGATATTAGAAATGCCTGGATCGAAAAATACGGGATGGGGGGAGATCCGATTCTAGTGGTTCAGACATTGCGTAATAAAACCATGATCTCCTCTTTTATGGCATCCACCGCCCTTATTCTCATTATAGGCGGTTTTAACTTTGTCTTTGGTGTTGATTTCGAAAAGATCAGGGCGGGGAAACTGTTTTTTTTCAGCTTGCAGGATCCCAACCTGGGGATTGTCAAAGTCCTTTTGATTATTATCGTACTGCTCTATTCATTTTTTCATTTTCTCTGGCATACACGGGAGCTGCATAATATGGCATTGATTTTAAACGTTCCCAATGACCAGTTGGAACAGATCACTCCACTGGAGCCGCTGGAATTTTTAACCAAAATGTATGTAAATTCAGGTATTCATTTCACTTTAGGCATCCGAGGGTTTTATTTTCTCATCCCCCTTCTTCTCTGGATGTTCCATCCGGTTATTATGCTCTTCTCCTTTTGTGGTATCACGCTTTTCCTGATCAGGCGAGACCTCGGCATCGCTCCCTATCAGAGGTAAAAGAGGGCGGGTCATTCGATTGCGTTACCAAACAACCATCGCTGAGGTGCCTCTATCGATAGGCAAACCATCACCTATAAAACAGGGGATTTCCGGTTGCCGGTCCAGCCAGGCTGGTGAGTATCAAACTATCTTTTCAGCGTGCCGGTAGAGGCATTCAATCTCGGTTTAGATCCTGTAGTACGTATTCCATGGGAGGATGAGTTCCTGATGAAGGGGCATCGGCTGAGTTTCCGTGCCTGCCCGGCCAACAGCTTCCCTGTTTCAGGGCGTTGTCGGTATGGCAGACACCACTTATATCACTTCGTTCAATCTGAAGAGTCGTATGATGAATATTGTGTTGCTGGTGAAGGTACTCGGCTGTTTGATGCAGGAATTCATCACTGCCACCGGTTTTCATAACCAGATGAGCGGTAAGGATGTTTTCCGTGGTACTCGCAGCCCAGATATGGAGATCATGGACATATTGCACTCCGGGAAGCCCGGTTAAATATTCCAGGACTGCCTCGGGGTTTATCCGAGAAGGTACTCCAGCCATTGTGAGATGGAGAGAATCCTTCAACAATCCCCAACCTGAGAAGAGGATGATAAACGCAACCCCTATTGATATGAGGGGATCAAGAATATTCCACCCGGTAGCGGCGATGATCAGTCCTGATATAACGACCCCTACTGAAACAGCGGCATCGGCAGCCATGTGCAGAAAGGCACCTTTGATATTGAGATCATGCTCTCTTCCTGCCATGAACAACAGGGCCGTTGCCGTGTTGATAATAACACCGATACCTGCGACGACTATGACCACCGGCCCGTTCACCGGGACGGGAAAGCGGAGACGAGCAATGGATTCCCAAATAATGACGCCGACAGCAGCATACAGAAAAAGAGCGCTGAAAAGAGAAGCAAGGATAGTTCCTTTTTTAAACCCGAAAGTATGGTGGGCTGTTGCCGCCCGCTTCGCTAAAACCATGGCCGCCCAGGCAAGAAGCAGGGTCATGACGTCGCTTAAATTATGCCCTGCGTCTGCTACCAGGGCCAGGGAATGAGACATTATCCCGTAACCTGCTTCGATCACGACAAAAAGAAGATTTAATATTGTGCCGACGGCAAAAGCGCGGGTACTCTTGCTGCTGATGCGACTATGCGTGTGATCGTGGGCCATCGCGAATTTTCGAATACCTGAATTGGTGTGTCTGCTTAAGACGGGTAACCCGGATTTCTCATCAGTTCAAACGGTGTACATTGAGCAATGCTTCTGTTTGCTCAGAATGTTCTGCTTCTCCGTGACTTCAGCTAAATTTGCACAGTGTCCATGAGAAATCCTGGTTAAAACCTATTGCATCTATGAAGGTGATAAATATCGATTATTGGTTTGTCAATGCCCCTTACAACGTGGTTTTTCATGAAACTCTTTCCGTCGTACGCCTCTCTACGCTGTAGGCAAACATCGGGATGTAGATCAAGGTTAAGAGCGTCCCGATGAGCAGCCCTCCGATGGCGACATCGGCTAGAGGTGACAGTCGCTCCAATCCGACGGCCCATTCGAGAGCGATGGGGATCATGCCGGCGATGGTGCCGAAAGCCGTCATGAAAACCGGGCGGAAACGCACCCTGACGCTTTCGAGAGCGGCGTCAAAGGGGCTGTTGTCGGCTTTTCGGTAATGCTGGTAAAAATCGATGAGCAGAACCGAGTTTTTGATGATAATACCGAACAGCAGCATAATACCGACCAGACTCGGCATACAACTCGGCTTGTTGAATATCAGCATACCCCAGGAGGCACCGATCATGGACAGCGGCAGAACCAGAATCATGACAATAGAAAGTCGTACCGACTTATAAATAGCGATCAGGGCCACGAATAACAGTACGATGCCGATGCCGATCGCTTTAAATATCCGGCCAAAGCTGTCTTTCATTTGATTGATATCCCCCTCCTGGCGTACTTCGACCCCATGTATTCCTGCCTTATGCAGAGATTGCACCGTATCATCGGTCAAGGTGGAAATTGCCCGTTGGGCACGATAACCGGACACATCGAGGGAATAGAGGAGATTATTGCGTTCGATTTTATTCGCTGTCAAATTATAACGGATTGTTCCCAGGGCCTCCAGGGGAACCGGCCCTTTGGACGTCTGAATCGGAACGAGTCGCAAGCCCTGAAGATCTGAAGCATACGGCCGATTGAAATAGAGCCGGACCGGCTGGGTCTGCATGGATACCAGATTTCCGTTCAGGGAAATAGGGACGCCTGCCAGAGGCAACTGAGCGGCTATCTGGACAGGAGTAATGCCGTATGCCAGAGCCCGGTTTGGATCGATCTCCAGCTGCGCTTCGGTAAAGTCCTGATCCCAGCTGGTGGTAATTGAGGTGAGTCCCTTGACCTTTGCCATCGCTTCAGCGGCCTGTCGGCCTGCTTTGGGCAGAAGATGATAGTCCTCGGCCAGCAGACGGACATTGACGGGAGCCTTGATGCTTGAAAGTGGTGTTGCACCAAAATCGTAGACATCCGCCGCCTTGACATTACGCAGCATGCTCAACTGGTGACGAATCTCATCTTCAATCTGCCAGATGGTCTTTTTGCGTTCAAAGCGATTTGTACAGTTTATGGTCATCCTTGCCTCGGTCGGCAGCGATCCGGAACCAAGGGAAAGCAC
>Ga0307440_1001195_pt1 | contig 12758 bp, 12 predicted proteins | sample SalMarWE160410MG_FD_202150 | JGI IMG/M metagenome (GOLD analysis project Ga0307440, IMG submission 202150) | Salt marsh sediment microbial communities from the Plum Island Ecosystem LTER, Massachusetts, United States - WE1604-10 | ecosystem: Environmental > Aquatic > Marine > Intertidal zone >... | reverse complement strand
GCCAGCGAGGCCGAGTGGCGGAAGATACGGCCATCGGCGTGGTCTTCGCCGGCGCCTTCGCCTTGGGCGTGGCCATGCTCTCGGTGCGCGGCAGCTACGCTGTTGACCTGACCCACATCCTGTTTGGCGATTTGCTGGGGGTTAGAGCGGTGGACCTATGGCTGATCGCCGGATTGGGGCTGGGGGTCTTGGTCGCCATCGCTGCGTTCTACAAGGAGTTCATGGTCATTTCGTTCGACCCGCTGCTGGCCACGACTTTGCGGCTGCCCGTGACCTGGCTCCGCAATCTGATGTTGGTGCTGTTGGCGGTGGTGATCGTGGTTTCTCTGCAGGCGGTGGGCGTGGCCCTGGTCTTGGCAATGCTGGTCACGCCGGCTGCAACGGCCACCTTGATCACCCGCCGCCTGATTTGGGTGATGATCCTGGCTGCCGTGATCGGTGCCGGCTCCTCTCTGGCTGGCCTCTACCTTTCTTACTACCTCAATCTGGCGTCCGGACCGGCAATTGTGCTGGCGGCGACGGCGCTCTTTGGCGTCGTGTACGCGGTCGTCGGCCGCAGGGATCGGGCCTCCGGCATGATCCTCCGCTCTCCTGTCAGCGACGGGTAGTTCAGCCGGCCGGACGATTCGACGTTCAGGCCAGGCTGTAGCTGGGCACCTTGGCCGGAGAGGGATCGCCGGTGGTTTTCACGACTTCGAAGTCCGATTCTCCGACTCTCACATGCAATGTGTGACTGCCGCCGCCGGCCGTTTCCTCGAATCGAATCTGCCACAGGTTGGACTCTGTAGCCTTGGCCGACACCAGCCGGAAGGCATCGCGACTGAGCTCGCCCGTCTTCAGGCGGAGGAAGTGTTCGGCGGCCTGCGCCGGTCGGGGATAGGCGACGTGCCCGCGAGTGTGGTCCATATCCCAGGTGCCTTCAAGGCAGGCCTTGATCAGTCCGGGAGCCAGCTTTGGGCGCAGCCGCCCAAACTGGACGCCATAAGGCAAGACGACGGCGTTGGCAGCGAAACGGTGGCCGCCCTGATGGTTGGATAACCACACTTCGGCGTCTTTGCGGTGGGCGAGGGCTCGGTAGACAGCGGTGCCGTGGCGAGCACAACATGCGTCTCGCCGGCCGTTGCCGCAAACCAACACCCACGGCGTGTCGACGCGAGTCGCGTTCGACGGGGGTGAACCGGCCGCCAACGCCTTGAAGTCCAGCTGTTTCAGTTCGTGGTACGTCGTGAAATTCAAGGTGAAGGCATCCGGTTGCCGACGATTGGTCCGGGCGAGATACAAGGCCAGCGGGCCACGTGTCCTCCCGGGTTTGCGGATGAATTGCAGACGGCTCCTTGGGGCTGAATCGAGGGCCTCACTTAGCGGCTTCTTGATTTCGGGGGGAATGTCGCTGGCGCGGAAAGCTTTCGCCTGCCATTCTCGTCGGTATTCAATGCAGATCCAGATCTCGGCCTCGGTGGCGGTGGCGAAAACCGGCTCGGCGACGTCCAGCGAAGATTGACAGCTCGTCGGTTGAATCATGCCGTTCTTACGTCCTTTCTGGCGCGAAGTGGGGTGGTGCCGTTTGTGCCCCGCATGGTTCGAAACATGCACTTCGGTTTGTGCAGGATGCTTGTTTGATAGAATAGCCCAACTTTCGGCCGGAGACGTCCGAAGTCTGGCCCCAGCGACGCACACCTAGCGAAAGGTTGGCGGATCTTGACTGCCACGGAGGCTGATCACCAAAACGCGCTCTTGTCCAGGCCAAAGGCCCTGCTCATTGGAGCGTCTTCAGGCATCGGTGCGGCGCTGGCCCGGCGGCTGGCTGCGGAGGGGTTCGATCTAGCACTTGTCGCCCGCCGAATGCCGGAACTGGAAGCCTTGTGCGGCGAGTTATCCCAAGCGCACGGTATCCGGGCGCTTGCCTATGCACACGACGTCCAGGACACTGCTGCCGCACCTAGCCTTCTTGAGTCGATCGCCCGCGATCTGGAAGGGCTTGATCTCTTCGTGTATGTCGCCGGTGTGATGTTCCCCCATGACCCTGATGCGTATGATACCGAAAACGATCTGTTGACCCTGAAGGTGAATACCCTGGGCGCCATTGCCTGGTGCAACCCGGTGACCCTGCGCTTTGTCCGTGCTGGGCAAGGGCAAATCGTCGGCCTGGGGAGCATAGCGGGGGACCGGGGCCGAAGGGCCATCCCGGCTTATTCAGCGTCCAAAGCAGCCCTGGAAACCTACCTGGAGGCACTACGAAATCGAGTGACGCGCAGCGGCGTCACAGTCACCACGATCAAAGCCGGGCAGGTTGACACTGACATGCTGAAGAATGCGGCCGCAGTCCGCGGCCCGGTATCGGCCGAGCGCGCCGCCGACATGATCTGGCGGGCAATCCGCCTTCGCAAGCAGGTCGTCTACATTCCCGGCCGTTGGGCGCTCATTGGCTGGGTTGTCCGCCACATCCCCTCGTTCATCTTCCGCCGGCTCAACCTATGACAGGTCCCCTACCGATGGAGAACCTCGAGCGCGCCGAAGCCTGGGGCCAGGCAAGCTCGGGCATGGCTTACGTTTTTCGGCCTTCAACGCCGTCGGGATTGCAGGCCGTCTTCGAGTTGGCCAGAGACACGGGGGTTCCGATCGGCCTGCGAGGCGCCGGCCGGAGTTATGGCGATGCGGCCATGAACAGCGAACGCATCCTGGTCGATCTGGAGCGCATGAATCGGATTCTCGCCTGGGATCCCGCCAGCGGAATCGTTGAGGTTGAGCCGGGGGTCACCATTGAGCAGCTATGGCGCTATGTGCTGGGTGATGGCTGGTGGCCGCCTGTCGTGCCGGGCACCATGTTCCCCACGGTTGGCGGCTGCCTGGCGATGAATGTCCACGGCAAGAACAATTGGCGTGAAGGCACTTTTGGCAAACATGTCCTCGAGTTTGAAGCCTTGCTCCCGACTGGCGAATACGTGGTTTGTACGCCGGAAAGAGACCCTGAGTTGTTCCATGCGATGATCGGCGGCTTGGGCGTCTTGGGCTGCTTCACGCGCATCAAGCTGCAGCTCAAGCGGGTTCATTCTGGCCAGCTTGACGTTCTGGCGTTGAGCATTCCCAACATGGACGCGATGTTGGAAGACATGGAATCGCTGCGAGATGACTGGGAGTACTTGGTCGGGTGGGTCGATTGCTTTGCCGGCGGCAGGGGCGTCGGGCGGGGCCAAATCCATGCCGCCAATCACCTCGACAACCTGGCTGACCCGAGCCCGACCCAATCGCTTCGATTGGACCATCAAGATCTACCGGATACCTTCTTCGGGCTCGTGCCGAAATCCATCCTTTGGCGTTTCTTGAAACCCTTCGCCAACAACTTGGGCTGGAAGTTGGTGTGTCTCGCCCGCTACCTCATGGCCAAGAGGGGTCACGGCCACCGATTCAAACAGTCTCTGGCCGAGTTCAACTTCCTGCTGGACTACGTTCCCCATTGGAAGCGAGCATACTGGCCGCTGGGGTTGATCCAATATCAGTGCTTTGTTCCGAAAGCGGAAGCGAGCGAGGCCTTTGTCCAGATTCTCAGATTGTGCCAGGCGCGGGGGCTGCCTTCCTACTTGGGTGTTACGAAGCGCCACCGTCCGGACGATTTTCTGCTTTCGCATGCTGTGGACGGCTACTCCCTGGCCCTGGACTTTCGCGTAACACGCCGCAATCGCCAGCGCCTGCTGGCGCTGGCGCATGATCTGGACGAGATTGTGCTTGCCCACTCGGGACGGTTCTACTTTGCCAAGGACAGCACCCTGGCGCCGGAATCAGCCGTTGGCTACCTGGGAGCGGAGTCTATCCAGTCTCTCTTTGCATTGAAGGCCCGGCTTGACCCCGACAATCTACTGCAAACCGATCTCTGGCGTCGGGTGTTTGAGCCCCTGTCAATTCGTGAAAAATTTCACAATCGGGCCGAGTCGCAGACCCTGCATTCGCCGTCTTGATCTGCGAAACGCCAATAGCCCTCCAGGAACATTTCGCTGCTCGAGGGCGAATGCTAAACTGATTGCGGCAATGCATTCGGCAGAATCCGGACTTGAGGGGAGCCACGTGTGACGCTGCCTGATGAACTGAACCGGGCGATTGAGTACCTCCGGGAGGGCGAGCCCGAACTCGCCCGCCCGATTCTGGTCCATTACCTCCAATCCCACCCCCGATCGGATATCGGCTGGTACTTGCTGAGTTTTGCCATTCCAGAACACGCACGTCAGGTTGAAAGCCTCAACCGGGCATTGTCGATCAACCCGCGCAATCAGAAGGCCCGGGATCGCTTGGCAAGTCTGACAGGGAAGGTACCCCCTGCGACGGGTCAGGCGGAAAGAGCCGTGCCGGCCCCACAGGGGTCGCGCCGCCGGGCTGGCGTGGCTGGCCAACCCGGGGGTGGGATCGCTTCATCCCGGCGCCTGGGAAGGCAGTGGCCGCCGTGGGTGAAGCCGACGGCGATCGCTGCCTCGATCGTGCTGATCCTGGCCGCCATCGGCAGCGCATACGTCTTCTTTCGGTTCGTGCAGTCGACCATCGGTCAGCGCCAATCTGCTGCTGCCACTGCGGCGGCGGCAACCGCCACAACGCGGGCCACACTTGGGGCTGCCGTCGGCCTACCGGGCACGTGGACTCCAACCGTATCGTTCACCCCCAGCCTGACGCCGCAACCCAGCGCGACCTTCACCATCACGCCCACGGCTACGCCCATTCCGCCCAACGCGGACACACGTGAGGAGATGGCGACCATCCAGGTGCAGGTAGCAGACCTGCGTGGCCTGACCATCGAAGGCGAACCGCCATCGTATGTGATCACGGCGGGACGCGTGCGACCGTTTCTTGAGAGCAGCTTTCTGGCCGGGGGCGGATCTCAAGAAGACGTGACCGACCTGTCGCATACTTTGGTGGCCCTGGGTCTAACCAAGCCGACCTATGATCTGTACACCAATATCCTCAACGGACTGACAGACAACATCGGGGGCTTCTACCTTCCTTGGAGCAAAGAGATCTTCGTCATTGGCAGCCGCTTCTCGGGAGTTGAGCGCTGGGTATACTCGCACGAATTCGACCACGCGCTGGTCGACCAGCACTTTCACATTGACCAGGCTGGGGTCTACCCGTTGTGCCAGAAGTCCCAGGATGAATGCAAAGCCGTGGAAGCCTTGGTTGAAGGTGACGCAACGTTGTTAATGAGCCAATGGCTGACGCAGTACGCGGGGCCGCAGGATATCACCGACATCCTCCGCTACAAGCCGCCTAGCCACACACTGCCCAACGATTTTCCTCCGCCCTACGCAGGAGCAGACTCGCTGTTTCCATACGATCAGGGTCTCACTTTTGTCAACTCGCTGTACGAGCGGGGGAATTGGGCGGAGGTCAACAGAGCCTACGAGAATCTGCCGGCAAGCACTGAGCAGATCATGCATGTTGGAAAATTCCTGAATCACGAAGGGCCCGTCGATGTGCCAACTCGCGACGTGGCTTCTCTCCTCGACTCGAACTGGCGCCTGATTACCCACGACACGCTCGGCGAGTGGACGACCTACCTCATGCTGGCCTACGCGGCTGATGAGTCCGCTCAGGTGGACTTGGCCACGGCGGAGCGCGCAGCCAAGGGTTGGGGAGGCGATACCTACCAGGTGTTCTACAACGACGGGACCGATCAGGCGGTCCTTGTGGCGGACTGGGTTTGGGATACGGCCTCGGACACAGCGGATTTCCGCGCTGTGCTCGAAGGCATGCTGACCAATCGGTATCGGGGGGCTGAGCTGCCCACCGGCCGCGGCCATTGCTGGTCCGTGGGAAATGAGGCCAGCTGCGTGCTGGGCGGTGCCCGGGAAGTTGTATGGATCCTGGGTCCAATCGACATGGCGCCTGGTCCCTTGATGGATCTCTACCCGGAACTCGGTTGACCTCGACGGGCCATCCAGCTTCCACATTGGGGGCTTGTGATTGGCTTGTTCGAGACTGACGGGAAACTATGGAGTCCCACGCACGTTCCCTTGTTTCATCCAGTTCAGTTGCCCGCAGGGCGGCGTTGAATCAACTGCGTTGGTTGACCCTGGCGGGAATCTTGCTGGCGGCTGGTTGGCAAGGCCGTCTTCAAGCCGCACTGGCCGGTGTGTGTGCGCTGTATGGATTGTGGCTGGTGTGGCAAGGCTTGTCCCCTCCGACTTCTCCGCTTCCCTCATGGATCAAGGTCGCAATGATCACGGCCGATGTCGGCCTGGCTGTGGCTGTCGTGGTGCTCAGCGGCGGCATGCAGAGCTGGCTGTGGTGGACCCTCTTGCTTCCGGCCGTTTCGGGCGCTCGCCTGTTTGGCCTTTGGGCTGGCGTTGGGTCGAGCTTGGTTGGATGGGTGGCGGCGGCAGGCATCAGCCTGCTGACCGCAGGGGTTGAGATCGCCTGGCAGCCACTGGCACTGATCGGCATGGGGCTGTTGGGAGGAGCGCTGGTTGTCGCTTGGGCAAGCCTGCATTGGTCGGCGAGTGAACCAGCATGGGATGTATCCGTGCCGCCTGACGACGATCCGCCGAATGTCGTGGGTGAGATTCTGCAGGCCGCATCTCGTTTGAACGAGACCACTGCCCTGGATCAGCTTGGTCTTCGAATTGTGGATTTGGTGAATGCGGTCTTGAGTGATGAAGCCTCGGGTCTGGTGATGCGCCCAGCAGGCCTGTGGATCGGTTCCCCGGCTGACGGAGACTGGGAACTGACGATTGGTTTTGCGCCGGGGCAAACCGAGAGCCGGGAGCTTGCCCCGAGTGCCCTAGACCAAGCGCTGACATCGGGGGAGCCGCAAGCGGTAAGGGCGCCCGACAAAGACGCATTCGTCGGACTCTGGCCGGGTCTTGGAGCGGCCGGAACCGTGGCCATCGTGCCTCTGACGCTCCCCAGCGGAACCAGCCTCGGGGCGGTGCTCGTAGGCGTCGATTGGGATGAAGCTCCGCCGGCGAGGGTCCTTAGCCAACTGCGTTCGGTTGGATCGAGCGCGGCCATGGTGTGGGAGAACGCCAGCCGCTATCAAGCGCTGCTCCGGGAAAAGGACCAGCTGAACGAGCTTCAAGAGGAAGCGCGCAAACGGCTGGCTCGCAATCTTCATGACGGGCCAACACAGACGATCGCCTCCATCGCCATGCGCGCCAACTTCGCCAGACGTCAGATCACACGAGATCCGGATGCGGCAGTGCAAGAAGTCGCCAAAGTTGAGGAGATGGCCCGGCAGACAACTCGTGAAATTCGCCACATGTTGTTCACACTACGCCCGTTGATTCTCGAATCTCAAGGTCTGGGACCGGCGCTGTATCAACTGGCACTCAAAGCCAGGGATTCTCACGACGAAGACATTCAATTGGAAATCGACCCCGACTCGACATCCGGGATGGACCCCGGCGTACAGGGAGCGCTGTTCTACATTGTCGAAGAAGCCGTCACCAACGCCCAGAAGCACGCTGCAGCCGAGCACATCTGGATCCGGTTGAAGCGCGAGGCGGAAGGCATGCGACTTGAGGTGGAAGATGATGGTGTGGGCTTTAATGTTGGCGCGGTGGATGCGCACTATGAACAGCGCGGAAGCTTGGGGATGGTCAACATGCGCGAGCGGGCCGAACTCGCGGGAGGCCTCTTGGGCGTCAAATCAGCCGAAGGTGAGGGGACTCGAATTTGGGTCAGCCTGCCCTCGGGCCAAGACACCGATGAAGGCACAGATGGTTGATGCCGTCTGTTCTCCCGGGCCAGCCGCCGTCAGCCGGTGTCGGGTCGGGCCGCTCTTGCTAATATGATCTGGGAGTCCGTGGCCTGGGTGGCCGTGGCCGTGGCCGCTCTTCCCCTGGTGCAGCTCGGCGAAGCGCCAATCAGGTCTCGCTGGCCGACACTTTGGCCCGTGGTCCGAGGTGTGGCACCCTGGATTATCGGCCTGGGACCGGCCTACTTGGCGTTGGTTACCGGCGCTGTCCAAGAGCGCAGCTTTGGCCTTTATGGGCGCGGAGGGGCAGTTGGATGGGTGCTTTCGGCGTTGCTGTGTGCCGGGGGGCTGGCCGTTGTTTGGAGGTGGAGGGAGCGCCTGGCCGCCATAGCAGCCGGGCAAGACCCGACCGAGGTCTTCCTTGACGAGCCGCGCTGGGCACTCTACCGTGCCGCCGGAGTGCTTTGGTTGGGGATGTGGGGGCTGCTCGTTGGGCTTGCTGTGGGAGCTGTGGAATGGGCCCTGCGCGCCAGACCATGGCTGGCGACAAGCCGTGGAGATCGAATGGTTTGGGTGACTTTGATCCGGCTTGGGATTTCCAGCCTGCTCTTCGCCTTGACGGGCAATTTCTGGTTCACTTTGATTTCCCAGGTTGCGGGGTGGACCATCGTCCGCTCGGATGAACGCTTGCCAGGAGAAGGTCCGTGATCTGGATCGTGCGCGGCCTGTGGGCTGTGGCTGGCCTGGCATGGTTCGTTTGGCTGGGCTACGAGGACGTGGGGCTTCAGATTGTGCTCCTCTTGTCGGGATGGATCTCCCTGGCCTACGTCATCACCCTCTGGCAGCGCTGGAGCGACAGCGCGCAGCTGGACCAGGGTCAATACCTGGTGCGGGCCGCAATCGCCGGCTTGGTGGGTGGCGCCACGGTGCCGCCGCTGGCGGACATCTTGATGCTGGTCAAGGTCTCACTCCACAGCCACGCTGTGCCCGATTTCACCGCACGAGACTTGGGAGCGGTGTTTGGGCGGACTCCGGTGTGGGCGTTGGCGGGCCTGGCAGCGGGACTGGCATTGGGGCTGGTTCACATGGCGCGAAGGTCAGGTCGCCAATTGTGAAGTTCTTAACTTAGTGACGGCTCACCTGGACGATAATATAATGAGAGTACTTGGAAGGGAGAGATCCTCATATGGCCGAAGAAGCTGGCAAGGAGTTCTATCTCTGTCCCAACTGCTATACGGCTGGCGAGGAGCCAGGCCCTTGCCCAATGTGCGGACATGAACTGTTGGGCTGCCGACCGGGGGATCCGGATGACCCCTGCCGCAAGCCCTTGATCGATACGGCCGGCCGGGTGCGATCGCGAGCACCGCGCTGGTGGTTGGAGAAGCGCCTTCCGACGTTGTTTGAGGCGCTGAAGCGTATCTAGTCGCGGAGAGGTGCAATGCAGAAAGAAAAAGTGGTTGTGATTGGATCGGGTCCCGCCGGCCTGACGGCGGCGCTGTATGCTGCCCGGGCCAACCTGGAACCGCTGGTCATCTCAGGCAATCAATTGGGCGGTCAAATCTCGATCACATGGGAGGTCGAAAACTACCCTGGGTTCCCTGAGGGGACGACCGGCCCGGAGTTGGTTGAGTTGATGCAGAAGCATGCGGAGCATTTCGGCGCCCGGGTGATGATCGATGAAGTCACCGAAGTCGATTTCAGCCATGGTCGCCCGTTTCATTTGAAGACCCATGGGGAGGAGTTGGAGGCCGAAGCGGTCGTGATCGCTACCGGCGCTTCCCCCAGGCGTCTGGGCATTCCCGGTGAGGACGAGCTTATCGGCAAGGGCGTTTCGTTTTGTGCCACCTGCGACGGATTCTTCTTCCGGGACAAAGATGTGATCGTGGTCGGTGGCGGCGACAGCGCGCTTGAAGAGGGGATCTTTCTGACCCGCTTCGCCAACCGCGTCGATATTCTCCATCGCCGGGACGAGCTCAGAGCTGGCGAGCGTCTCCAAACGCGCGCCAAGGAAAATGAGAAGATCAACTTCGTGTGGAACACTGTGCTGGAGGAGATCGAAGGCAATGGCAAGGTCACCTCGGTGTCCACACGCAATGTCGAGACCGGGGAAAATGCCCAGCGGGACGTGGACGGTGTCTTCATATTCATTGGCCATTTCCCCAACTCGGACCTCTACAAGGGCCAGCTTGACATGGATGAACGCGGCTACGTCAAGGTTGATTCAAACATGATGACCAGCGTCCCCGGGATATTCGCCGCTGGAGAGATCATGGATCCGCACTATCGGCAGATTGCCACTTCCGTGGGGCAAGGGTGCGCGGCAGGCATGATGGTTGAGCGTTGGATCGAGGATCCGGATGCCGACCACGGCTGAGAAGCATGGGATCCGATACGCAGTTCACAAGCACGGCGGGCATGAGACATCACGCCCGCCGTTGGTGTTAATCCATGGGGCTGGCGGCCATCATTTGTTCTGGCCGCCTCAAATACGCAGACTTGCGGGTTGGACGGTATATGCGCTCGACCTGCCCGGTCATGGGGAGTCCCCCTCGGCTCCCGAATCGACGATCGGCGGATACGCTGCTCGCGTCCTGGATTGGATGCGAGCCGAAGAGATCGCCGAGGCTGTTCTTGTCGGGCATTCGATGGGAGCCGCGGTCGCGTTGACCGCTGCCTTGCGAAGCCAGGCGGTCTCGGGCCTGGTGCTGCTAGGGGCCGGCAGTGCCCTTCCGGTCGCGCCCGAATTCATCGAACTCAGTGAATCGCGTGAGACATTCCGCGAGGCTGTCGACCGCATGGTGCGCGGCTCGTTTGACCGGGCGGCCGACCCGCGCTTCGTGGAGCTGGCGCGCGAGCGGCTGCTGGCCGTCGATCCGACGGTGTTCCATCTCGATTTTGTTGCCTGCAGCCACTTCGACGTTGGGCAGCAGCTGGATCAAATCACATGTCCGGCGCTGGTTGTGTGCGGCGAGACCGACCGCATGACCCGGCCCGAACAAAACGAGGCGCTTGCCGATGGCCTGCCACAGGGGGAACTCTTCGTGGTTCCCGGCGCGGGGCACATGGTGATGTTGGAGCAGCCGGAGGCCGTCGCCGCCAAATTGGGGGATTTCCTGGACGATCGAATCGCATAATCGCAGGCTGCATCCGCCGATCAAAGGCAGAGGCTAGGGCCTGAGAGCGAGTCTTTCCAGCAGGATGGGCCTGAGCGCAGTGACGGCGCGAGCGCGGTGGCTCAGGACGTTCTTCTCCGCCATCGTCAGCTCGGCCATCGTTCTCCCCGCGTCTTCCAACACGAACAGAGGATCATAGCCAAATCCGCCGGTGCCGCGTGCCCCGGGAACGATTTCGCCCCGACACTCACCGCGCGCCAGGGAAAGCTCCCCGTCGGGATCGGCCAAAGCGACGACACAAACAAAGGCTGCCTTCCAGGGTCGGGGATGCCCGGCCAGTTCTTGAAGAAGCGCCGCCCGGCGATCCGAATCCTCGCCAACAGGCCCGACGATCCGGGCCGAGCGCAGGCCCGGCCTTCCCCCCAGAGCTTCAACTTCAAGCCCCGTGTCGTCGGCCAGGGCCCACATGTCTGCGTTTCGGGCGTACGCTCGCGCCTTCAGGGAGGCGTTTTCGGCATAGGACTTCCCTGTCTCAGGCACCGTCATATCCAGGTCCAGTTGCTCCGGACGGACCAAGGTGACACGCAAATCGTGCAGCAGAGCGCCAAGCTCGCGCAGTTTGCCCGGGTTGCTTGTCCCCAAGAGAAGCTTGGTCATTTCACACTCCCAACGATGACTACAGGAACAGTACCGAGCCAGCACCTGTGGGGGTCATAGTCGATATCTGGCCAGATTTCGGACCATTTGGGCCAAAATGGTTAAGTTATGTCAAGAAAAAGGCCGACATGTTGACCTCGGATTCTATCTATGTTATACTGACACTCGGTTTTTGGAATTCTCATTGCGATGTGTCGGTATGAATTCAGAGCGACTTGACCCATTGCGGTTGAACGTCGGATTCTTGCTCCATCAGAGTGTCGGCTTCAGCCGCATTTTTGAATTTGATGTCCCGTCGGTCACGGTTGGCGGCGATCTCAATCTCTCTGGGCTTCGTGGTGACCTCCGCCTAACGCGGACGGCACAAGGATTATACGGCCAGGGAAGGATGGAGGCCTGGTTGCCTCTTGAGTGCAGCCGCTGCCTGGACACATTTGAACAGACCCTGGTCGCGGAGATCGGGGACCTTTTTGTCTATCCTCCCGAGAAGGCCGACGATCCGTTGTTGGCCATCCCGGAAACAGGCATACTGGATCTGAACCCGCTCTTTCGGGAGACTTTTGTCCTGGCCATTCCGTTGCAACCGATATGTCAGTCCGAATGCAAAGGGCTGTGCCCCGTTTGCGGAGGCAATCGCAACGTCACGCCTTGCGAACATCAAGAAGACAACATTGACCCTCGCCTTGAACCGTTGAGAAACCTGCTTTCGAAATCGTAGTCGTATGTCAGACGGATCGCCGGGTTGGCTGATTCTCATCATTCGATTGTACGTCTTGACCTAGGGAGCGTGTGGATGAGCATATCGAAGGATCGGTGGAAGAAACGCGAAGCTTTCGCCGTTCTCCTCGAGAAGGGGGAGGTGCAAGGCTTCATCACGCTCGAAGATCTGCTTGGTGTCTTCCCCGAAGCCGAAGAGTCTGAACAGCGGCTCGAGCGGCTGGAGACCTTCTTCCGGAGTGCGGGAATCGAAGTCTACGAAGATCTCGACCAAGTGCCGGCCCACATGCATCCGGATTATGTCCTGGACGAGGAAGAGACCTTTGATCTGAGCGCCATTTCCAGCGACGATACCGTCGGCTTGTATCTGAAAGAAATGGCGCGTGTGCCGCTGCTGAGCACCGAGGAAGAGGTGGATCTGGCCACGCGTATCGAACGCGGAAAATTCGCCGAGAGCAAGCTGGCCAAGTTGAATGGCAACGCCACGGCGGCCGATCGCCAAGAACTGTTTGTGGCCCTGGAAGATGCGCGGGCGGCGCGGGACCACCTGATCAAGGCCAACACACGCCTGGTGGTCAGTATTGCCAAGAAGTATA
>Ga0307440_1001194_pt1 | contig 12761 bp, 10 predicted proteins | sample SalMarWE160410MG_FD_202150 | JGI IMG/M metagenome (GOLD analysis project Ga0307440, IMG submission 202150) | Salt marsh sediment microbial communities from the Plum Island Ecosystem LTER, Massachusetts, United States - WE1604-10 | ecosystem: Environmental > Aquatic > Marine > Intertidal zone >... | reverse complement strand
GTCCCCAGAATACGCTCGGGCACCCGCGCGTCCGTCCGGACCCTCGGGCTCCTCGGGGACAAATACCTCGCTCTCTACACACCAGCGGATACGGCCAACGAGCCGATCATCCTGCCGGGTCACGAGATCCCGATCGACAAAACGGTCAACCTGGCGGCCCTGGGAAGGGGCGCGCAGGATCTGATAGAAAACACCATCGACCTTTCGAAGAACATCAATAAGCTCGTCGGACTCTTCGTCAAGGGCGAGGGCGCCATCCCCAGACTGCTGAACGATCCGAAGCTCGGACGCCTTACCATCGAGCACCTTAACAACATCAGCCAGAGTCTGGACCGTATATCCACAGGCGTAGCTTCCGGAAGAGGACTCGCGGGAAAGATCATCTCCGACAGGGCCTACGGCGATCAGGTGGCCGGAGACCTGGCAGACTCCGTTCGGCGCACCAACGAAATCCTGGCCAGCATTCAGGCGGGCAAAGGCGGCGCGGGTGCTTTCGTGTCTGAGAACGGCAAAGGCGAGAAGATCGTTGAAAACCTCGCCAGAACGTCGGAAACTTTGCAGCGGGTCGCGGCATCGATCGACAGGCCCGGCACGCTCGGCAACAAGCTATTTCTGGACGACGAATACGGAGAGCATCTTGCGTCGAATCTTCTGTCCATCAGCGATTCGCTCGCCTCGATCCTCAAGAAGATCGACTCCGGCCAGGGAACTCTCGGCGCCCTGATCAACGACCGGCAGGTGTATGATTCTCTTTCGGCCGTCGCCGACGGCATCAACCAGAGCGCCATCGTGAAGTGGTACCTCAAGCGCAAGGCCAAAAAGGCGGCCCGACATGCAAAGAAGGTGGAAGAGCGACAGCAGAAAGGAACGCATCAATGAAAGCACTCGTCACCGGGGCGGCAGGATTCATCGGGTCCCACCTCTCCGAAGCCCTTCTCGTAAAGGGACACTCCGTCACCGGAGCGGACAGCTTCGATCCTTACTACTCGAGGGAAATAAAGGAGAAGAATCTCCGGAAGAGCCTCGGTGAACCGGCGTTCCATTTTGTCGAAGTGGACCTCGCGGAGCCTGCGGCGGCCAGTGCGCTGATCTCCCAGGGCTGGGACTGCGTAATCCACCTCGCGGGGCGCGGAGGCGTGAGGCGATCCATCGAAGAGCCCGCTGCCTACGTACGCAACAACTACATGGCGACCTTCAACATCCTGGAGTCCATGAAGGACTCCGGCGTGGACAAACTGGTCTTCGCTTCGACCTCCAGCGTTTACGGGAATCGCAGGAACGGTCCCTTTAATGAGAGCGATTCGACGGACTGGCCCGTGTCGCCCTATTCGGCGACGAAAAAAGGCTGCGAGGTACTGTGCCACACCTATCACCATCTGTACGGGATCAATTCTTATGTCTTGAGATTCTTCACCGTGTTCGGCCCGAGGCAGCGTCCCGACATGGCCATTCACAAGTTCGTGGACGCCATCGTGAGGCGCGAGCCGATCGAAAGATTCGGCGACGGGACCACGGTAAGGGACTACACGTACGTGGACGATATCGTGGCAGGGGTGATCCGAGCCGCGGAGAGAGTTGAAGGTTACGAGATCATTAACATCGGAGGCGCTCAAAAAACAACGCTCAACCGTCTGATCAGTATTCTGGAGGAGCAGTTGGGCGAAGCGGCAGTAATCGTAGAAAAGCCGATCCCGGCCGGGGACGTCATGCAGACTTTTGCCGATACCGGCAAGGCAAAACGCCTGCTGGACTTCTCGGCGAAGGTGAGCATCGAAGACGGCTTAAAAGCATTCATTCAGTGGTACCGCGAGGAGCAAATACCATGAAAGTAACTGTTCTGGGAACAGGCTACGTCGGCCTCGTATCGGGTGCGTGTCTCGCGCATTTCGGACTGGACGTCACGTGCGCCGACGTGGATGGCGACAAGATCGACAAGCTGGTGAAGGGAGAGATTCCCATTTACGAGCCGGGTCTCGAGGAGGTGGTGCACAGGAACGTCCATGCCGGCAGGCTCCACTTCACCGCAGACGTGGCCGGCGCTATTCCGAATGCCCAGGTTCTGTTCCTGGCCGTAGGCACACCGCCCCTGCCGGACGGCAGCGCCGATATGCGGTTCATCTTCGACGCGGTGGACATAATTTCGGAGAACCACGACGGCTATCAGGTCATCGTTACCAAGAGCACAGTCCCCGTGGGCACGGGCGCCAAGATCGAATCGATCATGGCCAGGAAGCATGACCGCGAAAGCTACGCCGTCGTTTCAAATCCTGAGTTTCTGCGTGAAGGCTCCGCCGTGTCGGACTTCATGCACCCGGAACGCCTGGTTATCGGGTGCGATGAGGAGAAGGCGCTGGACATAATCATGAGACTCTACAAGCCCCAGATCGACCAGAACGTGCGCGTGCTCATCACAAACCGTGTTTCCGCTGAGTTGATCAAGTACGCGAGCAACGCTTTCCTGGCCGTGAAGATATCCTTCATAAACGAGGTGTCGCGCCTTTGCGAGGAAGTGGGCGCGGACGTCATGGCAGTGGCCAAGGGCATGGGGATGGATACGAGGATAGGCCCCAGGTTCCTGCATCCGGGCCCCGGCTACGGCGGTTCATGTTTTCCCAAGGACACGCGGGCGCTGCTGGATGTTGGAAGGGAACACAAAGTGGGACTCAGGATCGTGGAGGCCGCGGTCATGGCCAACGACGACCAGGTCCAGCGTTCGCTCAACAAGATCCAGCACGCTTTCGGCACGATGGAAGGCGCGACGGTCGCCCTCCTGGGACTGGCGTTCAAGAGCGACACGGACGACGTCAGGGAGTCTCCGGCGCTGAAGATCGCAGCGGCTCTCCTCGATGCAGGCGTGCGCGTCAAGGCCTATGACCCCGCCGCATCCCAGACCGCTCTCAGGGAACTGCCCGGTCTGGAGATCGTGAATGATCCCTACGACGCCGCGGATGGGGCCGACGGACTGGTTGTCGCCACCGAATGGAACGAGTTCAAGAAACTCGACTGGCCCGAGTTGAAGAAGCGCCTGAAGCGACCGCTGGTCGTTGACTTGAGAAACCTCTACGACCCGATCGAAGTGCGGGAGGCAGGTTTTACATACGTAGCTTTTGGCAGGCCCTGAAGCCTGGTCTGCCCGGAACCAGCGAACGGAGATACCTTAGAAATGGACGTGAAACCGTCCCCGTCGGGCACCGTCAAGGTACCCGGGGAGGGGAGAGAACTGGACCGCGCACCTGAAATCCCGCCCGTGAGACTTATAAACGGCGACTGGTGGAAGGATGAAGACCTTCCGATCGACTGGGCCCGCCTGCTCGGCGAAGGGGGATTGAACGCGGAGGTCGGCTTCGGTGAAGGTGAGTTTCTGCTGGCCATGGCTCTGCGGCACCCCGATAAGCGTTACGTGGGGATAGAGAGATTTGCGGAGGGACACCGGAAGCTCGTGAAAAAGGCCCGTTCGGAAGGCGCGGAAAACGTCCTCACGATGGTGGGCGACGCATATATCATCCTGAACCTCGCATTTGAACAGGGGGCGCTGGATTCGGTGACCGTCAATTTCCCCGACCCATGGCCGAAGGCGCGGCACGCCAGGAGAAGGCTTTATACCGAGGAATTTTTCAGGATCGCGGCTAGAAAGCTCAAGGTGGGGGGGGCCTTGTACCTGGCGACGGATGACCGGCCGTACGCCGAACAAGCCGCCAGGGCCCTCGCCGTCATTTCCGAGTTAACCAGCATGCACCCGGATAGGCCGTGGCTTGACAGCTCGCCGCATCCGGTGCAGACGCGCTACGAAACGAAATGGATCAGGGAGGGGCGACCCCTCCATTACTTCGTTTTCAGCCGCAAGGAGGATCCATGCCCCACGTAAAACTGACAGGGGATCTGGACCTGGAACGAATATGGAAGGCCCCCCCTGCGTTCAGGTTCTCCGTGGCCGAGGAAGACATACACTACAAGTTTCTGGAATGCTACCTGGCTGCCGCCAGAACCTCGCTCATTCTTCGCTACGTCGTCGCCGAGGGGCGACTGGTTCAATACGTGCAGGTCTTGATCGCCGCTACGGACGGAGGCTGGATCGTCAAGCTCGACCGTGCCTATCCCATACTCAGAACCGCGGGCGTGAAACTGCTGCTGGCGATCGTTGCGGCGTGTCTGGAAAGGGAGGGCGCCAGCAAGGTCTCGACCAACCTGGAACCTTACGAGAACAGGGCGAGATTCTACGCTGAACACATGCGATCCGCGCCGGGAGGATCCGGCTGAAGAGCCGCCTGGAAGGAGCCCGCGAGGCGATCCGTTCCGTCAGAGCGTCGTTTCCCTGATCGTATGCTTCTCGACTTTTGCTTCGTAGAGGCACTGATCGATGACGCGCAACACGTCCTCCACCGGAAGCCGGTCCTGGTCCCCCGAGGCCCAGAGAAGGCCGATGCTTGCCGTCGTGTGTACGGACTGCCCGTTCACCTGCCACCCTATCTGATCCACGGCGTCAAGTATCCGCTGGGCTACGGCCCTCGTCTGGGCGGCCGTGGCGGACCTGAGCAGGATCGCGAATTCGTCGCCTCCGTAACGGCAGGGTATGTCTCCCGACCGGCACTGGGACTGAATACCCGTCCCAAGGACCTGCAGGTAACGGTCGCCGACGAGATGGCCGAAACGGTCATTGATGGCCTTGAAGTCATCGCAATCCAGGAAAAGAAGACCAAAGGCCTCGCCCTCGGTAAGGCAGTAAGCGAGGTTTTCCTCGAAGTAGCTCTTGTTGTACAGCCTCGTGAGGGCGTCCTGGGTGGCCCTCTTGTAGAGCCGGGCGCTGACGACGGCCGTTGAGATCTGTTGTACGGTCGAGAGAAACAGTTCTCGGTGGAAGGGGTCAAAGGCTCTTGGAGTATCGCTCTGAACGGAATAGACTCCGATGCAGCGCTCGTTGTCCAGAAGCGGCGACATCATGATGGACCGTATCCGCATGGTCTCGTCGCCGACCGGGTGCGTCAGGCGCAGCCACTGTTCCTCGTTTTGCAGGTCCGAGATGAACACGGGCTTTCCGGAGCGGATGACATTGCCGGTGAGGCCGCGGTCGAGGTCGGCCTCTTCGACCGTAATCGCCTCTCCGTGGTCCTTTGCACAGGCGAATTGGACTTTGCCGTTTCGTTCGTCGAGGAGGGCCACGAAATAGGTTTCCGCCTGGAAGAGTTCCTCGCTCATTCGCCCCACGACCTCGAGGACATCGGGCATGTCGAGGCTCATGTGAATTTCGGCGCTGCGCTCGTTGAGTTTCCGCACCATGGTCAACTGCACGGCGAGGTCGTGACTCTGGTCCGTGAGCTGCTTGAGCACGATCACAAGGAGAATGAGGACGGGCAGAAGGAGGAGGGCCGGAAGAAAATTCCGAGCTGCGAAAAGGAGTGCGAACGCCGCTCCCGAGAGGACCGACAGGCCGTGAAGGGCGCCGTCGAGGACGATCTCCCGGATGAGTCCCCTGAGGGCGGCCACCCCCTGGCGGGCCAGGTCCATGGGAACGAAAAGCAAGTTGTTGACCGCCGTGAATGTGAGCCAGAAATAAAGCAGCGAGAGGAACTGGTGCGACGGGGTGGCATCGAAAAAGCCGGTGGGCGCCTGCAGGCCCATGGCCAGACCGGCCAGATAGAGCGCTGCTCCCAGCACGAATATGTTGCTGAGCTTTCGAAACACGTAGACGGCGTTCCGGTTTCGACCGTCTTCGACCATGCCCTGAGGGATAAGAAGAAGCGAACAGAGCAGAATGCACAGGATCGCCAGCCATGGACCGTAGCAGAGATAGGCGAAGAGGTAGATCGAGAGCTCGAGCGAGAGGGCGTAGTCTCTCAAAACTCTCAGTCCCTGGCTGGCGACCCCCCACGCCAGGATTCCAAGAAATAGAAGAACGTCCCACTTTTCGGCTATGGGGGCGAGATAGAGCGGAATGGGGGCGAGCGCCAGGGCGATGGATCCATAAAGAATGAACAGTCTGGCGAGCGGGGCGGGGGTGCCCGGAGGAATCTCGAAGAACGTCCTAAATCGCATGCGAGCGCCCCGGTTCCGGCGTCTTGGCCACCAAGCAAAAAACGATCATCATGGCTGCCTTTCCGTCTTTGTCCGGAAGCACCGTCAGGGTGCGATTTCTCCCAGTTGTTTTCCGGCTTCCGCCCTCGAGTCCTTAACCGTTGAGAACAGCGCCTGCACGACGTCAGGGTGGTATAACCTGCCTGATTGGTCAGAAATCTCAGCCAGCGCCCTCTGTGACGACTTCGGCTCTTTGTAGCGGCGGTTCGGAGTGATCATGGCCTCGTAGGCATCGCAGACGGCGACAATGGCAGCCGCTCTTCCGGGAGGCAGACCGCTGGGGTATCCCGTGCCGTCCATGGTTTCGTGATGCTGCTCCACGATTTCCGCGACATCCGTCATGCCTATCTCTCGCAGGATTCGCCCGCCGTGACTCGCGTGTTCGGCCAGGATCGCGCGTTCTTTGGGAGTGATCGGAGCGATCTTGTTGAGGAGGGACCAGGGCATCATAAGCTTCCCAATGTCGTGAAGCAGGCCGGCTGTCCTGATCTTCTCGAGATCCTCCTCCCATCCCACGGCTTTCTTCAGGTGCCGTCCAAGTTTTACGGCAAGGGTGCTCACGCTTCGTGAATGCGGGCGGCCGGTGTACCAGTCCTTGTCCTCCATCAATTGGACGAGATCCCTGATGAGTTCGTCGCGATCCTGGCGGCTCTTGGGGCCGTGGAGACCTCGCAGAACGGACAAGGCCTGCTCCAGCACGAAGAGTTCTTCGGCCGGATAGCACTTCTGGATGCTGTCTCTGAGGGCCTTTCTGATCCAGTAGTAGGCGGCATCCCAATTGCCCTCGCGGCTCGATGCCATGGACAGGAGGCGGCACTGCATCGCCTGCATGGAGAAGCGGTAAGGACCGGTGCCCGACGGTTTCGAGTAGAGACGGCCGAGGATGCTCTTCGCCTCACCGTAATTCTCTTCCAGGACGGCCAGTTGGGCTTCATTCTGACGAAGGACGACCAGCAGCCCGGGGCTGAGCGGCCATTTCTCAAGGAGCTTCAGGCGCTCCCGGATCTTCGGCATAAGTATCGATGCATCGGCGGCCGACCCGCGATACGCCACATCCAGATTCATGTCGAGAAGGTTGAGCTGTTCCTGGCCGATGAAATCGCTCCGGCTCAATCCGCCCCAGTTAATAAGTGCTTTATCGGGAAGGACTTCCGCCATTGCGAGGGCCTCTTCAAAGCATCGCTCCGCAGCGGGATAGTTCTTCATGCAGGCGTGAATGAAGCCCTCCGTGTTAATGAGATAAGCCAGCGCCGCCGACTTTCGGTCCTCTGCCGCGGCCCGGCCCTCCCGGCAGCAATCCAGCGCTTCGTCGTAATGATAGAAATTCCTTGCGGATGCCGCCACGGAAGTGGTTGCGCGCAAGAATCGGTCGATCTCGCCCGCATCCAGAAGGACCGGGCGCCAGATGCCCGCGAGTGTGTAGCGGTCTATATCGCAACCCTTTACAAAGAGTTTTCGCCAGAGCGGTCCGAGAATGTCATCCCACTCACAGACGGGCGGGCGGGCCGCCACAGGAAGAGAGGCAACGAGGCTTAAGAGGTTTTGGAGGTGGCCGATCTTCTCGGCGTGGGATTCCAAGAGGCTGTCGGGGCCGTCGGGCAGCGCGGGACCGTTCACGATGCCCCATGAGAACTCTACCAGTTCTCTTTTCTCAGCTTCCCACTTATCCGACATCCACGACCCCACGATTTACTGAATCTAGAGCATTCGACGCCGTCAGGCAAATGCTTGAAGGCCGGGACCCGACTGGACGGCGCCGATGCGGAAGCGCTCAAGCCGCTTTCGGGAGGGCATTACAAGAAGGCATGCCATGCGGCCTCATGGATCCGTCCTCCCGTTTCCGGAGTGCGGCTCGAGAATCTTCTCACCGTCCAGGAGGTCTTCAAACGTCGTCGATCGCCAGCATCGCTTGAAGCTCTCACGCTCTGCGGCGCCCCATCGCCCCGTCAGCGCGTGGCCGGATGGAAGGAAATCCTGGAAGGTCGCATCGTACAGCGCGGCCACGTCGGCAAGGGGCACGGTCTTCGGCGGACGGGAAGGCAATATACCTTCTTCTTTCGTGAGTACGACCGTCCCCTCGTGCTCCAACGCCTCGAACCATCTGAGGGTCTGCGCGGGATGAACCTGGTAGGCGGACGCCATTCCTGTTACGTTCGCCGGGCCTTCGCCTTGAGAGTAGGAGCGAAAAACTTCGAGGAGCAGCGCCAGCGCGACTTGCCTCGACAGAGGAACGAACCCCTTTCCGAGGTGCCAGCGTTTGCGGGCTTCGACCTGCATCTGCTCGAAGTTGTGCAGTACATACGCCAGTTCGGCTCCAAGCAGGACGATGATCCAGGAGTAGTAGATCCAGACCATGCCAATGGGTATCAGCGCCAGTGAGCCGTAAAGCCTGCTGACGGGACTCCGGCTGAACACCTCCTGGACATAGGCGCTCAGCCCGAGCTTGGCCGTTTCCCACAGGATAGAGGAAAAGAGGGCTGCGATGAGCACCGCCTTCATCTTCACCCGCGCTTTTGGAATGAAACGGTAAAGCAGGATGAAGCCGGCAAAGGTAACCCCGTACGGCAATAGGTATTGAAACACCGCCAGGGCGCCTCCGAGAGCATGCCTTACGTGACGCGAAAGCGCGAACGAGAGCCCTAGGAAAACGGGCAGAAGCGTGACCGCGGCCCAGAGGTAGATCGTTCGTGAGAGGATCGCTCCCTTCGCGTCGGGAGAACGGAATATCTCGTTCAGTGAACGTTCCACCATTCTCAAAAGGGACGTGCCGAGAAAGAGGAGAATGAGGATGGCGAGCACGCCGGAGGCCCCCGAGCCAAGAACATAAAGGTTCTTTGAAATGCTGGCGAAGAGGTCGATGACGACCTGCCTGGCGGCGGGCGTCACCAGCTGTTCAACGAGCACCCTTTCTACCGAGGCCATATTTTCTTTGAAGATCGGCGAGTGGCTGAGCACGAAAAGCAGAATTCCCACAATGGGCAGGAAGTTGAGAAGCGTGAAGAAGGCCAGGGCTGCCGCTCTCTGCGCAAAGCTGTCTTCCCAGGCCTTCTGGGCGACATGATAGAAAAGGCCCAGCCAGAAACGCAGGACATCCTTGAACCTGGAAACCTGCTGGACTTCCTCGAGCACGATTTTTCTGATTCGATCCGTCAGCCCCATCGGCAATTCACTGGCGTTGCCCGCAGAACGGGCAGGTAACGGCTCTCTTGGGAAGAGGCCGGCGGCAATGGAAGCAGAAGGACTCGCGCGGGTTCTCCCGTGCGGCGATTCGTTCGCGCATATCTGCCAACTCTCTCTCCCGCCTGGGGGTAACGCGCAGGTGCTTCAGGTCTTCCAGGAGGGCTTCGGCGTTCCGGTATCGCTGGGAGAGGTCCCGTTGCATGCATCGGACGACGATATCGCTGAAGGCCTTGCTGACCTTTCGGTTCTTGAGCACGGGCGGGGTGAATCGTCCGCTGGCCACGAGTTCCTCGATCTTTGAGGGATTGATATCGAAGAAGGGGAGTACGCCCGTGACCATCTCGTACATCATGACACCGATGGAATAGATGTCCGATGCGAATGTCGCCCGGCCCTGAAAGTGCTCGGGCGCCATGTACGGAGGGGACCCTATGCGGGTTGATGCATACGGGGCCTGCTCTAGAAGTCGGGATATCGAGAAATCGACCACCTTGGCCTGGCCGTCGGTCGTCAGGAGTACGTTGCTGGGCCGGAGATCGCGGTGCAGGATGTTGCGGGAATGGGCGTAGCGGACTGCGTCGGTGATCTGAATGGACCATGCAAGGGCCTGGGGCTCCTCGAGGTGAGCCTCCCGGGTGAGCTTTTCGGCCAGCGATTCGCCTTCCACATACTCCATGACGATGTAGAAGACGTTCGACTCCTCGTCCATGTCCGCGGTAAGGACTGAAACGATGTTGGGATGGCTGAGAGGCGCCATGAGCCGGGCCTCCGCGGCCATCGCCTCGCGGCTCTGGTTCTGTTTGTGGGGAACCTTGACGGCGACCATCTTCCCGATGACCGTATCTTCCGCAAGAAAGACTGAACCGAAACCGCCGTTGCCCAAGGGTTTCTCGATGCGGTACTTTCCGACTCGCTGGTCTTTTAGAAACATGAATCCCTCTCTCCGTGGAGTATACATCAAGTTGCGTCTTTCGTGGGCAACGGCGTCTCTCTTGCAGGATGAGGCAGAGTGGGTGCACACTCTCTGAGTGACTGGAAGGAGGTGACGATGCGTTCGATCAAGGCGTTCGTTGTTCTTATCGCGCTGGCGGCGGTGTCTTCGGCGCTCTCTGCCGAAGTTCCGGGGGTGCTCCAGAAAGACGTGCCGCTGATGAAGGCTGCCGATCAGAGGGCCCAGCAGGCAGATAAGGCCATCTGGCGGAACTTCACCTTTCAGGACGTCCCGGTTTTCATCTTCGACCCGGCGACGAATGACGGACTTCTTTTTCACGTATCGACGCTCCCCGCGGGGTTCGCTCCCCTCGGTGCGGATGCTCCCGGCGTCGCCATCGGTTCGATAGCGGGTGGCCAGAAGCCGGCCGAAGGCGTGGGACCCATAGCAGAGAGGCTCGGCGCGTGGATATCCACCCAGAGTCTCCCCGTCGCCTCAGAACCTCGGTCCATAGAAGTCATCTATCGACGAGCGTTCAGCGTTTTCGAAGCCTATCGCGGTTTCCCGCAGCCCACCATGCCTGAAGGCGCCTACTTTCGAACCCTCGATGCGCAGAATGACGCAATGAGCCGCGCGGAGGACATGCTGCTCGTGCGCATGCTGTCTGCGCAGAGGAGCGAGATCCCTTCCCTGATCGGCGCATTCCTTTCATTGAGGCACAGACGGCAGGCGGGCATTCCAGAGGCACTCCGGCCATACGAGTGGGCGCTGGAGACAACGAACGGACTCGCGGAGTACGCGGGCTACGTGGCCAGGAGCAGCTCGGACCCGGATGGAGCGCGGCAGGACCTTATCCACTCGTTGGAAACGTATGGAAAAGAGGGGAAGGGAGTAACTGGGGAGCGGTTTACCTACACCGGCTGCGCCCTTGCCCTGGTCCTTGACGCGTCTGGAGTGGACTGGAAGGCCGACCTGGAACAGACGGACAAGAACTCGCTGGAGCCGGTTCTGGTCAAGGTGGCCGGGACCGCGCCCATTGCCAACCTGTCCTTTCTGAACCTGGATGGTATCGTGAAGGAGGAGTCCGCGCGGATAGCCGCCATCGAGGCCCGGCAGCAGGCCGAGATTGACGAGATCACCAAGGCGCCGGGCCTGGTGGTCGAGCTGGACCTGACGTCGGCCCTGACCGTACCGGGCATAGACTGGAGCAACAAATACGTTCCCTCGGGCGTAACGGATATAGGCAGGACGACTCAGATCCGTGATAACTATTACAGCCTCACGGGAAAGGGGTTGCTCGAGTTCGCTTCATCCCGTCCCATACTCATAAAGATACGCGAGAGCATCACAGCCGGCTTCGCAAAGGACGAGATTCCATATATAACGCTGGACGGCCGAAAACTCGAACTGCAGCCCGGGCAAGCCGTGACGGGAGAACTGGAGATCAAAGGCGTCCACTACTCCCTCAAGGTCAACAAGGCACGGCTGGAATACCAGTCAGGTTTGCTGAGAGTCCTGCCGATGGCTCCCGGAACGGCGCCGGCGGCGGTCGGCAGGGGAAGCGGTTCCTGAAAGTAATTTCTCGGGCGGTTCGATCTGTGGAAGCCCCCGGTGCGCTGCACCGGGGGCTTTTCTGGCGCCGCCACCGCCTGCTGCCTTCAGCGCGGCGTATCGAGTCTCTTCTTCATGCGCCGCCGGGCCTTGCGCACCCTCGTCCTGACCGTCCGCCCCAGGGTCTTTTTGTGCCGGGAGCCCATGACGACAAGCCTCGGTTCGTCGTGGGAGTCATCGAAGAGGACGTAGGCCGGATTCGAGGTGAGCCACGAAGACGGGTTGAGATAGGTGACGCCGCCGTGAGTCGACACCTCCCGGTGGTGGGTGTGCCCGGCGACGACCCATCGGGCATTGAGGGATCGTCCCTTTTCGACGGCCTTGTTGCGGACTTTGGTGGCCGAGCGGGCAAAAACGTATGTGGATCGCTGCGCCCACTGGATCGCAGCCTTCCTCGGTACGTCGAACCAGATGGCGAAACCGTAGAAGATGTCGCGCAGGCTCCTGAGCCTGTGCATTTTCTTCACGGAACTCTGGAAGTCGTCGAATTCGTCCCCATGGATCACGTAGACCTTTTCACCGCGGAAGGCGAAAGTGAATTGCTTCAGTATGGGCACTCCCAGCAAATGGCGCAGCACGCTTGCGCTTCCGTCGTGGTTGCCTCTGATCCAGATTATTTCCCGCCTCTGGCTCTGTTGTCGCAGCTTTTCCATGACCAGCCAGTGCTGTCTGCGCAACCTGCGGAAATTGAGGTCGTCGAAGATGTCCCCGTTGAGGATCAGGCGGTCATAGGGAACCCTTTCGAGGACCTCCAGCAACTGGCCAGTCCGGCAAAGAGGCGAACCAAGGTGGACATCGCCGAGGATAATGGTTCTCATCGCGTCAGCATCTCCTTAATGCTCAGGTTAAATTCTGATGCCTGGTGCCGAGGTTGTAAAGGCCGGGCGCGAAGACCATAATGGCACCTTCAGATCAAGGGGGGACAACATGTCCGTAAAAGTACGATGGCTTGAAAAGAGCGCGTTCGCCG
>Ga0307440_1001192_pt1 | contig 12769 bp, 12 predicted proteins | sample SalMarWE160410MG_FD_202150 | JGI IMG/M metagenome (GOLD analysis project Ga0307440, IMG submission 202150) | Salt marsh sediment microbial communities from the Plum Island Ecosystem LTER, Massachusetts, United States - WE1604-10 | ecosystem: Environmental > Aquatic > Marine > Intertidal zone >... | reverse complement strand
TGCACTAAATGGTATCTTGGCCAGTATGATTTCTTTTGAGCTATCCCGCGGTAAGATGCTGACAATAAAATCATCGCTGTGCATGTAATCATGAATTCTTACCTGTTCTCTTATGGCTGCCTTTTCAGGTTCTGAGCCCTTTGATACTCCAAAACATTCAACAGACTGACGGCCATCATTGCCCTGGAAATCCCACCTTATAGTTTCGAAAGTATTTCTGAACCCGATTGTTTTATACATACAGGAGTAACAAACAATACCTTCATCATCATTGTATTTATCAAGACCGGTATCATTTATCCCGAACATGTTGTTCATTTTTCTGATAATTTTCTCCAGTATACCTTTCTCAATAAATCCGGCCATTGCTAACCATTCCCCTTTTTCAGGCACATTGAAAGTATAACGGTTAAGAGAAGCTGTTAAAGGAAGTGATTTTGTCAGGACAATATCCTCCCCGACAATTTCATCCTTCAATATAGTCCACGCTGCTCTTATAGTCGGGGTATATACAATATTTGTATTTGAAGGCAGCTTTTCATTAAGGCAGGCAATTACATGAATGTCCTGATTATTTTTTCCAGGTTGTCCGTTCAGGGAGAATACCGTGGCATAAACAACTGATATGAATGTTATCATTTTCATGGCTTTATGTATTGGTTTCCGTTTTTATGACTCGATTTATATCAAAAAGTTCCCGGGTGAAGGGGGAAAATGTTACCCTAAGAGAAGAGTGAGTTCGTCCGCGCCCGAAGTGAAGTGGACAGAAAATGTGAGTATGAGAGTGCGTTTTTAGAAAAAAGAGGGAACCTGCGACAAAAAACCGGATAATTTATTATTGTTGAATTTGTTCATTATAGGGATATCCCGTGCAAAAAGAATTTTAAAATCGAAATTTGTAAATAATAGTAAGAATCTTGATTTGCAGTTGAAAGAGATCAGCTACAAGTTATAAATAATAAGACCTGTAGTAAAGGCCAATGTGTGAATGATGTAAACTATTCCAAAAGTTGTGTAATGCTTTCTGACATAAAGTGTGCCAACTTTGCTTTGTAATATTTATAAAGAAATCAGACAATTATTATCATGCCACTTTTAACTATCGTTCTTGTACTTATTGTTACCGGAGTCCTTCTCTGGGTGGTTAATAACTACATTCCTATGCAGCGGACCATAAAAAACATTCTCAATGCGGTAATTGTGATTGTTGTTGTAATCTGGCTGCTTAATGTTTTTGGTGTTCTTGGCAGTTTACAGCGCGTGCATATCTGATTCGTGGGTTCTTTTATAGCGATAAATAGCCTGATTTGTGTATAGTCCGGTGAAGAAGAGGAATACAGTTTGGTATCACTAATCTGATATTCGGAACTGGTTAAATTTTTTAAAAATTATATCATGATATTACTTACACTTATTATAATAACAATATTTACAATACTCTTCCGACTCATTAAGGGGAAACCCTTATTATTAAAAAAGAAATAATATATAAAACTGAAATTGGAATAAACCCGGATGATTTGAGAGAACATTTATTAAGGGGTTGTTTATAAAAATAAAATTCTGAAAGAATGAAAATTTTAATTATTGGATTTCTTGTATTTTCCCCTGGTCAGCTGTATCATACATTTATTTGTTTTCAGTATAAAAGGATTGAGCGGTAAGACATGAATTGTGCAAATTTCTGACAGTAATCTTAAAGATTCAACAGCGGTTGACCATTTGGGCAAGTCCCTCGCTCAGGACGTTTCATTAGTCCCCGGGAATATGATAATTTATTTTGCCTTTGATAAATCAGAATTTAATCTGATGTTCTGATGTGTTGACAGACAAATACTTCAGTGAGTCAAATTCTTATCTGAAAAAAACCTGCAGGCCAGACTCTGTGTAACAGGCCACACTGATTCTGTAGGATCTGATAATTATAAACAGGATCTTGGTTTCAGGCAGGCGAATTAGACTTTATTTTGAAGGATACAGTAATTATAAGCTGTTTTTTAATGAGGAATATTGCCTAAACAAACTCTCCTCAATAACTTGATAAAACTCATAAAATCTAAAAATCAAAGATTATGGTTTATAGTAGAGTTGTGAAAAAAGCGTTAATGTAGTTTCATTTACCTTCCCCCTGTTGATCATTAATTTAAGAATCTGGGCATAGTCTGTGGCGGTGGTTCTGAGCTGACCATCCGGGAAGGAGGGAAAACCATAGTGATTCAATACACGGGGTCCTATCTCCGGAAGGACCTCATGGGGGTGGGCGATATTCTTATGCGGGATCTCTTTTAAAAACCAGTAGGAATTATTCATCTTCAGGGGCTGGAAGATCTCCTTATGCATGTACTCACTGAACGACATACCTGAAATCTGTTCCAGGAGAACACCCAGCAGGGCATAACCCATATTGCAGTATTTATAACTTCTTCCGGGCTTTTCAACGGCAAAGTTATCGGTCGAAGAGTAGAATTCCCCACCCTCAGTAAAGTAATCCCTGATAAATTGCTGAAGTTCAAGCGGCGAGTCCCCTCCTTCGGGCAGGGTATAGAGTGAGTCATAAACTACCCAGTTGTCCCTTAGTGAGGAGGTGTGAGCAAGCAGCATTCGAAACGTGATCTTCTCCTGAGGGTAATTGGGATTGGATATTCGGAATGGCAAATAGTTATTGATATCATCATCCAGGTCCAGCTTCCCCTGGTCATAGAGCTTCATGATCCCAAGCGAAGTCACCGGTTTGGTACAGGAGGCCATCATAAACAGGGTGCTGTCATTAATGGAATCTGTGGTGTTGTATTCCTTCACTCCAAAGCTGCCATGCCAGACAAGCTCACCATTACCTATGCTGGCCACCTGCATGCCAACGATTTTGGCTTTCTCATAATGTTTGGAGAAATACTTCACAATTTTCTGATGATCAGTTTGAGCATTGACCTCAAATACACATAACAACATGAATATTATTAGTACAATAGGAGCTGGTGTTTTTTTCATCTGGGGCATTGTTAATTCTAAGTTGATTTAAGTTACACCCTAAAGACGCAATATCTCCGATAAGGTTGGAATTTCCTGAAAAAACACCCAGAACAGTAGGTGGAAAATCCGGTCACTCAGAGCACTTTGTTCCGGATCAAATGAGCAATTGGTTCCGGAAATGATTGAGCACCATAAACCGGAATGTAAGCAGCACAATACCAGAACTAAACGCGTGAACAATTCATTTATTTTGGGAATGGGCTCTATAAACCGGAAAAGGGTGCTCACTGACTCCGGAATCTCCATCTGATAACTTCATCATTTTTACTGTAGAAAAAAAGACCGAGACTCAAGAAGAGTCAAAGTCTGAAGATGTTCAATAAAGCAATATTGGAGATTTGGGAGCTGCTTATGCTATACTTTAAAACACAGTAATATATATTATCTCATTTTCTCTAAGTATAGTAAGAGTAGTTCCCAATTTCCCATTTAACTGTCAGTAGAGTCTTGGCTATATGCATGAATATTCAGAATTTATCATTGATACTTATGTTACATATAATCAAAAATATAGCAGATTAAGGCACTTCCTGAAAAAGGAACATTTTTAATCAGTTATTACATCTATGCTGTTTTATCGCTGCAGTAGATAAGTATTATGCTTCTATTCATGCAAGAGTATAGTATAAGCCAATAATAACAAGACCCCGGGTGCATTAGGTACTTAAATATTACACCCCCCGGGGTTGTTTTACTGTAATTATTTCATAAAAGACTTACTGGTCAGCTGCTAAGATTTTAATACAGCTGAATTAATCCATGTATTCCAATAGTACTCTCATTCCGATACGAGATATGGTTTACTGATATTAAGCTTGAGTGATGAAGTATGTTGCGAATTATAATATACTAACGCACACGCAACAGACCCTCATTCAGACTCCCCCTATGCATAGCTGGGTGACAAAGTCCCCGTATGTTAAACCACATAAAATTCAAAATTATGGTAACAATTATTGATGTTGACGAAAGGTACAATAAAGATGGTGAAGCATTCATGGTTATTGTCCTTCAGGGTAAATTAGAAATTGCCACTTCTGAATCAACAGGGAGGCCTTATCTCACTGCAAGGCGAACATCAATTCCATTCACCTTCTCGGAAGACTATGCAAGGTCCTTAATAGGTTCTGAGCTACCAAGGGAGATTGATAGGGTTGAATGTGAAGAGTATGAGTTTGTAGTTCCTCGTACAGGTAAAAAGTTAAAGTTTACTCACAGGTACCAGTACAATGCCACACCTGTGGCTTTGGAGGAGGTAGTAGGTTAAGTGAGTATTCATTTGTGGTTGGGGGTTGTGTAGTTAAACACAGCCCCTTTCATTTTAAATCAATCAATTATGTTAGCAATAGAAATAAAAGACACATTGAAGCAGTTTAATGGCACTACAGAGTACCATAAACACCTATTCCCAGGGAGGCCAGCCATGTTACTTACTGACGGCTGTAAATATCTCAGGGAAGTATGCAACGCTTATTGGTTGTTTGATGCTATACTCAGTTATCAAGCTGATTTGCTCAAACGAAATGTAAATTTCCAAGTATGGGAGCTAAAGCATTTAAAGGTTGACTTGACCTGGCTATTGACCTGTCGTGAAGATACCAACCAGAAGCCATTAATAAGGCAATCTATTAAGTACTCAAACTTCCCTCTGGATTATATTAAAATCTGGGTGATTGATAAAGTAGCCCTGTTACCTTCAGAATATTAAACTATGAGTGATGAGGAAAAGAAGAAGTATATTGAAGAGATATTCAAATATTGTAAGATTGACAGTATTCTAGTGATAAATAAAACGGGTCAAATAGAGCGTTTAGATTGTCCGTTCTCAGTAATAGTGATACAAGATGTAGGCGAATTAGCAAAAGGCCTCATTTGCCTTGTAAATGCTGTCAAACTGGATTTGAACCTAATTGATGTTTATATCATAGGTAACAAAGCGTACTACTACTTTAATTTCAGGGTATTAGGGCGCAAATAAGTGAAGACCGGAGACTAGGCCGAATAGACCCGAAATCCGGTTTTTTTGAACATTGTATTTTGTTTATATTGTTTCAAATCCATTTTGACTTGCATATGAATCATCTAATTATTAAAATTTAGATTTTAATTCTATACTAAAAGTGCAATAGAAAATTGGTTTGTTGATATTTTATTCAACGTAGGGTATATTTTGGTAATTAATCTATCTGGACTTGTATGAACAATGAAATTTACATACAACTTTGTTCAATAAATTCTAATTTAAATTTTGTTTAAGAGTTATTCATAAGTTATTAGAAATCACATGGATATATTTTATATTAATCCATAGTTATATTTTTCCCCTTAATCCATGGTAACAAAATAGTATTAATTACTATAAAACAAAGTAATACTGTCAAATCAATATTTATTAAAATAGGAAGCTAGATATATAAATAGCTGCGGATTTAATATGTATAGTCATAACCCAATAAAAAATTACATATGAGACTGACATTTAATTTTTTAATCTTATTGACACCACTTTTAAAATAATACATATTAACAATTAACTATTAACTTAAATTATTTAGAAATGAAAAATTTAATTAAGAAAAGTCTAAGTCTTTTGCTATTAAGTATTTTAAGTGCTATTGTGTATCAGAGTTGTCAAAAGGATGAATATTTTGCTTCTAAAAATGAAATTTTTAATTCAAAAGAATTCATCGAATATGTAAATTCTGGAATTATTGCTTACGGTTCAATAGTTGATCAAATAATACAGCTAAGTGAACCAAGTAAGCCAAATCCAGATGCCAATTTAGTGATAATTGATTCTGCAATATATGAAGTGCAAAAAATAAAAAGCCCTTCTCAATTATTACAAAGAACCAGATTGGATATGAAAAATAAGTATTTGGCTCTTGTTGAAAAGTACCCAAATTATTTAAATTATACGCCAGAAGAAATAATACAATATGTTTACAAAGCTTATACTACTGCTAAAATACAACAGACTATATCTGAATATAAGTTCTTTGATAAACAATCAAGTTTAAAAATATCCAAAGCACGACCAGATCTTGACCCTGGACAAACTTATTATGCTGATTATTATGATGCTTTTGCTGCAGCAATAGCCTATTCAAATCTATATCAAGTAGAATGTGGTGGATTAGTATTTACAAATGGTACTGCTGCATTATATATTTATGAAGGAGCCACTCATTCATCAACACTCTTAATTCCTGAATCGCTGACAAGTTCAATTGTCACGGTTAATGGGCACTCTTATTATAATGGTATGGAAATTGCTAGTACATTTCATGTTCATTTTAATAATTATATACCTTCTAGCGCAGATAATGATATACAAACTGTGTACTTCCCAAATTGCAGTTTAACAATTATCTACGATGATTGGTGGTTTATATGGCTATATAGAAATGGTTTAATTTATCCTGTTCCTCAGAAATAAGTGAGTGAATTTTAAATGAGAGTAAAAATGGATTTAGCTTCTATATTTTGAAATAAATAATTAAATAATTGGAACAAATGAGATCGAATATATATATATTACTATTATTGATTTTTAATATCAATGCATATTGTCAAAAAACAACGAATGTTCTTCATGAAAAATATTACAATGGAATACACTTTTATCTTTCCCCCACAGATAAAGATTATAAAAGAGAATTGTTATATATTTCAATACCTCAAGATGGAACATCTGAGTATTCCATGGCGATTGAAAGCAAAGAGGATACTAATTTTTTAATAGTAAGAAAGTTTATCTCATCTTATTGGTCGACTGTGTTTGCAAATTTTCAACAAAAAGGATTAGTGAAAAGCAGGATTAATAGTTTTGAAATAAATATCTCAAAAGAATTCAATAGTAGGTTAAAAGGATATTTCCAGCAAGTAATAAAGAATGATCCAGATACCAATTATATTGATCGTCAAATAGATGATGGGAACCAATATTTATTAAAGTACAATTCTTATGAAAGAGAAATTGCAGAATTTTATTTTTCAGAAAATAAAATGTATAAGCAATTAATAGAGTTGTGTGAAGACATCTCCAGGGCTATAATAGCAGGGACTTTTAAAGAGGATTTCTATATCAAAAAAATAAAACAGCTAGAAAATAATTAGTTGTTTAGACTTATTTTCATTATGTTGAATTGCTGGATGTCTTATATTTAAAATTTGTGTGTAATCTTAATTATAAGGTCTATGAAAATAAACAAAATAAACAATGCTAATTATTCCCCGGGTTCCTATTAGGAGCCTGGGGATTAGTATTTCAAAGTCTATTATCATTCCATCAACGATATTTGATTGGTATATCTAAAGCTTTCATAACATCGCCTTTTTTAAAATATATATGTCTGCCAAGTCTGTGATAGGGAAACTTCCCTTCTTTCATATATTTACTCACTGTAACTAATGATACTTTGAGTAAGTCAGATACTTCTTTTCGTGTAAGCAGAAGGTTGTAATCCGTCTCCTTCTCCTTCTGATTGAGGCTTTCTTTAAGTTCTTCTCTAAATGCTTCTCTGATTATAGAGATTAACTCATTTCGATCGTAATTCGTAACAATGAACTTATCTTCCATGATATTAGCTTTAAGGTGTTTATAGTAAAAATAAATATAAGCAATATGAGGGATCTGCATAACAGTTTATTCTTTGATAGAAATTGAAAATCAATCACAGGGGTACAATGATATGCTCAATTGGTATCATAGTATTACCAGATATATTTACCATACCCCTATAACAACTTTTCATACCCCCTGTAATAAATTTAATAAACTAATGATATGTCAAATAACGATATTGGCGCCTGTATTGATATATATAGGGAGGGCCTGCTTGAAGAACCATTTAAGAAGGTATTGCAGCAATATGCAAAAATATTGAATGAGTGTTGTGGTTCATTTACTATAAGGTTTATGGAACCATTGATTAGAAGTGAGTATGAACTAGAGCAGGTAATCAAAGCTACAGGTTATAGGCCTACAGAAGCAATAGTACTTTGTGGTTTCTATGACCCTATATTCTATGCAGCTGAAGAGATAATGAGGATGTTTGGTGGTTATTTACGCGCTGGTGCTCCGGAAGATGTAATACCTAAAATCAAAGGGAAGTCCTATAAAATATGTTATCAGGATGAATATGATCCACCAGGTGAATTTAGGTCATATCGTCTCCTGGATGCCGATTTTGTTGGGAATTATTTTAACGTTAAAAGAAATCCCAACCAACAGGATATATTTTCTTTGGGATACTATGATATTGACGGAGTTATGCTTAAGGGAGCACATAATAGGAGGGTTTCCAACTGATATTTATTTAAGTTTTGGTCCAGTTTAAAAAATTATAAGTAAAATTCTTATAATTCTATGGTAACAATTTGATACCTATTCCTATATAACGATGTAAATGTCTTCACAATTAATATCAAATATAATTTCTGGGTTTTAATGATTCACAAAATTTATATTCTGATACTGATAATCAATTTCTCAAGACAATATAGGTATGCCTAGAACTGATAAAAAAACTTACAAACTAAGTATCTACTTACTTAAAGAAGATATTAAATCTTATAAAGATGCATTGAAGGAAAATATATCAGTTCAAGCCAAACTCTCTTTTAATTCAGAAGTAACAGTAGGAGGATCTGTAATTATTGGAGCCACAAAAAAAAATCCCTCAAGTTGGAGAGATTTAATTCAAGAAGGTGTAGATGAGGATTTGCCTGAACTTGATAATTTTTCAAATCGAGCTGTAGTTTTTTTTGATATTGATAATAGAATTTTTGTTATTGTATTTGGTTATGGTAAACACTTAATAAAACCTGAATCAATTGATACTGATTTTGGACTAAGAACTGTTTTAAATATAGTTAATCCTGAAAAATTATTAAGTATAGATAAAGCAAACCTTGATGAATTAACAGTATTAACAAGGACTCAAACAAGTAGAAAATCAAGACCTGAGATTTTTGACATTGATGTTATCAAAGACTTGCTAAGAGGAATAACAGGTGAACCAGATCCTGGTTTCGATATTAGATTTGGTAAAGTCATTACAGGAAGTGAAGGTATTTCCATTATTCCAAGGGTAAAATTTATTGAAATTCCTGAAAGCTTAAAAGAGCTATTAAGAGCCTATAATAGTGACAAATATAAAGCCAGCTTTGGATGGATTGATAATTTAAAGCATGAGGTAGATCCTATTATTATTGAGAGTTTAAGAGAAAAATTAATAGAGTCTTTAAAGAGAAAGGATAATTCATCAATTCAACTTGCTCCTCCCTATTTGATAGATTGGGAATCTTTTGAAGGATTTGGGTTTAAACCGAAACAGAAAGATGAGGATTTATATACTGAATTTGATATTAGGAATTTTTATTCAGAAAAAGAAGCTGCATTATCAGAATTAAATTGGGATAAATTAATGACATTCAGTATATATGTGAAGTTTGGGAATGAAGGAGATAGATTACCAATTCCTTTTTGGAGATGTTTAAATTTTCAAACAGAATTTGATAATAGTCTGTATGTTTTTGCACTATCAAAATGGTATAAGGTCAATCAAAATTACGCTAAAGAGATATCTGATTATGTAAAAGAAATTGAAAAATCTGAGTTAACCTTTATTGACTGTAAGACTGGACTTACTGAGGGTGAATATAATGTAGCTTTAGCAAAAACTAGTGATGATTATTTCCTTTTGGATAAGGACCTTATTGGTTCCGATTTTACTCGTTCCAGAATTGAAGTATGTGATGTTCTTTCTCGTAGTATGGAATTTGTTCATATAAAGTTTAGGCACAGTTCATCAACCTTAAGTCATTTATTTGCTCAAGGCAAAATATCAGCTTATTCATTGCGAAGAGACAGGACCTTTAGAAAAAATCTGAGAAGCAAATTTGATAAGCTGGGATTAGATAGAAATCTTATACCCATTGAGTCAAAAGATATAATATCAAGTGATTATACAATAACATTTGCGATAATTGAAAAAGGAGATCGAAGTTTTGTTGACGCTCTACCTTTTTTTAGTTTGATTAATTTTAGACTAACAGCTGAAGAAATAGGGTTATTAGGATATAATGTTAGAGTCAAAAAGATTGTTATAAGAGATGAACCAGGTCAATAGGTGTTCGGGTATGCTCTCTTTGTGTTGCAGTTGGAAAAATATAAAAAGGGCTGCAACACAAATCGCAACCCTCACCAGTGATGAATGCTCGCCTGCGGCATCCAATTTTAATCGGCAATCGTGGGTTTGCAGAAAGCAATATTTAATCAGGAGGAGGCATGATTTTAGAGGTATGATTGAACCTGCTTTTACATGGTAAAGAGTAATCTGAACGCTTTAATTTTTAAGCAGGTTTCATGACACATCCCTGTTTCGTTACACTTCACAGGGCAGGCAAGGCCAGGCCCTGCCGGGTTACTTCATAAGCCTTGCTTTAGTCCTGAAATAACCCCACTTATATTGCCGAAAATTGTCTGCAACTCGCAGACGGCTCGCGATATTTGAACTTATTAGAGTTTTAGAAGGATATTTGTAATAAGAAATAGATGTTATGAATAAGTTTTTGAAAATACTTACTTGGATATTTATCTCATTAGGATTAATGAGTTTATTTTTAGCTTTCTATCTTTTTGCTACTGATAAACAATATTTTCATATTGGGAGTAAATTCAATTTAGAATTTGCATATCAATTTGGTGGATTCTTAGCAGGAATTGTAGGTGTCTTTTTTACAGGCACAGGAACGTTTCTCGTATTTTTAACTTTCGAACAACAACGAAATCAATTCAATATTTCTCAGTTTGAAGCATCTTTTTTTAATCTCTTATCACATCTTCATATAATAATTGCGCAAACATCAGGGCCTGTTCATTGGGCTAATATACAAGATGGCAAAGTAGATGGAAGACGTTATTTTTATTTTCAAATCAGAGAATTAAAGGATTTAATAAAAGAAAAAGTTAATACTCTAGTTAATGAAAAGGAGCACAAAGTAGAACATTTTAGATATTCATCATTAGCAGAATTCTTTTTAACTGATAACGAAAATATACCGCTAACAGTCCCTTTTGATAAAAAATTATTTCAAGAATTTATTCAGAATATTTATGAAGAATTTTATAAAACGCGTTATTCTTTTCTTGGTCATTATTTCAGATTTGTATATCACGTAATAAAGTATGTACATTTTAGTAATGTTAGTCCTGATAAAAAACATCATTATGTTGATTTAATACAATCTCAAATGACGAATGATGAACTGGGCTTATTATTTTTTAATGGATTAAGTAAAATTGGCAATCCAAAATTTTTCCCATTATTAGAAGAGTATAATTTTCTATCAAATTTAGATATTAGATCATTACCTTATACAAATTTTATGATTCAACTTTATCCTCAAACGAAATTTAAATATTTGAAATACAATAATTAAAACATGATTCTTTTATATTTATAAACGAGATGTTGTAATTGGTATTATTCGAATTTATTTTGCATATTTTTTAACAGAGTGGCCAAAGAATTGACAATTAATATGATATTATATAAAGCTATTTATTCAATACCTGTAACAACTTCTGGTACCTCCTGTAACAGTTTTAGCCTATCGGTTAACTCATCAAAATACTTTAAGGCAGTTTTTTCATTATTAAAACATCGACTTAGGTCTCTCCCGAATTGTTCATTAGTGGCTATTGATTCTCTTTCTCCATATTTATCCTTCCGGATATATATTTTATCTACCTCCCAGTGTGATGTCCTATCAGAATAGGTGCCACCTACAGCATATAAGGCTACAAAATCATTCCTTTTAATCAGGGTATATAATAGTCCATTCATCCTGAATGTCTCTTTCAGCTTTTTCATATATTTCAATATTAATTCATTGGAATTGACCAGCTAGTCAGAGTTGATAGCCGGCAAGAGTGATAATCTAGAGCTCCCAATATATTATACGAAATAAGTACTATTAATGTTACTTAAAGTGTAGTAAAACAACTACTTAAATATAATAATCTCGAGTTGTATGTTGAATTTACCTATAATGGTAATAAAACATGCAACAATACAACAGCCTGGCTAATTATAGTCAGGCTTTTTTATAACCATTAAATAATCAAGAGAAATGAAAATATTTGAACAAATATCTGAGGTTAAGTTAATCTATAAAACCAAAATAAAAGCATCTGAAAGGCCTCAGATCAAGAATTCAAAAGATGCTTATGATCTATTTCTGGGAAATTGGGACCAGGAAACAATTGAATATGTTGAAGAATTCAAGTTATTATTACTTAACAGGTCGAATTCAGTCCTGGGGATAATGCCAGTTTCAAGAGGTGGTATTTCCGGAACTGTTACTGATGTAAGGTTGATATTTCAAGCGGCTATCAAAGCTAATGCTTCAGGCATTATAGTTTGTCATAACCACCCATCAGGTAATATCAACCCAAGTGAATCTGATGCCAGGCTTCCAATGAAGATCAAGGAGGCTGGGAGGTTAATGGATATTCAATTGCTTGATCATATCATACTTATTAATGATGGTACATATTACAGCTTTGCAGATAATGGATTTTTATGATTAATGCCATGAAAATTAGATGTATACATTGTGGTCAATACTTCTTCCCTGATGAAGAAACAATTGAATTGATAACTGAGGGATTCATAGAATCAACTTCTGTTAATACTTGTGATGAATGCTGGGAGATGATAATTAACCC